>Ga0256406_1002393_pt1 | contig 26602 bp, 22 predicted proteins | sample RumenRJG_03DNA_FD_185986 | JGI IMG/M metagenome (GOLD analysis project Ga0256406, IMG submission 185986) | Bovine rumen microbial communities from Lethbridge, Alberta, Canada - RJG_03 | ecosystem: Host-associated > Mammals > Digestive system > Stomach > Rumen | place: Canada: Alberta | collected...
CGCTATTGCTTCTTCTCTCCCATCTATCACTAGATGAGACTTGCAAGTCGCTATAGGGTTGCTCGACAACTAGCCCCCAAAGGAATTTCACCTTAGAAACAATACATGCCCGTCATACAGAAAAAAGCTTCCGTCCCCGGAAGCCTACTGGTCGATCTTGTAAATCTCGTCCTTGCCGTACCAGATCTGGTCGTGAAGGTGGTTCTTCACCGTGAAGAGCTCCACCAGGTAGAGGTTCTTTTTCGCGTCGCTTTCGTCCGCCCTGATTCCCAAGACCACCCCGACCGATCCGGCGGGAGCGTCCTCTTTCTTCACGACGGTTGCGACGAGCGTATTCACTTGATAAGCCATAACGATTCGTTCCAAAACAGGAACATTATACCAATTCGAAAGGAGAACAGATACGGTCCGCCCCGGTTTTTCCTCCGTTTATGCGTCTTTCTTTCGGAAATTTCTAAGCCAGATCAGGTTCGGGCTTCGTATAACGCTTGGCCTTTTCTTCCCGGCGCATCTCGCGCAGCTTCCTCGCCCGGGCCAGCCTCTTCTTCTCCTGGGCTTTCTTAACCGCGCGTTCCTTGACGAGCGCCTCGTATTTCTTCTGCTCTTCCTCGGAAGCGAACTTCTTTCTTGGCCTTCCTTTTAAAGGCGAGGTCTCTGAAGTCGCCGCTCCGCGCTTATCCACGAAGGCATCCTCGCCGTAGCGCTGGTAGTTCGCGACCCACTGCACAATCGACTCCTGGCTCGACACGCCGTAACGGTAAGCCAGTTCCAAAAAGGAAGTCCCTTTCTCAAGGTATTCTTTGACCGCCGCCAGTTTAGTCTCCTTCGAATAACGCCTGAATTTTTGTCCTTTTTTTGCCATTCTGAACCCCCTCAAATTCTTTTTGGCTTTAAAATAACGAAATGATGCGTTCCTTTTCGCTTTCCAACACGGCAAAGCCCCTGAAAAGAGACTGCCCGCATACTTGAACATAATTTACCATAAATCGCGGGAAATGTTTATCCGCAAATTCCTGAAAAATGGCTTTTTTGCGTGGAAAATCAGGCAAACAACCCATGCGCGCGATCGGGTTGTACTGTCGCTATTTAAAAAAATAACTATATCTTTATAAATCGGTTCTAATAATAAATTCAGATATTTTTCAACCATTCAAAACATCGGTTAATTCCGAATGTTTTGAGAATATAAAAAATATGAATATTTTATTTTATGTCCATTTTTGAAAATACCGGTAATCCCCGCCCGGTTTCCGTCCGAAAAACCCTCCGAAAGGGTCGGAACGGCGCCTTTTGTCACAAACTTTCATTTTTTTAACCGATCGATTAAAAAACTGCAGTCCGGGGCGGATTTCCTTTTCTTACGCCGCGGATGCACCCTGAATCCGAAAGGATTAGAATAAAAGACAGAGAGGAAGAAACAGAAAAGATGACCCTTTTAGAAAGATTCTACAAATACGTCTCGTACGAAACCACCTCGTACGAAGCCAAGACCGATCCGGAGAAAGCTTCGAATCCTCTGATCTATAAGCTCGCCGAGGAACTGCAGAGGGAACTAATCGAAATGGGCGCGCAGAACGTGCGCATGAACAAGTTCGGCACCGTCTACGGGTACTTCCCGTCCACGAACGGGAAAGACCCAATCATGCTGAACGCCCACATGGATACGTCCGAAGCCGCTTCGGGAAAGGATGTCCATCCCCGTCTCATCGAACACTACGACGGCAGGGACATCCGCCTCAACGAAGACACGGTCATGACCGTGAAGGAATTCCCGTCCCTGAAAGAGCAGGTCGGAGACGATCTGATCGTCACGGACGGCAGGACGCTTCTCGGCGCGGACGACAAGGCCGGCATCGCGATCATCATGACCGCGATCGACGAACTGATCCATTCGGATAAGCCCCACGGCGGAGTCGAAGCCGTGTTCTCCACCGACGAGGAAATCGGCGTCGGGGCGTCGCACATCGACGTGGATTCCCTGATTTCGAAATACGGCTACACCGTCGACGGCGGGGATTACCGCGCAATCAACATCGAGAACTTCAACGCCGCGAGCATGAAGGTATCGGTCAGGGGAAGATCGATCCATCCGGGATCCGCCAAGGACAAGATGATCAACGCCCTCAACGTCGCCATCAAGTTCCATAACGCCCTGCCGGAATTCATGCGTCCGGAAGATACCGAGGACCGCGAAGGGTTCTTCCATCTGCTGCATTTGGAAGGAACGGAAGAAAAGGCCGAGATGGCCTACATCCTCCGCGAGCACGACATGAACCGCCTGCTCGCCATGGAAGACTACGCGCGCCTCGTCGAAAAGCGCCTGAACGACCGTTACGGAGCGGGTACGGTCAAGATTGACATCAAGCTCCAGTACAAGAACATGAAGATTGTCATGGACGAGCATCCGGAGATTCTCAAGAGAGTCACCGACGCCTACGACGCCCTGCATTATCCGCACGTGTACTATCCGGTCCGCGGCGGGACCGACGGAGCCGAACTGACCATGTTCCACGACTTCCCGTGCCCGAACCTCGGGACCGGCGGATTCAACTACCACGGCCGCTTCGAGTATCTCGACGTGAACCAGATGAAGAAGATGGTCGAGATCGTCAAGCTCGTCATCAACGGATAAAATCCGCTCAAAAAGCGTATGAAAAAAGTCTCCGGCGCATCCGGGGACTTTTCTTTAAGGATTGTGGGGGATTATTCGTCCCGGATTGCTTCGATCGGGTCTTTCTTGGACGCGATGAGGGAAGGAATCAGGGCCGCAACGAAGTTTAGAACGCCCGCGATAAGAAGTAAGAACAATGCGTCGAGCGGGCGCAAGCGCGCAATCGAGGAGAGATCCACCCCGAAGTTCCGCGCGTTGATGATTTCGCTTAAAGGATAACAGAGGACGAAGCCGAGGAAATCCCCTAGAAGTCCCGAGAAGAACCCGACGAGAAGGGCTTCGATCTCGAAGAGGATCCCGACATCCTTTTTCCGCGCCCCGACCGCGCGGAGAATCCCAATTTCCTTCTTTCTGGATAAGACCGAATTGTACGTCAGAACCCCCATCATCAGTGAGGACGAGACCAGGGAAATCGAGGAGAACGCGATCAGGATCACGGATAAGACCTGTACGAGGGTCTCCAGAGACGAGAACACCGTCCCGGACAGATCCGTGTAGTAGATCATGTCCGCTTCCTTCTTATGGGAATTGTAACGGTCGATATACGAAGTAATCGCGCTCTTATCCTGGAATGTCTTGGGATAAATCAATAAGGAATAGATCGAGTCGTCGCTTCCGTACACCTTCCGGTTCGAGGAATAATTTGAGATCTGGTCCGACTTCTTGGACAGATACGACGCGATGGAATCGTTCGGGGACGTCGCGGAGAGCTCCTTCGACTCTCCGATGACGGAGCGGACTTTCGGGATGAACGCGGCGAGATTGAACTTCTCCCCGTTCATGGAGTACATCTCGGAATCGTCGGATAAATCCAGCTTGGAATTGTCCCGGATATAGATGCAGTTCTTATAGTCCCGCGCGATCTGGGAATTCGAATTTTCCTTCCTCTGATCGTCGATTAGAGACGGAAGGACGTAAAGCCCGGTCGATAAAGACGGGACGAGCACGTCCGACTTGGCCCGTAAAATCCCCGTGATTTTGCACATCTTTCCAACGGAACCGTCTTGATAGATCTCGTTCAAGGCGCTCTGGTCGGGAAGGGTGTACGAATGGACCAGGCGGGTCTCTTCCGTATCGGAGAAATACTCTCCGACCGTCGCGAGGACGTTCTTGAACGCCTTCGCGGATAAGGAAGAGGTCGTTAAATCGCTTAAAGCGTTCGAAAGCTCCCCCATCATTCGGTTCATCGCGTCGGGATCCCCGTTCTTCTCTTCTTTTAAGAAACGGGCGTTCTCAATCGGAGTCTCTTCCGACGACGGAATGTAATATCCGTCGTTCGGGACGACCTTGAATTCCTTTCCGATGACATCGTCGAACTTCACGATCGAATTTCCGTTTTCGTCCGTGCTGAACTTGAAACCCAAAGCGTTCAGCGTGTTGAGCGGAAGGGAATCGTACGGATTGACGACCAGGACGAACTCGTTCTCCTTGGCCGGATACGTCCCTTGTAAGACATCGTATTTATCCAGGACGTACGAAGAATCCGAAGGAAGCGTGTGGAAATAATACGAGGTCGATAAAAACGACTGGACGAACGAAGACGTGTCGGTCGTGAGGCTCTTCACGTTCCCTTTCCCCTCGTTCAAGTCTTCCGTCAGAATGTTCGTCCGTAAGGCGTAGGAAATCTGGACGGAATCCGCGTAGTCCTTCACGTCGTCCTGAAGCGTGTCCGCGAAGGTCTTCGTGATGTTGTTCACGTGCACGAGCGTGTTGTTCTTCTGAATCCGAATCACCCCGTTATCCGAATACGCCTCGTACCCTTCCGAGTTCGTGTTCGTCACGTCGAGCGTGTAGTTCTCTACGGATAAAGGGAACTCGGTCAGCGTGTTCTCCTCGAGACCTGCGATGAAATTCGAGAATCCCGAGGTCAGTCCGAAGACCAGGGCCAGTCCGACAATCCCTAAAGACGAGGCCAGGACGGTCAGGGAGGACTTGCCTTTGGAGGAGAACAGGGATTTCCATCCCATCTTCACCGCCGTCGGAAAAGGCAGGTGCGACGGGGAAAGTCCCTTTGTTTGCTTCCTATCTTCCGGAATTTCCTTCGGATTCCCCGTATCCGAGATGACCCTTCCGTCCTGAAGACGGACAATTCTCGAAGAGTAATTCCCGGCCAGTTCCTCGTTATGCGTCACCATCAGGACCAGCCGTTCTTTCGAGAGATCCTTCAGCAGTTCCATCACGGCGAGGGAATTCTCCGAATCGAGCGCCCCGGTCGGTTCGTCCGCCAGAAGCACCTTCGGATCCCCGACGACCGCCCGCGCGATCGCCGCGCGCTGGCACTGGCCTCCCGAGAGTTCGGAAGGGTAGCTCTTCCCTTTGTCGGAGAGTCCTACTTTCTTAAGGACTTCTTCGACTTTCTTTTTCTTTTCTTCGTTTCCGACCCCTTTTAAATCGAGGCTCAGACCGACGTTCTCAAAGACATTTAAATGCGGAATCAGATGGTACGACTGGAACACCATCCCGACGTAGGAATTCCTGTACGCGTCGCATTCTTTCGGAGAGAAGCTCTTCAGAGACTTCCCGTCGACGAGGATGTCCCCTTCTTTGATCGAATCGAGCCCTCCGACGAGGTTGAGCAAAGTGGTCTTGCCGCAGCCGGACGGGCCGAGGATCGAGACGAACCCTTTATCTGGCAGAACCAAATTGATCCCTTTCAGCGCCAAAAAGGGATGGCCGCTTTTCTCATCGTACGTTTTCCTCAAATCTTGAATCAATATCATAATAAAAGCGCATTCATTAGCCGGAATCATTATATAATGAAATAAACACGAATTCAGGGCAGTCTTCTTTCATGACGACAAGGGAGGGAAACTGTCCGTAGAAAGGGAATACAAATGAAATTCGAAACGGTGAAACTGTCGACCGGAAAGAAACCGGAGGTCCTCGTGAACTGCTGGACCAACGACAATCCTTCGAAAGTCAAGGGTTCGGTCGTCCTCATCCACGGCATGGCGGAATACTCCTACCGTTACCGCCCGTTCGCCGAATATCTCGTTGAAAACGGCTACGACGTCTTCGCCACGGACCATCTCGGACACGGCGTCACGGTCTCTAAAGCCGATCATCCCGCATACGGTTACGGCCACTGGCCGAAGGACGGCTTCTTCGACTCGGTCGCCCGCGCGGACAGCGTGGTCGATTATGCGCACAAGGTCCGTCCGGACAAGCCAGTCATGCTCTTCGGGCATTCCCTCGGGTCGTTCTTAGCGACCGGGTATTACGAACTCCATCCGGAAAAGGTCAACGCGGTCGTCATCTGCGGCTCGGCCTATAACAACGTCCTCTACCGTTCGTCCGCTTTGCTTACCGGCGTCATGAACGTCTTCAAATCCAAAAAGAAGAAGGCCATGCCTTCCAAGATGCTGAGTAACGCCAACATGAGCACCATGAACAAGAAGTCCGTCCCGTTCGAAGACAAGTACGAGACGCACAACGGCTGGCTCTCCTACGACGAGGACAACGTCAAAGCGTACGACGCCGATCCGGAACTCGGGTTCGACTGCGATTTCAACTTCTATTACTCCATGTTCCACGGGCAGCAGAAGATCTGGAAGAAGTCCGCCCTGAAGAAGATGGGTACCAAACGCCCGGTCTTCATCATCGCCGGCTTGGACGATCCGGTCGGGAATTACGGCAAGGATCCGGTCCGTCTCTACGAATTCCTCAAGAAGGACCAGAGAGGACAGAAGATCTCCTGCAAGATCTATGCGCACGCGAAACACGAGATCCTGAACGAAAAAAGCGTCCGGGACGAAGTCGAGAAGGACATCCTCGCTTTTTTCGACGGATACAAGGATTAACCGGCAGGATTTTCCTTCCGAACTTGAAATAGGCACGGACCCGTGCCTGTTTTTGATCCAAGAAAAATCCCCGTCGCGAGATACAGCGGGGAAAAGAATCGGATGGAACGATTTACGAACGGGCCTTGTAGACCGGCTGGGAATCCGAGGAGGAATTTCCCGAACCCATCAGTCTCTGCGTTGCGAACATGACGCGGATCGCCATGATCAGCATGAAGATGAAGGTCGAGTACTGGGACATGATGAACGACCCGCCGAACGTGATGAGGGATGGTGTTAAGGACATGAAGACGACAGACTTCAGGGCCTGATAGAAATTGAGATGGATGATGGACGAGCGGGAGCGGGCGACGAGCCAGACGACCAGCGTCGCGACCAAGAGCACGATCGCGTTGATTCCCATCTGGATGCCTAAGTTCATCCACGCGTAGGGGTTCTTGACCGGCGCGTAGGTTCTGTTCAGAACGCCCAAGAAGTTCGAGAGGATCTGCGAGGACGAGGTGATCGCCTTTCCGTCCGCGTCGAGCGCGATGGAAGCGAAGTTATAGGTCCCGAGTTCAGAGAGGTATCCCTGGATCTGCGAGACGGGGGAAGTGGCTCCCGGAACGTAGGTCACGATGTTGATGATGTTTCTCGTGAAGAGGATGTAGCTCGAGGAATCGGTCCAGGCGGTCGAAGCCGCTCCCGAGGAAGTGTTTTCGGAAGTTCCCGCGGCGGTCTCGGACGACGTATCGACAGAGGACGAAGTCTCGTTCTTGCGGACGGCGTAGGTGAGGAAGGCGTTGACGAAAGCGGATTCGTTATCGGAATTCACGTTGTCGAGCGTGTCGATGTCGAGCGTGTAGACGCGCAGGACCTTGACGTCCTTGTCCTTGCTCTTATGGGTGTAGACGGCGTTCGCGGTGTAGTTCTCGACCGCGGCCTTCTTCTCCTCGTCGGTGAACGAGGTGAAATTCGCGGCAATGTCGCTGTCCTTGGCGACGTAGTTCCATTTTCCGGAGACATAGAGCTGGCCGTCGACGACTTCGAGGCGGTTGTCCTGATCGATGTCGGAAGCGAATTCCTTCAGTCCGACGTCGAGGGCGACGTCGCCCGCGTTGGACGAGGCGATGCCGTTCGCGTTGCTCCTGTAGGCGACCGTGAGCGGGCCTAAGGTGGAGGCGAACAACGAGACGACCAGGATTATCAGCGCCAGCCACCAGGGCTGTTCGTTTTCAAGGCAGGGCTGATTCTGATAAAGGGAATGCCAGAGGAACGAGAACACGTCCTTCGCACTTCTCTTGGGTTGAACGACTTTTGCTTTTTTTGCCATAGAGTATCCTTTGCTGAACGGGGCGGTTTCTGAAGCGGAAACCGCCGGGAATTAACCGAAACTAATTATATCATAGATTCCCTGCAGTTCTAATATGGAATCTGTATACATAGGGATACAGGCGGACGCGCCTGCGCGCATCCGGTTTTCCTTTCATTTTTTCGCTCAGAGGATTTCTTTTGTATGATAATATGAAAGCATCCGGAGAAAATATTTTTCACTCACTATGAAAGAATCGACCAGTGACGCCCGCTACATCAAGATCGCCTTGGACGTCTGCAACAGGATTATCGTCGGGGAATATCCGGAAGGGGCCCTGATTAAAGGAAGAAGCGTGCTCGCTTCCCTTTACGGCGTGTCCCCGGAAACCATCCGCAAGTCGATGAACCTCCTCGAGAAAGAAGGCGTCGTCGAAATCAAAAGGGGCGTCGGAATCTTCGTCCTTTCCGTTTTGCACGCCCAGAAGTTCTTCGAAAAGTGGAAGGAAAAGACGTCCGCCCAGAACAAATACGAGGACCTTCTGAAGCTGCTCGACGAAAAGAAGGAACTTGACGCGAGAATCGATACGGCCATCCACCAGATGAAGGATTCTTTCACCTACCAGTCGAAAGAGAATATCCGCCTTTACGATCTCCCAATCCCGTCCAATTCCTGGATCGACGGCAAGAGCCTGAGCCAGGTCTATTTCTACAACTACACGGAAGCCACAATCGTCGCCGTCGTCAGCACCGCGGATGGACTGACGCACGTTTCGCCCGGTCCGGATTACGTCCTGCACAAGGACGACCGTCTCGTCTTCGTCGCCAAGGATAAGCTGACGTTCGACCGCGTCGTGTCCTTCTTAGTCTACGGAGTCGAGAACCGTTAAGGGTTTTGAGGCGTTTATTCTTCAAAGGAGCGGAAATCTGAACTGTATCCCTTTCCTAGTTTTGTCCAGGATTTGGGGGTACAGTTCAGCATCCGCTTTTTTATTTTGTGCGCACAACAAAAGAGGAGGGTTTCGAACGACAATGAAAATGAACTTTATTTTAAAGGAAAGGGGTATATTATGAAAAAATCCGCCGCGTGCGCTTTGGCCGTGTCCCTGCTGCTTTTAGGAGCCTGCTCCGGACCGGTCTCTTCCGTCTCTTCGGAAATGTCCTCGGCTAAATCTGAGGCTTCTTCCGAACAGGTCTCTTCGGAGGAGTCTTCCGTCGTTTCTTCCGAGGAGTCTTCGAACGAAGTTTCATCTTCGGAAGACGTCTACACCGACGTCGTTACGCTCGCCACGCCGAACATGCTCGGTTTCTCCGGAACTAAATCGATCACCGAGGAAATCCAGATCAACTCGGTCTTCTCGATCATGCCCGGCTGCGAATACGACGGATCGGGAAAGGAAACCATCTATGACGGGAAAACCGTCACGAGCGCTTCGGACGGGCGTTTTAAGCTCAAAGGCGAATCCGCCGCGACCTATACGGAGAAGAAATCAATCAAAATCATCGGCGGTTCCGCGGGGAAACTGATTTTCGCGGCCCAGTCGGCGAACAGCGGGGATACTTCCCGCACTTGGTCTTTAGCGACCGCTGACGGAGAAATCTACACCTCTCCGGAAGGCGTCCCTGGATCGACCTATCAGATTTATGAATACACGCTCGAAGAAGGAACGTATTATCTCTATTCCAAGGTCAACGGAATCAACATCTACTTCCTCGAGTTCGTCCAGCACGTGAAGCTCGGAAACGAGACGGGATTCAAAGTGAATGCGGCCGCGATGAAATGCGATTATCTCATCGGCGACACGTTCGATTCGGCGGGCTTATCCGCTTCGGCCCTCTATACGTCCGGCGCCGAGGTGAGTCTTGCCGCCGGCGATTATCTCATGGATTCCTCTTCGGTCGATATGGGCAAAGCCGGAACATACAAGCTCAAAATCACGTATAAGGATTATCCGGCTCAGGAAGTCGAGATCCGCGTCCACGCGGTCAAAGACATCGTCGCCTATTCCTCGGTCATCCAGACCGGGACGGGTTCGAAGACCTGGTTCCGCACGCCGAAAGTCTATGTCCGCGGGAATATCATCGACACTTCGCACGTCTTGGTAAAAGCCGTCGGGGACGACGGAAATGAATACGACGTCACGCCGGAATCGACCCTCGCCGCCCCTTCGACCAAGACGGCCGGGGAAAATCAGATTTCCGTCTCGTATACCAATGACGGAAAAGAATTCTCCTGCGCCATCCCGATCACGATTGTCGACGGAAAGCTCCTGACCAAGGACGCCGACGGGGAATATACCATCAAGGTCGATCCGTCCGTCGGAGCGGACGGCACGGTCGTGGACGGAGTCCTGAACTTCAAGACCGTCCAGAACGCGCACGACTTCTATCTCGCGAAGAACGTGTCCGCTGACAGAAAGAAGATCGAGATCGCCGACGGAACGTATGAGGAAAAGGTCTACGTCGAAATTCCGAACCTCTCCTTCATCGGTTCGGACAAAGATAAAGTCAAAATCTCTTACGGTGCGGATTCGGATTCGAAGGACGCGGGAGGCCACGGCTTCTCCACCTACGGTTCCGGCACGGTCATGGTCAGTGAAAACGCGACCGGCTTCCGCGCTTCCGGCATCTCCTTCGTGAACTCGAAATTCAGCACGATGGACGAGTACAACTCATCTAAAGACGCGAACAAACAGGCCTGCGCCCTCACCTGCGACGCGGATCAGACCTATCTCCGCGACTGCGCGTTCTACGGGTTCCAGGACACCCTGTATTCGAGGCTCCACACGCAGGTCTACGAGAACTGCTTCGTTCAGGGCATGACCGACTTCATCTTTGGGGAGGACGGGAACTTCTTATTTAAGAACTGCGAAATCAAATCCCTGAACCGCGGCTCGACGACCAACGGCGGGTACGTCTGCGCTCCAAAACCGAAAGCTTCGACCGACGCGGAACGTGAGACCAGGGTCGGATTCGTCTTCGACTCCTGCAAGTTCACCGCCGAAGAAGGCGTCACCGACGGAACGGTCTCCTTAGCCCGTCCGTGGGGCGCGGAGGCGATGGTCTACGTCGTGAATTCCACGCTCGGTTCGCACATTTCCAAGAAGGCTTACGGGGACCAGTCCGTGAAAAACAACGCCCGTTTCGAAGCCATGTCCGGACATACCCCGGACAAGGCTTCGTTCGCCGAATACGGCAACACCGGCGACGGAGCGATTGCCGAAGCGGTCAAAGGCGGGAAGATCCTAAGCGCAGATGAATACGCGACCCTGACTTCCTCGGTTTCCAAAATCTTCGGGGCGATCCTGACTCTCTGATCTGTTCTGTCCATTCAAAAAAACTCTTTTTCGGACAACCTTGTCCGGGGAGAGTTTTTCTGTGGACGGAACATTTCTGATTTTTTCGAAAACTCCGTTCATTCGCACATAAGAAAACGAAGCCGCCTTCCGTAAGGAATCGGAAGGGAGAGCTTCGTTTTGAAACGGATGATTCAGTTTCGGACTAGACTCCCGCGAAAGCGAGGCGGTAGATTCTCGCCGTGCCGCTGAACGTGATCGTGTAGGTCGCGTCGTCTTCGAGAGAGAAGGAGACGGCGGCCGTGCCCTTGTCTTTGACCGAGACCGGAAGGACGGAAGTCGCAACTTCGGTGTCTCCGTTCTTGACCGTGGCGCTGACAGTCGTCGCAGGGTCATCATCCGAATTCAGATCGACGGCGTACATCGAGAGCGTGCCAAGGGAACCGGTGAAGGTGATCGAGTTGGCTTCGCTTACCTGCAGGTAATTGTAGACGTTGTGCTTGGTGTCCTGGGCATCCATTCCCGGCAGGGCGGCATTCATCTTCACCGCGCCGGAATAGGCGAGTTTCGCGCCATCACCCGTGATGGTGTAATTTCCGATGGCCGTGCCCGCAGCGACATCGCCCGGAACGAGCTCGGTCGGATAGAGAATCGACGGATCGGTCGGAGCCTTCGCCAGTTTCACGTGTTCTTTGACCGCGCCTTCGGTATAGCTGACGCTCAGCGTATCGAGCGTGCAGCCGTTATTTTCGAGGATGTAGTAGGTGCCCGCATCAGGAATGACGCCGACGTAGGCGTCCGTCTTGGAAGCGACCCAGCTCGCTTTTCCGTCAGAAGCATTGAGCGGCATCGGGAGCATATCGATGTATTCGCCGATGGAGCCGTCTTCGGCCGCCTTGGCCAGATAGACGATACGGGTGGATTCGTTGGACGTGCCGCCCTTGATGTGAATCGTGATGCTGCCTCCGCCGGTGACCGTGAATTCGACAAGGCCTTTCTTGGAAACGACGCCGTCGGTAACGGAGACCGAAGAGCCGCCATCTATCTTCAGCTGAGTCGGATCGACGCTGTCGGTCGGCGCTTTATCGAAGTTTTTCGTGCCGGTGGCAATGTTCTTCGAACTGCCGTAGACGGTGAAGAAACCGTCCGTGAACTTGACATCTGGAGTTTCTTTCTTGGAGTTCGCGAGCCAATCCTGGCCTAACGCGTGCCAGTCGAGGGTCTTGACGGTCTCGACGGCCGGTGCCTCGGAAGAGGATCCTTCCGAGGATACTTCCGCAGAGCTTTCCTCGCTCGAAGGAGCAGGGGTTTCAGACGAGACTTCTTCCGAGGGGACCTCGGAGGAGACGGCTAGAGACGTCTTGGCGGAAGATTCGGAGGATGCTTCCGAAGAGACGGTGACGGAACTGGTCGAACCGCAGGACACCAGCCCGAGGGCCAGACCCGCTAAAATCAAAAGACGTGAGGACTTTTTCATATTTTTCCTTTCATATCAAAGGGCTTCGATGTAAGCCCTAACTAGTTACCATATTCGGACTTTTTCGCCTTGTATGCAAGTTTGCCTCTTGAAAACTATGCTTTGTGCACAAAACGGATTTGCGGCTTTTGGAACGGCTTTCACCATTGATACAATAATAAAGGTTAACTAACTAAGATTTTTCATGCCTGGAGGTTGTGTACAAATGAAAAACAAGTTCATCGGCATTCTTGCCCTTTCCGCCGGACTGATTCTGACCGGATGCGACGGGGAGAAGGTCTCTTCTTCCCTTTCTTCCGAACAGGGTTCGTCCGCAGTTCCGGCTTCTTCGGAAGCTGCGCCTTCCGAGACGGTCTCTTCGGGCACCGTCGTCGAGAAGGAGACGATCTACGCCGCTCCGGATAACGTCGCCGGCATCGACGGGGACGGAACCTACGACCGTCCGTATACGTTCATGAACGGCATCCGCCATCTGAAACAGGGCGGGACCATGTATCTGAAGGCCGGCACGTATTCCTACCGCAAGACGCTGTCGATCTCCTACGCGGGAGAAAACCTGAACGATACGCATATCGCCACCTCCGAAGAAGAGCGGAAGACCATTGCCCCGGAAATCATCGACGGGGTCGAGCAGAAGGTCGTCTTCGACTTCTCGGAAATGACGTTCAATTCCTCGAACCGCGGCATCGCGGTCAACACCGATTACTGGACCATCAAAGACATCGAGGTCTTCGGGGCGGGGGACAACGGCATCTACGTCGGCGGGAACCACAACATCATCGAGAACATCGACGTCCACGACTGCCAGGACTCGGGCATCCAGCTCGGGCGCAAACAGTCCTCGGACACGACCATTGACACCTGGCCGTCCTACAACACGATCCTGAACTGCACCTCGCACGACAACCACGATCCGACCGGAGAGGACTCCGACGGGTTCGCCTGCAAGCTGACCACGGGCGTCGGGAACGTCTTCGACGGCTGCATCTCCTATAACAACGTCGACGACGGCTGGGACCTCTACACCAAGGGCGACAGCGGACCAATCGGACCGGTCACGCTGAAGAACTGCGTCGCTTTCAATAACGGCATCACCTCCTACGGGGTCGGAACGGCCAACTCGGACGGCAACGGCTTCAAGCTGGGCGGGGAATCGATCTCGGTCGCCCACAAGGTCATCAACTGCATCGCGTTCAACAACCTCGCTACGGGCTTCACGGACAACTCGAATCCGGGGACGATCCGGATCGAGAACTGCACGGCCTACAACAACGGGACGCGCGACTTCGACGCGAACAATTTCGACCTGTGCCGCAACGCGGAGACGTCGGTGAACTATTACAGGAATTTACTGTCCTACTGCGAGGGCATGCGCGTCTCCCCGATTGACGGGGACACCTCCGTCTCGAATTCGCGCGACCAGTACAAGGGGACGGTCTCGCATTCAATCTTCTATTACGGAATGCAGATGCTGAAATTCGGGGACAAGCAGGCATGCGACTATACGAAGAGCTACCTGCGCGGAACGATGTACGAGGAACCGGACGGAAAATCCCCGTTCGTCTCGACCGTAAGCCCGCAGACCCAGTCGTCTAGGGGCGTCCCGGCCGAGGAACACCCGGATTTGCACAGCCTTTTAAGGGACAAGGTGACGCACCGCGTGAAGCTCGGGGATTTCCTGAAAATTAACCCGGATTCGGAATTCGCGAAACTCGGGGAAGACTCTAAACCTCTCGGGGCGGACTTAAGTAACGGAGGAATCGAATAAATATGAAAAAGAGAAATATCGTCCTGGCCGTCCTGGCCGCGTCCGTATTCGGATTCGGGACGGGAAACATCGCCGATTCGAAGGCGGCGTATCTAACCGACTCGCCGGACGTCAGCGTTCTCCGCGCCGTTGTTCCGACCATCAAGAAGGAATGCGAGGAAGCTCTGTCATTAATCGACCTGAACGTCGACGCCGACAGCGTCGTGGCGGATCTGATTCTACCGGTGAAATCGGTCTATAACGTCGATTTCAGCTGGGAATCCTCCGACGAATCCGTTATCGCGGTAAAAGCCGAGAAGAACGGCAACGGGAACATTACCGGTTACCGGGGCGTCGTTACCCGCGGCGAGACCGATAAAACCGTCACCCTGACCGCGAAAGCCGTCATCGGCTCGAACGAAGATTCTTCCGCGACGCGCTCGTTCCCTCTGATTGTCAAGAAAGCGCAGAAAATCGCCGAAGAGAAACTTCCGGTCGCGATGGAGGAGGACTTCTCCTCGTACGCCGCCGGCATCGACATCTCGAATTATTACCGCTGGACCCAGAGCGGCTCGGAAGCCCAGGTCGCCTCGGTCGTCGAAAAGGACGAAGAACTCGACAACATCAATTCCCGTCCGACGGACAAGGTTCTGAAGGTGCAGTCGAAGAATTCCGCTTCCGACGTCCGTCTCACGCGGAAAATCAACGCGAAGAGCGATTCGGAAAAGAACGTCGCCTTCGAAGGATATTTCCTCATCGACGGAAATACGAACGGGATCCGGATCGATTTTTTGGCCGGCAGCCGCACGGTCGCCGGAGTCGGATTCTCCTCGAAGGGATTCTCGCAGTACACGCCGATCGGATATCAGACGACCGCCGACGAAGCTCCTATGCAGGGCGTCTGGACGAAGTTCCGCGTGGATATCCGCTTAAGCGCTTCCTACGCCCTCTTCTCCGTCTGGGATTACAGGACGAATTCCTATAAGTCTCTGGCGAAGGACCTCGACGGGTTCCTTTCCACCAAGACCTCGGATTACGGAATTTCTTCCGGCGGAGGAAAAGCGGATCTGACCGCTTTCCGCATCGTCGCAGCTTCCGGAGCGGAAGTCGGAGCGACCTATCTGGCGGATCTGAAGTTCGATACGGCAACGAATCTGCCCAAAGAAACCGAAATGACGAACACGAACCGCACGGACGGAATTGGGACGATCGGCGGATACGAGTCGTCCATTCTGGCTTACGAGGAAGACAAGGAAAAACTCGAAGGGGTCGATCCGAAGAAGTTCACGGTCCATAACCGCTTCGACGAAGAAAAGACCTATACCGCCGGAACGGATTACACCGTCAAGACCACCGTCGGAACAGAGAACGGAGACGGCTCGATTGTCTATACGCACGAGTACGTTCTGACTTCGACCGGGGAAAAGAAGACGGTCACCCAGACGGTCTACTTCGATCAGAAGGACAACGTCGCGTCCGTGACGGATTTCTCCGTTTCGTATCTGAAGGCGAACGCTTCCGACGCGGCCAAGGGTTATCTGACCGTTTCCGGCAAGGTCGTGCGGAAAGACGCGACCCTGCATTACGTCGTCCTCGATAAAGGGAGCTCAGCTCCTTCCGTAGCGGACGTCGCGAATCAGAACACCGCTTTAAGCGGATACGCCTCCTCCGGGAGCGCGGAAGTGAAATCGCGCGAATTCTCGGTGGATTCGGAACTTTTGGACATTTCCAAGGAATACGACGTCTACGCCGTCCTGACCAACGCGAACGGGAACAGCGCCCTCTATTCCTCGACGGACATCTCCACGGTCATCAACATCCGCACGCCGGAAGAGTTCCACGACATGAGCGTGAACGTCTCGACCTACAAGTCGACGTTCCGTCTGATGAACGATCTGGATTTCTCTTCGTATTACTGGGAATACGGATCGGCTGATTTCGAATTCCACGGCGTCTTGGACGGACAGGGACACACGGTTTCGAATCTGACGATCTCGTCCACGCTCAACTGCGTCGGACTATTCGGCAAATGCTACGGGATGGTGAAGAACCTGACGTTCAAGAACGTCTCGGTATACGGTCTAGGCAACGTCGGCATCATCGCCGGGAATCTGTACGGCGGAACGTACGAACATCTGAAGTTTATCGACTGCACGGTCGCGCAGGAACCGACGACCGAGGGCGGGGAAGGCTATTTCGGCGCTTTGGCCGGCCGTTTCCGCGGCGGGAACAAGACGAGTGAGATTACGGACATGACCATTTCCGGACTGAAGGTGATTTGCCCCAAGTACTGCGGCCTTCTGACCGGCGGACTCGAAGATGGCGAATCCGGGGAAAGCTACACGAACATCCGCGGAATCTACGCCGAGGGTTCGGTCGATACGGACGGAGCGGCGGTCGGTCTTGTCGGAAGAAACCGTTCGAACCTCACGATCGACAACGCGGTCATCCTTCTGCACATCCGGATGGCCAAGAAGGAAATCGGCATCGTCGCCGGACACAACAAAGAAGGCGGGAAGCTCGTTGCGAACAACGTCTTCGGGGATCTGAAGATTGACGCAATCACGCAGCCGAACTATTTCGGCCAGCTCATCGGATCCCACGACGCTTCGACCTCGAGCTATTCGGTCACGAACTTCACGTACGCGGACGAGGATTACTCCTCGCTGTCCGAGTCGCTCGCCCCGGATACGAGGACGGTCACGATCGGGACCGCGGTCAATATGCCGGAGACGCTCGAAGACTGGGAACAGAACACGTTCATCCGCGATTTCGACACGTCCTTATACTGGGCGTACGGCGCTTCCGAATCGGTTCCTGTCCTTTCGTTAAGGAAAGAAAGCGAACTGAACCTGACATCGGAGATGTTCTCTTCGTACGTCGGCAGGATCGATCCGGACGACGTGCGCTCGAACCATTACGCAATCTACAAGGCGATGGAAATCTACGAACATCTTTCCGATGAGGAAAAGGCTAAGATTTCCGCCTCGGATTTAGAAAAATACGAACAGGCGGTCAAAGCCTACGAGTCGATGCAGCAGGGGATCGGCGATCTTCTTAACGGCATCGGGTTCCGCGGATAAAAGGAGACAGATACCATGAAAAAGTCAGTCTATGCAATTTCCGTCCTTCTCCTGGGGCTTTTCGCTTCCTGCGGGGGAGGAAGCTCTTCGGTTCCGTCAACGTCCTCTTCAGAAGGGACGGGCGTTTCGGAGTCCGTGTCTTCTTCTGCTTCAGAAGGGACAAAGGACGCCTCGTTCTATCTGGGGAAGCTGAAGGAAGAAGGGAAACCGTATTATTCGATCGCTCTGAATTACCGCATGGTCGACGCGAATAAACGCGTCTACGGGACGGGATCGTCGAGAAAGTCCGTCTATTCGGGAACTTCCGAGGACGGTTCCCCGATCAAGCGTGTCCACATCAGCGGATACGATTCGGTCATGGCTCCGCTCGACGAGAACGCGGAACTGAACCGCAGCGATTTCGACATCTATTATTCCCCGGTCAAACGGGCGGAACTGAAGGAGGACGGGACGTACGCCGTCTCTCCGGAAACCCATCCGGACGCGGATTTCGAACCGTATTCCTTGGGACTCGATTTCTCCTCGGTTTCGGAAGCAAAACTTTCCGTCGACGGATTCAGCGCGGTTTTAAAAGGCTCGGTCAGAGACGCGGACGTGTCTTCGTTCTTGGGGGATTTCGCGAGCGATTCGGCTAAGGAAGGAATTTCCGGAATGACGTTTACGGCGGAACTGACCGCCGAGGAAGGGTATGTCCAGACCGTCGGCCTCTCCTACGTCCGGGACGGATATACCTATTCTTTGAGCTACGCGTACACGTCGAGCATGTCCCCGATCGCCCTGCCGGCTTCGGTGACCTTATAAAAAGGCGGAATCGAAAAAGAAATTCATACACCTTTTACCCTTTGCTTATCGAATCCGGCGCGTTTTAGATTATAATGAAAACGTGTCGGAGAACCTCATGAATTACAGCTCTTACGAGAAAAAGACCTATCTCATCTATCTCCTGATGAACGGCGTCCTTTTGGGCGTCTCGTTCGTCGCTCTGATCTGGAACCTTTGGGCGGTCCCGATGTCTTTCGGGTTCGGGTACGTCTTTGGGCTCGTGAACCTGGCTCTTTTACTGAACCAGGGGAAGAAGATGGCTTCGGATCCGGCGAGCGCGACCTATACCGGCTCGGTCGCGGGAAGACAGCTCATCATGCTCGTCGCGGTCGCCGCGCCGGCGCTGATCCTGTATCTCAACCATCCGGAGAACAACATGGTCTTTCTGAGTTTGCTTGCGACGGGCGTCCCGTTTCTTTCGATTAGCGGGATCCTCGCGGCGTATAAACCGAAGGAAGAAGAGATGAATCAGGAGAGCGAGAACTATATGAAGAACCTTCCCGAAAAGAAGGAAGAAAAGAAAGAGAAAGAGAAGGTTTCTTCCTTGGAGTATTTCGATAAACTCGCGGATTACGGGTTCTCCAAAACGAGCTGGAACATTTTGACCCAGGAACAGAAGCAGAAAGTCCTCGTCCAAATCGCGGACGGAACGCTTAAAATAGAATCGTCTCCGAAGAAGGAAGATCAAGATGAATAACGCGCTGATTTATTCCGGCGTCCAGGACAACCTGAAGCACGCGCTCGACTGGAACGGAAACACGTTCTCCGGCGAGAACATCATGTCTTTCATCGTAATGGGATTCATCGTCCTTCTTTCGTTTGTCGTCTTTTTTACGTTCAAGGGCAAGGATCCGACTAAGCCCGACAGGAACAAGTTCATCACGGTCTGCTGCGCCTTCGTCGGCTGGCTCGAGAACTACACGGTCGAGATGATGGGGAAGAAGTGGAAAGGGTTCACGGGGTACAGCCTGTCGATCTGCCTCTACGTCTTCATCAGTTTCTTCATCGGCATCTCGGGCCTCCCCGGACCGCTGACGATCCTCTGCAACACGCTGTCGCTGGGCTTATGCACGTTCATTTTGATCCACGCCACGGCCGTGAAGGCGAACAAATGGAAGTATTTCAAGCGCTACGTCGATCCGATGCCGCTATTCCTTCCCATCAACCTCTTAAGCATGTGGGCTCCGCTCTTATCGCTGTCTTTGCGTCTATTCGGGAACGCGATTTCCGGCTTCGCGATCGAGATCATCGACTACTATTTCCTCGAGCTGCTCTCGGATGCCATCTTCGGGAAGCTGCTTCCTTCGACCCCGTTCCCGGGCCCGGCCGGTATGTTCGTCGCGCCCATCGTGATGCCGGTGCTGCATCTCTATTTCGATGTCTTCTCGGGTGCCATCCAGGCGTTCATCTTCATTTCGCTCTCATCGCTCTGGGTCTCCCAGGAAGACCCTGACGAGGAAGAGGAAGCGCAGGCTTCCGTCAAAGGAGAGGCGGCTGTATCCGCCGCGTGAGTTTCGGTGAATCACTGAGGAAAGCTCAGGTTCATATAGTTGTGGATTCCAAAAGGAGGAAGGAATTATGGAGTTAGCAGGATTGAAGTACATCGGAGCCGCCATCGCCGTTCTGAACGGTTTCGCGTCGGGCTTAGGCGAAGCGAAGATCTGCGTCCAGGCCATCGACGGCATGACGAGAAATCCGGAAATGTACGGCAAGCTCAGAACCGCGATGATTCTCGGCTGCTCGCTCGACGAGACGACCGGTATTTACGGTCTTCTGGTCGCTATTCTCTGCTTGGTCATGTAAGCCGTCCCCTTTTATCTAGGGAAAGGCTTCGGCCTTTGTTATAGACAGGGAAGACGGACAAGGAGGCGGTTTCGTATGGATTTTTGGTTACTCTTGGACGACGACATCAGCGGCACGATCACGGACAACATCGGGATCACCGATAAGCTCGTTCCGAACTTATGGGCGTTCCTGACGCAGCTTTTGGCGTTCGCGGTCATGTGCGTCGCGGTGATTTTCCTCGCGTACAAGCCGATTCACAGGTATCTGCAGAAGCGCCAGGACTATATCGCGAACAATCTGGCCGATTCGGAGAAGAACAAAAGGGAAGCCGCTCTGGCCAACGCGGAAGCGAAGAAGAACCTGAACGCCTCCAAGAAGGAAGGCGAGAAGATCCTCGACGAGGTGAAGAAACAGGCCGACATCGATAAGGCGAAGTACGAGGAAGACCTGCAGAAGGAACTCGCCTTGAAGCGCGAACAGGCCAAGAAGGACATTGAGCTCGAGAAACAGAAGGCCATCCGCGACGCCCAGGACCAGATTGTCGATATCGCCTTAGAAGCTTCCGGCGCCTTGCTGAAGCGCGAAGTGAATACGGAAGACAACAGGAAGTACGTCCGCGATTTCGTGAACGGGATGAACGAAGACAGCAAAGACTCGACCGGAGCCGAATAAGGAAGAACGATGGATAACGAATTCAGGAACTACGCGGAGGCTCTCTTAAGTATCGCCAAGGACGAAGGGAAGATATCCGAATATCTGAAGGAAGCGCAGCGGATGGAAGTCTCTCTCGAAGAGAATCCGGAACTGATGCATCTCCTTTCGAGCGCCTTCCTGAATCAGGAAGAGAAGGAAGAGGCGGTCAACAAGATTTACGCTTCCGTCCCGCTCAAAGAGCTGAAGAACTTCGTCCTGGTCGTGACGAAAAAAGGCCTCGCCTACCGGCTCGACGCGATACTGCGCGAATTCATCCGCCTCGCGAACCGGGAACTCGGGATCGTCCAGGGGACGGTCTATTCCGCCCAGAAGCTTTCCGAAGACGAGATCGCCTCGATTGAACAGGCCGTCTCGAAGAAGGAAGGTGTGAAGGCCGAGCTGAAGAACGCCGTCGATCCGTCCCTGATTGGCGGGTTCCGCATTGTCCTGTCCGGAAAAGAAATCGATTATTCTCTCGAGGAAAGCCTGCGCCGGCTTTCGAAGTCGCTGAAGAAAGGAGCGTAATTTTTTATGGCACTGAAAACGGATGAGATTTCCGCTCTAATCAAAGAGCAGATCAAACATTATTCCCAGAAGACGCAGTCCGACGACGTCGGCAGCGTCGTCTCCGTCGGCGACGGCATCGCGACGGTCTACGGACTCGACCGGGCGATGTTGGGCGAACTGCTCGAATTCCCGCACGATGTCTACGGTATGGTGATGAACCTGAACGAAGACTCCGTCGGCGCGGTCCTGCTCGGCGACTACCTCCTCGTCAAGGAAGGCGACATGGTCAAGAGGACCGGCAAGGTCGTCGAAGTCCCGGTCGGGGACGGCATGCTCGGAAGAGTCGTTAACGCCTTGGGCCAGCCGATCGACGGCAAGGGCCCGATCTCCTATACCAAGATGCGTCCGATCGAACGGGTCGCTCCGGGCGTCATGACGCGCAAATCGGTCGATACCCCGCTCGAAACGGGCATCAAGGCCATCGACGGCATGATTCCGATCGGCCGCGGGCAGCGCGAGCTCATCATCGGCGACCGCCAGACCGGCAAGACGGCCATCGCCATCGACACCATCATCAACCAGAAAGGCAAGAACTGCCTCTGCATCTACGTCGCGATCGGACAGAAGACCTCCACGGTCGTCCGCGTCGTCGAACATCTCAAACAGTATTCGGCCATGGACTACACGGTCGTGGTTTCGGCCACCGCCGCGGAATCCGACCCGATGAAATACATCGCCCCGTACGCCGGCGTCACGATCGGCGAGGAGTGGATGGAACAGGGCAAGGACGTCCTCATCGTCTACGACGACTTGAGCAAGCACGCGGTCGCGTACCGCACGCTGTCTTTGCTTCTGAAGCGCGCTCCGGGCCGCGAGGCGTATCCGGGCGACGTCTTCTACCTGCATTCCCGCCTGCTCGAGCGTGCCTGCCGTCTCGCTCCTGAATACGGAGGCGGATCCATTACGGCTCTGCCGATCATTGAGACACAGGCGGGCGACATTTCCGCCTACATTCCGACGAACGTCATTTCCATCACGGACGGACAGATCTTCCTCGTGACGGATCTGTTCAACGCGGGCCAGAGACCGGCCATCGATTCCGGCCTTTCGGTCTCCCGTGTCGGTTCGTCGGCTCAGTACAAGTGCATGAAGCAGGTCTCGAAGTCCCTGAAGATCCAGCTCGCGAACTACCACGAGCTCCAGTCCTTCTCCCAGTTCGGCTCGGATCTCGACGAGGAGACCAAGAAGACCCTCGCCCACGGCGACGCGCTGATGGAAGTCCTTAAACAAGGCCAGTATCAGCCGATGCCGTTCCAGCGCCAGGTGGTCGAATTGTTCACGGCGCAGCGCAATTATCTCGATTCGCTGCCGCTGGATCAGATCCATCCGTTCCTCGACGCGCTGTACCGTTCCCTCGGGCACAACCATAAGGAACTGCTCGACGAACTGACCGAAAAGAAGGCGATGAGTGACGAGTTCATCGAAAAACTGAATCAGGCCGTCTCGGAATTCGCTTCTTCGTACGGAAACGGGGAAGAGGCGGAGGAAGAGCCGCAAGAGAAGCCGGCCGAACAGAAGTAAAGGAAGAAAGGTCTGAAGATGGGTTCCGGTTTAGCGAAGATCAGACACCGTATCGCATCGGTCGATTCGACCCGGAAGATTACGAACGCGATGAAGCTCGTAAGCTCCGTGAAGCTCATGAGGCGCAAGAAAGCCATGAGCAATACTTTGGACTACGTGGAAAACCTCGAATCGACGATTGCCCTCTGCATGTCGGGACTGACCTATAAGGACATGGTCGAAGCGTCCCCGTTAATCGCCAGAGAAGCTCCGGAAGGAACGGAAGAGAAGATTTACCGCCCGAGCGTCTATCTCGTGATTGCGTCGAACCTCGGCCTCTGCGGAGGCTACAACCTCAACATCCTGAAATACGCCGAGAGCCTTTATCAGGAAGGGGACGAAGTGTACCTCGTCGGCGCGCGGGGGGAAGGAAAGTTCAAGGAAGACGGGATTCCGTATCACAGGGACTATCTCGACCTCATGACGCACTTCGATTACATGAAGGCCGTGAGCCTAAGGAAGGAACTGGTCGAACTGTATCTGAGCGGAAAGTATGAGAAGATCGTTCTGGTCTATACGCATTTCAAGAACGCGCTGACGTTCGTCCCGGATCAGAGGACGCTTCTGCCGATTTCCGGGATTTCTCCGGTCGAACAGGAAAAAGAGGAAGAATATCCGCCGGATTTCTATCCGAGCAGGGCGGAAGTCTTCGCGGAGCTGCTCCCGAAGTACCTCGACACGGTCCTCTACGAACGGATCAACGAGGCCGGGACGTGCGAGGAAGGCGCGCGGCGGAACGCGATGGATAACGCGACGCAGAACGCCGACGAACTGAAACGCCAGCTGAACCTGACGTACAACAAGGAAAGACAGGCCGAGATCACCAATCAGATCACGGAGATCATGGCCGGAAGGGTCAACCAATAAAAGGAGGAAGAAGCTATGGGAGAAACGAAACAGGATTATTCGATCGGAACCATCGTCCAGGCGGTGGGCCCGGTCATCGACGTCCGCTATGCGGAAGGGCATCTTCCCGCCCTTTTGACCGCTCTGAACATCGAGCTGCCGGACGGCAAGGTCCTCGTCAGCGAGGTGCTGCAGCACATCGGGGACGACACGGTCCGTTCCGTCTCGATGGGCCCGACTGACGGGCTCGTCCGTGGAATGAAGGTCGTCAACACCGGGAAACCGATCACGGTCCCGGTCGGCGAAGCGACCCTGGGCAGGATGTTCAACGTCCTCGGCCAGCCGATTGACGACAAGGGCGGCGATTTCGCCAAAGAACCGCACCTGCCGATTCACCGGGAAGCCCCGACGTTCGAAGAACAGGCCACGAGCCAGGAAATCCTCGAGACCGGCATCAAGGTCATCGATCTGCTCTGCCCGTATGTCAAGGGCGGCAAGGTCGGCCTCTTCGGAGGCGCCGGCGTCGGCAAGACCGTCCTGATTCAGGAACTGATTCACAACGTCGCGACCGAACATAACGGCATCTCCGTCTTCGGAGGTGTCGGCGAACGTTCGCGCGAAGGAAACGACTTATATTACGAAATGAAGGCGAGCGGCGTCCTCTCCAAGACCGCCCTGGTCTTCGGTCAGATGAACGAACCGCCGGGTGCGAGAATGCGCGTCGCCCTGACCGCTTTGACGATGGCGGAATATTTCCGCGACCAGAAGCATCAGGACGTCCTTCTGTTCATCGACAACATCTTCCGTTTCACCCAGGCGGGTTCGGAAGTTTCCGCCTTGCTCGGGCGCATGCCGTCCGCGGTCGGCTATCAGCCGACCCTGGCGACGGAAATGGGACAGCTCCAGGAGCGCATCACTTCGACCAAGGACGGCTCCATCACGTCGATCCAGGCCGTCTACGTCCCGGCCGACGATATGACCGATCCGGCCCCGGCGACGACGTTCACCCACCTCGACGCGAAGACGGTCCTCGACAGAGGACTGGCCTCTTTAGGCATCTATCCGGCGGTCGATCCGCTCGAATCCGCGTCGAACATCCTCGATCCGCTCGTGATCGGGGAACGCCACTATAAAGTGGCGCGCGAAGTCACGTCGATTTTACAGCGTTACAAGGAACTGCAGGACATCATCGCCATCCTCGGCATCGACGAGCTCGGCGACGAGGACAAGAAGATCGTGGCCCGCGCGAGAAGGATTCGCAACTTCCTATCGCAGCCGCTTTCGGTGGCCGCCGCGTTCAACGGGCAGCCGGGCGTCTACGTCAAGAGGGAAGACACGATCCGCTCGTTCGAGGCGATCCTGAGCGGCAAATACGATTCGTATCCGGAATCCGCGTTCCTCTACTGCGGTTCAATCGAAGACGTCGAGAAGAAAGCGAAGGAGATGAAATAGTTTCTTATGTCGGAACGTTCCTTTTCCTTCCTGATCGTCTCTCCCGACGGACGCCATTTCGAGGACGAGGCGGAGATTCTGAATCTCCGTCTGACCGACGGAGCCATCGGCATCCTGAAGAACCGCGCCCCGCTCATTGGCATCGTTGACGTCTGTCCTTTGGAGTACGAAAAAGACGGGAAACGGCGTTACTTCGCTCTGGGCGGAGGAGTCCTCGAAGTGAAGGACAACAAGGTCCTGATCCTCGCGGATTCGTTCGAGTCGAAGGAAGAAATCGATAAGAAGAGGGCCGAAGAAGCCAAGGCCAGCGCGGAGAAGCGCATCGAATCCTACAAGGAGACGCGCGATCCGAACATCGATTACAAGCGGGCGGAGCTCGCCCTGAAGAAAGCGCTGAACCGCCTCGCGGTCGTGGATAAGTAAGGATATGTCGGACATTCTCGTCATCGGATCGAACCGTCTGAACCACGTTTCAAAGGACGCGGACTCTTTCGGGAGCGCCGAGGAATATTCCCTGGGCGGAGCCGGGCTCAACATCGCGCGGAACCTCGCCTATCTCGGGAACAAGGTCACGTTCCTCACCGCGCTTGGGAACGACGAATACGGGGACAGGATCCTCGAGGAACTGAAAGGCCTGGGAGTCGAAGTCCTCTGTCCGGAGCGGAAATACCCCACGCCTCTTTTCGAAGGAAAGCTCGATTCAAAAGGTCAGCTGAAAGGAAGCTACGCGAACGTCAAGGCGAACGAGGCTCTGAAGGCCCCGTTCTTCATGCAGCACCTCGCGATGATTCTGAATTACGAACACCTGTTCTTCGACACGGACATCGGTCAGCAAGGCATCATCGACCTGATGCGGAACTTCCCGAACATGAAGATCTGCATCTACGGGATCGCCCAGCCGAAGATGAGGCGCTTCGTCCGTTTCCTTCCGCGCACGCACCTGTTCTACGGGGATTATAAGGAAATGAAGGAACTGGTCGAGATGAAAAAGGACGCCACCCTGCAGGAGACCGTGGACGCGGTCCGCGCCAACGGGGTGCAGAACGTCATCGGGAACTTCGAAGGAAAGGAAATCTACTATTCGAATCCGTTCGACTGGGGGTACCTGGAAGTGGAACCGTTGGCCGAAGAGAAAATCGTGAACCGCATCGGGGCGACCGCGGCGTTCTACGCCGGGTTTTTAACCGGGTTCGTCCGGAAGAAAAAGTTCGTCGAGAATCTGAAATTCGGACTGGAAGTCTCGAACCTCACGATGCAGGTCGAAGGCGAGACCGACCCGGATATCGCTAAGCTCGTTCAAAAGGAAGGGGAGTGATCCTCTTCTTTTTTTGCCTTGAGGAGGGAAATCCCTGAAACTTGCTTTTCCTTCCTCTTTTTCCTATCATGGAGTCGGCTCTTTATCAGAGTCTGGGCGTTCCGCCGGGGAAGAAACATCCGTGAACGTCGAGAAAAGTACACTTTACCCATAGGAAGGAGAATAAGCATGAACAAGAACTTGGTCGAAGAGATCAAC
>Ga0256406_1002394_pt1 | contig 26597 bp, 20 predicted proteins | sample RumenRJG_03DNA_FD_185986 | JGI IMG/M metagenome (GOLD analysis project Ga0256406, IMG submission 185986) | Bovine rumen microbial communities from Lethbridge, Alberta, Canada - RJG_03 | ecosystem: Host-associated > Mammals > Digestive system > Stomach > Rumen | place: Canada: Alberta | collected...
CCACTCTGTTCAGCTTAAACTAAACCGCCGTCCGAGAGAAAAATTGAACTTCGATGCTCCGAAAAACGTTTTTTTTGTATATTTGCAATGACGTGTTGCATTCACATGTTGAACCTAAGCCTCCATAACAAATCAAAATAACTTTCTGTTATGAAAAAGACGATAATACTACTTCTACAGTTATTGTTGACATTCTGTTTTGCTGCAAACGCCCAATATCACGAGTACATCGAATATGCCAAAAGAGGGTATCACGGTGCACAATTTAACGTAGGGCTTGCCTACTACGAGGGGGATGGCGTAAAACAAGACTACAAAAAAGCCATACAATGGTGGAAAAAGGCCGCCGCTCAGGGCAATGAAGATGCCATGTATAACATTGGCTTTTGTTACGAAAAGGGGTTCGGAGTCAAACAAGATATCAAACAAGCTTTCGAGTGGTACAGAAAATCAGCCACGTCTGGACGTAACGAACTGGCGTGGTGTGCGTTGGGAGAATGTTATGAAGAAGGTAAAGGTACTGTTTCTGACAACGAGCAAGCTGAATACTGGTATCGGAAAGCTGCTTCATATAACATTCGGGCACAACACCTTCTCGGGAAACTGTATTACAAACACGGTTTTTATGAGGATGCTGCAATTTGGCTAAATCGCTTTCTAGAAGAGGCAGAAGATTTTCTAGCAGAAGAACCTGAAATTTACAACGAAGTTGTTTCCATTCTAAGAGAAATTGAAAACAAGAAATGAAAAGAAATAATATTACAAACATGGTAAAAATGCTTAACACAAACATCAGAAAAATAATAAGTGTTATAATACTAATCACATACACATCTGTTGTTTACACACAAGAAACAGATCCACAAAACATTGCAGGCACATGGGGAATTCCTGACAGTTGGGGTATAGGCGGTGTGATACATATTAAACCAATAATATTAGTATCCTACAACGATGGACAATATGCATTGGAGTACATAGAAGAATTGGATAGAAACGCCCGAGACCCAGAAAAGATTATAACCAAATACTCTAGAGGACAATTTAGCACAACCGTTGTTAAAGAAAGAGAGATCAACCTACAAGATGAGTTGTATGAGCGAGGGCTAGATTGCTATAAAGGAACCAGAGATGGAAATGCATATGGTTCATGGCCAAAACGTGGAACATTCTACTATGATCGTATACGAGTAGAAGAAACCATAACCTACAGAATAGAACGCGGTGCAGTCGTAGCCAACTACCAGGAAAGATACAAGTATTTTTATTATGGATTAAGGGGTACACACGCAGAACGCGAGTTCGATTACAACGAACCTGAGATATTGGAAAAAGAGGGTTTCCACTAAAAACATTTTTCATACAAAACCGAATTCAATAGTAAAAAGCGACAAAATCAAATATATTAGCAGCAAACTGGTTTAAAACTGGACTCGGGTCTCACAAAATACGCGCATACAGAAACGTGCGCGTATTTTTTTTGCCGGATGAATAATTATTTGTAATTTTGCACCCGGAATTTACGGAGTTATACTCCGTTTTTACACGGAAAATCAGGAGTACCACTCCATAAATTCATGATTTTGGCGACCGATATTCAAGGTCGCTTTTTTTTTACTTATCGGGTTGGATTTGGGAATATTTTGTATATTTGCGTCCGTGGGCTTGCGCCCACGGTTATTCTAGGTGTCGCCCCCCTCCCCCTCTCCCACGGGAGAGGGGGAGGGGGGGGAGTTTTTACTTGAAGGCGTTCTCGCTGAGGCCTTTGCCGGAGAGGGCGAGGTCGGCCATGTAGGAGGGGACGGGGCGGCCGAGGTATTTGTCGACGTAGAGTTTGGCGAGGTACTGTCCGAGCATGAATCCGTGTCCGCGGAGGCCTGTGAGGAGGCCCACCTCGGGGTCGACGATGTAGCGCGGCTCGGTGTAGCGGCCGGCCCATACGGCGTGGAAGCCGACGTCGCGCAGACCGGGGATCCACTCGGCGAAGACTTCGGAGACGATTTCGAGGAACTCGCGGCTGTTGTACTTGATGTTCTGTCGGGTCTCGTAGGCGTCGGTGTCGGGGCTGGCGCAGCCGATGATTTGACCGGTGTGGGCGAACTGCTGGCCGTAGACGGCGGAGAAGCCGCGGTAGTGGCGGCGGTCGATAATCATGTCGAGAGGCTGGCCGGCGGGGCCGAGCATGGGGAGGCGGCGTGTGATGAAGGCCTGGTGCTTGACGGGGTAGAGGCCGGTGTCGATGCCGAGCATGTCGGTGAATTTCTCGGCGCCCCAGCCCATGGCGTTGACGAAGTGGTGGCAGAGGAACTCGATGTAGTGCCCGTCGTGTGTGCGGACGAGGGCCATGATTTTGTCGCCGCGGCGCTGCACCTCGAGGAGCTCGCAGTCCTCATAGATGGTGCCGCCGGCGGCGAGGCCGAGCGAACGGACGTAGTCGATGACGCGCCCCGGGGTGGCCTGCCAGCAGTCGCGGGTGATGAGGGCGTGGGAGTAGGTGGAGGGGCTGTCGTCCCAGAGGGGGGATATTTCGGTGCGGAAGTCGCGGCGGTCGACCATGTAGGCGTCGCTCCAGGCGCGCGAGGCGTCGAGGGCGCGGTAGGTGGCGTCGTCGTGGACGAGGTTGACGTAGCGCGTGGGGCGATAGTTGATGTTGCAGTGCTGCTGCATCTGGCGGAAGATTTCGTGGCTGTGCTGAGCGATGTCGGCGATGTCGGGGTTGGAGAAGGCCGGGCGACCGCCGCCGATGTTGCGCCAGGAGGCGCCGCGGTCGTGGTTGACCATGACGGGGTTGAGGCCTGCCTCGGCGAAGTAGCGGAAGAGGGCGCTGCCGGCGATGCCGCCGCCGGCGATGAAGACGCGGGCTTCGGCGGTTTTGAATTTTGAATGATGAATGATGAATTTGTCCTGGCGGCCGGGGGAGTAGACGTCGCCGAGGGTGACGGGGCTGGAGAGCGGGGCGCGGGGTGTGGCGTCGCCGGTGACCTCGATGCCATGGGCGCGCAGGAGCTGCTTGGCGCGTGGGATGCAGCGCTTGCCGCGGCAGGGGCCCATGCCGAGGCGTGTGATGTGCTTCAGCTCGTCGACGGAGATGAAGCGGCGGTCGCCGATGGCCTCGAGGAGGGTGTCGGGGGTGATGTCTTCGCAGTGGCAGACGAAGGTGGCCTCACCCCCAGCCCCTCTCCCGTGGGAGAGGGGAGTGGATGCCTGATGTATGCTGTCGTAGGTTCTCTTTTCGATGAAGCCTTTGACGTCGGTGAGGGAAGTCTCCGACTTCAGACCTCCGACCTCCGAAGGGGTGAGGCTCACCCGCGCCACGTTGGTCTTGTTGGGTTTTTTGAGCACTTTCTCGACGATGCCTTCGGCGACGGGGCGGCCGTCGTTGTCGACAAGGAAGACTTCGGCGCCTTCGTCGACATGGTACTCGATGGGGAGGAAGCACCACCGCTTTTGAAGGTTGTAGCCGAAGATGGCAAGTCCCGGGCACTGGTGGACGCACTCCATGCAGCCGATGCAGCGGTCGTAGTCGACGGTGGGTGTGGAGGCGGTGGTGGGCTTGGAGATGGCGCCGTGGGGGCAGGCGAAGGTGCAGGGGTTGCAGGCGAAGCCGTAGAGGCAGTCCATCTGCACGAAGGGGCGCAGGGCCTGGCGCTCGGGGGTGGGCAGGAGTGGGCGCTCGAGCAGGCGGACGGGGTGCTGCTGCGAGTCGATATACTGGCGCGAGATGTCGAGGTAAGCGTCGTAGTCGAAGCGCAGGCCGAGGTTCTGTGCCACCTCGTAGGCGGCCTGGCGTCCGCGGAGCACGGCGCTGGTGCCCTCGCCGATGCGCACGGCGTCGCCCACGCCGTAGGTGTGGAGGCCGAAGACCTCGCGCCCCTTGACGAGCAGCTGGTTGTCCGGCACGAGGCCGGTGCATATATTAATGATATCAATATTATTTATCACCTGCTCGGTGCCGGGGATGGGGCGGAAATTCTCGCAGCGTGCGATGACGGCGCCGGTGACGCCGGTGGCGTCGGCGTTGGGGATGGCACGCAGGAGGGTGTGGCCCGTCATGATGGGTATGCCGAGACGGCGGACGCGGTTGGCCTGGACGGGGAAGCCGCCCTCACGGGGCTGGGCCTCGACGATGGCGCGGATGGTGGCGCCGGCCTGCATGGCCTGGTAGGAGGTGAGGTAGCCGATATTGCCGGCACCGACGGTCAGCACGCGGCGGCCGAGGAGGGTGTGCTCCTGGTTCATCATCTTCTGGAAGACGGCGGCGGTGTAGACGCCCGGCACGTCGTCGTTCTCGAAGGTGGGCATGAAGGGGACGGCGCCGGTGGCGACGACGAGGTGGTCGGCGTCGATGTAGACGACCTCGTCGGTGGCGGTGTTCTTGCAGGCGATGCGTCGCCCCTCGAGGAGGTCCCAGACGGTGGAGTTGAGGAGGATGCCGTCGGTGTCGGCACCGGCCAGGGTGCTGGCGATGTCGAAGCCGCGCATGCCGCCGTATTTCTTTTCGCGCTCGAAGAAGAAGAACTGGTGGGTCTGCATGTTGAACTGGCCGCCGACGGTGGCGCAGGAGTCGACGACGAGACAGTCGATGCCGAAGGCGCGGAGCTGCTCGCGGCAGGCGAGGCCCGCCGGGCCGGCACCGACGATGGCGACGGTGGTTTTGTAGATTTTCAATGAGGAATGAGGAGTATGGAGTGAGGAGCTATCCGCGGCGCCAGCCCACTCCCCACTCCTCATTCCTCCCTCCTCATTGATTCTCACCTCGCGCACCCCGTCGACGGGCGTGATGCAGATGCGGCGCACGCGGCCGTCGACCAGCATCTCGCAGGCTCCGCACTTGCCGATACCGCACTCCAGGGAGCGGTTGCGCCCCTGAAGGCTGTGGCTATGAACAGGATAGCCCGCCTCGTGGAGGGCTTTGGCGATGGTGTAGCCGCGGCGGGCGCGGATGGTGCGGCCCTCGAAGAGGAAGGTGGTCTCCTCGCGCTGCGGGATGTCCAGGATGGGGTGTTTTTCGATTGCGTACATGATGTTAAGTGTTTAAGGATAAGCGCGTTGCCGCAATACCGGCGATTGAAGCAACACTGCAAAGTTAAGAAACAATGAAGAAAGATGCAAATATTTTTGAAAAAAAGTCGTATTTTTGCAACTCAAAATGAATGACAGAAATGGAATATGTTTTTGAAAACCGTGAGCGGGTGCGCGACTACGAGTGCGACCTGCAAGGGATTGTAAACAATGCTAATTATCAGCACTATATGGAGCACTCGCGGCATCTGTTCATCAAAAGCCGGGGGGTGAGTTTCAGCGAGCTGCACGAGGAGGGAATCGACGTGGTGGTGGCGCGGTTCGAGATCCAGTACAAGGTGCCGCTGCGGCCGGAGGACGAGTATATCTGCCGCCTGCGGCCGGAGAAGTCGGGGGTGCGCTATGTGTTCCACCAGGCCATTTTCCGCGCCAGCGACGGGGCGCTGGCGGCGCGGGCGAAGGTGGACTGCGCCACAACGATAGGTGGCCGGCTTGTGGCCGGCCACCCGAAACTGGACGCACTGCTATGAAGAGACTTGCACCTATCCTGCTGATGCTGTGTGCCACGCTGACGGCGATGGCACAGGAGGATACCTTGACGATACTCCGCAAGGACTACCGCAATGACGATGGTCGCACCGTTATCGTGAACAAGCCCCTGCTGCAACGGTTGCACAAGGGGAACGTACAAACAGTGAAGCTGGAGACACCGCATAATGGCTTCAAGGTGTTGAAACCCCACCTTCGTCAAAACCAAAACACCGAGCCGACGGGCTGCGACGGCTTTCTGATCATGTGGGACACTACTCGGCTTTGGTTCAATTCTCAGGCTGACTCATGCCTTCCATACCGGCAGAAATGGACCACCGACTACCTTTTTCGGGGACTTGAATACTCTGACGGCATCGCCGTATTACGACACCATGCGCGAGTAAGCGACATCTGCGAGTATGAATGCCGCGGCGAGTTTGACGACGGAAATCATGAATTCCCCTCCAGCGCCATCTGTTTCAACTATGCCGACGAGTACTATTATATCCCCGTCGATGACGACTGCTGGAAAGACTCGGTTGAAATTGACCTCGGCGACAGTGTCTGCCTGACGATGACCGTTTACCGCGACCGCAAGGGCGAGGTCGGTGAGCAACCCTACGCCGAGGTAACCGACATGCGGCGCATCCACACAGAGGGTGAGATAGATACCCTAGGACGTGTCGTCGGGTATGGAGATACGCTGTATATCACCCACTTGGACGGTTATTGGGCATGGAACCTGACCAGCGATATGCCGAAGGAATTTGGACTCTCAGCCGACGAGTACTATATCGTATTGAATATGAACGAGACATTCTGCAAACGGATGAAGAGCAAATTCTTCCGCCGTGTGGACTACTACAACCGTGGCAACCGAATTTGGCACGAGTACCTGCCGCTGAAAAATACCGGAATGCAAAATCCCGACTTTGACAACTGCACACTTTGGCTCCGTGCAAAACCGCATGGTTTTAAGGAATAAAAAGAAGACCCGCCGAATGGTGGGCCTTCTTTTGTAAAGCATTATTTTACTCGACGTTAAGAATGAAGTAGTTTTTCTTGCCTTTCTGGATGAGGATGCATCCGGAGGCGAGGATGTCGGAGGGGGTGAGGGTGCAGCCTTCGGAGACTTTCTGCTTGTTGACGGAGATGGAGTTCTGCTTCAGCTCGCGGCGTATCTCGCCTTTGGAGGCGAACATGCCGACCTCGGCGGCGAGGTCGACCAGCGGTGCGCCGGCCTCGATGGCGGAGCGGCTGACGGAGAACTGGGGGACGCCTTCGAAGACGCTGTCGAGGGTCTTGCGGTCGAGGGAGTTGAGTTGCTCGGTGGTGGCTTTGCCGAAGAGGAGCTCGGAGGCGGCGATAGCGGTGTCGTAGGCATGCTGGCCATGGACGCGGATGGTGATGTCCTTGGCCAGTGCGCGCTGGAGGATGCGCTGCTCGGGGACCTGGGCGTGCTGGGCCTCGAGGGCCTCGATTTCCTCGCGTGAGAAGAGGGTGAAGATGCGGATGTAGCGTGCGGTGTCGACGTCGGAGCAGTTGAGCCAGAACTGGTAGAACTTGTAGGGCGAGGTGCGCTCGGCGTCAAGCCATACGTTGCCGCCCTCGGTCTTGCCGAACTTGGTGCCGTCGGCCTTGGTAATGAGTGGGCATGTGAGAGCGAAGGCCTCGCCGCCTTCCATGCGGCGGATGAGCTCGGTGCCGGAGGTGATGTTGCCCCACTGGTCGGAGCCACCCATCTGGAGGCGGCAGCCTTTGGTGCGGTAGAGGACAAGGTAGTCGTAGGCCTGGAGGAGCTGGTAGCTGAACTCGGTGAAGGAGAGGCCGGTCTCGAGGCGCTTCTTGACGGAGTCCTTGGTCATCATGTAGTTGACGGTGAGGTGCTTGCCGATGTCGCGGATGAAGTCGAGGAAGAGGTAGTTCTTCATCCAGTCGTAGTTGTTGAGGATTTCGGCGCCATTGACGGGGTTGTCGAAATCGAGGAAGCGGGAGAGCTGGGCTTTGATGCAGTCGACGTTATGCTGCACCTCGTCGGGGGTGAGCAGTTTGCGCTCGGCGGCCTTGAAGGAGGGGTCGCCGATCATGCCGGTGGCGCCGCCGACGACGGCGAGGGGCTTGTGGCCTGCCATCTGGAGGTGTTTGAGGAGCATGATGGAGACGAGGTGGCCGATATGGAGGCTGTCGGCGGTGGGGTCGATGCCGACGTAGGCGGTGGTTACTTCTTTGGCGAGCTGATCTTCGGTGCCGGGCATGATATCGTGGATCATGCCGCGCCAGCGGAGCTCTTCTACGAGGTTTGTGTTCATGTATATTATATAATATATATTGTATTCATTAATTTTAAAGGAAAGGAGGCACTGCCTGCGGGCGGTACCTCCTTTGCTGTGCTACACTACGCCCAGTTTAGCGCACCATCATCTTGGTGGCGGCGGTGTGGCCGCCGATGATGACGTTGACCAGGTACATGCCCTTGCCGAGGTTCTCGGTTTGGAGAGTGTAGAGGTTCTCGCCTTCGGAGGCGTAGCCGAGCTGGCGCTCGATGACGAGGCGGCCGTTGAGGTCGTAGACGCGCAGCTGGGCGGTGCCAGCGGCGGCGGAGTTGACGTTGAGGGTAGCCTCGGTGGTAACGGGGTTGGGATAGAGCTTGACGCTGTTCAGACCGATGCTGTTGACGGTGGGGATGGCAACGGGGGTGTAGTCTTCCGGGTCGACAATCTCATTCTCAGTGTCGGTAACATAGGTCATGTCCATGAAGATGCCGCGGCCATAGGTGCCGAAGTAGATGGCACGGGGCCACTTGGTCTTGGCGAAAGCGTTGTTCTCGTCGGTAACACCAGTGTGGCTGAGGCTATGACGGACGGGGAGTTTGTGCGTCTGCTGAACAATAGCGGTGACGGGGATGTCGGGGATGTTCTGGTAGACCGACCACGCGGCATCTTCTTTCTTGATGTGGACGCCATTGGAAGTACCCACATAGATAGCACCGGTGGAATCCTCGACGATAGCACAGAAAGCGGGGATGTTACTCATGCCATCGATACCCATCGGGGTGATGGAATTCCAGTTGGTGCGGGGATTGTCGATTACGGCTACATTGTCATAACCATCGGAGACACCGTCAAAGGTGATGATGAGGCGATCCATGCCGGGACGGGGGTCAACAGCGAGGGAGCTGATGGGACGGGGGAAGAAGATGGATCCGTTGACATGGAAGGTGTCGACGGTGAGGATCGAGCTGGCACCCTTCTGGAAGAGGATGTCGTTGTAGATTTTAAAGTTGTTCTGGGTGAAGTCGATGTTCTCGAAGCCGCTGATGCGGAAGAGGACAGACTGATTGGTGGCGGTGTCGAAGGCGCTTGCGTAGACATTGAGACCGTCGCGGCTGATAACAGCGTTGCGGGGGAAGAGGTTCTCGGTGACGGAGCCTTCGATACGCTCGATGCCAAGAATGGGGCTCCACAGGTGGAGTTTCTCGGAGAGGGCGTTGTTGGTGAGGCATTCAATGTAGGTGAGGGAGTCCCAGACCTTGGTGAAGTCGGTGGGAGCCCAAGAGTACCAGAGGCATCGGGTGGTGCTGGTGCCGCCACCGAGCGAGGAGCCGGGGAAGTCGCCGACGCAGACCATGCGGGACTGGATGGGGTTGAGTACGGTGACGGAGTCCTTGGCGGACTGTGCAGCGGTGAAGGTGTACTCGAAGGGGTAGTTGTTGTGGGCACGGGAGTGGAAGGTCATCTTGTCGCCACGCTGGATGCGGAACTTGGAGCCGTTCAGGCTGCCGTTGCGGGCGGTGTCGTTGAGGTAAAGTGTGTCGTTGCCACGGATGACGTAGCCGAGGGTGTCGATGCCGAAGCGGAGGTAGTTATTGAAGGCAGTGTTCTTGTCGGTCTCCCAGAGGTAGAGCGAGCCAATTTCGGGGCCACCGGCGATACCATAGTTGGTTCCGTCGCCATTGAAGTTGGAGCCCGTGGTCCAAGCGGTGGTGTTAGTGTAGTTGAGGTAGTCGATCCAGGCGCGTCCGACGGCGCCGTTGGCGTTGGAGGTGAAGATGGTACGGCGGTTCTGGGCGGAGTACTGCTGGAAGGCAGAGGCGGCGGTGGCGCCACCGGAACCATTCAAGTAGAGGACGTTGGCGTCGTGGTTGAAGTTGCCGAGCGAGCCGTTGTCGTACCAGCTGATGGTGGGCTGGCCGCCGGCGTGGGTGAGGATGGGTTCGATGACGGGGCTGGAGTTGTCGCGGGCACCGGTGACGAGGGTTCCATCAGGGGCGACAGCGATGGAGTTGATGGCCACGGTGTTGAGGCCATGGTTGAGGTCTTGGTGCCAACCGAAGTTTACATCGGAGAAGAATACACCGCCGTTGGTGGCAACGAAATAGTTGCGGCTGTCAAAGTATTCACCCTCGTAGAGGTAACGGCGGAACACGGGGACGATCTGATGGATGCCGGAATGGATAAAGCTGGGGTTACCGAAGACGGTTTCCATGTAGGAGCCGCCGTTGAGCATGTGCTCGCTGTAGGAGGCGGAGGTCCACTGGTAGAGGGCACCGTCCACATAGCCCTGACCGATCCAGACGTTATCGCCGGCGATGATGATGCGGCGGGGGTTGGTGGGGTCCACGGTGATGGCACCAGAGGTGAGACCCGAGGTGAATGCATTGAAGGGCAGGACAGTGGGTGTGGAGACTGCGGTCCAGGTTTGCTCGTTGCGGGTGAGATATACGTTGTCGAGGAGACCAGCCTTGGTGATGGTCATAGCATAGACGAAGGTTGGGTCGGAGGGCGAGGCGGCGAGGAGGATGCGCGCGGCGCTGGCAAAGGCTGCATTGGAATTGGTGATGCGAGCAATGTGGGTGGAGATGGAGGCCGAGGGGGCTGTTACGTCGCCAATTTTGTAGAGTTCGGAGGGGGCGGAGGCGTAGGCGGTGCGGAGCCGGCGGAGAACCATGATGTTGTCGACGCGACCTTCGTGGATGCGCTCGGGGCGGGCGTTGGCCCAGTTGGAGCTGGAGACTTTCCAGCGGTAGAGGCCGGAGTTGGTGGCGGCGAAGAGGTAGAAGGTGCCATCGGTAGCGATATAGTAGTCGATGCCGCCGACAGCGCTGAAGTCGGAGTTGTTGGTTTCGGGGAGGAGGGTGAAGCGGGCGGTCTGTGGGTCAAAGCGGAAGATACCCTTGCCTGCGACAGACATGCGGGAGTAGTTGGAGGAGGTCTGGACGAGGGGGTCGCCGGTAGCGATGTAGAGGGCTCCGTCAGGGCCTTGAACCATGCTGCTGATGGGGAGGACCGACTCGCGGTTGTTGACGACGTAGGGGATGCGGTGCCAAATGGAGGTGTCGGCCAAAGTGGCGACTTGTTCCTCGCTGTAGCCGAGGGCGGAGTAGAGCTGTCGTACGAGGTCGCGGTTTTCGGAGCGGAAGAAGAGACCGCCCTGGGCTGCGCCGGCGAAGAAGGTGTTGCCGGTGGTGTCGCGGCTGTCGACCACAATACTGGAAATCTGGCCCGCGATGTTGGAGGGGCCTACTTCGTAGAATTTGTTTCCGGTTTGGGCGTTGAGGACGCCTCCGGCCAAAGTCATCAGGCCCACAAAGAGGCCGAGCAGTACTTTGTTTCTTTTCATAAGTGAATGTTTATTAATTAGTTATTTTATTTTCATGTTGAATAATTAATGTACAAAGATACACACTTTTTTTGATATACAAATAAAATATGCGTTGCGGAGCGAAAAAAGTTTTCAACAGGTGCTGAGGGACGTCAAAAAAACGGGCAAAATGGCAATTGAAAACGAAGTAGGTTGATTTCATAAAAAGAGTTAATTTAACAGTTATTAGGAAATTCGGAGAAACATATACAAATTGGTTAAATTCTGTTAAAACAACAAAAGTGGAGAAAAACGCTTCTCGCAGGATGCTGGATGACAGCACTTTGCAAAGCCAATCTCTCGAAACTGGCTTCCTGTCTACTTCCAGAGGGGTTTTGTAGGGGAATGGTAGGGTAATGGTTCGGCCTTGGCAGGGGATTTTAACATTTGTGTTAATGGATGTTAATGGTGCCCCATGTTTAACATGTATTAACATTCCCTCCCCCACCCCGGGCGACGGCCTGCCGGGGAAGAAATGTGGACAAAAAAAACTGGAACGGGCAATAAAGTTTCCCTTTTGGTGTTATTGGGGCATAAAAAACGAAGAAAAACTAGACTATGGAACCTATCAACATTCAAGAATTGAACGACCGCATCGGGCGCGAGAGCGCTTTCGTGGATGTGCTGCAGATGGAGCTGGGCAAGCAGATTGTGGGGCAGAAGCACATGGTGGAGAGCCTGATGATCGGTCTGCTGAGCAACGGGCACGTGCTGCTCGAGGGGGTGCCGGGACTGGCCAAGACACTCACTATCACCACGCTGGCCCGCGCCATCGATGCCAAATTCAGCCGCATACAGTTCACGCCCGACCTGCTGCCAGCCGACCTGCTGGGCACGATGATCTACAGCCAGAAGAGCGAGCAGTTCCAGGTGAAGAAGGGCCCGATATTCAGCAACTTCATCCTGGCCGACGAAATCAACCGCGCGCCGGCCAAGGTGCAGAGCGCCCTGCTGGAGGCGATGCAGGAGCGGCAGGTGACCATCGGTGAGCAGACCTTCCGCCTGGAGGAGCCTTTCCTGGTCATGGCGACGCAGAACCCCATCGAGCAGGAGGGCACCTATCCCCTGCCCGAGGCGCAGGTGGACCGCTTCATGCTGAAGGTGGTCATCACCTATCCCAAGCGCGACGAGGAGCGCCTGATCCTGCACCAGGCCATGGCCGGCGAGCGCATGGCGGCGCAGCAGCCCATCCTCAAGCCGCAGGACATACTGAAGGCCCGCGAGCTGGTGCGCGAGGTGTACATGGACGAGAAGATCGAGACCTACATCACGGACATCGTCTTCGCGACGCGCTTCCCTGAGCAGTACGGGTTGGAGAAGCTGAAGCCGCTGGTGAGCTACGGCTCGTCGCCGCGCGGCAGCATCAACCTGGCCGCCGCCGCCAAGGCCTACGCCTTCCTCAAGCGCCGCGGCTACGTCATCCCCGAGGATGTGCGCGCCATCGCCATGGACGTGCTGCGCCACCGCATCGGGCTGACCTACGAGGCCGAGGCCGAGAACGTCACGAGCGAGGAGCTGGTGAACGAAGTGTTGAACCGAGTGGATGTGCCGTGAACGAAGACATCATCAAGAAAGTCCGCAAGATTGAAATCAAGGCGCGGGGGCTGTCGCAGCAGATGTTCAGCGGCGAGTACCACTCGGCCTTCAAGGGGCGGGGCATGGTGTTCAGCGAGGTGCGCGAGTACCAGTACGGCGACGACGTGCGCAACATCGACTGGAACGTGACGGCGCGCCTGGCGCACCCGTACGTGAAGGTGTTCGAGGAGGAGCGCGAGCTGACGGTGATGCTGCTGGTGGACGTGAGCGGCTCGAACCGCTTCGGCACGCACAACCAGTTCAAGGAAGAGCTGGCCGCCGAGGTGGCCGCCACGCTGGCTTTCAGCGCGATAGCCAACAACGACAAGGTGGGCGTCATCCTCTTCAGCGACCGCATCGAGAAGTTCATCCCGCCCAAGAAAGGGCGCACGCACATCCTGCGCATCATACGCGAACTCATCACCTACCGCCCCGCGAGCAACGGCACCGACATCGCGCTGGCGCTGGGCTACTTCGCCAACGTCATCAAGAAGCGCTGCACGACGTTCCTGCTGAGCGACTTCTACGCCACGGGCTACTCGGACGCCGTGAAGCTGGCCGCCGGGAAGCACGACCTGGTGGCGCTGCGGCTGGTGGACCGCCGCGAGGAGCGCCTGGAGAACCTGGGGCTGGTGAAGTTCTACGACCCCGAGAGCAGCCGCACGCTGTGGGTCGACACGGGCTCGGCCGCCGTGCGCCGCAAGGTGGACGCCCGCTTCGCCGAGCACCAGCACGAGGTGGAGACGGTGATGCGCCGCTACGGCGTCGACATGGCCACCATGCACACCGGCGAGGACTTCGTCAAACCGCTCAAGGCACTGCTTTCTCGGAGGAGTTAAGACAAATGATAAAGATGAAACTTGAACATAACATTATAGTTTTGGTGGCACTATGCTGCCTGCTGCCGGCCACGCTGCGCGGGCAGGCCACGGCGACGCTCAGCACGGACACCATCCTGCTGGGCGACCAGGCTACGCTCACCGTGCGGCAGGCCCGCAACTACCCCTCGACCGACATGCTCTCGCGGGGCGGCATCGTGGCCCTGAGCCAAGAGTTCGACACCGCCGCCAACACACAGACCACCGTGCTGACCTGCTTCGAGCCCGGCGAGCGCTATGTGCACCTCGGGCCCGACGACTCGCTGCGGCTGGTGGTGCTCGACGTGGAGGTGGACACCTCGGCCACGGCCGAGATACGCGACATAGCCGATATCGAGCGCGTGCCCTACACCTTCTGGGAAATCGGCCGCTGGGTGCTGCTGGCGCTGGGCGTGCTGGCACTGGGCTTCCTCGCCTGGTGGCTCTACACCCACCGGCGGAAGCTGCAGGAAGTGCTCGGCACCGCCGAACCCGTCGACACCCGCACCCCCGAGCAGCGCGCCCTCGACACCCTCGAGGAGCTGCGCCAACGCAGGCTGTGGCAGAGCGGCAAGGTGAAGGAATACCACACCGAGCTGACCGACGCCGTGCGCCGCTTCATCGAAGAGAGCACCTCCATCCGCGCCACCGAGATGACGAGCGACGAAACCATCGAGGGAATTGAAAATTTAAAATTGAAAATTGAAACTTCCCTGCTGAAAGATATATTCCGGACGGCCGACCTGGTGAAATTCGCCAAGAGCGAACCCCTGCCCCACGAGCACGACCGCTCGATGGCCGACGCGGTGGAATTCGTGAAACAGCTGTGGCAGCAGGTGAAGCCTGCGGACGACACCCCTCAGTCCTCCGGACAGCTCCCCTCGACGAGGGGAGCGGCAGACGACGGAAAGGAGGGGAAGGATGAGTAGCCTGACCTTTGCGCACCCGTGGTTCCTGCTGGGGCTGGTGCTGGTGCCGCTGATGGTGGCGTGGTACATCTGGCGCTACCGCAAGCAGGAGGCCGCCCTGCAGCACTCGAACCTCTCGCTCTTCGACGGCATAGGCCAAAGCCTGCGCGTGCGTCTGCGCTGGCTGCCCTACGCGCTGCGCTGCCTGGCCATGGGCGCCATGGTGGTGGCCCTGGCGCGGCCGCAGAGCCAGCTGAGCCGCCAGGAGATGACCGTCGAGGGCATCGACGTGGTGCTCGCCATGGACATCTCGGGCTCGATGCTGGCCGAAGACTTCAAACCCAACCGCCTCGAAGCCGCCAAGAAAGTGGCCGCCGACTTCATCGAGGGGCGAAAGAACGACCGCATGGGCCTCGTGGTCTTCGCCGGCGAAGCCTTCACGCAGGTGCCGCTGACGATCGACCACCAGGTGCTGCTCAAGCAGCTGGGCGCGGTGAAGAGCGGCCTGGTGCGCGACGGAACGGCCCTCGGCGACGGCCTCGCCACCGCCATCAACCGCATCAAAGACAGCCAGGCCGAAAGCAAGGTCATCATCCTGCTCACCGACGGCGTGAACAACCAGGGCAGCGTCGACCCCCTCTCGGCGGCCGAGATCGCGGCCCTCTACAACATACGCCTCTACACCATCGGCGTCGGCGCCCGCGGCAAAGCACCCTTCCCCTTCCGCGACCAGTTCGGACGCGTGCACTATCAAAACATCGACGTGGAAATCGACGAGGACCTCATGAAGCAGATGGCCTCCGCCACGGGCGACGGCCAGTACTTCCGCGCCACCAACCGCAAGGCGCTGCAGGAAATCTTCGACCAGATCGACGAGATGGAGACCTCGAAAATCGACGTGACCCAGTACGCCCAAACGCGCGACGAGCACCAGCCCTGGCTTTGGCTGGCCTTCATAGCCCTAGCGCTGGAGGCGCTGATGCGGTATGTGTGGTTAAGGAGGTAATTAGGAATTAGGAATTAGGAATTGGAATTCAAGCAATCAAACATTCAAGCAATCAAACAATCATAAATGATTCATTTTGAACATATAGAATATCTATGGCTGCTGGTGCTGGTGCCGGTGTTGGCGCTGGTGTGGTGGTACTTCCAGTGGCGCTCGCGGCGGAGGCTGGAGCAGTGGGCCGACAAGAGCATGTTCCGGCGCCTGCTGCCCGACGAGAAGCGTTGGCGCCCCATTGCCAAACTCACCCTCACCCTGCTCGGCATCGCCCTGCTCATCGTGGCGCTGGCCAACCCCCAGTTCGGCACCAAGATAGAGAAAGGCAAGCGCGCCGGCAGCGACATCGCCATCTGCCTCGACGTGTCGAACTCGATGATGGCCGAAGACATACAGCCCAACCGCCTGGAACGCAGCAAGCGGGTCATCAACACACTGCTCTCGTCGCTGGCGGGCGACCGCATCTCGCTCATCGTCTTCGCCGGAACGAGCTATATCCAAATGCCGCTCACCAACGACTACAGCGCCACCAAGCTCTTCCTGGACCAGGTGAGCTGCGACATGATAGCCTCGCAGGGCACCGCCATCGGCGACGCCATCGACAAGGCGATGCAGACTTTCGGCTACGGCGACCCCGACCGCGAGTGGGTGAGCAACAAAGGGCGCACCATCATCGTCATCAGCGACGGCGAGAACCACGAGGACGACGCCATCGGCGCCGCCCGCAACGCCCGCAAGGAGGGCGTGACGGTGTCCACCATCGGCATGGGCCTGCCCAGCGGCGCGCCCATACCCGAATACAGCCCCCGCGGACGCACCAACAACTACAAGCGCAACAAAGAAGGAAGCATCGTCATGACCAGCCTCAACGAGCAGATGCTGCGCGACATAGCCGCCGCCGGCGACGGCATCTACCTGCATGCCGCCGGCGCCTCCACCTCGCTCACCGACCTCACCAAGATGATCGAAGGCATGGAGAAGAAGGAATTCGGGGAGGCGGTGTTCAGCCAGTACGAGAGCCGCTACCGCTGGCCCCTGGCGGCCGGACTGCTCTGCCTGCTGGCCGAAATCATACTCTTCGAGCGCCGGAACAAGAAAATCAAACTCTTCGAACCATGAGGAAGAAACTAAACATACTAGGAAAACTAGTTGCACTAGTCCTACTAGTACAGCTAGCCAATTCGGCTGCCGCGCAGGCGGACCGCCACCTGATGCGCGACGGAAACCGGCAGTACAACAACGGGCACTACGACCAGGCCGAACTCAACTACCGCCGCGCCCTCGAGGCCGACAGCCTGGACCGGCGCGGCCACTACAACCTCGGCAACGCCCTCTACCGGCAGCAGAACTATGCCGACGCCCTGCGCCATTACGACCAAGCCCTGCAACGTCCCGACCTGACCGACCAGCAGCGCGCCACCACCCTCCACAACCGCGGCAACGCCAGCCTGCAGGCCGGACGCAAAGACCAGCAGCAAGCCCAGCAGCACTTCCAGGAGGCCATCAAGTCGTATCAAGAAGCACTGAAACTCAACCCCAAGAACGACGACACACGCTACAACCTGGCCCTGGCCCGCCGCCTGCTGCAACAAACCCAGCAACAACAGCAACAGCAGCAAAACCAACAGCAGCAGAACCAGCAGGACAAGCAGCAGCAGCAACAACAGCAGCAGCAACAACAGCAAGGAGACAGCAAGCAAGAGCAGAAAGACCAGCAACAGCAGCAGAACCAGCAGCCACAGCAGGGCGACCAGCAGCAGGGACGGGAGAAAGACACCCAAAAGCAGCCCCGCCCCAACCAGCAGCGCAAGCAGGATGCCGAGAGGATGCTGGAGGCTGTGAAAAACAACGAGCGCCAGACGCTGAAAGACCAAACCAAGAAGCTGCAGGCGGTGGGCGGCAAGCATAGCGACAAAGACTGGTAGATGGGTCCTAGATGACTCCTAGATGACTCCTAGATGACTCCTAGATGGCTCCTAGTATGAATAGGGGATGAAAAGTAAACCGAAAGCAACGACAATGAAACGAACAACAGCAATACTCACTCTACTGCTCCTGGCCATAGGCCCTCTGGTGGCGCAGGAGATGACAGTGCAAGCGCCCAAACAGGTGTATGTGGGCGACAATTTCACGGTGCGCTTTGTGGTGAACGACAAAGCCAACGGCTTCCGCGGCCCCGACTTCAAGGGTTTCCGCGTGTACAACGGCCCTTCGCAGTCGTCGCAGACGAGCATGAGTTTTGTCAACGGACAGATGTCGCACTCGTCGACCACCACCTTCTCCTATACCCTCGGCGCCACGGAGGAGGGCACGTTCACCATCGGCCCTGCCAGTTGCATGGCCGACGGGCGGAAACTCAGCTCGCCGAGCCACACCATACGGGTGGAGAAGATGACCGCGGCGCAGCAGCAGCAACGGCAGCAGCAACAGCAGCGCCAGCAACAGCAGCGCCAAGCCTACGACCCGTGGGCGCAACAGCCGCAGGAGGCCTCGACGGTGGACGAGAAGTCGCTCTTCGCGCGTGCCTCGGTGAGCAATTCGAACCCTTACCAGGGCGAGCAGATCATCATCACCTACAAGGTCTATTCGCAGATACCCATCCGTCAGTATGCCATCGACAAGCTGCCGGGCAACCGCGGCTTTTGGGCCGAGGACCTCAGCGCCGACCAAAGACAGGTGAAGCAGTATGAGGAGACCGTGGACGGACGCCAGTATATGGTGTTCGAGATACGCAAGGGGGCCCTCTTCGCCCAGGAGAGCGGCCGCCTGACCATCGAGCCGCTGGACCTCAACGTGCTGGCCATGGTGCGCGCCCAGCGCCGCCGCACGGGCAGCATCTGGGACATCTTCGACGACCCCTTCTTCAACATGGCGCAGGCGGTGGAATACCCGCTGCACACACGTGCGCTGACCGTCAACGTCAAGCCCCTGCCCAACCAGCCGGACGACTTCAGCGGCGCGGTGGGCAAATTCACGGTCAAAGGCGGACTGAACCTGGACCGCGTGAAAGCCAACGAGGCGCTCACCTACCGCCTCACGGTCTCCGGCTCGGGCAACCTGATGCTGGTCACGCCGCCGACACCGCAGTTCCCCTCCTCGTTCGAGGTCTACGACCCACAGATTGAGGACAATATCAAGCGCAGCGACAACGGTGTGAGCGGCAGCCGCACCTACGAGTGGGTGCTCATTCCGCGCACGCAGGGCAACTACACCATTCCCGAATACCGCTTCACCTACTTCGACCCCACGACCCAACAGTACACCACGCTGACCGTTGCGGCGCAGCAGGTGCAGGTGGACAAGGGGAGCGGCACCTCGTCGGCCTACAACCCCAAGGAGGATGTGCGCCTGCTGAACCAGGACATCAACTACATACACCCGATGGGCAAACTGAAGCCCCTGCGGACGACGGACCACGCGGGGTGGCCGTTCTACCTGGTCGCGGTGCTGATAGCGCTGGGCGCGGTGGCCGCCGTCGTCATCGGGCGCAAGCGTCAGGCCGCGCAGCAGGACGTTGCGGGATTGCGTCTGAAGCGCGCCACCCGGATGGCGCAGAAGCGACTGAAGAAAGCCGCGGCCTTCCTGGGCACGGGCGACACCAATCGCTTCTACGAGGAGATTTACAAGGCCATCTGGGGCTGCCTGGCCGACAAATACAACATCGAACTCTCGCAGCTCAACCGCGACACGGTAAGCCACTGCCTGGCCGACAAACGCGTGCCCGCCGAGCAGCAGGAGCGCATCATGAAGGTGCTGCAGGATGTGGACCTGGCCCGCTTCGCCCCCGGCGACGCGGAAGCGCAGAAGCAGACCATCTACACCGAAGCGCTGATGATGATAGCGGAGTTGTGAGTTTAAAGTTTAAGGTTTAAAGATTAAAGTTTGGTTATGAAAAGATTCTTCCTTATAATAACACTACTGCTGATGGTTACGGCCGCATGGGGGCAGGAGTCGCAGACGCTGGCCCGGCAGGCCGACGAACTGTACCGTCACGGGGAGTACGACTCGGCACTGGCGCTCTACCAGTCGGCCCTCGATATGGGCTACACCTCGGCCGAGCTGCACTACAATATAGGCAACACCCACTACCGCCTCGAACACCTGGGGCAGGCCATCCTGCACTACGAGCGTGCCTTGCGGCTCAAGCCCTCGATGAAAGAGGCCAAGGAGAACCTGGCGCTGGCCAACAGCAAGACACAGGACCGCATCGTGGAGCTGCCGCGGCTGTTCCTCGTGAACTGGTACCACGCCCTCTGCACCCACCTGACGCCCAAGACGTGGCGCGTCATCTGGTTGGTGCTCTTCGCCCTGCTGGCGGCCGCCGTGGCCACCTTCATGCTCGCCCGCGAGCTGCCGCTGCGCAAGGCCACCTTCTCGCTCGCCATCGCGGCGGGCGTGCTTCTGCTGCTGTCCACCGTGCTGCTCATCTCCTCCACGCGCCACTACAACGCCCACGCCGAGGCCATCGTGACAGAAGAAGCCATCGCCGTCCGCAACTCGCCCGAGCAGCAAAGCCTCGAGAAACTCATCCTCCACGAAGGCACCAAGGTCACCGTCAGCGAAAGCCTCGCCGGATGGGAGAAAATCACGCTGGCCGACGGAACCACAGGCTGGTGCGAGAGCCACAACATCGAGAGGATATGAAAAGGAGTCTGGATAGACTGGTCAGGCTGGTAGTGCTGGTGTCACTAGTACTACTAGTATCCACCGCTGCCGCGCAGGACATCCGCTACGAGACCGACGAGCAGTGCGGCTGCGACATCGTCTATGTGGATGGTATAGAGACCACCAAGGAGACCGACTCCACCGGCACGACGCGCTACGGCTTCCGGCGCGAGGACGGCCGCATCATCGTCCCCAACCGCTACCTCTATGTCGACCGCTTCTACGGCGCCTACTGTCGCGTGTGGAGCGACGACAGCCTGGCAGGCCTCATCGACACCAACGGTCGCGAGGTGGTACCCTGCCAATACGACGCCGTCGACTACCCCTCCGAAGGGCGTATCGCAGTTGTCCGAGGCGGGCTCAGCGGATTCACCGACCTGCAAGGCAATCTCATCATCCCCGCCCGCTACGCCAACGCCAGCCCCTTCTCCGAAGGACGCGCCTCCGTCGCCGTCATACTCGACTCCTTCACAGTCCTCTGCACCTACATCGATACCCTCGGCACCCCCCTCTTCGAACCCATCTACCAAAGCGCCCTGCCCTACCGCGACGGCTACGCCGCCGTCTACCGCTACGACCGCTGGGGCATGATCGACCGCGAGGGCAATCAAGTGCTGCCCAACATCTACGAACAAATCTCCACCGCCGACCACGGCATCTTCTTCGCCGGCGACGAGTGGGGGATGACCCTCTTCGACTACACCTTCAAACCCCTCACATCGGTGCAATACCTGCCCATCACCACCGTCAGCGACCGCCGCATCGGCGTGCTGCGTGGCGACAAATACGGCTTCCTCGACCTCAAGGGCCACGAAGTCATACCCTGCATCTACGACGAAATAGGGCGCTTCCACCTCGGCCGCGCCATGGTGCGCCTGGGCGACCGCTACGGCATCGTCGACACCTCCGGCTCCCTCATCCTCCCCCTGCAATACCACAACAGCAAACAGAAAAGCGGCCTCTACACCTACCGCGACAGCCTCGCCCTGGTGGAACAGGACGGCCAGTACGGCTACGTCGACCTCCAAGGCCGCCTCGCCATCCCCTTCCACTTCAACGGAGCCTTCCCCTTCAGCCAGGGACTGGCATCCGTGCGCGTCGGCAGCCACTGGGGCTACATCGACACCCTCGGCGACATCTACCTCCCCTTCATCTTCGACATCGCATCCCCCTTCGAACACGGCCGCGCAGAAATCATCTTCAACGGCGACATCCGCTACATCGACCGCCAGGGGCGCTGCGTCAAAAACTGCGGAGGCATAATCTCTTTTAGGTGAGGAGTAAGGAGTAAGGAGTAAGGAGTAAGGAGTAAGAAGTAAGTAGTAAGAAGTAAGAAAACACTGAAAAATGGCATCGCCCTCTAAAACCTATAACCTATAACCTATAACCTATAACCTATAACCTATAACCTATAACCTATAACCTTTACCCCCCAACACATGGAGCATATAGCAACACATGAAGGACGCGTGACGGCCGTAAAACAAGGCACCGTCAGCGTGCAGATACACTCCGTCAGCGTCTGCGCCTCCTGCCAGGCCCACGGCAAATGCGGCTTCGCCGACGCCAAAGACAAGACCCTCGACATCCCCACCGCCGACTGGCAGCGCTACACCGAAGGCCAGGCTGTCGACGTGCACATCGGCCAGGGGCGCGGCCTGCTGGCCGTGTGGATAGCCTACATCCTGCCCGCACTGCTGCTGCTCGCCGTCATCATAGCCCTCTCGCTGGCCGGGTTGCCCGAGCTCGCCGTCATCGGCGCCACCTTCGCCGCCCTCGCTCTCTACACCCTCGCACTCTACCTCCTCCGCCACCGCATCGGCAACCGCTTCACACTGAAACTGACCACCAAACACTGACCCATGCTCATCCTCGGCATCGACCCCGGCACCCTCATCCTCGGCTACAGCCTCCTCGACACCGACGGCCCGCAGCCGACGGTCGTCGCCATGGACGTGCTCTACCTGAAAAAAATACCGGAATTCAACCTCCGCATACGCCGCATCTTCGAATCCACCCTGCGCATCATCGACTCATTCCACCCCGACCACCTCGCCATCGAAGCCCCCTTCTTCGGCAAAAACGTCCAGTCCATGCTCAAGCTCGGCCGCGCACAGGGCGTCGCCATCGCCGCCGCCATGAGCCGCGACCTCTCCATTACCGAATACGAACCCTCCGTCATCAAACAGCACATCACCGGCAACGGCAACGCCAGCAAACAGCAAGTGGCCGCCATGCTCTCCTCAATCATCAACCCCGAAACCCAAAATTCGAAATTCAACATTCAAAATCCCCAATACCTTGACGCCACCGACGCCCTCGCCGTGGCCTACACCTGCCACCTCCAGCTCTCCAACCCCCTCGCCGACCTCCGCAGCCAGCTCGCCCCAAAAAAGAAACAACGCAAATCATCCAAACAGCAATGGTCAGACTTCGTCAACCAAAACCCCGACCGAATCCTTTAAAGACAAGAAAAACAAGAAAAACAACAGCATCTGCCACATATATTGTCTTTCTTGTCATTCTTGTCTTCCAAAGTGCCTGCCAGCCCAAAGGAAGCAACCGCCAGTTCGACCCGCAGAAAGTCGCCTTCGCCGCCGGCACACCCGCCCTGCTCGACGGACAGCTCTACCCCTCCCTCATCCTCTCCAACTCAAGCAACCAGGCAACCCTCGCCCCGCTCCAAGTCACCCTCACCGCCCCGCGCGACAACGCCGTGCTGCGCGTCGTCATCGACTCCTCCTCGCTCAACTACGTCACCATCTTCCAGGAAATCCTCCCCCACCGCGGACAGACCTACACCTTCACCCCCGACATCAAATGGAAATACGACGCCCTCATCGCCCTCCGCCAGCCGCGCCCACTCCACCTCACCCTCACCTGCTACATCAACGACGAACCCGTCGACATCAAAAACCTCCGCCTCAACGCTCGCCCCATCGGCGAATGCCCACTCTCCCTCCGCACCGCCGACACCCTCGTCGACACCCGCTACCTCTTCGCCGCCTACGTCAACGAAGACCACCCCTACATCCAGCAAATCCTCACCGACATCCTCGACCGCGACCCCTCCGTCCGCCTCTCCGGCTACCAAAACGGCCCCAGCAACGTCACCGAACAGGTCCGCGCCGTCTGGCGCTACGCCCTCGAGCGCGGCATCACCTACGCCTCCATCTCCTGCACCTCCAACCCCTCGCCCAACGCCAACGTCCAGCACATACGCTTCTTCGACGAAATCTACCGCAACCGCCAGGCCAACTGCATCGACGCCTGCGTCTTCTTCGCCTCCATCCTCCGCAAAATAGGCCTCAAACCCGTCATCTTCGTCGAACCCTGCCACGCCTACCTCGGCTACTACACCGACAAGGACCGCAAGAACATCGCCCTCCTCGAGACCACCATCACCTCGTGGGTCAACCTCCCCGACCTCGAGCGCAAACTGCAGACCGACTCCACCGCCATCCGCACCGTAGCCAAATTCCTCTCCCAGCGACAGCTCGAACAATGGCAGCAGGGTCGCATCAGCATCGACCAGCTCAAAAGCGCCCTCGCCAACAGCCTCTTCGACAAAGCCTCGCAATACAACCAGGAATCCTACCTCGCCAACCGACAGCACTTCGCCAACCCCAACGAAATGGGCTACCAGCAGCTCGACATCGAACAGCTCCGCCAAAAAGTCCAACCCCTCCAACCCAACCCCCAAGAGGTGCGGTAGGGGAACGGTAGGGGTTCTCTAGGGGAATAGTTAGGCCTTTTCCCATTATTACCCATCGATGGGAAAATAGGGGAAAAAGTTTTTTCTCCCCATGTCAAAAAAAAGTCGTAATTTTGCAGCCCCAATTACGACCGCATGAAGAAGACCCTACTCCTCACGGCACTGCTTGCCGCCACCCTCATGCAGGCCGCCGCCCAGACGGGCGAGAAGGCCCTCAACCGCCGCTATCAGAACGAGATACGCGACTCGCTGGCCGACGTGGTGCTGCAGCAGCAGCGCCTGATGCAGCGCCAGGCCGAGCAGTGGCTCACCGCCCTGCCGAACCACCAAAAACTCTACGACGAGAGCTTCATCAGCGTGCAGGCCGACCTGGTGGACACCATGTTCGCCGACGGGCTGATGCGGCTGGACCTGGTCTACCGCCTGAGCTACAACTGCAAGCACCTCGAGGGCTACACGGACGACTACCCGCTGGGCACGTTCGACGTGGACTCGTCGAACTCCTGCCGCGCCATCTGCAGCCTGACGAGCCAGTTCCTCCACGGCCCGCTGGCCGAGCACCTGAAGGAAGGCCAGGAGGTGGAAATCACTATCTCGTCGTCGGCCGACGGCACCGAGTTCACCTCCGCCGTGGGCTATGACGGCCGCTACGGCGAGTTCCGCTACTGCCCCGTGGTGTTCAACGGCGAGCGCCTGCGCATCTCGGTGGACCGCAGCACGGGCATCCGCAACAACTGCCAGCTGGCCTACCTCCGCGCCCAGGCCGTCCGCGCCAACCTCGAGGAGCAGAACCCCTCGCTGCAGCACACGCGCAACAATTACCGCTATGTGACCCAGTCGTACAAGGACTCGCTCAATACGCACTACTACCGCCGCTCGGCCATCGAGATACGCATCATCGACGTGTACAGCCAGACGGTGGCCCGCATGCGCGCCGAGCGGATGCAGGACAACTACGTGGACTACAACATCCCGCGCACCAGCCAGCGCAACCCCGACACCTATGTGCTCATCATCGCCAACGAGCGTTACCAGCACCCGCTGATCCCCGATGTGCCCTATGCCGCGAACGACGGCGACGTCGCGCGCCAATACTTCATCCACGCCCTCGGGGTGCCGGAGCGGCAGGTGAAAGTGCTCAACGACGCCACGCTGGCCACCATCCAGCAGGAAGGCATCCACTGGCTGGCCGAACTCTCGCAGGCCGTGGCCGGCAAAGGCGACACGCCGCAGCCCCGCGCCAACCTCATCGTCTACTACGCCGGCCACGGGCTGACCGACTTGGGCGGCGTCACCTACCTGCTGCCCAACGGCATCAACGCCGACAACATCAAGAGCCTCAGCGGGAAGAAGAAACGTTGTGGAAAAAGGAGTAAGGAGTCAGAAGTAAGCAGTAAGGAGGGGATAGACAGCAGCCGCTTCGACATCGTGCTGAGCAAAAAAGAGGTCGGCCGCCTGGCCGACCAGTGCCTCAGCGTCGACGCCCTCTGCAACGCCTTCAAGGCCTACCCAGTGAAGAACCTCACGGTGGTGCTCGACGCCAGCTTCGACGGCCACGGCCGCGACGGCCGCCCCATCCTGCGCGCCGACCGCAAAATCGACCCCAAGAAGAAGAAACGCAAGGCCAACCTCCGCGCCGACGCCGTGGTGCTCTACGCCGCCGACGACACCAAGACCGCCTACGCCTTCGACGCCTACCAGCACGGATTCCTCACCTACTTCCTCCTCAAAGAGGTCAAATCGCAGGGCGACAACATCTTCCGCCTCACCTACCAGGACATCTACGAAAGCGTCGAAGCCAAGCTCAACAAAGAGTCGGCCCTGCAGAACCGCTGGCAGGAGATCAGCGGCCTGGCCGGCGGAAAATACAAGGAAAGCTGGATGAAATTGAAAATTAAAAATTAAAAATTGAAAATTAAAAAATTAATTCAGGAATACTATGGATAAACTCATCATCACCGCCGCCATCTGCGGCGCCGAAGTAACCAAAGAACAGAACCCCAACGTGCCCTACACCGTAGAGGAAATCGTGCGCGAAGCCAAGAGCGCCGTTGACGCCGGCGCCGCCATCGTGCACCTCCACGTGCGCCACGACGACGGCACCCCCACCCAGAGCCACGAGCGCTTCCAGGAATGCACCGAGGCCATCCTCAAAGAATGCCCCAACGTCATCCTCATCCCCTCCACCGGCGGCGCTGTCGGCATGACCCCCGACGAGCGTCTGGACTCGACCAACACCAACCCCGTGCCCGAGATGGCCACCCTCGACTGCGGCACCTGCAACTTCGGCGACGACATCTTCGACAACTCCATGCCCACCATGCGCGCCTTCGGCAAACGCATGATTGAGAAAGGCATCAAGCCCGAATACGAATGCTTCGAGATGGGCCACCTGGAGACCATCGTCCACATGGCCCGCAAAGGCCAGGTGCCCAGCGCCTTCGGCGTTGCCGGTCCCGACGGCAACCCCCTGCCCCTGGTGCCCATGCAGTTCAACTTCGTGCTCGGCGTGCTCGGTTGCGCCAACGCCACGGTGGACAACCTCGTATGGATGGTGAAGAACATCCCCGCCGGCAGCACCTGGACCGCCACCGGCATCGGCCGCCACGCCTTCACCCTGGCCGCCCCCGCCATCGCCATGGGCGGCAACGTGCGCGTGGGCTTCGAGGACAACCTCTACATCG
>Ga0256406_1002395_pt1 | contig 26576 bp, 22 predicted proteins | sample RumenRJG_03DNA_FD_185986 | JGI IMG/M metagenome (GOLD analysis project Ga0256406, IMG submission 185986) | Bovine rumen microbial communities from Lethbridge, Alberta, Canada - RJG_03 | ecosystem: Host-associated > Mammals > Digestive system > Stomach > Rumen | place: Canada: Alberta | collected...
TCAGAGCGTACGCTTTAACGTACGGAATTATACCCGAGAAGTGCGGGGGCAAGTAGAGTGCCAGCCCACGACGGCCAGCACCGCCTTGGGGTCCTTCAGGGCACCCGTGAGCTCCAGCCGGTTGGCGTCGATCACGGAGGGCCGCCGGAATCCCATGCGCTTGTCTTGCTGAGGGGATTGTAGCGCGCCGAGGGCGCCCCTTCGCGCGATGGGTTCTGTTGCAACCGCAACACAGAGAGCCCCACATGATCGCACTCCCAAGGACCATTGCACAAAAATCGACATTGACGGCCCAAATTCGAGGTTCTGCTTAGTATCACCCCGCAGGTGCCATTTCCCTACCTGCAGTTCCGCAAAAAGTTAGAGTTTTCGTACTCGGCATTTCGCCCAAAATGGGCCGTCAATGTCGATTTTTGTGCACGGCCTTGCGACATTAGGGCAAAGTAACGGTACGGACGTCCGGGGCCACGCCCAATAACCCCTGCACGGGGGCGTCTTGCGGGCAGCCATGGAAGCCATGGCGATTCATCGGCTCAAGCGTTGTGCCCCCTGAGAATATCGCTTTTTCTTAAAGAACAATCGCATTTGCCCGGTTGGGCGAAACCGGATTTAAGAAAAAGAGCTATTCTCCGCGAGGGCACCGGGCATGGGGCACAACGCGTGACACAGCGGGCTCGTGGCCCGCTGAAATCCCTAGCGCTACTGGAACAGTCGAATGTCGTCGACGAGAAGTGCGAGGAAGGGACGAGAGTCCGCACGTGCCTCCCCGGCAACCAGAAAGAGCGCGAACCTGCCGTCATAGTCAAAGTTCCTGATGTGCGAGAAATCAAGCGCTCCAGTTGCGCAAGCGGCAATCGCGGACTCGCTTTTGACCTCGCCACCCTCGTTGTCGAGGCTCAGCTCAATGGTCTGGAGCACCTGGTCAATGATGCATTCCTGACCCTTGGCATTGAGAAACTCCTGCCCCTCTAGCTCGTGGAACTCCTTTGATAGCTTCAGAGAGAGATTGGGACACATGAAGAAATCCTGATCGTCGAGGGGACGAGTCTGGGTGCTGTCGGCACGCTTTGCCTGGTCAAGCATATTTGCCCACATCTCCGAGAAGGAGCCTCCCCTCGGCGAGCGAACAAGCACGACGCTGTCCCCCTCTTTGGTCTGCAGACTCACCGCGTGATGCTGCCCGTCCTCGTAGTAAAGGGGCTTCACCTGCTGCCGCATCTTACGGCTAAGGCGTCGGTCCAGGTCGTCCGCCTCAAAGTAGGTGACGCATGCGTCCCCGCCTCCCCAAGGCTCGTCTTCGCAAACTCCAAACGGCACAGGAAACGAGAACTTGCGATACAGCATGCAATAGAAAAGCAACGAGGTCATACCCGGAGAAGGCTCCGACCAGTCGAGCTGGTCGAGAACCTCGCTCGATTGGCCAAAGCGACGCCTGACCTCGGTTTCTATCTCTCTTCTCGCCCGATTGTTCTTTGGTCCGGAATAGGCATAGAAGTGATCTTTGGGCAAAGCACCCCTCCCAAGCCTGCTGGCATTGAGTGCTCTGACCAGCTCGTTTGTACCTACAAGCGGGTTCAGCGGACCGCCGCCACAAAGCGTTTCCAGCATGTTGTCCCAGCAGATCTGCATGGTGGCGCACCACGCAGCAGACCCACGAACCGCCTGCACGTCCGACGCAACGACCTCAATGCCCCTGTTCGTATTGCCACCTGAACTCGTCATTCGCGGTCCCCCTTCCCGTTACCGTGCGCAAACGCAACCTCTTCCCCATCCCACGCAAGCGGCAGCCCCGCATCCGCGACGGCACGCAGGAGCTCGGCCATCTCGCGCGGAGCGGCGTTGTCCCCACAACAATCGAAGTACCGACTCCCCGCACACGCCGTCATATCCCAGCTGTAGCCATCAAGCACGAGCTCCTTGGGCTCAAACGGCTCCGTCCAGGTGTCCGCATGGGTTGTCAGCACCGCGGACAAGAGCTTCTCGGCAGCCGCACCCTCAAGGGTCCGGCGCTGGTCTACCGCGCAATCGGCGCTTCGGGCAATCACGTCCACGGCCCCGTTCCGCCTCCAGATCACGATGACCGAGCGCTCGCCGATACGGAAAAACGAGTGGGAGACCAACACGAGAAAGTCGAACCCCTCGAGCAGCGTCCGACTATCTGCCGGACCAACCTCCGTGGGCCTCTCGGCATGCAACGCCAGGTACTCCTCGCGCTCGGGCTCGGGGAAGCCAAGCTGGTACCAAGTCTCGCCATCGCGCGCGTCATTCTCCGCCATGCCGACCGCCCTCTCAATCCCAGGATCCGTAGGACATCGAGACATTCTTGCTGCCACACTTGGGACACCCCGCAGAGGCAAAGCCTTGGCAACGAGCGGATATCTCTCCCTCGCTCATGCGAGGCATGCATTCTCCGAACTGCAGCGATTCTCCGCACGAGGGGCATTTATCGGGGACGACGTGATACTCCAACCACCCATTGCTCCCGTCCTCGATCTGCAGCGAGGTACCCAAAACCACCCCTCCGCAGAAGGGGCATTTGTAGTAAGAATTCTCCCGCAGAACCGACCATCCCTCAGGGATGCCGTTTCTAAGTAGAGCCTTAAGAGCTGGTCCAAAGTCACCGCGCTTGGATTGCTCTACCACATCCGCTGGATTGAAGTCCGAGAAACCCCCGCCGCAAAAGAAGCTCTCACCGGCACCGCAGTCTCCGCAACGCCACTCGAACAAGCAGCCCATGCCTCACGCCCTCCTCACCGCTAGATGACGAAGAACCCAACTGGTTGTATTATTTCTCGCCCACGCGACATTAATTAGGGCATCAGAAACCTGGGGCGAGCGCGGGAAGCAATGGCACTGGGCTCGCTGTGGGGGAAAGACCCAGAGGCGCCCGCTCGAGAAGGTCGGTCTCTTGGCGCCGGCCCCATCGTGGAGAATAGCTCCTTTTCTCAACTCGGCTCCCCGCCAACTGGGCAAACGCAGAGCTCGTTTAAGAAAAGGAGCTATTCTCCTCGAATCAAGTCCGCATGCAAGTCGCAAGAAGGCGCGAAATCCCCAACCTCACCGCACGGGGCCCTTGGCACCGTTGGGGCCCAGGTCCTCGGCTCGATAGGCATCGCAGCCCTCGTAGGCGTACGAGGCGTCGATGCTGCGCGCGAGTAGCGCGACGCTGTGCAGGTCGTCCGAGAGCGCCTGCCCGAGAAGCGCCTTGATCTCGAGGTCGCGCACGGGACTGCGCTCCATTGCGAGTAGGTAGTCTTCGCGCCCAATGCGACTCCAGTCACGTGCGGCCAAGCTCGCAACGGAACATGTGGTCAAGCCATAGGCGCCCCGAGCGCCCGTTGCCCTCGCGGAAGGGGTGGGCAATGTTCATCTCGACGTACTTCTCAACAATCTGGTCAAAGTTTCCTTGCGGCATAGCCTCGATTGACCTGATGGCAGGCTCAAGATAGAGCGCAGAGGCAAATCGGAAGTTGCCATTCGCTAGGTTCACCGTGCGGACCCTACCCGCAAGGTCGTAGATACCACCGAAAAGGGCCACATGGATGATCTTAAGAGCGGAGAAGGTACCCGGAACGAGCGTGTCCAGCGTCCCGTCGCGGTAGAGCGCGAGAGCACCCAGCTTCGACACGCGCTCCTCCTCATGGGCGAGCTCTACCTCATCGGTGGCGTCGAGCTTGTTCTTGGGCGGCATCACGCCACCTCGCACAAGTACGACTGGTATAAGGGCGTCCGGCAAGAGCTCGGCAGTTGCAAATGCCGAAGCACAGAACTCCCAGATGCTGCTATATGCGGTGCTGGTACATCATATTCTAGCGGAGAACGTGCAGAACAAGAGACAAGCCCCCTACCGTACGCCGGCGTACTTCCTGAGCTCGTCCCGCACGATCTTGTCCATAGTCTCTCGGCTGAAGGTCTGATCGGCCTGCTCCGCCGCAACGGACCTTTCGGCGAAGGCGTCGAAGATCCGCTGCTCGTTTGCCAGGATCTACATGATCCGTTCGTCGATGGTCGTGTGGCGGCGCGAGCCGGGGCTGAGGGTGCGGCCGGCCCGGAAGAGCAACATGAGGCGCCTGAGCTACGAGTGGCTGGCCGGACTGCGCGAGATCGTGATAGACCCGGTGCGGTGCCCACACGCCTACGAGGAATTCCGGCTGAAGGAGTTCGAGCGGGACCGCGACGGAACCTGGGTGGACGAGATCCCGGACGGGAACGACCACTCAATCGATGCCGTGAGGTATGCCGTCATGGACGACGTGCTGAGGGGGCGTAGGGGTTTCTCGACGGAGGGAGGTACTTCTCGCCGCCACCTCCCCTCTCGTCTCCAGGAAGAGACGAGGCCCCCACATGGATCTGAATAATTGCACAGCTAGTCTGAAACCTTCTGCGGCGCCTCTGGGTCGGACAGCTTCTGAGAGTTGAGAATGTCGAGCATTTGATCTTTGTGGGAGTCGAAGGCCTCCTTGGGGGCGGTGATCATCACCATGTAGTAACTATTGCCAGAGAACGTATACTGCCAGTAGCCATGTCTCTCGTCACCCGTCTCCGTCTCGCCTGATAGCTCGTAGCGATATATTGCGGCGGGACCGTCTGCTCCCTTGTCGATGCGCTTGATTTCGATGCCCTTGGCGTGCGAGGACTCCACGGCACTATCAACATCCTGGTCGAGGCTATCGCCCTTGTATATCTCAAGCCCCGGAGTGTCCTCGATGGTGCTGGCGCGCCAGTGTTGCACGATGAGGGAGGCGCCACCGTCCGGGGAGTCCGCACTGAGAAAGCCGGGAGACTCTTCGACGTCCCACGTGTCCGGATAGGCGAGTCTCATGCCGTCCACCTCACTCGACTTGAAGCCGGAGGGTACAGAGTCACTCAATTTAATGGATGGATCGTACTCCCCACAACCAGCAAGCGTGACGGCCATGCCCACGGCCAGAAGGACAGTGAGACACGAGAGGATGAGTCCTCCCCGTACGGTGTTCTTGCACACGTTGAGCCTCCTCGAAATTGCATAGCATTCAGTCAGTTTTAAGACTTTGCACACCGAGAGGCACCGCCAGCGCCGTGTGTGGGGGGCGAGCGGCCTGTGACCGGGATGGATGATCTTCTCAACCAATCCTATAGGAGGAGGGCACATGGAGAAGGGCCTGTCGGGCGCCGAGGAGTACTGGGTGCCGGAGTGCGTGAGGGCGTACCTGGGGGGCGCGGGGTACTCGACCAGGGCGCTGGAGGACATGGAGCCCCACGTTCGCGAGTGGGACCGCTGGATGAGGGCCGTTGGGGAGTTCTACGACTACCGGGACACCGACGGGTTCGGGCGGGTGTACCAGGTGCACAGGCGCTCGATAATGCCCGCCATGCGGGTGTGCCGGGAGTGGGGGTCGCTCCTCCTAGACGAGAAGACCGTGGTGGTGTGCGAGAGCCAGGCGTGCACGGGCTGGCTGGCCTCGCTCCTCTCGACCACGGGATTCTGGGGAAGGGCACAGGAGACGGTGGTGAGGGCGTTCGGGCTGGGAACGGGCGCGTTTGCCGTGTGGATGGACGTGGGGCGTCGCCTGGCGCGCGTGCGGCACTACGACGCGCGCATGGTGGTGCCGCTGTCCTGGGACGCGGAGGGCGTGCGGGAGTGCGCCTTCGTCACGAGGTGCTTCTCGCGCGGCGACCTTCTCGACCAGCTGCAGATGCACGTGGTGGGCGACGACGGGACCTACCGGATCCGCACGGTCTGCTTCGACCGGGAGGGGCGAAATCCTGCGTTATACTTTGGGAGTCTACCAATCGTCGCGAAAAGGAATGCGTTGAGCCATGCAAGTCGCTATTTTCCATACCCATGCAGGGAGCAGCTGTAACGCTTGCTTCTGCCATGCGGGGAGCGTCTGATGGGCATCAAACTTGCACGCCGGCGATTCCTTTTGAACAGGCAATTCAACTACGCGAGGCCGCTCATCTTCTGCTGTGAGGTTAATAGCTATACCGACAAGGTGGCCTCACTTAACACTCCCTTGGCAAAGAGACTCTCCCGCATCGAGCCTTCCGCGCGGAGTCGCCGGCTGGAAGAGTGCCTCGTCGATTGCTTGGCCGGGCAGCCTGGTGACTTGGTTATCGGCGACTTCGACATCCTCTTCAGCCCCACGTACCAGGTCGACGTGGTGGCACTGCTTGTCAGCGCGTACCGACGGCACCGCTTTGACGTCCTGTGGCCTGGCACGTTCGTTGGCAACGAGCTCGTTTACGCCGAAGAAGGCTACCCGGATTACCGGACTTATGACATCAACCGCTACGACATCACCTGCATCTTCTAGAGGAGCACCCGCACCATGAAGTACTCAGAGCTCATCAGCTTCAAGCCCATAGAATCGACCATCCAGCTGCGCGAGGCTGACGAGGCGAACAAGGCTTGTGAGCTCGTCGAGACCTATGTGATGTCTGACGCCATGGCCGACCAGCTCAAGCCACGGCTCATTGACCAGCTGCAGATGGACGAGGTCGTTGACAACAAGGGCGTCCTCGTGGTGGGCAACTACGGCACGGGCAAGTCGCACCTCATGTCCGTCATCTCGGCTGTTGCCAACGATGCCGACAACCTCTCGCACTTGCAGAACAAGCGCTTTGCCGATGACATGAAGGTCATAGCCGGCAAGTTCGAGGTCCTGCGCATCGAGATCGGCGGGGTGCAGATGTCGCTGGCAGAGATACTCTGCGGCTACATTCAGGACGACTTTAGGGCTCGCAGTATCGACTTCACGATGCCCGACCTCAAGACCGTGCGCGACAATAAGCAGCTCATCACGGACATCATGCAGGCGTTCGCCTCTAAGTACGGCCAGCGCGGCTACCTCATCGTGGTGGATGAGTTCTTCTCGTACCTCAGCTCGCGCGACGAGCGGCAGATCGTGCTCGACCTGGAGTTTCTGCGCGCCCTCGGCGAGATGTGCTCCAAGAGCCGGCTGCGCGTCATCTTCGGCGTGCAGGAGAAAATCTTTGACAACCCAAGGTTCAGCTTTGTCTCCGACACACTGCGACGCGTGGGCGACCGGTTCTCGCAGGTCATCATCACCAAGGAGGACACCTCCTACGTAGTCTCGGAGCGCATCCTCAAGAAGACGTCCGAGCAGAAGGCGCTTATCCGCGAGCATCTGGAGAAGTTCAGCAGCCTATACGCGGGCATGAGTTCGCGCATGGACGAGTTCGTGGACATGTTCCCCATCCACCCTGCCTATGTGGAGGTGCTCAACAAGGCCTACCTCATCGAGAACCGGCACATCCTGAAGAACGTTTCGGTGTGCATCAAAGACATCTTCAACAAGGACGTTCCCGAGGACGCCCCCGGCATCATCTCGTTCGACGAGTACTGGCCCGTCATCAAGAGCGACGGTATGCTGCGCAGCGACCCCACCGTGAGCCGCGTGCTGCAGGCGAGCGGGCAGCTCGAGGACATCATCAAGCGGTCTTACCCGAAGCCCACCTTCAAGCCGCTGGCCCTGCAGATCATCAACGCTCTGAGCGTGTACCGCCTCACGACTGGTGGGCTCGACGTGCAGACCGGCCTCACCGCCGAGGGGCTGAAGGATGACCTCTGCCTCTACCTGCCGATGCCCGAGCAGGACTCGGACTTCCTGCTGGGCGTGGTCAACCAGGTGCTACGCGACATCATGACCACCGTATCGGGCCAGTTTATCGTGCACAACGAGGCGAATAACCAGTACTACATCGACGTGAACAAGGTCGTGGACTACGACGAGCGCGTGCGCCAGAAGGCTGACGTCATCGCGCCCTCGGACCTCAACCGCTACTTCTACAGAATCGTCTACGGCTGCCTGGACTGGACCCAGAAGCAGTACGTGACCAACTTCGAGATTTACCAGTACGACCTCAACTGGGACAGCCACAACGTGTTCCGCGAGGGCTACCTCTTCTTGGGGCTGCCCGGCGAGCGCAGCACGGCGCAGCCCGAGCGCGACTTCTATCTGCACTTCATGCCGCCCTTCGACGGCGGGGGCAAGGCGCATGACCTTCCCGACGAGGTGTACTTCTACTTCAAACCCAACGACGACTTCGAGGTCGACCTGCGCTTCTACGCGGCCGCCGAAAGCCAGCGGAAAATCAGCGAGGGCAAGGAGCGCGATGCCTACGCCCAGAAGGCCCAGCAGATGAGGACGAAGCTCGTCCACACGCTGAACGAGGGCAAGAACACACTGTTCGACGTCTCGTATCGCGGGACGCGGCGGCAGATGGTCGAGGTGCTTAAGGGACGCTACGACCGCAATGCGACGTTCAAGGACACCATCGACCTTGCGGCATCGCTTTGTCTGGAAGGCTACTTCAAGGACGAGTACCCGGCCTTCCCCGTGATGCACGCCAAGATTACGCGTCAGAACATGGCGGAGAGCCTGACCGCCGCCTACGAGCAGGTTGCTGGGAGGAATACGAAGCTCGGGCGTTCCATGCTCAGGAGCTTCGACCTGCTGGACGCGGACGACCGCATAAAGCCGGAGAAGTCGCGCTACGGCAAGTACTACATCAGCCTGCTGAGTAAGCTGCCTCCACAGGGCGTCATCAACTACGGCGACCTCTTTGACGACATTGAAGGGCGCGGCAGCTTTGACAAGCACTTCAAGTACAGTAGCGCGTTCGCGTCCATCGTGCTTCTGGCGCTGGTATATGGCGGATTTGCCGTGATGAAGACCGACAAGGAGACCATCACGGCATCTAATCTTGATGTCATCGGGAGAACCGGAAAGTATGATCTCATGCACTTCAAGCACATTTCAAAGCCGGCAGACCTCCCGCTCGCCGAGCTGAGACGTCTCTTCGAGGTGCTGGGGCTGAATCCCTCGCTGCTAGACAACTCGAACACTCAGGAAAAGGCCGTGAAGGAGCTGCTGGCAAAGGCGAGGGAGCTGAGTGGCGGCGCGGCCCTGTGGGAGCGAAAGCTGCAGGACAACTTTGCCCTGTGGGACGAGCCCCTGGCGAACGCGAAAGAGGCCAAGGCCATGCGCGACGCCTGTGTGGCCGTAAAGAACGAGTTCAGCAACTACGCTGCAAAGTTCAACACGCCGGCCAAGCTAAAGAACTTCCGGCACAGCATGGGCGAGATCGACGAACTGGCCGTGCAGATCGGGCGGGCGCTGCTCGTGAGCGAATACCTCGCCTTCCAGTCTGGCTGCTCGCAGGCGGTGGGCTACATCCAGAACATCGAGTATGCTGAGATCGGCCAGAAGCTCCATGCCGAGGTCGATGACGCCAAGGGCGTCTTCCGCACCGAGCGTGACCAGATTTTCGATGGCGCTGCAACGGGGGACACCGCGGCGCAGACCGTGAACGAGGCCCTGGGAAAGGTGAAGAGCGGCTACATCGACTATTACCTGGGCATGCACCGCAAGAAACGCCTGGGGCCCGCCGACACGAAGCGCAAGAGGGAGCTGCAGGACAGCCAGGCCGTGGCCAACCTGCACAAGCTCTCGAAGCTGAAGATACTCTCCCGTGCCAAGTTCGACGCCATAGACAAGGAGCTTGCGAGCCTCACCACGTGCAACGAGCTCAGCCCCACCGAGCTGCAGACGTCGACCACATGCCCGCATTGCCATTACCGACTGGGAGACGACGTGCCCAACGTGACCGGCAGGCTGGACGCCATTGCCAACGAAATCGACCGGCTTGTTGACGAGTGGACGCAGACGCTGCTAAACACCATCGATGACCCGTTGGTGCTCGGGCAGAAGCAGTATCTGGACAAGAGGCAGCAGAAGCTCATCGACGCATTCGTGGAGAGCGGCAAGCTGCCCAGTCGCGTAGACGAGCAATTCGTGAGCGCTATCGAGAGCCTGCTTGAGGGATTCGAACCCGTCTACATCGACGGGGTCAAGCTGGTGGACGAACTGGCCAAGCTCGGGCCCTGCACCGCAAGCGACTTCGAGAAGAAGCTCAGCGGCATCATCGCTGGCTACACCAGCGGAAAAGACCCCGAGAACCTGCGCATCATCGTCAGGTCCGAGTAGAGATAGGCAGACACACCATGGAACGCAGAAAGCTTACCAGCAAGGAAATCGACAAGGTGCGCGACATAGGGGGATTCCCCATCGCGACAGACGAGGCCATCATCGAGCTCAGCGACGCGCCCTACTACACCGCCTGTCCGAACCCCTTCATCAAGGACTTCATCGACGAATACGGTACGCCCTACGACGAGGCCACCGACGGCTACCACTGCGAGCCCTTCGCGGCCGACGTGAGTGAGGGCAAGAACGACCCTGTATACAACGCCCATACCTATCACACCAAGGTCCCCTACAAGGCCATCATGCGCTACATCCTGCACTACACGAAGCCCGGGGACATCATCCTCGACGGCTTCTGCGGCACGGGCATGGCTGGCGTTGCCGCCTCCGCCTGCGGTTCCCCGCAATCCGATTTCAAGGCACTCGTCGAAAAGACCATGCCGGGCGCGGAATGGGGCAGGAGACATGCGATATTGAGCGACCTTTCCCCGGCCGCCTCCCTGATTGCATACAACTACAACCACGAGACCTCGCCCGAGGAATTCCTTGCTGCCACCGAACGCATCCTTGATCAGCTCGACGACGAGTATGGCTGGATGTTCCAGACAAACGCGCTTCCCAAGAACAACCAGCTTGATTTTGAGGCGAGCCATTCAAAGCGCGAAGAGAGCTTCATGGTTTGGTCCGATGTCCTCATCTGTCCTCACTGCGGCGAAGAAATCGTCTTCTATGACGCGGCTTTTGACAAGAAGACCGGAAAGGTCGCCAAGGAGTTTGCTTGTCCGTCCTGTCAGGCAAGGCTTCAGAAGAAGGACTGTGAGCGTGCCATGGACAGCTACTATGACGACGCCCTTGGCGAGGTAGTCTCCACGGTAAAGCAGGCGCCCGTGGTCGTCTGCTACCTCGAGGAGCGCCGCAAGGTCAACAAGACTCCCGACGCGGATGACCTTGCAATTCTCGAAAGAGTCGAAAAGACACCACTTCCCAGCTGGGTGCCTACTTCCCGAATGCCCGAAGGCAAACAGGGCCGTTGCAACGACAAGATTGGTCTTACACATGTTAATCAGTATTTCTATCGGCGAACCCTCATTTACCTTTCTCGTATGTATGAGCTCATTAGAAATGAGGGCATGCCGTTTCTTAAATCATGGTTTACAAGCCAGCTCAATAACATCAGTAAACTGAATAGGTATCGTCCACAAGTGTCCTTCCCGTATAACCCTCTTAACGGGACCTTGTACGTATCTTCGATGATTTGTGAATCAAACCCTCGTATTGCCTACGAGAACAAAGCTCTTAAATTTGCCGAAGCATTAAGGCTTCTCGGACATCCGGAAAATATTGTTTCTATAGGCTCAAGCACAGATCTAACGGTTCCCGATGAATCAGTCGACTATGTTTTTGTCGATCCGCCGTTCGGGGATAACCTCATGTATTCAGAGCTGAGTTTCATATGGGAATCTTGGCTTTCGTGCGTAACGAACAATAAACGAGAAGCAATAATTAGCTCAACTCAGCACAAAGGGCTCTTAGAGTATCAGCATCTTATCGCCGGATGCTTTGCTGAGTTTTATCGGGTATTGAAACCTGGGCACTGGATGACCGTTGAGTTCCACAACTCAAAAAATGCTGTGTGGAACGCCATTCAAGCAGCCCTCTTGCAAGTCGGTTTTGTCGTAGCTGATGTCCGCACTCTTGACAAGCAAAACGGAAGCTTCAACCAAGTCCATATTGGATCTGCCGTCAAGCAGGACCTCATCATCTCTGCCTACAAGCCCCGCGACTCCTTCGTCCGACAGTTCAGCGCCGAGACTGGCACGGAAGATACTGCATGGAGCTTCGTTCGAGAGCACCTCAACAAAATCCCCGTCATCGTTGAGAGGAACGGTGCCATCGAGCCCATCGCCGAGCGTCAGGCCTACCTCCTCTTCGACCGTATGGTCGCCTACCACGTGACGCAGGGCATCCCCGTGCCCCTTGACGCGACCGACTTCTACCATGGGCTCGACGAGCGCTTCATCAAGCGCGATGACATGTACTTCCTGCCCGACCAGGTGACCGAATACGACACGGCGCGCCTGAAGATGGACGTTGAGCAGGTGCAGGCCGCGCTCATCGTGACCAACGAGAAGACCGCAATCGGCTGGCTCTACGCGCTTCTCGGCCCGAAGCCGATGACCTACCAGGAGATTCAGCCCAAGTTCATGCAGGCCGTGAAGACCGTAGACCGCTACGAGGACATGCCCGAGCTTGCCGTGCTGCTGGAGGAGAACTTCCTGCAGGACGACAAGGGCCGCTGGTACGTGCCCGACACCAAGAAGGAGGGCGACGTCGCCAAGCTGCGCGAGAAGTCGCTTCTACGCGAGTTCGACGGTTACCTCAAGACCAAGGGCAAGCTCAAGCTCTTCCGCTCCGAGGCCATACGTGCCGGCTTCTCGAAGCTCTGGAAGGACAAGAACTACCAGGGTATCGTGGATATCGCGGAGCGCCTCCCTACGCAGACCGTGCAGGAGGACCCGAACCTGCTCATGTACTATGACATCAGCCTGAGCCGCGTCGGGCAGGTGTAGGGCCATGCTGGAAGTCGGGGATCTGGCGTACGACAGCTCATCCCAGAGCACCGTGCGCGTCATCGAGAGCACGGCGCTCTGGGGCATACGCTCGTACCGCGTGATGAACCCCGCCACCGGCGAGACGTACCGTGCCCCGGAGGGGGTGCTGCGCCCCGTCGCGGGCTCGGTGACCTACGACGAGAACTACCTGCGCTTCGTGGTGGAGCTCTCGCGCATCAAGAACGAGGTCGCCAGCGGCACGCTCGCGCCGTTGGCGCGTGATGTGATACCGCTGCCGCACCAGCTGCACGCGCTCAACCGCGCGCTCGCGAACGACAACGTGCGCTACCTGTTGGCGGACGAGGTCGGCCTGGGCAAGACTATCGAGGCCGGGCTCATCCTGGAGGAGCTGAAGACGCGCGGGCTGGTGCGGCGCACGCTCGTGGTGTGCCCGACCGGCCTTGCCACCCAGTGGGCCGACGAGATGCAGTCAAAGTTCTCCGAGACGTTCCACCTGCTGATCCCCGGCGACTTCGCGGCCATCCGCAAGGTCATCGACACCGACAACGTGTACGGCGAGTTCAAGCAAGTGATTACGCCGATGGACTCCATCAAGCCGCTCGAGGAGCGCTTCGGGTGGAGCGAGGAGCGCATACAAGCGTACAATGACGAGCGCATCAACGCTGTCATCAACGGCAACTGGGACCTCGTGATTATCGATGAGGCCCACCGCGTGGCCGGCTCGTCGAGCGACGTGGCTCGCTACAAGCTGGGAAGGTTGCTCGCGCAGGCGAGCCCGTACCTGCTGCTGCTCACCGCGACGCCGCACAACGGCAAGACCGAGCCGTTCCTACGCCTCGTGCGGCTGCTCGACAGCAAGGCCTTTCCCGACGAGAAGTCCGTCGTGCGCTCCCAGGTGGCGCCCTATCTCATCCGAACCGAGAAGCGCGAGGCAATCGACAACAAGGGCAGACCGCTCTTCAAAAACCGTGTGACGCACCTCGTGCACATCGCCTGGGACGGGCGGCACACGCTGCAGCAGGAGCTTTACGAGCGCGTGTCCGATTACGTGTCGCACATCTACAACCAGGCCATCCGCAACAGAAGCAAGAACATGTGCCTCATCTTCCTGCTCATCATCATGCAGCGGATGGTGACGAGCAGCACCGCGGCCGTGCGGCAGTCGCTGGAGCGACGCCTTGCCACGCTGGATGGCGAGGACACCCAGCAGCGGCACATGAGCGAGACCGACATGGCCGAGGCCGACATCGAGGATGGCGACGAGGCCGCCATGGAGGCGCCCTCGCTCAACGACGATGCAGAGGTCGCCGAGGTGCGCGACCTCATCGCGCTCGCCAAGCGCGCCGAGCTGCAGTATCAGGACGCCAAGGTCGAGGCGCTCTTCGACACACTGGACGAGGTGCTTGCCGACGGCGGGCAGAAGGCCATCGTGTTCACGGAGTTCATGGCCACCCAGGACTACCTGAAGCGGCTGCTGGAGCAGCGCGGGTACCGGGTCTCCATCCTCAATGGCAGCATGGGAATCGAGGAGCGAAACGCCGCCACCGAGGAGTTCCGCACGCAGACCGACGTCTTCGTGTCGACCGACGCGGGCGGCGAGGGCCTGAACCTGCAGTTCGCCAACATCGTGATCAACTACGACATGCCCTGGAACCCCATGCGTATCGAGCAGCGCTGCGGCCGCGTGGACCGCATCGGCCAGACGCGTGACGTGCAGGTGTACAACTTCATGATTGACGGGACGGTCGAGAGCCGCGTGCACGAGGTCATCGAGGAGAAACTCTCCGTAATCCTGGACGAGCTGGGCGTGGACAAGTACTCCGACGTGCTAGACAGCGAGGCGTGCGACGCGGACTTCACGAGGGCGTACATGGACTCCATCGGAAAGCCGCGGGCCGCCGTGGAGCGCTCCGCTCGGGGCATCGAGCGCGAAGTGCGTGAGCAGGTTGCCAACGCCGAGGCGTACAAGGAGATCATCCGCGAGGACAAGGACCTGGGCGAGTTGGTGGGGCGCGAGTCGGACTTCGACGTGAGCGCGGCGCTGGGCAGGGCCTCCTCGTACTACAGCGCGTGGCGCGGCGAGCGGGACCAACAGGGCCAGCCCCCAATTGAGCTTGCGCTCGACAGCGAGGACGCCGAGCGGCTGCTCCACGCGAGCGTCGTGCAGGACAGGGATGCCGACGTGCTGAGCATCGGCATCCCGGACATGCCCAACGAGGATGGCTACTTCATGCTGTGGGAGCTCTCGATTGCCGACGACCAGCGCGCGACGCGGGTGATTCCCGTCTTCGTGAACTCGAAGATGGTGCTGAGACCCGTCGCGGGCAAGCGTGTCATGGAGGCGCTGCTGAGGCCGGGGACGCAGCTCAAGGTGGGGACGACGGCGAACGTCTCCACCGAGACTTGGCGGGAGCTCGAGCAGAAGTGCCAGGACTTCGCATACAACGACTTCGTGGAGCTGTCTGAGCGGCACGAGAAGGCGGCGCGGGACAACCACGAGAAGTATGCCTATGCCCTGCGGTTACGGCGCGAGGCCGCAAAGCGCGTGGGAATCGAGAACATCCGCGCGTCCAAGCTGGCTAAGCTCGATGCCGAGGAGCGAGAGATGGAGGCGGACTACGCCCGCGAGCGGCAGGTGCTGCCCGAGTTCCGCTGCATGCTCCTCGCGAGGCTGGTGTCGTGAGCATGTTCGCCGACTACGTCTTCGACATGTCGGGCGCGTGCTTCCGCTCGTCGATGCTGCTCATCGACCACAGCATCGAGGCCAGGGTGGACTATCTGAATGCCTTCGCGCGCTGCGGCTTCACCGCAGTTCGTTGGACAGATGATCTCGCCTTCCGCATCGCCTGGGAAGACAGGCTCAAGGGTGGCACGAAGCTCGCCGTTCTCGCGGCGCCCGGTGACTACATACCCTACGACCTGGCGCAGCTGATGGAGCGCTATGACGTGTCGTTTCGCACGCTGTTCCCCGAGCTGGATGCTGCCACGCTGGAGCGCGACAGGGCGCTCGACCTCGACCTGCTGGCCGTTGCCTACAAGCGGGACGGCTCCCGACTTTATTCGCTTGGCTCTTCTCAGACCAAGCGTTACCTTGCGGAGCATGTCGAGAGCAGGGACACCGCTGAGGTTGTGTGCGACGAGCTCTGCAGCAAGCTCGTGCGGAGGACGACCGACGCGAAGGGCTATCGCGACTGGTTTGCCGTTGCAGAGCTCAAGGCCCGCGTGGATGTGCTTGCGGCCCGCTACGGCATACGCTGCGAGACGAACGCGCTCACCGACGGGGCGTTTCGGGACTTTATGCTCTCTGCCGAGTACGGCAAGTTGGGCGGGGAGCTGGACGACGAGACTCCCGTGCTCGTGAGCAAGGCCATGTTCTACATGCACCAGCATAGCGAACGGTTCGCCATCGTGGTAATGGACGGCATGTCCGAGTTTGACTGGCGTGTGCTTTGCGAGTCATTTGACGGCATCAATTGCGAGCAGTCCGCCGTGTTCGCTATGGTACCCACCATCACGTCGGTCTCGCGGCAGAGTCTGCTTGCCGGGAAGTATCCCGTCGAGCTTGGCAATCCCTGGTCGCAGAGCGGCGAGAAGCCCGGCTTCGTGCGATGCGCGCGGTCGTGGGGTCTTCGTGACGAGGAGATAGTCTATCTACGGGGCTACGGCGCCGAGCTTCCGCGCGGCTGCAAGTGCGCGGCCTACGTGATCCTCGACGTGGACGAGCGCGTTCACGGGCAGTACGGCGGGCGTGCGGGCATGCTCGCTGACATGGAGCTGCTTGCCAGGGGCGGCAGGCTCGCGGCTCTCGTTCGCAGACTGGTCGGCGCTGGCATGGACGTCTACATCACGGCCGACCACGGCAACACGCCGTGCGTGGGGCGCGGGCGCGTGACGGGCGGCGGCGTGGAGACCGAGAGCAGGGGCAAGCGGATGCTCGTGGTGAACGACCTGGCTGACATGGAGTCCCAGAAGGAGAAGTACGGGCTCATCGAGTTTCCGGGGACCTTTCTTGACAAGGGATGCCGGTACTACCTCTGCCCATCGGGCGTCTCGTTCGACGACCCGGGGAAGAAGGTCATAAGCCATGGGGGCATCAGCATCGACGAGGTCATCGTGCCCTTCATCACGATACGAGCGGAGCGTGCATAGTGGCGAGAATGGTTGGATTCACGAGGATTATCAGGCTGCCCTGGCTGAACAAGACGCTCGAGCTTGCCGCCGAAGGGCTTGACGCCACGCAGATGCGCGACGAGCTCGAGAAGTACCTAAGCTTCGAAATCAAGAGCGACACGAACCGCCGCAAGACGCGAGAGATTCTGCTGCTGCCATGGGTGGCCGAGGATGATGCTCTGGCTGCTTTGCGGACAGAGGCGCTTGAACTTGCGAAGAGTCATCCCTACGAGCTGTTGCCGCTGCACTGGGGATTGCTGATTGTGGCGTTCCCGATGTTCGGCGACCTCGTGCGACTCGTGGGTAAGATGAGCGAGTACCAGGACGAGCTGACCTCGGCGCAGATAAAGCAGAAGGTTCTTGACGAGTGGGGCGAGCGCTCCACCGTGGTTAAGGGCTCCGAGAAGATGCTGGCCTCGGTCAATGCTATCGGCGTCGTAAGGCGCGTGAAGGTCGGGCGCTACGTGGTCGAGCCTGCCGTGCCGGTGGACGAGGGGTTGTCGCTCTACCTGCTTCATGCGGACATGCTGGCGAACCCGTCGAGCTACCAGGCCTATGGGGAGCTGCTGAGGCTGCCGGAGCTATTCCCGTTCGAACTGAGTGTGAGTAAGGAGGGACTGCTGGAGGATGACCGCTTCGCGGTGGGGAACTTCGGGCGGGAGTTCACCGTGTCGGTGAGGGAGGAGTGTGGCAGATTGACACGGCTTTAACAGATGAGCGTGAGTTAGAACACAAAGTAGCCATTCTCCTGGTGCTCACAGATTTTGCGCACCTCGGACATCTTACAAACCAAGCGTCGTTCGCTCTGCGGAAGTTTGTGAAATCCCCTTTTCTCATACCAAGGAACTAAATCTGTCGTCAGAGCATCAACGACTAGTAATCTTGAGCCAACTTGTTTTGCGGCCTCTGCTGCAGAAAACAAAGCGTGGTGCAGGACGCGGGTGCCGCATCCATTTCTCTGCGCGTCAGTTCTGACGCCCATCTTGCCAAGGAGGGTTGCTGGTATGGAGCCATGCAGCCCTCCCTGGAGACTTCTGGAAACAACATCAGAACTAATTGCTGTTGAAGAGAGCGTATAAAAGGCGACGGGTATCCCAAAGTCATCTAAACACACATGGGTGATGCATTCACCGCGACTGGCTGCGGTTCGAGCTTGCCCACGCAGCCAGTCGTCAAACTTTGTTTCTCCGCAACTGAAGGAAGCGAATACGCTACCGTCAACCTTCTCAACGGAAACTATGCGCGTCCAGATTAGCTCTCCTGCTACCACCTGCAGTTACTCTTCCTCGTCGAGATAGCTGAGCAGCCAATCATAATCACGAGACGTGACGTACATTCTTTTAGGTAGGTCGAACTCAGGCACGTGATGACGCTTCTGATGCTCGTTAGAAGACGTGAGTAGGCGCGCATAATACGCCCGCATGGAATCCTTCGAGATGACTGCCGAGGCGCTCATGCTGGTATGGCCATTGAAAGCCTGACGCCAAGGGCCTTCCTGATGAGTAAGCTCAACAAGCTGATCGCCGGTCAATTTGCCATAGGCATCCAGCACTTCGTCAATGAAGACCCGCTCAGAAGCTGAAAGCTTATCAGAATCACCAGTAATGTTCGATGCATGGACATAGTACCGGCCTTGATGCTGCATGGAGACGCTCGTGATGTCGGGACCATTTTCAAAGGCTCTGATATCCTCGGCAAACAGCGGCTTATCCTCAACGGTGAGGCTCCATGCTTGACAGTAGTAGAGGAGCTTCTGGAGCTGAAACCCAGTAAGCGTACCCTTCTTCTCCAGCAGGTACTTGGCCACATCCGATGCGGTGGGCTGATATGATTGAATTGTTTTCTGGTTGTCCATGACTCCTCCTTTCCCTTAAAGCCTAATATAATAGCCTGATACTGAAGAAGCCTCAAGTTTAATCTGAACGGCTGCGATTTCCTCCTGAACAGCAACATTTGTTCGTACCACTCCGGGCTCTCTCTTAACTTTGTGATAGCCCACTTAGCCTGAAGCGAACTGCATCCCGAAACTTGGACGCGATAAATCATAGTCGCCAGGCGACGTCCCCCAAGGACCCGATTCCGGTACTCCACCAGTGTCAGGCCCCCGAGCTTGACCTGACGCCTGGTGTTGTTCCAGTGGCGGATGTAGGCCTCGAGATCCGCCTTGAACTCCTCGAAAATGTCCCAGTTCCTGCCACGGAAGAACTTATCCTCCAGGTGGCCGAGGGGGCTAAGTCTGTGCAGACTGCCGACGAACTGCGCATACAGATTACCGAGCTCAATGCCGGGGCGAGAGCGACCGCGTGGAAATTATTGATTTGCCTACCAATGCCCCCGTATGCCGCCGACGCGCTCTATAAAGCCAGCACCTCTCAGCAACGCTCTTGTTCTCTTCACTTATCGCTCATACACGCCAATCGCAGTCGATATCTCTTGCGCTGTCGCGATTGGATTTGCCTAGATTACATCGAAGACGGCTCTCGGTTGCCGACAACGTCTTGGCCCCAACGGCATTGCCGCCATTCCCGACATCATTGTCGACACTCGTTTCGTCAGCTGACTCTATGACTTGATTGCTAGACTTGATTATCTGGTTACTCGACTTGGTCACCAGCTTGGTCACATGGTTACGGACTTGGTCGGTATCGTTATCGACAAGGTCGCTCGGCCTAACCCCTTGTTTGGTAACTCGCTCATTCTTTGGCGGCTCAATTTCCGTCACGAGCGGGGGGCTCACCGCCCATGTCTGACAGGTGGAGATCGGCTAGTTAGCTCGTCTCGAACCCCATGTTCTTGAACCCAAGCTAGGCGGTGTACTAGCTCAAGCCTCGAGACATCCCGTTCCTGCCCTGTAAATACACCTTCATCGCCTGGATTCACTCGCATCGTTGGACCATTAAATGGTATCAATGCACCAGCGACGATTGTCGCACGCTCATCGTCACTGTGACGCCCGGCACCCGAAAGGAGTCCCTATGCCCTCCTCGCAGCAGCACTCCCCCACCCTTTGCGACTGCGTCTACGGCCAGGCCGTGGGCGACGCCCTCGGCGTGCCGTACGAGTTCCGCGCCCGCGGCACGTTTGAATGCACGGGCATGGTGGGGCACGGCTCGCACAACCAGCCCGCCGGCACCTGGAGCGACGACACCTCCATGGCACTCGCGACCTGCGACAGCATCCGCGCCACGGGCCGCGTCGACGTGCGCGACATGCGGGAGCGCTTCGTCCGCTGGTACCGCGAGGGCACGTACACCGTGAGCGGCCTCTTCGACATCGGCGGCACCACCGCCGACGCGCTCTCCTCCGGGCGTGGTCGTGCGGGCGAGCGCGACAACGGCAACGGGTCCCTCATGCGCATCCTCCCGCTCGCGTTCACGGACGCGACCGACGACGAGGTTCGCGCCGTCTCCTCCATCACGCACGCGCACACCATCTCCCGCGAGGCGTGCGTCCGCATGGTGCACGTGGCCCGCAGGCTCATCGCCGGCGAGGGGCCGCGCGACGTCGCGGGCAGCCTCATAGGCGTCCCAGAGAGCGAGGTCCGCTCCGGCGGCTTCGTTCTGGACACCGAGCGCGCCGCCCTGTGGTGCCTCGCCAACACCTCGAGCTACGCCGAGTGCGTGCTTGCGGCCGTGAACCTTGGGAATGACACGGACACCACGGCTGCGGTGGCAGGCGGGCTCGCCGGCATCGCGTACGGCACGGGCGGCATTCCGGCCGAGTGGCTCAACGCGCTTCTCGGCAAGGCGACCATCGACGCGTGCCTGTTCTAAGGTGCAATCAGTGGTATAAAGTCGCTGGTAGTGGTGTTGCCGCTACCTCCAAGTGCCGGGGGAAGTCCCCCGGCTTTTGGCTCTTTGTCCCCATCCTGCGCACTTCATCCCGTAGACACCGCTAGGACGCCCGCCACCAAGGAGACCCCATGTGGAAGTGCCCAAAGTGCGGGCGTGAGTTTGCCCGCGAGAGCCAGCCCCACTCCTGCGGTGAGAAGCCCCTCACCGTCGACAAGTACATCGCCCGGCAGCCCGAGGAGGTGCAGTCGGAGCTCCTCCAGGTGAGAGACGCTCTGCGGACCGCCCTCCCCGGCGCGGAAGAGAGGATCTCCTGGGGCATGCCCACCTACTGGCAGGGGCGCAACCTCATCCACTTCGCCGCCAACAGGCACCACGTCGGGCTCTACCCCGGTGCCGAGGCGGTTGCGCACTTTGCAGGCGAGCTGGACGGCACATACGCCTACAGCAAGGGCAGCATCCGCATCCCCTATGGTCAGGTCGACGTCGACCTTATCGCGCGCATCGCCGCGTGGTGCCTCGACGAGATGAAGACCCAAAAACCCCAGGTAGAAGCCGGCTGTTGATTGTGCCCGGAGCGTGCGTGTCCCTCGCGAGGAGGATGCCGGAGGCACGTCTGCCCGTCTGGGGCCGCATGCCTGCCCAAAATTCGCGTTTGACGGCCTTTTTCGGGAGTTCCGCTTAGTATCACCTCGTAGGTGCCATTTCCCTACCTGCGGCTCCGCAAAAAGTTAGAATCTTCGTACTCGGCGTTTCGCCCAAAATGGGCCGTCAACCGCGAATTTTGAGCAGAGGTCCTTCCGCGGAGCTCCTTCTAACCCTGTGCATGGCGCCGCATTCCTCCAATATTGGCGCGTTTCTCCGGATTATTGACTGATTGACGCAAAATACCGGGTTTCGTGGCTGCATATACTAGGGCCAATCCCGGGAGGCAAGAACAGCACACGTCTTAGTCGCATTCCATCAAGGAGGCGCCATGGGTTCCATTCTCATTGGACTCATTCCCGCACTTGGCTGGGGCTTCCAAGGCATCATCATGCAAAAGATCGGGGGCACCACCGCCAACAAGCAGATGGGCATGGTGCTCACCGCCCTTGTCATGAGCATCGTCGTTGCCCTGGTAGACCCCATTGCCTGGAGTCCCGCGCTCATCGCAGCAGCGGCCGTAAACGGAATCCCCTGGGCCATCGCCCAGATTCTGCAAATCAAAAGTTTTGACTATCTCGGCGTATCGCGAGCCATGCCGCTCACCTCTGGCATGCAGCTCATCCTTACCTCGGTCATAGGCGCGTTCTACTTCAACGAGTGGCCGCAAGCCTGGCAGATGGGCGTGGGCTTCGCAGGCATCGCGCTCATCATCGTGGGAACCGTGCTCACCACCTACACCGAGGCCGGCCAGGAAACCACGAGCAAGTCCGACATCCGCAAGGGCGTCATCATCACCGCCATCTCCTCGGCGCTGTACGTGGCATACGCCACGGCGGCCAGGTTCTTCAACGTTGACAGCTTCCAGATCCTGCTCCCGCAGGCGCTGTTCATGCTCGCCGCCACGATCGTCATCTCCATCATCGTGAGCAAGCGCGATTCCGTCGACGGCGTCTTTGGCCGCGTCGAGGGCGTGTTTGGCCTCAAGTCCTGGCAGAACATGCTCACCGGCGTCCTGTGGTCCGTCGCAAACATCGCGGTCCTCTTCTCCAACCAGGTCAACGGCGTGGCCGTGGGCTGGACGCTCGCGAACATGAACCTCATCTTCGCCACGCTCGGCGGCCTGTTCATCCTCCACGAGAAGAAGACCCCCAAGGAGCTCAAGTTTGTCATCGCGGGCATGATCATCATCGCCGCAGGTGGCATCGCCATCGGCGCCACAAAGCTCGGCTAGAAGCCCCTTCGCACAGCAAGAAACCCATGTGCCGCATCAGCGGCAGAGAGGAGCACCCATGTCCATCACGCACAACAAGTACGACTTCGACGGCAAGGTTGTCATCGTCACAGGCTGCGCCCGCGGCATTGGCCGCGCGATCGCCCGCGCCTTCGCCGAGAACGGCGCCAAGGTCGCAGGTGCCGACCTCAACGTCGACGGCGTGCGCGAGACCCTCGCCGGCTTCCCGGATTGCACGGCCTACTCCGTCAACATCGCCGACGAGGCCGCCTGCAAGGCATTCGTGGACGAGGTGGTCGATCACTACGGTCGTCTCGACGTCCTCATGAACAACGCCGGCATCTTCTGCCAGGCACCCGTCACCGACATGAGCGCCGCAGACTGGCACAAGATGTTCTCCGTGAACGTTGACAGCCTCTTCTACCTCACCAAGTACGCCATGCCCCACCTGCTCAAGACCAAGGGCAACGTGGTGCAGACGGCAAGCGTCAACGGCCTGGGCGGCGACTACATGTCCTGGGCATACAACGCCACCAAGCACGCCGTGGTGGGCATGGTGCGCAGCCTCTGCATCGACTACGGCCCCAAGGGCGTCCGCATCAACGCCGTTGCCCCGGCCATGACCGCCACCGACATGAACCGCAGCGTCTGGACCGTCCCCGAGAAGGTCGCGCCGTTCATCGAGCGCATCCCCATGGCGCGCATCGGCCAGGTGGAGGACATCGCCCGCGCGGTCATGTTCCTGGCGTCGGAGGACGCGGCGTACATCACGGGCCAGGTGCTCTGCGTAGACGGTGGCGTCACGGCTTCCGACGGCCAGGCGCCCGGCGAGTACGACGAGAAGATCTAGACTCGGCGCATCGCGCTCTGAGAGGGGCTGCCCCGGAGCTTCCGGCGGCGGCCCCTCTCCCCTATTGCGACGAGAAACGCTTGCGGTACGAGGAGGGCGACTCGTCCAGCTGCGCCACGAACAGGCGGTAGAGCGCGTCTGCCCCGGAGAGCCCCACGCGCGACGCCACGACCGGCATCGGCAGGTCCGTCTGGACAAGGAGCAAGGTCGCAAGTTCCAGGCGCTGTGCGAGAAGCCATTCCTTGGGTGTCTCGCCCATGGACTCGAGGAAGTGCCGCTGGAAGGTGCGAACGCTCACTCCGCCCAGACGCGCCATCGACGCCACCGTCCACGGGCGAGAGAGGTTCGCGCTCACGATCTTGCAGACCTGCTCGACGTCCTTGCCGCGGCGCTCAACCTCGGGCGTGTCGGGCATGCCAAAGGCGTCGCTTCTCGTGCCAAGCGGCCGCGGGTTCCACAGGCTCATCGCCTCGGCTACCTGCGACGCAACCACTGGGCCAGAGATGTGCGAGGCGAGCGAGAGGCAGAGGTCCAGGCCGGACGCCCCGCCCGCGGACGTCCATATGCCGCGCGTGCGATCGTGCGTGAAGATGGCGTCCTCGTCCAGCAGCGCCGCGGGAAACAGCAGGCGGAACTCGGCCGAGAAGGCATGGTGCGTCGTACAGCGCACGCCATCGAGAAGCCCGGCGGCCCCCAGCACAAACGCGCCGGTCCCAAGCGAGGCCACCTCGGCGCCGTGGCGGGCGGACTCGCAGAGCCAGGAGATTGTCTCGTCCGTCTCGTCTGACTGGATGGCGCGGCACGGGTCCACAAAACCGGGAACGCACACCAGGTCGGGGGTGGTGTCACACGCGCGGAGCGGCGTGGTTGCGGCAGAGAGGCCATGGTCGAGCGAGGCAGAGCTTGCATTGGAGGCAAAGGTGAGCTCGCAGGGCGCCTGGCCCTTGAGCGGGACACCGTTGCCAAAGACCTGGATCACGTTGGCCAGGTCGTGCGTCCACATGCCATCCATGAGGAGGGCGACCACGCGCGGGATGCGCGGCGGGCTGCTCTCCGATGTGCCTTGGCATCTGGACATGGGCTGCGATCTCCTGTCAGCGTCGCGCGGGGCCAGGGGAAGGAGCCTCTGGCCTGGCGTCGCGTCCAGAAGGATACCACCCGCCATCACGAGAAGCATGCGCAGGCCCGGTTCAAGGAGGCAGTGGGCGCGTCTTAGGCACAGCCCGCGCCGGTCAGTCGCCAGGCAGTGCCTACATCGTCGCGCCCCACCAACGCCGTACGTCCGCCCGGCATTATCTTGGCCTGAAGGTCAGGCGAGCGCTTCGCAATGGGAAAAATGGCTGGAGGGACGACTTCCGGCGCCTTGCGCATGCGATCCTCGGCGCGAGCGGAGCAACCAAGTGCTGGAGCAAATCAACAACGATGGGAAGGACTGACTATGACACCAGATGAGTTCGACGAGGCGGCGCGCTACTGGACCGAGAAGGAGGCCGCCTCGGCCCTCATGCCCCGAGAGGAGCTGCAACAGGCAATCGACGCGTTTCTCGGCACGCGCGGCGTCTGCGCGCTGGCAACGGCATCGAGCGACCTCGTGCGCTGCACCCCGCTCGAGTACGTCTACCGGGACGGAAGGTTCTGGATCTTCTCCGAGGGCGGCCTCAAGTTCCACGCGCTCAAGGCGAACAGCCGCGTGTGCCTTGCGGTCTTCAACCCCTCGTACGAGTTTGGGAAGCTCGAAAGCGTGCAGGTCACAGGCACCGCAGAGATCGTCGACCCCACGAGTGAAGAGTACACGCGAGCGGCTGAGGCGAGGGGCCTCAACGGCGCGGTACTGGAGCGCATGCGCACGCGGCTTCACCTGATCGAGGTTGCGCCCACGCGCATCGACTACCTGTGCAGCGCCCTTAAGAAGCGCGGGTTCGACGTACGCCAGTGGCTCGACCTGGGTGAGTAGGTGCGTGGCTGCAAAGCGGCACGCGGAAGATGGCGTTTCTAGGCCATATAAGCCCAGCGTAGACGCGTACACTGAACCTGCCGCCGCAAAGGAACCACCAGCAGAGGAGGACCACCCCATGGAGTTCACCAATGTCATCAAGAACCGCTACTCATGCAAGAAGTACAGCGACCGGGTCATAGAGGAGGACAAGCTCACGGCGATCCTCGAGGCGGGGCGCGTGGCGCCAACTGCGAAGAACCTGCAGGAGCAGCACGTCTACGTGCTGCAGTCCACCGAGGCGCTCGAGAAGTTCGACGGCCTCACCCCCTGCCGCTACGGCGCGCCGGTGGTGCTTCTCGTCGCGTTCGACAGCGAGAACGTCTACACCTACCCCGACAGCGAGCGCACCTCGGGCGTGGAGGACGCGAGCATCGTGGCAACCCACATGATCCTTGCCGCTGCGAACGAGGGCGTCGACTCCTGCTGGGTGAACCGCCTGAACCCCGACGAGGTCGCGAAGGCCTTTGACCTGCCCGGCAACGAGGTGGTCCTCTGCGCGATTGACCTGGGCTACGCCGCCGAGGGCACGGGCCCGCTTCCCAACCACGCCTCGCGCAAAGGGCTAGCCGAGACCGTCACGCGGCTGTAGAGGGGCGGCACCGGGGAGGTGGCGCGCAGCTATTCGGACGTCTAACCTCACACGTGTTATTTCTTTTTTGATTTCGAGTCATTCTCATCTGGGGTTTTGTCGCCTCGAGTTGTCAAAAGAGAAACCACGTGTGAGGTTTTTCATGCCGCGAAAACCCTTCGCTACTGGCGAGAATGACGTCGCCACAGCGCCCGGTTACTCCAACAGACCTCTCAGCTCGTTCGGCTCGAAGTGGTAGTGCTCGCCGCAGAAGTGACAGTACACGTCCGCGGGCTCGTCCTTGGAGATCATGTCCTCCAGCTCCGCGCGGCCAAGCGCCAACACCACGCGGGTGGCGCGCTCGCGGTTGCAGCCGCAGTGGAACTCCGCCGGCATGACGTCCAGCTCCTGGTACGAGAGTCCGTCCAGCACGTGGCGAAGGACGTCTGTGGGCTTCATGCCCTCCTCGAGCAGATCCGTGACGGAACGCGTGCCGGCGAGGTTCTTCTCCAGACGGTCCACCACCGCATCCTCGCAGCCCGGCATCAGTTGCACGATAAACCCGCCCGCCTGACGAATGCTCTGGTCGGTGTCCACCAGCACGCCCACGCCCAGCGAGGTTGGCACCTGGTCGCTTGCGGCAAAGTAGTACGTGAGGTCGTCCCCTATCTCGCCGGAGACAAGTGGGACCTCGCTGGAATACGGCTCCATGCCCGGCAGGTCGTGGACCACCGAGAGCGTTCCCACGTGGTTCTCC
>Ga0256406_1002396_pt1 | contig 26565 bp, 27 predicted proteins | sample RumenRJG_03DNA_FD_185986 | JGI IMG/M metagenome (GOLD analysis project Ga0256406, IMG submission 185986) | Bovine rumen microbial communities from Lethbridge, Alberta, Canada - RJG_03 | ecosystem: Host-associated > Mammals > Digestive system > Stomach > Rumen | place: Canada: Alberta | collected...
CCGAAGTTCTTTATCTTCAATGATTTCATACTCAAAGACATTATTTCTATTTTTATGTGTGCAAAGGTAGCACAATTTCTTGAGACGAAAGAACAAAAGACGAAAAATCCCTCAAAAGTTTTGTAATTTCGTTTTTTCTGTGTACCTTTGCCCCCGACAATGAGCCATTGAAACAGGCTGGTGGCTCAGCGTCGAGTGGTCTTACAATACGCATATCGCGGCAGAATACGGAAATCAGAAGGTTTCCAAATTGTAACCTCGAAAATTGCGTTATCTCCCAAACCTCCGATAAACAAAGATGGTTTGAGATTTCTTACAAAGTTACGAAAAATATTCTATATTTACCTAAGTGGCTTGGGTATTTTTTTAGATAGTGTAGATAATCATAAACATTCTTCATTACTTATTAGGTAAAGTAATTAAAGCAATGCTATGCATAACGAAAGTTAGTAATTATTCAGCTGCCATATCGCTCTTTGGCGATAACAAGTTGTTGATATAACAGGGTTAGTTATTATAGAAGGCATGACAGGAAACGGATAAGACTAAGACGTAAGGGTATTATTCAACAAAAGCCAGCTCAGAACAAGAAGCGTAAAAAGAGGAATATAAATAGCGGTGATGGCTGCGTTACTTATAATCCAGAGTCTGATCCCGGCTATTTGGATGAAATTGACGAATTTATCATGCTGCAACAGCAACAGGAAGAGGATGAAGCGTTTTGGGAGGAACACAGATAAGTTGTTACAAGACAGTTTTTGTCCCATGCTAACCCATTAGAATGTATGCCACACAAGCAGCCAAGAGTAATGCCATGATTGTGTTTGTCTGCTTGGGATAGCGGTTGTAGAAATCGTGCAGTTTGGCTCCGGCAAAGAGATAGACGAGGTTCGCACCGGGACCGGCTATTTCCAGCAATGCGGTGACGGCAAGCAAGTCGGAAAGCCGATTGGAATATGGCAATACGAATGTGGTGTATGCCATCAAGTCAAAGAGAATAATCTTTGCGTTGGTGAGCTGTACAATCATACCAGAGAGGAACGTGCAAGTAGGATCGCTTTCTTTCGTTTCACCTTTGTTGCGATAGATTTGCCATGCCAAATAAAGTATGTATGCGCAGCCTATATATTTGAGCCATGCAACATACTTATCCATCATCGTTCCGACAAGATGGGTAACCACTGCACATAATGTTGCGGCAATGGTAAAGCCCGTGAACAGTCCGAACCACATTCTCATCGCTTTCTCCGTTCCATTCTTCATTGAGCAATGGAGCGAGAAGAGGTTGGCTGGTCCTGGCGTGAAACCCACAAGGAGAATCGCCAAAAGAAGGGAAGGGAGTAATGTGATGGGCATATCAATATATTTTTTAATGTGGAACAAAAAGACAATTGAATTGGTTTTGTTTGTACAGATGCCTTGTCAGTGGTTTCCTTCTTCGTATCTTGCCACTGGTATAACGTGTGAGTCCTTAATCTCTCCGATAACGATAACGCTGTGCAAGCTCCCAACACAACTAATATTTCCAAGCGTATTGAGCATGAAATCTTGGTAGTCTTTCATGTCTCGTGCGTAAACTTTAATAAGGAAATCATAGTCGCCGGTGGTGTTATAGCATTCCGTGATCTGATCGATCGACTGCACTGCATCCATAAACTGCTGTATAAGATCGTGGGTATGCTGCTTGTGATGCATAATCTACAATGCATATTTCTTTCGGTGCCTAATGATGGCATCCATGTTGTCCAACGACCAGTCCACCAATTGGTTGAGCAGTGGGATGAGTGTCTTTCCGCGCTTTGTCAGTTTGTATTCCACACGTGGCGGCACCTCGGGATAGATGGTTCGGGACAGAAGATCATCTGCCTCCAGTTTACGCAACGTTGAAGTGAGCATCTTCTGTGAAACATCGGGTATAGTCTTGCAAAGGTCGCTAAAGCGCATGGTTCCTGCCTTGTCGTGTAGGGCAAGCAGCACAAGCAATGACCAGCGGTCACCGATACGGGAAAGTACATTTCTGACCGGACATTGGGGGAATAACGGGTCGACTACCTGATTTCTGATCATCTTCGTCATTTCTTATAAACGTACAAAACCGTCACAGACAAGCGGTCTTGTCCATGACGGTAAAGATTGTTGATATGACTGTTTCGTTTACCATTTCACCTGATCCTTCAGGATAACGCCATCGGTGGCATCTTCCTGGGTGAAAGGCGTCTCACGATACTGCACGCAGAGCACCACCATCGGCTCCGTGCCGTTGTTGTGAATGGTGCGTTTGCCCTCTGGTGAGACGCGCACCACACTGCCCTCCTGCAACGGAATGTTCACACCGTCAACCTGATATTCTCCTTTGCCGCTGAGAACGAAATAGAGTTCCTCATGGGTTTTATGTGTGTGATAGAAACCACCCTCCTGACCAGGAGCGTAAATCTGAAAAGAGAACTCAGAGCCTTTTGTTCCGAGAGCCTGTCCGCCAAACACCTTGCCGGGAATCTTTATATCGCCCAAAGACAAGACATAGTCACCTAACTCGTTCAGCTTTCCGAAATCCACTGCACTGAAGTTCTTGCCTTCAGCAATTTTCTTAACCTCTTTCATAATGTTCTAATTTGATATTTACTTTTCTCTTGTTTACGGTTGCAAAGTTAGTTACTGTTTTTGATTCCTGCAAGAGGGCACTTGAAAGTAAGACACTTACCTTGAGGTAACTATTGCTGATATTGAGAATGTTACGAACTCATACATTAAGATTGTTTAGCTATTTTTGTTCTCACAGTAGCTATCCACCGAAAGCATTCGCTGAATTTTTACTTATTAAGCATTCCAACTACCTTGGCTTCACAAGTGAAATTCGCATTTTCTGCCATACTATTCCCAATTTAAATTGATGGTTATAAAATAAAATAGTAACTTTGCAAGCAATCAGAAATAATATAAATATCAACATAGTATGGAATTGTCTACGGGAATATACGAAAGTCTTATCTATGAGGCGCTAAAGAAAAAGTTAGACGCCCTCAATAAGAGTCAATATGCTGTCAATACGCTGAGTATCGACAGTGCAGAGGTTCCACGATTGTTGACAAATTATATTTCCAAAATCCTTTCCCGGTTACTGACTGACGACAAACTCTTTGAAAGTCTTGAAGAACGGATATCATTCATTAACAAGATTCTCCACTTCATAGAAGACGAGTGGTCGTGTGATACTGCTGATGACTTGTTGGTCGTACAAAATTACTTGCTCAGCGGGATTATTTCCAGGGCGGGTAAGAATGAGCAACAGATCAAGGCTTATAACCTACTCCGTCCGAAATCAGGGTTCACCGTCAGTAACCTTTTCACTGGCAGCAATCACGACCTTTCTCTGCAGAGTGAAATCAATCTCGACATTCAGTCGGCCGACGAGATCTATTGGATTGTTGCTTTCATCAAGTTTTCGGGCGTGAGGATCTTCAAGGATTCCCTCAGTCATTTCTTGGAGCGCCCTGATGCCCGTATGCATATTATTACGACCTCTTACATGGCGGCATCAGAGCCTAAAGCCTTGCAATTTCTAAAAGAGCTCAGTCCGGAGAAGGTAGACATTCGGGTGACATACGACACAACGCTCGACCGGCTCCATGCCAAGTCGTATATCTTTCTCCGCAATAGTGGTCTACATACCGCTTATATTGGTTCGTCCAATCTGACAAAGTCGGCCATGACAGGACTGGAATGGAATATTCGCGTGACGTCACAGGAGAACCCACAAATCATCAAAGCAGCTTTGGCAACCTTTGATACCTATTGGAACCGCCCCGACTTTGAACCCTATGACGAGGAGCGTTTCCGACGCGCCATCTATGCCGAACAGCATAAGAACGACAGAGAGCACCCCACTGTGTTGGCAAGATATATGATTCGTCCGGAACAGAAAGAGATCCTCGACAAGCTTTCTGTTGCCCGTGAGGTCCATCACAGCTTCCGTAACCTTGTCGTGGCTGCCACGGGAACGGGAAAGACGGTCATCGCAGCCTTCGACTACAAGCGGTTCCATGATGCTCATCCCGGTCACCACAACCTGCTGTTTATCGTCCATCGAAAAGAGATCCTTGAACAGAGTATCCGAACGTTCCGTTCCGTGCTCAATGATCCTACTTTCGGTGAATTATGGGTGGGAGAATACCAGCCGTCGGTGACGGGCAACCTGAATCATCTCTTTATCTCTATCCAGACATTCAACAGCAATAGGGAGCTGTTCACGAGGATGAGGCATGATTTTTACGACTACATCATTGTCGATGAGGCTCATCACAGCACGGCGAACAGTTATCGCATTCTCTTTCAGCAATTCAATCCTTCTGTTCTCCTCGGACTGACAGCTACGCCGGAGCGTGCCGACGGACAGAGCCTGCTACCTGATTTTGACAACCGGATATCCGCAGAGATCCGTCTGCCGGAAGCCATCAACCGCATGTTGCTGTGCCCGTTCCAGTATTTCTGTATAGGCGACGACACGGCCAATCTCTTGAATGTGAGATGGACGGCAGCAGGATACGACGAGAGTGAGCTTGCCGCAAAACTCAATACGCGCAACCGTCTCAATCTCATCACCGCCACGATTCCTAAATACCTCGCTGACGAGATGAACTGTCGGGCGCTCTGCTTCTGCATCAACATCGAGCATGCACGCACTACAGCTGAAGGACTTAGGGAGACTGGATATCGCGCCGATACCCTCACCGGACAAGATTCCGAAGAGCGGCGCCGCCGTGTGTTGGAACGCTTTGAGACGGGGAAAATAAACTATCTCTGTGTGGTAGATATCCTCAATGAGGGTGTTGATATTCCTGAGATTGACACTGTCCTCTTTCTTCGACCGACCAAGAGCCTTACTATTTTCCTTCAACAGCTCGGTCGTGGTCTTCGTTTGGCACCTGACAAGGATTGTCTTACGGTTCTCGACTTCGTGCTGCAAGCTCACCACAACTATAGCTTTGAGAGCCGTCTCCGTCCGTTGCTCAGTCCCTCCGACAAGTCCATAGCTTCTCAAATAAAAGAGGGATTTCCAATGCTTCCCCGCGGGTGCGCTATCACGATGGATAAGATCGCCCAAAGTTATATTCTTGACAATATCCGTTCGGCCATTTTCAATCAGCGGCGTATCGTCAATGAGATGCAGTTGTTCCAGACAAACACAGGACGGGAATTGACGCTCAGCCATTTTCTAGAGCAGTTTGACCTTGACATCCGACAGATCTATAAGAATAATAAATGCTGGTCGCTCTATATGAAACTGGCTAACCAGGTTCGTTACGAGGAAGACAAGTATACAAGCGTTTACGAGCGTAATCTCAGCAAATTGTTGCATATCAACTCTATAGGTTATATCAGCTTCATCCAGCGGCTCATAGCGAATAATTTCATCTATGAGCATGCTGGAAAGGATGCAAAATGGGCGTTGATGTTCTACTATGCGTTATACAATGCGCCCATCGGGAAAATGGGATTCTCAACGATCGACGAAGGATTCCGCACCTTCGCCGCTCATCCGCTGTTTGTAGAAGAGGTAAAGGAAATGATGTCCTGGCTCAAGGAGCATGTCGACTTAGCGACGCGGCTTATAGGCAGTCTGCCCAATGATGTTCCCCTCGAACTCTATGGCTGCTATTCCCGGGAGGAACAACTTATTCTCTTCGGACGGATCACAGCCGAGAAGAACTTCAGCGCACAGAGTGGTATCTATAAGGTTAACGAAAAAACAGAACTATTGTGGGTCACCCTCAATAAGAGTGATAAGGATTTTTCGCCGAGTACACAGTATGAAGATTATGCGATCAGTGAAACACTTTTCCAATGGCAGAGTCAGAATACTGCCAGCCACGACAATGCCGGCAGACGGTATGTGGACCAGGCGCTGACACATCAACAGTTTCTGCTATTCGTCAGAGAACAAAAGAAGGATGCTTATGGCCTGACAGAGTCCTATTATTGTCTTGGTCCCGTCAGGTATGTCTCATCGCGTGGTGACCGTCCGATGACCATCACATGGCGTATGGAGAATGAAATTCCAGGAAAGATCCTTGAGAAGGCTGAAAAATTGAGGGTGGGGTAGTGTCGACTATGGCAACTACCATGGCATCTGGTATCTCAAAATGGGCTATGTATTTACGTTTACCCAATTAAATCCTTGATATTTTTTGATTGTTTTGTTAATCTAATCAGAACCGACTTAGCTAAATTATCATCTAATGAATTGTATCTATTGATTAAAAAATCCTTCAATACAGAGAAGCTAATAGTCTCACCACAATCCTCAAATATCAGTTCTTTTTTATTAAAATGGATTATTGAATTTATAAAATTTGATTTTCTTTTTCCTATTATTTTAAATATATGCCCACTTTGGTCAACATATTTTGATTATTGTAGTATTCTTCAAAGATACTATTATCGCCAGGATAATCCCATAAGTCTCCAATATGGGTCTCTTCCAAATCCTGTGAACTTAAATTACTTAAGGAAATATTAAGTATAGGGAATTGTATTGACATAATTAAAATATTATTATGGGGGTGTATCAAAATTCTGGCTCATGTGGATCATTTATCTTTTGATAAGCCAGCCGCTCATCACCATCGAGCAGATGGATGATGCCACAGTAGTGAAAGCCAGCCTTTGCCAATGCTCCTTGCATGGGCTTGTTATCCCGGTGCGTGTCAATGCGGATGTTACCGGTCTTTGTGAAGCAATAATCAAGGATGCTGGTCATGATTCCGTGCTGTCCATGCGCACTTGCCACGCGATGAAGAACATAATACGGTCTGTCGGTGTCAATCCACTGTCCCATCGTAAATGACAGCGTAGGTGACATCGGGGCCGGGAATAAACGCAAAGGAGGCTATGGCTCTGCCGTCCTCCATCATCAAGTAGCTGTGTCCATCAACAATGTCATCCTCTATCTGCTCTACCGTTGGATGGCTGTCTCCCCACTGATGCGGATTGCCATTCTCTCGCATGATCCTCCGCCCACTCTCTATGAGGTCGAGGACCACCGGCAGGTCCTTAGCTGATGCTTTTCTGACGATTCTTTCCATTTACAATGTTTGCGTTGCTTATTACCCATTCAAAGATTTAGTATCTTCTCCACCGGCTTCCCTTTTGCCAGCTCGTCCACCAACTTGTCGAGCACACGCATGTCGCGCATCTTAGGGTCTTCTATCTCCTCAATGCGGATGCCGCAGATTCTGCCTTTGACGTTCATGCGTGCAGGATTCATCCGTGGGGCGCGGTCGAAGAACTCACCATACGTCGTGTCGCTATTAAGCAGGTGGTCGAGTTCATCGCTGCTGTAGCCGGTCAGCCACTCCGTCAGTTCATAGACATCCTCTCTGGTCCGTCCCTTGCGCTCCGCCTTGGCGATGAGCAGTGGGAAAACCTTGGCGAACTTCATCTCGAATACGTTCATCTTGCGCTTTTTTGTTTTATTCCCTTTCTTTACTATCTCATAAGACTTTCTGATGAGCTGCTTGAATAGTTCATTGTCAGCCCGGTATGCGTCCATGCCTATCCAGTATTTGGCATTGCCGTTATAGGGCTTGCTTATCCAGTCGTAATGATCCTCCAGCTCCGGAATACTGTCCGGGTCGCATTTGACCGTCACATTGCTCAGGTCGTTGATGTCGAAATAGCAGAACATGTGCCCCGAGATATAGAACACCAGTACATTCTTGGCATATCTGAATGCCGTGAAGGGGAATTTCTCCACCACGTCAGCGTCGAGAGAAAGACAATATGACCGCAAATCTTCTACATTCATCATTTCCCTAATTCTTCTTCCAAAAACTCACACGCAATATCTTTTCTTGATTCCATTGTCATTGTTTGATAATATACCTCTCTCTTAACCGCTTGGGCAATTTACTGAGTACAAGCCGATAAGACTGATTAATAAGGTCCTTAGAACTTCGACTTGCCCAAACAATCAAAGAAAGGCTGGAGGTCAATCTTGTCAACCTCCTGTCTCTCCTCACTTTCCATATCGTCCTCTGGAAACAATGACAGTTCCCTAATCTTGTTCAGGCGGAAGCCGCTTAGGGAGGAGCCGGAGAAACAGGCACAGCTTCCATGTACAGTCTCCTCGGCGCGAGGTATGTACGTGAAATTAAAGGAGGATGTGCCGTAATGGACAATGCACCCTCCTTGTCATCTGGAAGGTATTATTTGAACTTCCATTCGTCGAATGTGATATTGTTTCCTTTCAGGATAAAACAGAGGTCCATTGTGCCTGTTATATTCGTTTGCAGTTGGGATTCTATGAGTCTCATTTGCGTGGTATTGACTCTGATTGAAGCTATGACTTCTCCGTCCGGCCTATCCCGGCGGACTTCTATGATCCCGTTTCCGGATGCTTTAATTTTCAGACAGGAAGGTGCTTTGCTGAAGTCCACACCTCTGACAGCAATGATGCCAGTCTTGTTGGGAACGGTGACGGCATACATGTCTCCGATTCTTTTGCCATTTGTGAACTTGACGCCTTGTGTGGCTGCTGTGGTTTCGGCCTGCTGGATGATGAATGGATTCATAGGCTGTATCTGTTTTACGCCTTTCAGAGTCTGGTTTCCCATGTGGATATTCACCGTATTCTCGTCAATTTGTATTTCATCGACACAAACATTACGGAAACCACCTGTTGTATTGAAACTATGTTGCAAACTCATTGTGTGATAGAATATATACCATTTCCCGCGGTATTTTTGTAAATGTGTATGATTGTTGCTGAACTCAAATCCATATTCTCCAGGGTTTTTCATATAGTTGTGCTGGTATTGCCAACTTTCGCTTACCTCCGGAGTCTTGCTAGTCATGTAACTCATGCAACAGATGGTTGGTTTCTCTGTCGGGAGAGGCCAGTCGCTAAGATCTTGCCAATCTATGTTATAAGTATAAACGTATGTGCCGTTGATGTAGTTTAATTCGTTAGCTTCGAAATGATGGGGATCGTTGATGGGGGTTATCGGGCCATCCACACTAATCATGTCTTTTCCCAAACGCATAATGCGAGCACATCCTCCGCCTACTGCCAGCCAACCTGTTCCTTTGTCATCGATGACTACACCCGGATCGAAAGCGGCTTTGCATTCTCCTGCTATGCCGGGAGTGTTTGTGTCTACCAGACAATGATTCAGGGGGCTTGACCACGGTCCTATGGGGGATGTGGATGTCAGCACTCCGGTTCCATCCCCGCTATTGGAGAAATAAAGGTAGAAGTGAGTCTTGCCGTCCGCTTCCTCACGTTTTGTGACCGACGGCGCCCACGATGCTTTTATCCATGGGGCTAGGCTGTCTGTTTTAATAATTCCGTGATAGGTCCAGTTTATCATGTCATCGGTAGACATCATCACCAGCGATTTGATGTATTCGTAGGAGTTTTTTCCGTAACCGCCTACTGTCTCATATTGTTGCTGATCGTTTGTTGCGTACACATAAAGTCTACCTTTATATTCTACTGCAGTTGGGTCCGCTGTAAATGTAAAATCCAGCAGGGGATTTCCGTATCCTGTGGTCAGTTTAGGGGAAACGTCCGGCATGGTTACATAAGGTACAGAATCATTTTGCAGGGATGGATTTTCTCTGGCCAGGGCATTTTGTGGGTGAGATATCATACCTGCAGCAAAAACTATTAATATAACGGGGGTCTGAATGTTTCTCTTTTTCATTGTGTTAGCCATTGTTGTTATTAGAAGTCATCCATGATATTTGATTGGTGGTTTCTGCCATTTGTCCTTTTCATCTTCATACCTCCTCAAATATTTCGTTCATTTCCTTGCGTTTCTTTTCCGTCTGTGGGCAGTCGGGGGCAATATGGCCGATGGGAACGATGGCCACGGCTTCGTAACCCTCAACGGGGAACAGACGCTTCACGGCTTCGACATCATAATTACATACCCAGCAGATGCCAAGCCCACGGTCAGCGGCAGCGAGACAAAGGTGCTCCACAGCAATGCCGAGGTCGATGTCACCATGCGGCTTGCCGTCTTCGGGACGCACCCAGCAGCCGCTCACATCCTTGAAACACAGTACATACACCGGTGCCGACTTGAACCAGTCGCGATTGTAGCACTGCCGGATCTTCTCTTTCGCATTTTCAGAGGTGAGAAGAAGAAACTTCCACGGCTGTCGGTTGCAGGCCGACGGAGCCAACCGCACGCAATCCATGATATACTCTAAATCCTCCTTGCTGACCGGCTCGTCCGTGTACTTTCGCACGGAGAAGCGCCTTGTTGCTAATTCCTTGAATGTCATAAGCTGATGAGTTATTTATTTAAGCCTCAAAGGTACAACTTTCTATCGACAAGTACGAGTATTTGGCAAAGAATAATTGTCAATTCAGCAGAAATCTTCCACAGGCGTATTCCTCCTCATCACCTCCGCTTCTTCCTTGCTTCCTCAATGGCTTCCTCGTAGCCGGTGAGGGCAGCAAAAGGAGAGACTGGGCGGTGCGGTTGTACATGCTCATCCGGGATGCCGCTGTGAGACGTGGTGGGAAAATAAAGATAAAACAGAAAGTCAGTGGATTTTTTCGAACTGATGGTGGTGCAGACGATTTTGCAAAGCTTCACTCCATTGCAGAAACTGCCATGAAGAACGGAAATTCTAAATTCAAAGCGATTCTTGCTGTTGTACTACAGTGAGATGACTGCTCATGTATACAGGGGTGCTGAGTAGGTACTAATACGGTTTGTTATCATCATCATAACCAATCTTTTCTTTCTCAACATCAGCCGCCACTTTGGCACCCAGTCAATAGCCCTCTTCGGCCTGGTGCTCTACGTGTTGGCAGGAGCGGGTTGTTTCTTTGCTAATGACATTTATGTTCTGCTAGGCTTGCGTGCCTGCTCGGTGTCAGCGTGGGTCTCATCATGCCACTGTCCACAGGTCTTCTGGCCTATTACTATCCGCCTGAGAAGCAGGCTGGACTTGGCTTGCAGGCCACCACGCTCATCATGGTCGGTTTGGATCTGTTTGCGTTCTTCGTGGGACTGGTCTTCGGTCAACTGATGAACCTCTTCTGCGAGCCTATCAAATATTTTGCTCCAGTGTTGTTCCTCATAGGATATATTCTCTTCGTCTCTGCCCGCTCCTCGTTGCCGCTGTTGGTCGGGGCCGTTTTCACGGGCTTCGCTAACGGAGTGGGCGTGCCTTACCTCAACACCATCGCCTCAATCAAAGGCGGTCACAACTCTGCCACAACTGTCATGCCACTGCTCTCCACAGCCCTCTATTTAGGACAGTTTCTGTCACCTGTTATTGTAACACCTCTTTCGCGCCTCTGCTTCGGCGACAACGATGTCGCGGGATGCTACAAAATAGGCATAGGTCTGTGCGTTATCTTCCTCGTGCAGGTATATACCACCCGCCACTATCAGAGTCTGCCGCCGAAGAGTGAGTAAAGTGAATAGCTTGCTCGCATGGAATATATTGTTTAGATAAAAATATTTTTATCAGACAGAAATCTTAAATTATACAGATAATTTCGTCTGTTCGAATTAAATTTCTTAATTTTGCCAGCAAAGAAAAAAGATTTCTTAAGAATCGTTTATCCTTTCAATGACATGATAGGTTATTGATTAATATATAAAACTCAAACAAGATATGGAAGAAAAGATACATAGCCCGTGGCCGGGTCCCGAAGGTCTTATTCCAGTGACAAGCGGTAAGGCCGATGATGCCAATGTGATTAACCGCAGATACCTTGACAGTCTGCTGGTAGAGATGCGGGTGATAGATTCAGTGAAACCTTGTCTGACGACTCGTATCTTCGGTCGGGAGTATTCGTCACCTATCATGATGCCTGCCTTCTCACATCTTAACAAGGTGGGGAAGAATGGCCGCAAGCCCATGGAGGAGTATGCCCTTGCTGCCAGACAGCAGGGATTGCTCAATTGGGTTGGCATGGAACCTGACGAGGAGTATGCCGATATTGCAGCGGTAGATGCACCTACTGTCCGCATCATCAAACCGTTTGCCGATCATGACATCATTCTCGAACAGATTGACTTTGCTGTCAAGCATGGTGCAGTAGCCGTAGGTGTCGACATCGATCATATTGCCAATAAAAATGGCGGATATGATGTTGTGGACGGTCAGCCTCTCGGTCCCGTCACGCTTGCCGATCTCAAGGCATATGCCCAGGCTGCCCGCGTGCCCTTCGTTGCCAAGGGCGTACTGTCGGTCAGCGATGCGTTGAAGGCAAGGGACGCCGGATGTAATGCCGTGCTGGTGTCGCACCATCATGGACGCATACCTTTCGGTATTCCTCCTACTGCCATGCTGCCCCGGATAAAAGAAGCCTTGCAGGGTAGCGGCATGATGATTTTCTGCGATTGTGGCCTCGACACGGGCTACGATGCCTATAAAGCCTTAGCCCTTGGTGCCGATGCCGTAGCCGTAGGTCGCGGAATACTCGCTCCACTACTCAAGGAGGGAACTGAAGGAGTTGTAAGGAAAATCCGTCAGATGAACGAACAACTGTCTGAGCTTATGCTCTATACAGGCATCAAAGATACTGCCTCGTTCGACCCGTCCATCATCCATCCAAGTGTCAGCGTCCAATAATCCTGACGCATCGCTATGATGGAGTAATAAAATTCGGTTCCGTAATCATCCGCCACCCGAAATGCTCACCTACGATGCCGCCAAGCACCCGTGAGGCGAGAATGCCCGTGAGCAGTCCCGTGAGGATATAACCCATATTGCGAGCCTTGGTGGTTGGCGTACTGTATTCATCAGGGCACTCATCACCAGAACCACTATCATACACATGGCCACCAGCCGCCGCGACACCTTGTCGCCGAGGGGTATTACAAAGAACAAGGTTTTTGGAAACCGTTTTCTGAAAAATAATTACAAATATAAAGCTCTTATGCCTCTATCTTCCACTCCGTGATCGTGCGCTCCTGGGAGGAGAAGCGGATGCCGACCTTGACGATCCGGCGGCCGTCCGCCTCGTAGGGGATGGCATAGCCCTTGTCGTCGATCTGCTTGAGCGCTTCCTCCACAGTACCGTCGAGCTTCAGCTCCATGACGTAGATGGTGGTGTCGGTCTTCATGAGGATATCCATTCTGCCCTTTGCCGTACGCACCTGGGTGTAGACATAGACGTTGAGGAATGAGAACATCACGTAGAGCATGGCGGTGAAATGCCCCTCCGAGGTGGGTGCGTCCTGCAGAGTGCCCTCCTGATAGGGGATTCCGGCAAAGAAAGTACGCGCGGCCTCGAGAGCCTCACCGATGTCATCCTTCCTCAGGGCAAGGTACATCTTACCGGCGGCGGTGCGTGCCTCGACAGGGTCCTTGACGACATAGAATGGCAGCAGCGCGTGCATCAGTCCCACTTTCACCTCCTCATTGGGGTAGCCGAGGGTGTAGTTGGACAGTATGGGGTCATAGGCTTTTATCGTGAGATAACCGCTCTGGTAGAACAGCGGCAGCACGGAGTGCATGTTCTCTGTAGGAGCATCGATGTCGTCGGCGCCAGCCTCACTGCCGTCCAGCTTTGTAAGGTCGGTATGGAACCGCTTCATCATCTTGACCAGGAACGTCGGCGTGCCGGTGGAGAACCAGTAGTTCGAGAAGTCCCTATTGCTCATCGCCGACAGCAGACTGAATGGATTATAAACTCTTTCGGCATTGCGAGAGAAACGATACCCGTCGTATTTGAGTTTCAGTTTTGCCAGCACCTCGTCATTGGTCATGTTGTTTGCCTTGCCAAGCTCTGAGATACCCTCCTGGAAATTATCTTTCAGTTCTCGTTCTGTGATGCCGCAGATACCGGAATACTGTGGCAGCATGGAGATATTGTGGAGGTTGTTGAGCTGGGAGAAGATGCTGAGCTGCGAGAACTTCGAGATGCCAGTGATGAAGACGAAGCGCAGGTATTGGTCGAGCTTCTTCAGCGGTGAATAGAACGACTGCAGCAAGGTTCGCATAGGCTCCAGTCTGTCGCTGTCATGGAGGACTGTGAGCAGTGGGGCATCGTATTCGTCGATGAGGACCACAACCTGAGACCCCGTCTTCCGGGAGATGTTCTTCACCAGTTCGCGGAACCGTATGGTGAGGTCGTCGGAGGCTTTCTCACAACCATAGGACTTTTCAAAATCCTCTAACTGTGAATGGAGGTTGAGCTCACATTCCTCGGTAGTGCCTTTCTTGATGTCGCTGAGGTCGAAGTGGAGCACGGGATAGCGCTTCCACTCTGTCTCGAGCTGCTCGATGGCGAGTCCTTTGAAAAGCTCTCTCCTTCCGGAGAAATAAGCGTCAAAGGTACTCGCCAGCAGCGACTTGCCGAAGCGGCGCGGACGCGACAAAAAGACGAACTGCCCTGGGTGACAGACGTCATAAACATATTTCGTTTTGTCGACATAGAGAAATCCGCCCTTGCGGATTTTCTCAAAAGTCTGTATTCCTATCGGATAGTATACCATAGCGCATAAAAGTCTTTGCTTACGAATTTAATCTAAAATCTTGTATTATGGTCCACAGAAGCTAAAAAGCAGACTACTTTTATTCTGAAATATTCATAACCGCCCCTGTTTTACTGCGCCTCTATCTTCCACTCCGTGATCGTGCGCTCCTGTGAGGAGAAGCGGATGCCGACATTGACAATCCGGCGGCCGTCCGCCTCGTAGGGGATGGCATAGCCCTTGTCGTCGATCTGCTTGAGCGCTTCCTCCACTGTACCGTCGAGCTTCAGCTCCATGACGTAGATGGTGGTGTCGGTCTTCATGAGGATATCCATTCTGCCCTTTGCCGTGCGCACCTGACTGTAAACATACTGACTGAGGAAGGAGAACATCACGTAGAGCATAGCCGTGAAATGCCCCTCCGACGTGGGTGCGTCCTGCAGAGTGCCCTCCTGATAGGGGATTCCGGCAAAGAAAGCTCGCGCCAGAGCGAGACACTCGTCCATGTCGTCCTTCCTAAGGGCAAGGTACATCTTTGCGGCGGTGTTGTTCGTGAGGTTCACATTCCTGGTAACGTAATACGGCACAAGGGTTCGCATCAGTCCTACCTTTACCTCCTCGTTCGGATAGCCAAGCCGATACAGGTTCACCACGGGGTCGTAGTCCTTGATGGTGAGGTAGCCGCTCTGGTAGAACAGTGGGAGTATGCTCTGCATGTCCTCCGTGGGTGCGTCGAACTCCTCCGGTGCCGCCTCACTGCCATCGATCTGCGTAAGGTCGGCATGGAATTTTTTCATCATGTTTATAAGGAACGTCGGCGTGCCGGTGGAGAACCAGTAGCTCGAGAAGTCCCTATTGCTCATCGCCGATAGCAGACTGAATGGATTATAAACTCCTTCGGCATTGCGAGAGAAACAATACCCGTCGTATTTGAGTTTCAGTTTTGCCAGCACCTCGTCATTGTTCATGTTGTTTGCCTTGCCAAGCTCTGAGATACCCTCCTGGAAATTATCTTTCAGTTCTCGTTCTGTGATGCCGCAGATACCGGAATACTGTGGCAGCATTGAGATATTGTTAAGATTGTTGAGCTGGGAGAAGATGCTGAGCTGCGAGAACTTCGAGATGCCAGTGATGAAGACGAAGCGCAGGTATTGGTCGAGCTTCTTCAGCGGCGAATAGAACGACTGCAGCAAGGTTCGCATAGGCTCCAGTCTGTCGCTGTCATGGAGGACTGTGAGCAGTGGGGCATCGTATTCGTCGATGAGGACCACAACCTGAGACCCCGTCTTCCGGGAGATGTTCTTCACCAGTTCGCGGAACCGTATGGTGAGGTCGTCGGAGGCTTTCTCACAACCATAGGACTTTTCAAAATCCTCTAACTGTGAATGGAGGTTGAGCTCACATTCCTCGGTAGTGCCTTTCTTGATGTCGCTGAGGTCGAAGTGGAGCACGGGATAGCGCTTCCACTCTGTCTCGAGCTGCTCGATGGCGAGTCCTTTGAAAAGCTCTCTCCTTCCGGAGAAATAAGCGTCAAAGGTACTAGCCAGCAGCGACTTGCCGAAACGGCGCGGACGCGACAGAAAGACGAATTTGCCGGGGTGGCAAACATCGTACACATACTTAGTCTTGTCAACATACAAGAACCCTTTGGTGCGGATCTCGCTGAATGTCTGTATTCCTATCGGATAGTATACCATAGCGCATAAAAGTCTTTGGTTGCAAATTTACGCAAAAATCTTGAATTTACAACACTGTTACCTATAAATTATAATGCTTTGTGAAACTCTCATTGTTATATTCCAAAGGCGATTTACTGACAACGTCGCTTTTCTTTGCCAAAACGTATATCAGTTCCCTAAAAAAATAGTAATTTTGCAGAACGAATTCCGTTAATGTTCCCGATTCCAAAATTAAAATGTTAAACAAGATTTGTAATTACATCTCAAAGTATATGGCACTGATCGTCATCGTTGTCGCAGCGATGGCTCTCACGGTGCCGGCATCGTTCAATTGGATTTCAACCGCCTGGATTACACCCTTGCTCGGTCTGGTGATGTTCGGCATGGGTCTGACCTTGGATCCGCATGACTTCAAGGTCGTCTTCACGCGCCCGAAAGACATCATCATTGGCAGTCTGGCACAGTTCATTATCATGCCCCTGACCGCTTTTCTGCTGGCTCGCGCCTTCGGACTTAGCGATGAGCTGGCCATAGGTGTCATTCTTGTAGGCTGTTGCCCCGGTGGTACAGCCTCCAACGTGATGACCTATCTCGCTAAAGGCGACCTGGCACTGTCAGTAGGCATGACGACGGTCAGCACTGTGCTGGCTCCTGTACTCACACCGCTACTCACCCTGCTCTATGCCGGTGAGCGCGTACATGTCGATGCCGTCGGAATGTTTCTAAGTATCATTGAGGTGGTCATAGTGCCTATAATACTTGGCTTCGTTTTCAAGAAGCTGTTTCCAAAGCAGACTCAGAAAATGGCGGTTTTCCTTCCCGCCTTCTCATCGCTGATGATAGCGTTGATTGTTGGCATCATTGTCAGTGCCAACGCACCGAAACTGCTCACCGGCGGGCTGCTCATCGTGCTGGTAGTGATGCTCCACAACATCTGTGGCCTGAGTCTGGGGTATCTCGTCGGACGACTTCTGAGACTGCCACATACCAAGTGCTCCGCCATCTCCATAGAGGTGGGTATGCAGAACTCGGGCTTGGCCAGCTCATTGGCTACAGTCCACTTTGCCATGTATCCCATGGCCACCGTTCCCGGAGCTGTCTTCTCTGTGTGGCACAATGTCAGTGGTGCTGTCGTTGCCAAGATCTATGCCCGTAAGCAAGAGAAAATTGAGGGCGGGGAATGATTGGCCGCGGACAGAAGAAACTAATATGCTGTCTGAAAGTGAAGCTATATATATGTAGAACTGGCAACATGACATAAAGGATTCATGTAGCTGTATAACAGAACATAAAAACAAAAACATTATGAATGCATTGTTTATCAACGGAAGTCCCCGAAAGAACGGCAACACCGCAAAACTGTTGCAGCGGGCAATGGAAGGCGCCGAAGCAGCCGGAGCCGAAGTGGAGTTGGTCAACCTCTATGACCGTAAACTCAATATCAAAGGATGCATGAGTTGTTTCGCCTGTAAGGTGAAAGGTGGTAAGAAGGGTGTATGCTCATTCAAAGACGACTTGCTGCCCATCCTTCAGAAAGCCGTCGAGGCCGATGTGCTGGTGTGCGGCTCACCCATCTATTGCGGTTATCCCACCGCTTTGCTTCGTGCATTCATGGAACGGATCATCTTCCCAACGGTGAATTATTCCGACTACAGTAAACCCACAGTACTGAAGAAAATACATACTGCCACCATCTACACGATGAACTGTCCGAATGACGAGTTCTACAAAAAAATGAACTATCAGTATCTGATGGATACCAACGCCAACCAGTTGGGTGTCTTCGGACCTACGGAAATTTTGCGGAGCTACGATACCTACCAGTTTAACAACTACAGCCGCTACGATGCAGCTATGTTTGACGAGAGCCACAAGGCGGAAGTGCGCGCCACACAGTTTCCCAAAGACATGGAAACAGCCTATGAGTTGGGCAAACGGTTAGTAAAGGAGGCATCGGACATCAGCAAAGAATAATTCTGCAATTTCATATTGGTGGATAGCAGCTTTGAAATAACCGTCGGCGACCACGTGGTTCTCCACCTGATAGGTGTTCTTGCTAACTGTCGCTCCGTCGATATCGTGATCGTAACGCACAAGGATGTAGTCAACCTTCTGACCGTCACCGTAGACTTGGCACACCGACTTTGAAGCGTTGACATGACTGATATTGAGAAAATCGTTGAATGCCTTTGGCGCATCCGTAACAAATACCGTCACACCTTTGTTGCGTAACCCACCATAGGTGTCAAACATATTGCCGTGAGGCCCCTGCTGTTGTTCGATGGACATCTTCCATGTTGGGGCTGTTTTTCTCGGGACTTTATCTAACAGGAAGAATTCAGTCCCGGTATCAGTCTTCTTCACCAGAGCATCAATTTCTTTCTTGTAGTCTTTGTAGTTGCTGACCGTGATGAGAATCTTTCCCTTGCAGAAGCGCAGTGCCTCTTCCAGAGTTGGAATCCGCAGGGGTGTTGGTTCACCATGGTACTCTTTTAGTGTGAGCGCCTTGATCTCAGCCAATGTCATGTCGGCCACGCGTCCTTTTCCATTGGTCATGCGGTCGACGGTCTTGTCGGCTATAAGCACGAGTGAGTCGTCCTTGGTCTTTCTCACGTCGACCTCCACGGCCGCACATCCCTTTTCTATCGCTTTCTGTATAGCGTGGAGCGAGTTCTCGGCAGTGCCGTGCCAGTCGCCGCGGTGGGCAACGAGCATCACAGTGGTGTCCTTCTTGTCGAAGAGCTGTCTGCGCAAGGTAGCGGTATTATAGTTGCTCTCCACTTCATAGTTGACGGTGAAGTCTACTTTTGGTCGCTGGCCGTCTTTCTGCGGCTGACCAGCAAAAGCTATGATGCATGCCCCCAGTAAGGCGCAGATAATCATTAATCGTCTCATAGCATTACCCCTTATTCGTTGTCTTCCTTGCGTTGTTCAAACAACCAGTCTCTGATGCCTGCAAAGGTGTAGGCCACACGCCACGTACCGTTGTGCCAGCCACCCTGCAGATGGGAGTAACGGATTGTGACGGGCTTGTTGCGTAGCGCCTCTATCTCCTGAGCCCGCGCCACCTCTGTCGTGTCCAGGGGCCAGGCAGCAGAGTCGGTCTTGGCTCCTAAGGAGTTCCATAATTTCAAGGCTGCTGCAGCTCCCGCTGAACTCTTTGCGTCGCCGGTGCTGGTGATGAGCCACAAAGGCTTCTTCGCCATTGGGGCAATGACTTTCGGGTCCCACTGTCCGGCTACGAGCATGCCGGCAGCAAACTCATCGGGATGGGTGGACATGAGCAGATAGCTCATCATGCATCCCATCGACTGTCCGGTGGTATAGACACGGTCGGCATCGATGCTGTACTGTTCCTTGATATAGTCGAGCAGGTCGATGGTCGTCTCGGCACTCGGTGTGACACGGAAACTGTCGTCGACGACAATCTCGTCATACTGTGGCGCGAGGACGAAGCAGGGATGCTTGGCCTGGTCGCGTGGCGATGCCCACACAGTAGCGCCATTGCCCTGGAGCAGGGTGTAGTTGTCGTTCTGGTTGGCTCCGCTGGCATCATGCATGAACAGTACCAAGGGATAACGCTTGGAGGAGTCGTAGTTCTTTGGGACGAAGAGGTTGTAACGAAGCGTCACACCGGTCTTGTCGTCCTTGAAAGTGAGCTGCTTGAAATCTTCGGCTATGAGCGTGCGGCTCTTGTCGCTTGTTAGTGTAGCGCCTGCCTTGTAGGTCTTGCCGGTTGTCGTCTTGACAGCCTTGGCCTGCGTCAGGGTCGCTGTGATGGGGAAGGGATTGCCCTCGCGCGTGGGGCGGTTACCGGCGGTGATACCACCGGCGGGCCCGCCGCCCTGCCCGTTGTCTTTCGGGTCGTCTGCCTTGTCGTCGTCCTTTTTCTTGTCTGGACCGAAGTCTGGCGTCAGCGATACCGTAGTTTTGAGCTCTACAATGACGAAGCGTCCATTGTGCACAGTCCTTGACTTCATAGCCTCGGAATTAGTGTAGACGCGCTTCACCGTGCGTCCATCCACTGTGTACGTGGACTTGGAAAGGCTGCTTTGGAGGATGGGAGCGTCGTACTCGATGGCCACGGCTGTGGTCTTGGCACCATCGCCAAGTACCTCGCCGATGGCAGTTACATGTTTGACATGACTCGTAGCCGCCATCATCGTGACGGCTGCAAACAACAGACAAACTACTGAAACAATTTTCTTCATAAAACCTATACTTTTTATATATAACTTTCTATCATCCGTCACGGATAACTTTGGAGCTGTTTCATGCCTCTGTGATAAAAGCATAGGTTCCTACCAGGACCATCAGTGTCGTTGCTGCCCTTGCAATTTATCTTGGAAGGGTGCCAAAATCCTTTGCAAAATTACGAAGTCTTTTTGGAATACTCCCGTTTTTCATGCATTTTTATAATTTTTTCTCCCAACCTTGCGATAAATTAACAGTCGAAGGCAATATAGACAAGAGATTAATTTGTTTGACTGCTTAAATTGATGATGTCAATTCTTTGCTTTCAGTGATTTTCATTATCTTTGCAAGCAAAAGCGTTCATCATTTGAAACCGAGATTGAATTCATGAAGATATTAGGAAATTATTACACCGACAAGGATGACGAGAAAATTATCAACGAGGTCTTTGCCGAAGAGCAGAAGCACATCGACGGAAAGATTGCCGTTGAGAACCAGCCTTTACGGAACTTCTACAAGGCAGAAGATTACCACCAAGATTATCTCGACAAGAATCCCGACGGCTACTGCCATCTGCCACAAAGTTTGTTCGAGTTTGCGCGCAAGGCAAAGGACACCAAGAAGTGATATCCAATAATATGTATCGGGATGAAGAAGAATATATTACTGACCATGTTGCTTCTGATGGCAACAATGGCTTTTGCAGCCTGCACAGGGAAGAAGAGTACTATACAAAAGGACGCTGCTGTCCAAACAGACACGTTCAAGACCCGGAGCGGCAAGAAGATTGTCTTTACCGCCATCAAACATGGCAGCATCCGCATCACGTTTGACGGTCGTGAGATAGAAGTGGACCCGGTGCGTGGCTTGAAGCCGACGACGGATTACAGCACCTATCCCAAAGCTGACTACATTTTCGTGACACATGAGCACTTTGATCACTGCGACACAGCAGCTATCCGTCAACTGGAGAAACCAACGACCGTAATCATCACGAATGCCAACTGTGCCAAGATCTTCGGCAACGGAACTGTCATGCACAATGGCGACCATCTGCGGCTGGCTGATGACATACAGGTTGATGCCGTGCCGGCCTACAACACCACTCCGGGCAAAGAGAAATATCATCCCAAAGGCAGGGACAACGGTTTCATATTGACTCTTGACGGTTTCCGTGTATATATCTCCGGCGATACCGAGGATATTCCAGAGATGCGGAACATCAAAAACATAGACGTGGCTTTTCTATCCACCAACCAGCCGTTCACCATGACACCTGAGCAGACAGCCCGCGCCGCAAAGATTATCAAGCCCAAGGTACTCTTCCCTTATCATTACTCAGATACTCCCATTCAGAAAGTTGCCGACCTGCTCAAAGGAACCGGCATCGATGTGAGAATAAGGAATTACCAATAATATAATATCGCACCAATTATGATTGACGAAATACTGGAGAACAACCGCCGCTTCGTTGCCGGGAAGGGCTACGTAAAGCATATCACCGATGGCAGGCCGTCAGGCAAGACGCTTATTGTCACGTGTATGGACACCCGTCTGAGCGTGATGCTGCCTGAGGCATTAGGCATCAAGAATGGTGAGGTGAAGATGGTTAAGGTGGCAGGCGGTGTCATCCTCGACGACTACGACGCTGTCATGCGGTCCATCATCGTGGGCATCTATGAGCTGGGCATTGAGGAGATCATGCTCATCCACCACACGGATTGCGGTGCCGGAAAGATGACCGGCGAGCACATGGAACATCTGATTCGAGAGCGGATTGCCGCTGACAAGGTAGCGGAAGTGGAGCAGCACATCGACCTCCGCCAGTGGCTTGACGGTTTTGGAGACACTGAGAAGAGTGTAAGGGCGACGATGCAACGGGTGAAGAACCATCCACTCGTTCCCGACAACATCATTGTTCGCGGTTTTATCATTGACTCTACCACAGGAGCACTCACCGAGATAGAAGAATAGAACCAAGAATTGCTAATTGACTCTGCCGTTCTATTAAAATATATTATTATGCAAATGGTCCGTTGGATTTTCGAAAAAATGCTCTTTTTTGAGTTTTATGGATATGAAAAGAATTCAAGAGAGATAGATGTTAGTAGAATGTATTTAATGATATGGGTAATATCCTTTTATCATTTGATTGCTATTGCCATTATTATTATGCGCTTGTGTGCTATTGTGCTACATATCAATGCTATCGCATTGTCCATACCTATTCTAGTTATTACATTCTTAACTGTAACAATACAGGAAATAACACTGAAAAAAAAGAAATACATACAAACTTTAATAGAGGCGTATAGAGTAATGCATCAAGAAGAGAAAAAAAGATTCGAGCTGTACGGTTGAATTTCCTTCTCTACTTATAGTTGATAGTGCCTCTCCGAGGCACTGTCCCAAACAGAAAGAATGAGATTCAACCGTACAGCTCGAAAAGATTGGCAAGAGAAGGATTGTATTATCTTGTTTTACCCATTCTCGGATTAACAGCATTCTATATTTTGCTTGTTTTTCTTGCTTGGCTACATATTATTTGATCTTACATACTAATCAGATCAGAATTTGCACTTGCTAATTGACTCCGCCAAGTGCCACTGTTGTCAGTAAAGTGTAAATATTTTAAGCATTGCTGCCAATGATGGCACGATTTGTCACCAATTGTTTACAGGCACGGATATTGCATTGATGTTTAGTGAAGTTCGGAAGTCGGACGAGGGCAACGAAAGGAACCTGAGGACGATGGATGAACCGAGGATAAATAAAGAATTAATTGATAATTAGGAGGTTTTGACTATGTTGTATCCGATATTGAGAGACATGAACAATTGGCTTGACAATGATTTCGACGATATGTTGAACACAAGTTGGATGCCGCGCATGAACGTCACAGCGCCTGCTATTAATGTCAAGGAAAATGATAAGGAATACGAAGTAGAGCTTGCTGCTCCGGGCACCACGAAGGATGACTTCAAGGTGAACGTCGACAAGGATGGCAATCTGACCATCAAGATGGAGCACAAGGACGAAAAGAAGGACGAGAACAAGAAGGAGCATTATTTGCGCCGCGAGTTCTCATACAGCAATTACGAGCAGGCTCTGACGCTGCCTGAGGATGTTGAGAAAGACAAGATTGAGGCAAAGGTTAATAACGGTGTGCTTCATATCACACTTCCTCGCACTCAGAAAGCTGAGAAGGAGACAAAACGCATTGAGGTCGCATAACCCCGGCGTTGCTGCTCAGTGGTATTATAGGGACTGTTCTCTTCTTGGGGGCAGTCCCCTTTTTGTTTTACAACATAATCTCCTATATGCCGGCATTGTCCGGCGGGGCGACTTCTTTAATAAGGGAGCCGCCTTTTTTTCGTGTCTTTCCGCAGTTCCTCTACGTTCATCATTTCCCTAATTCTTCTTCCAAAAACTCACATGCATCCGCCACACAGAGCGGACAAGGACGGAGCACCACGTGGGTGTCAACACCTTTCAACTGTCTGCACTGTGTGGCATGATTGCGGTCCTGAAATTTCTGCATGATCGTCCGCATCTGTTTCATCGTCTTCGCCTTGTCCTTGTTGACCAGTCCGAGAACCATGTCTGCACCAATCAGCGCACCGCAGGTACCATCCGTATTGGTCATTCCGGCAGCGAAGCCGTCGGTCATGCTCATGGCTGTGGCTTCGTCGAGTCCTGTCAGGTCGCCGTAAGTCGTCAGCACCGACTGGGCGCAATTGAATTTGAAACTTGCTTTCTTTTCTGCTGCTATATCTTTTCTTGATTCCATTGTCATTGTTTGATTAATTCGTCTATCGGATCTTCCCTGACGATCTGCGGCTCAGCTTTTCCTTTCAGTACCAGCACTTTATTACCGTTGCGGTAGATATGAAGCTGACGGGAATGGACGACCGCCGTCAATTCCGGGTTGTCTTGTATCGCTTGCCATACATGATGATAGATGCCGTCGGCATCCATCAGCTGGTGCCGCAGGTGCGAGCACATGTTGGTTGTGTCAATATTCTCCACTAACATTGATCAAGCGTTTAATCACATTTACTGGTCGTTTCTTCTCAGCCACTCCATGATGACACGGATGATGCATATCTCTTCCTTTATGGTCAGCGGACGGCCTTTCGGTATGTTAAAACAATATTTCGTCTGACGGGATGATGTCTTTATCCGTGATTGGCCTTATCTTTTTGGCTGGGACACCAGCTACGATCGTATTCTCAGGAACGTCATGAAGTACCACGGCTCCGGCACCAATCACAGCATGATCACCTATCGTCACACCCCCACAGATGGTAGCATGTGCACCTATCCACACGCTGTTGCCGATCGTTATCGGTTTCGACGTTTCTAACCCCTGATTTCTTTGCTCAGCCACGACAGGGTGACCGGCACAAGTGAGGATTACTCCGGGCGCAATGAAACACATGTCGCCAATCGTTATTGGACTCGTGTCAAGGAAGGTAACTCCAAAGTTGACGTATGCCATGCCAAGGAAATGGGTGTTGAATCCAAAGTCAAAGTGGACGCCATGCTGTATTACAACCTTTTCGTTATACGTACCGAGTATCTGCTTGAGCAAGTCTTGTCCGCGCTTTATATCCGCCGGACTGGTCTGATTATATTCCAATACCAGTTCGTGTGTCTTATTCTGCCTATCATGTGGAATGTTCATCGCATAGCCAATGAATCCTTCCTTGCTCGTTACAAGCTTCATGATTTCTTTCGGTGTCATAATCTTTACTCTAAAAAAGTTGCTACAATTTCGCACTTGAACCTAATGCTTGCTATTTCTTATTTTTGCTATCATACTTTCAGAAAGAAACATATTTTGTTCATAGTGACTATCATTGTAACCCAGAAACTATTTTGAAAATAATAGCTGCAACATAAATTGTGACCATCTCCACAAGAGGAATCTTAGTCTTCCTTCATTTTGATTCGATGATTATCATGTTAGTCGGTGAATTTAATCACTGAAGAATACCATTGCAAATTGACTTTCAGCTTGTCGTATGTTTTGCGAGAGATAAAGATAGACTGCAAGGACCAGCAACCAGGAAACGCACTGTCGCCAATGCTCGTCACGGAGTCGGGGATGGTGACGGACTGCAAGGAATCGCAACAAAAAAACGCAAAGTCGCTAATGCTCGTCACGGAGTCGGGGATGGTGATGGACTGCAAGGATTCGCAACCCGAAAACGCATTGTCGCCAATGCTCGTCACAGAGTCGGGGATGGTGACAGACAGCAAGGATGAGCAACTATCAAACGTACTGACGCCAATGCTCGTCACGGAGTCAGGGATGATGACGGACTGTAAGGAATGGCAATACTCAAACGCACTGTCGCCAATGCTCGTCACGGAGTCGGGGATGGTGACGGACTGCAAGGAATCGCAACAAAAAAACGCAAAGTCGCTAATGCTCGTCACGGAGTCGGGGATGGTGATAGACTGCAAGGATGTGCAAGATGAAAACGCATCGTCGCAAATGCTCCTTGTTCCTTGCCTAATCGTATAATTCGTTAAGTTGTCATCTGTGCATTCTAGTAGTTTCTTCCCATCCTTGGAATATTTCACGCCAAACTCATCAGTCCAGGCATCCTTCCAATCTTCTTCCGTTACTTCCGTGCTGATAATTTCGATCTTAGGTTCCTTCGGTCGCTCCAGCGACAGCAGGCGGAAGGATATGTTCGACAAATCGGATTGAGTAAGGGCAATGATGAACAGTCCAACAAGGGTGTTCACCTCTGGGCACTCAGACGGGAAGATGTCCTTTAAAAGCTGACAGTCATGAATGGCTCTATAGTCTTTCTCCGAGAAGAGAAGGCGGTCGGCAGCGCCATATTTCTCAAGCAAGGCAGGCTCTTCGGCAATCACCCTGAGAGAAAGCAGGATGGAGGCAAGCGAGAAGTCGTCAATATGCTCGTTGAAGGTTTCTTCCGTGCGTGCGGGGTGGCGGAAGTCCGGACTGCCCATCTCGTGCGCTTTCTGACCTTTCATTGCCGGAACGAACATGCCGTCGTAGTCTATCAGTACCAACGTACCGTCCTCTCTTACCATGATGTTGTCTGGCTTTAAGTCGCCGTGGGCAAATGGCTGCGGCATCAGCCACAGGGCGAGACGGCTGAACTGGTAGGCAAGCAGATGCAACTGATAGCTGTCGTGGAGATGCTGACTGATGTACTGGTCGAGGTTGGTGCCCTCCACCCAGTCCATCAGCAATACGG
>Ga0256406_1002398_pt1 | contig 26552 bp, 14 predicted proteins | sample RumenRJG_03DNA_FD_185986 | JGI IMG/M metagenome (GOLD analysis project Ga0256406, IMG submission 185986) | Bovine rumen microbial communities from Lethbridge, Alberta, Canada - RJG_03 | ecosystem: Host-associated > Mammals > Digestive system > Stomach > Rumen | place: Canada: Alberta | collected...
TGGCCTTCACGGTCACCGTGCAGGTGGCGGACTTGCCGTTCGACGACGTCGCGGTGATCGTGGCGGTACCGGCCTTCACAGCCGTCACAATGCCGCCGTTCACCGTCGCCACGGAATCATCCGAAGAGCTCCACGTAATCGTCTTGTCCGTGGCATTGCTCGGAGCCACGGTGGCGGTCAGCGTCTCGGAATCGCCCTCGGTGAGGCTCAGCGCGGACTTGTTCAGCGTCACGGACGTGACGGCAACCGTGGGCGGCGTGCAGGTGGCGTCGGTGAAGCTCGACTGGCCGCTCGCCCACGTCACGGCGCCGCCGGTGTAGGCGAGGCCAGGCTGCCGCGAAGCCGGGTACTGGTTGGAACCCTTGTCGCTGAAGATCACCTGCGAGTCCTCGGCCAGATCATCTGGCACCTCGTACATATAGGTGCCGGACTTGGCGCAGGAATCGTCGGAGGTCATCTGCGTCAGAGCAACGCCGGGCCATGCCGCGTTCTGCGTCTTGCCGCCGTTCGCGTACACATACGCGTACACCGTGCTCCAGCCACTCGGCTTCGTCACGTAGATGATGTTGTTCACGGCGGAGGTGACGGTGACAGGCACCGTGGCGGTCTTGCCGTTATTCGACGTCGCGGTGATGGTGGCGGTGCCGCGCTTGACGGCCGTCACCTTGCCGGTGGAGTCAACGGAGGCCACGGAGGAGTCGGAGCTCGACCACGTGATGCGCTTGACCGTCGCGTTGCTCGGGGCCACGGTGGCGGTCAGCTGCGCCGTGTCGCCCTTGAGCATGTCGAGGCTCGTCGGCGTCACGGACACCGATTCGACCGGGGTCACCTGGCCCGTCACCGTCACAGTGACGGAGGCGCTGAGGCTGTTCGTGGTGGTGGCGGTGATCGTGGCCGTGCCGGCCTTGAGCATCGTCACGGTGCCGGTGGAATCCACGGAGGCCACGGAGGAGTCAGAGCTCGACCACGTCACGGTCTGGCTGGCGCCTTCGGGGGCGACGGTCGCCTTGAGGCGGGTCGTGTCATTGCCCGTGGAGATATCGCGCGTCACGGTGCCGTTCGAGACATCGTCGCCGGAAATCGTGACGCCGGTCGGCTGCACCCTGCTGCGGCTGCCGGTGAAATTCGGTTCCTCGGCGTCGATATAAGTGTCGGCGTTCCAGCCGTTCTTCTGCAGATACGTCACGCAGTACTTGTCACAGGGGCTTTCGGTGCCGTCGCTCGGGTCCCATGTAGGGTCGCCGAATTTCACATACGAATACGTGTGCTCGATGCTCGAGCCGTCGGCCGCCGTGCCCTTGACGGTCACGGTGATGACGTCGCCGCCGGAGGCGTTGGCGCCGATGGTGATGACGTCGCCGTCCTTATAGGTGCCGGCCTGGCCGTCGGACACGGAATACGTGGTGTTCTCGGCCTGGTAGGCGCGCAGCGTGATCTTCTTCGACGTGCCGGGAATCGTGCCCTTGTTCGGGTAGGCCTCGGCGGTGGAGACGATGGGATTGCGCGTCTTGTTCGAGAAGGCGGCCACGGACTTGGCCTTGACCGTGCCGGACGTGATGGTGCCGCCGGAGACGGTCAGCGTGCTGCCGGTGACCTCGTCCTTGTAGGTGCCGTTCGCGAGCTTGGTGGAGGTTCCGGCCAGGCTCTTGTCGCTGCCCTTGGCATTCGCCACCACGACGCCGTCCTGCGCGGAGGAGCCGGCGTAGCGCTCGACCATGAGGCACAGGTCGTCGTCGCCACAGTTGGAGACGTTCGAGTTCTCGCCGATCATGGAGTTGCGGAAGTGGTTGACGGCCACGATTCGCGGATCCTTCCACATGTCGTCGCCGGCGTCGCCCAGCTTCGAGTTCTCGGTGAAGGGGCCGCTGCCGTTGCCGTAGGTGCCCTTGCCGCCGGTGCCGTAGGTACCGCCGTCCTTGTACGGACGGTCGAAGAAGAGCGTCATGCCGTTCTTCTGCGCGGTGATGCCGGCCCAGCCGTACATGATCCACTCGTCGTCGAGCTCCTGCGGGATGTTGGCCTCGCCATTGGCGAAGTTATCGTGTGACTCAACCCAGTTGACGGTCTTGTCTTCAGTCACCTTGTTGTGCTGCGTGAAGTGGCTTGCGGAGAGGGAGCCGTGCTGCACGCCGTTGCGCACTTCGTGACCGAAGCTGGAATCGGTGATGCCGCCCTTGCCGGTGGAGCTGTTCCAGAACAGGTCGGCGTAATCCGCCTCGCGCACGTTCGCGTCCTCCAGGACCTCGCCGTACTGGTATTGCGCGCCGTTGGGAAGGATCGTGTTCCAGTAATTCGAGGTCTTGCCGCCGAACACTTCGTCGGGAAGCTCGATATGCTTGGCCGCGTCATAACGGAAACCGTCGGCGCCGTCGGCCACCATCTGCTTGAGAAGGTCAGCCATGCCCTGCGTCACGGTCGGGTCCTGCGTATTGAGATCCCACAGGCCGGACAGCTTGTGCTGCGTGCAGTCCTCGCGATTGTTGTAATCGGAAATCTGCTTGTCTTCGTGGAAGTAGCTCTTGTTGCGCCAGCGGTCGACGATTACGTCGAAGTCGGACGTGAAGTGGTTGGCCACCACGTCCACGATGATGCGCACGCCGTACTTATGCGCGGTCTCGCACATGGACTTGAAATCGTCCTCCGAGCCGACCACGTAGTTGCCGATGGACATATCGACCGGCTGGTAGATGTAGTACCAGTTGAGGTACCAGTTGCCCGTGCCGAGCTTACGGTTATCCTTGATCTTCTGGATCGGCTCCGTCTGCACGGAGGTGTAGCCGGCCGCCGCGATGTCGGGGATGTTCTCTTCGATGGTCTTGAACGACCATTCGAAGGCATGGAGGGTTGCGCCCTCCCTCATGTTCTCCGCCAGGCCGTATTTCTGACGCGCCGCCTGGAACGACGCATTGCCCAGCGTCCTGTCATAGCTGGTGCCGGTGGCCGCGCTCGCCTGCGTCTGGGGCAGGGACGCCGCGACGATGCCGGCCGTGAACAGCGTGGCGATGGCCGCGAGGAGCGCACAGATCCTCCGGCTGACGCCGACGCGCCACTTGCTTTTATCTCCCATTTCCGGTTCCTTCCGAATGAGACCGTGATTTCTCTGATGCCGGGACTTCTCGGAAGAACGAACAGGGGAAGGCGGATTGACAATCGACGCTATCTCCACACTGAGGTCAGGGACGGCGGTTGCGATCCGTTCGAAGGAATCCATTCACTCCGTTGGACTCCCGGAAGCCATAAGCGCATCCATTTTATCCAATGCGCGCCCATAGTCCAACTCCCGTGGTTGCAAGCCTTCCGGCGGTTTTCGAGAGGCGTTCGAGGGGCGGTGCGGCGGAAGGGTTCGAGGCAGGCGTTCGAAAAGGCGGAAACACGATGGCGAAGACGATGGCGAGGCGGAAACGATGGCGAGGCCCTTCCCGCGCAATCCATCGAAATACGCAATCCACCGGAATACGAAAACGGGCGCCGCGGGCTTCCCGAAGGAAGCTCACGACGCCCGCCGATGTCTGGCCGTCAGGTCAGGCAGGAACCGGTCCGGGGCGGGAATCCGTGGAATCCGCGGAAACCACGCTCCGGGTCAGCGTCAGGCGAGGCCGTACCAGCCGATGCCCTCGTCCGTCCAGCCAGCCTTGCGGAGATTATCAATCTCTCCCCGGCTGGAGGAATAGTGGTGCGAGAACTGAGAGGCGTTCGGGTTGTACACGCGGTACACCGGAATGCCGGTCGACTCAGGCGCCGAGTACCAGCCGATGCCCTCGTCCGTCCAACCGATCTTCTTCAGCCCCTCGAACTCGGCATTATCGAGCGTGTAATGATGCTCGCCGGTGTTCGGATTGTACAGGCGGTGCACCGGGGTGCCCGTCGTCGGAGCCGTCCAGGCATAGCCCTCGTCCGTCCAACCGATCTTGGTGAGAACCCCGATCTCGTTCTGATCCGAGGAGAAGAGGTGCTCGCCCGAATTCGGATTGTACAGACGCTCCATCTTGATGCCCTGGGTCGGGTTCACGGTGACGGGCACGGACGCAATCGTGCCACTGGCGATGTTGTAGACCGTGATGGTCGCATCACCGGCGGAGAGGGCCGTGATCGTACCGTCCTGGCCGACCGAGGCGACGGTGGAATTGCTGGAGACCCATTTGAGCGTCTGGTCGGTGGCGTTCGCCGGATACACCGTCGCGGTCACCTGCTGCTTCTCACCAACGGTGAGCGTCAGCTGGGACGGGTTGACGGCGATCTGCTGCACCGGAATCGTGGCGGCATTGACATGAACGGCGACGCTGTCCGTCTTGCCGTTCGACGTCGTGGCGGTGATGACGACGAGGCCTTCCGCGAGGCCGGTCACCTTGCCGTTCGCGTCAACCGTGGCGACGGACGGGTTGCTGCTCTTCCACGTCACAGTCTTGTCCGTGGCGTTCGCCGGGGTCACGGTGGCGGTCAGCTGGACGGTCTGGCCGGCGGTCACGCTGGCGTTCTCAGGAGCGACGGTCACGCCGGTCACCGGAACCGCAGCGTCCTTCACCGAGACATAGCACGTCGCGGAAAGGTTGTTCGCCGTGGTGACGGTGATGAGGGCGGTGCCGCCCTTGAGAGCCGTCACGGTACCGTTCTGGCCGACCACAGCCACCGACGGGTTGTTGGACTTCCAGGTGACGGCCTTGTTCGTGGCGTTGCTCGGGGCAACCGTCGCGGTCAGCGTCGCCGCGCCGCCGACCGTGAGGTCGAGCGACGAGCGATCAAGCGTCACGCCCGTCGGGTCGACGGTTGTGGACGACTTGTCCGCAACGGTCACCTTCGTGAACGCGTACTTGGTCTGGTCGGAGTTGGACGTCACCGTGACGACGGTCTGGCCCTTGGCCTTGGCGGTCAGCAGACCGTTCTGGTCGACGGACACGATGTTCTCGTCGTAGGACTTCCACGTCAGTGACTTATCGGTGGCGTTCTGCGGAAGAACCGTGGCGGACAGCTGGAGCGTGTCGCCCGTGTACATGGTGTTCGTCTCGCTCGGGAGGGTCACGCTCTCGACCGCGACATTCTGCTGCGCGGCGGAGACATTGAACTTCACGAAGGCATACTTGTCGTTCGCGGTCTTCACGATCACCTGGGCCTTACCCTTGCCCACGGCGGCCACAAGACCGTTGGAGTCCACTCTGATCACGGACGGATCGGAGGAGGTCCACGTCAGGGTGGTGGTCGCGTTGCTCGGGGTGAGCGTGGCGGTCAGCTGCGTGGCGGAACCGACGGTGACGTTGTTCGTCTCCGGGGTCACGGTCACGGCGGTGGGCTCGGCGGAGACAGGCGTCACGGTGACGGTGCAGGTGGCGGTCTTGCCGTTCGACGACTTCGCGGTGATCGTGGCGGTGCCGGCCTTCACAGCCGTCACCACACCGTTGTTCACCGTCGCCACGGACGGATCGGAGCTCTCCCACGTAATCGTCTTATCGGTCGCGTTGCTCGGAGTCACCGAAGCCGTCAAAGTACCGTTCTGACCCTCGACAAGCTCCAGGGAATCCTTGGAAATCGTCACGCCGGTCACGTCGATCCTCTCCGGCGTCTTGGCCTTCACGGTCAGCGTGCAGGTGGCGGACTTGCCGTTCGACGACGTCGCGGTGATCGTGGCGGTGCCGGCCTTCACAGCCGTCACAATGCCACCGTTCACCGTCGCCACGGAATCATCCGAAGACGACCACGTAATCGTCTTATCGGTCGCGTTGCTCGGGGTCACCGAAGCCGTCAGCGTACCGTTCTGGCCCTCCGTCAGCTCCAGAGACGTCTTGGAGATCGTCACGCCGGTCACCGGAACCGTCGGGGCCGTGCAGGTCACGTCCGACAGGCTCGTGGCGCCGCTCGTCCAGCTCACAGGGCCGCCGTTGTAATCCATGCCCGGAACCATATCGGCCGGGTAACGGTTCGTGCCGCTGCCGTTATCGCTGAAGATCACCTTCGCACCCGACGCCAGACCGTCAGGAACCTCATACATATAGGTACCCGACTTGGCGCAGTTATCGTCGGCCGTCATCTGCGTCAGAGCCACGCCAGGCCACTTCGCGTTCGACGCCGCGGAGGTGCCGGAACCCGTGTACATATACGCGTACACCGTCGACCAGCCACTCGGCTTCGTCACATAGATGACGTCGTTCGTGGACTTCGTCACGGTCACCGTGACGCTGGCAGACTTGCCGCCCGCGCTGGCGGTGATGGTGGCGGAGCCGGCCTTCTTGGCGGTCACCTTGCCCGTGGAGTCGACGGAGGCGATGGTGTCGTCCGAGGAGCTCCAGGTCACGGTCTTCGCCGTGGCGTTGGTCGGGTTGATGGTGGCGGTGAGCTGCGACGTATCGCCCTTCATGAGGTCAAGCGAGGACGGAGACACCGTAATCGAATCCACCGGGGTGATCTTGCCGGTCACCGTGACGGTCACCGACGCGGACTTGCCGTTGGGGGTCTTGGCGGTGATGGTGGCCGTGCCGGCCTTGAGCATCGTCACGAGGCCCTTGGAGTCCACGGTCGCCACGGACTCGTCGGAGGAGCTCCAGGTCACGGACTGGCTGGCGCCGGTCGGGCCCACCTTCGCCTTGAGCTGGGTGGTCACGTCGCCGCTCGAGATGTCGCGGGACACGGTGCCGCTGGACACGTCGGAGCCGGAGATCGTCACGGTCTCGGGGTCGACGTGCACGGTGTTCGGGCAGGAGCCGATGCACGCGTATGCCGCGCTCATCTCGTCCTTGTCGGACTTCTCGTAGGAGTTGAGGGCCTGGGACTTGGTGTCGGGCTGGTCGGCGTTGTCATTCTCGGCCAGATCGTACGGCAGGGAGTCCATGCCGGACAGACCCATGGTGCCGATGACCTGCACGGAGACGCCGTTCGTCGCGACAGAGCCGGCATCCATGCCCAGCTCGGAAAGCGGGATGGCGATCTCGTAATGGAAGTCCATCGTAGAGGAGTTGTGGCCCTTGGTGTTGAAGTCAACCCAATTGGAACTGTCGGAGGAGACGTCGCCGACCTTACGGGCCGGGTTGCCAGTAGTCCCCCAACCGCCGTCGATGCCGATGACGGAGCTCTCGAGGATGCCGAGGCCATACTTCATGGTGATGCCGGACTTCTTCGTATTGGTCGTGGCGTTGGCGCCGGGACCGTACATGGCGTTGGAGTCGAGGCCGGTGGAGTCGCCGCTGTACACCCACGGGCCGTTCGAACCGTTCGTCGACATCTCGATGATGCGGTTCGTGTCCTGGGTGTAGGTGATGCCGTTGTCCCACAGCGTGCCGCCGGTCTTGAGGCCGGCGCCGTTACCGATCTTGTCGGAGTTGCCGGTGTTGACGGCGATCCACTGAGCGAGGTTCTGGCTCTTGTACAGAACGCCCTGACTCAGCGGGTAGTCGTCGCCGGGGTCCACGGCGTCCTGGACGTTGGTGTACTCCCACATGAGGTAGAGGTTGTTGTCATCGTAGGCGCCGTAGAGCGCATAGAGATCGATCGGAACCTCCCACATGGAATTCTCGCGGTAGACACGCGGGTCGTCGTTGGCGGCACCCTGAGCGATCTTCATCGAGGAATCCCAGTCGGAGAGGTCGCCGTCGATCGTGATGGTCTTCTTCTTGCCGAAGCCCGCCGCGTTCGTCGAGTAATGGCTCGACAGCTGCTGGCTGCCCTTCTCCAGCTTGGTATAGGTGTAGGTGGCCTTCAGCGGCTGGCCTGCGTTGTCTTCGGTGGTGTCGGTACCGGTCAGTGTCACCGTGATGGTGTCGCCGGCATCGGTGCTGCCGCCGATGATGATCTTGTCGCCGTTGGCGAAGGTGCCGGAGTCACCCTCGGAGGTGGTGTACTTCAGGTCCTTGGCGTTCTTGGCGTACAGGTTGATGGTATAGGTGTCGGTCTTGAAGGAGGAGTCGGTCGGGGACGCGCTCACGGAGCCGTGCTTGGACACGGAACCGCCGCGGTTGTAGAACACGTTGACGCCGTTCTTCGCGGTGCCGGAGGTGATCTTGCCACCCTTGACCGTGATGGTGTTGCCGGAGTGGACCTCGTCGGTGTACGTGCCGTCGTCGAGCTTGACCGTGGTTCCGGACAGGCTGTAGTCGCCGGAGGAGTTCACCACGACGGTGCCGTCGTTCTGGCTGTTGCCGTCGTTGAGGTAGCGGTCGATCATCAGGCACTTCGAGTTGTCGGCGTTCGTTCCGCAGTTATGCAGGTACTCGACGTTGCCGTCCATCTGGTTCTTGAAGTGGTTGACCGCGGCGACCTCGGCGGACTTGTACAGGTCCGAGCCCTTGTCACCGAGCTTGGTCTGCTCGGTGAACTGCGCGTTGCTGCCACCGGAGCCGGCCGGGCGGTCGAAGAACAGCGCCATGCCCTCGGCACGGGAGCCGACGATGGCCCAGCCCAGCTTGAGCTGGTCGTCGGTGATGCTCACGGACAGCTTGTCCTCGTTCGAGTAGTTATCATGCGACTCCACCCAGAGGACCACGTTGTCCGGGTCGGCCGGATCGGCGTAGCTCTGCAGGTCGGAGGCGCGCATGGTTCCGCTCGTGATGGCGGTACGGACGGTGTATCCATAGCCGGAGGCGGTCACGCCGCCGCCGTCGCTCGAGTACTTGTTGAACAGCGCCGCGTAATCGGCGTCACGGGAGATGGAATCCTGGAGCACCTCGCCGTACTGGTACTGCGCGCCATTGTCGAGGATCTGCGTCCAGTACGGGGAGCCGTTGGAATCCGAGGAGAACTCGCCCGGAAGCTCGATGTGCTTGGCCGCATCGTAGCGGAAGCCGTCGGCGCCGTCGGCCACAAGCTTGCGCAGGGTCTCCTGCATGTACTCGCCCGGCCTGGTGTCGTTGGAGTTGATCTCCCACAGGCCGAGAAGGGCCTTGTGAGTGACCTTGTAGCGGTCGCCCCACTCATCGTTCTGGATCTTATAGCTGTCACCGCCGCCACGGTACAGGCTCTTGTCCTTCCAACGGCCGGACTCGATGGCACCCCAGTCGGAGGTCATGTGGTTGGCCACGACATCGACGATGATGCGCACGCCGTACTTATGGGCCTCGGCGGTCATCGCCTTGAAATCGTCTTCGGAGCCGACGACGAAGTTACCGATCGAATCGTTGTTGATCGGCTGGTACACGTACCACCAGTTATCGGCGAACTTCATGCCGTTGGCCGTGTTCTGCTTGCACTTGAGAACGGGCTCGGTCTGGATCGAGGTGTAACCGGCGGCCGCGATGTCGGCCATGTTGTTCTTGATGGTGTTGAACGACCACATCCAGGCGTGAAGGGTGTTGCCATCCTTCATCTCCTCGGTGAGGCCATACTGCTCGCGCGCGGCCTCGAAGGAGGCGTTGCCCAGCGTGGCGTCACGGCTGGTGGTCAGGACCGTGCTCGCCGACGCGGTCTGCGCCGTGGTGGCGGCGGAGATGACACCGCCGGTCACGAGCGTGGCGACCGCCGCGAGAATACCCACGGCCTTCGTGGCGAGGTTCGCTCGCCAACTCTTCCCTTCCATTGCGAATCCTTTCAGGAGGAATGGATAATTGTGATCTCTGGTTTCTGGTTTATAGGTTCGCGGCCGGCGCTAGGGACGACGAAACAAGCCTCGGGGCCATCGGCGCGGCTCCAGGCGGCAGAGCCCGGAACCCACTGGTGGCATCGATGACCTGTGTATCGACGTTCGGCCACGGCGACCGTAGGAAGCGCCTGCGAGTGAATCCGTCATGGCTTCACTCGCCGCGCTGATCTCCCGACGCCCTTCATCGGGCATCAAAAACCATGTACAAGGATACTACGGAAAACGGGAAAAGGCACAGGCGTTGTGCGACGGCAAACGCAAGGTTTGCCAATGATTCCCCCAGTCCGCCGCGGCGACATGTCTCCCGCCCGCTCCCCTGCCGACGGCAACCTCCGGCGAACATCGCCCGATGGCGTTCGATATCCTCCGAACACCACCAGCCGCCGCGCGGCACGCCTCGAACATGCGGCATGCCGCGCGCAGACCGGCGCAGCGCCACCGCCGATCCTCCGCTGATGTTCGATACATCAAAGCGCAGCGTCTCCCCGACAGTCGGAAAGCGTCCTATTTTCGTGCACACTACCCCACCCTTGTGTGCACGAACGACACAAATTCGTTCGAGATGTGCATAAAAAAGCCCGGAGCTTTCGCTCCGGGCGTGTCGTATTTCTCAACGCCGATCGGCACGACCTCCGGCAGCGCGACCAGCAGCGCCACCCTCGTCGGATTCACCATCGTCCTCGTCGTCATCATCGAAGGCCTCCACCGTCGCCGTCAGCTGCAGCGGCTTGAACAGCGGCTTCCTCCACGATTTCACACGCCGCGAGCGCCTGATCTCCACTACCTCGCCATCGACGGCTGCTGCGAAAATCGAGTCGGCGCCGCGCTTGAGGCGCTCGATCTGGCGGCGCAGCTGGCGGTTCTCCTCGCTGAGCTCGAGGATGCGCGCGATGCCGGCGAGGTTGATGGATTCGTCCTGCGCCAGATGCTGCGCCTGGTTGAGCCGGTCGATGTCGCGCAGCGAATAGCGGCGCGCGCCGCCGGGCGTGCGTTGCGGAACGATGAGGTCGAGCCTGTCATACTGGCGTAGCGTCTGCGGGTGGATGCCGGCGATTTCGGCGGCCTGCCCGACCGTGAAAATCGGACGTTCCACGTTCAGCCCGGCCGCGTCCATCTGCTCAAGCGACACGCGGTCCTCCACCAGCGCCACGGCGGCGACGAGATACGCCTTCTTGATCTGGCGGTCCACGCGGGAGGTCATGCCGCGCCTCCGCGACGCAGGTCGGCTATATGCCTGTTGAAGTCACCGCTCGCCTTGTCGAAGGCGTGCAGCGCCTTCTCCTGGTCGGCGTTGAGGCTATCGGGCAGCTGCACGTCAAGCACCACGATGAGGTCGCCCTTGGTGCGGCCGTCGTCCACGCCGCGGCCGCGCACACGCAGCTTCCTGCCGCTTGCGGAGCCAGACGGAATCTTGATCTTGAATGATTTTCCGTCGAAATCGTGCGCCTCCACGGTGGAGCCGAAGGTGGCCTCGCCGATGGTGACGGGCAGCTTGAGCACGAGGTCGTCGCCGTCCTGCGTGAAGCGCCCGGTCGGGTCGGGCTTGACGGCGATCGTGATGTACAGGTCGCCGGGGGTGCCGCCGTTCCGGCCGGCCTCGCCCTTGCCAGGAATGCGGATGCGCTGGCCGTCGTGCACGCCCGCGGGGATGCGCGTCTTGAACGACAGCCCTCCCTCGCGGATGTTCACAGTGGCGCCTTTGACGGCCTGGTGCAGCGTCAGCGTGATATTCGCGGTACGGTCCTTGCCTTCGCGCGGGAACGACGAGCCGAAGCCCGCCGAACCGCGGGAACCGCCCGAAAACATGCTTCCGAACAGGTCGGAAAGGTCAGGCCCTCCCGAACCCGAGCTGTACGTATAGGTGCGGCTGCCGCCGCCGTTGCCGAACATCGAGCCGAACATGTCGGAGAACTGGCCCGCGTCGAAGGAGCCGCCGGAGCCGCCGGCGAAGCGCGCGCCGCCTGCGCCCAGGGACCTGATGGCGTCGTATTTCTGGCGCTGGTCCTTGTCGCTGAGAACATCGTATGCCTCGGAGATCTCCTTGAACTTCTCCTCGGCCTCGGGCGTTTTGTTCAGATCAGGATGGTATTTGCGCGCCAGTTTACGATATGCCTTGGTGATATCGGAGTCGCTGGCGTCTTTGCTGACGCCGAGGACAGCATAAAAATCCTTGTTGAGCCAATCCTGCTCGGCCATATCCACTCCCTCCTCTATCTCATGGCATAGCCGTATGGCGTGGCCCGCGGCCGGGTCCGTGCGGTTCCTTCCGCACGGCATCGTCCGGCCACGGGACCTTGACATTATGATGACGTTTTCTTCAGGGTACGACACGCCTCGTTTCCGCGGCGTGTCGCTGTATGAGCACCGGCGTCTGCGCACCGGTGCGTCGACAGAGCCGGGCATGCGACATCCGTCACATGCCCGGCCCGAAACAACTGCGGATTCTCCCGCCGAGGCGCCTTGGCAGACCTTGGATTCCCCAGGCCTACTGGGTGTCGGGGGCCGGAGCCGCGACGACGACGCGCGCCGCCCTGATCACGCGGTCGCCGATGCGGTAGCCCGCCTCGACCACGGTATCGACGGTTTCCACCGTGACGCTGTTGTCCGGCTTGTGCAGGACGGCCTCGTGCTTGGTCGGATCGAAGGCCTCGCCTTTCTCGCCGAATTTCTCGACGCCGAATTTGTCGAAGGCCTTGTCGATTTTCGCGGCGACGGCCTTGAACGAATCGCTCATGTCATCGTGCTCGCGGATGCGGTCGATGTCGTCGAGGGCGGGAAGCAGCGCGGTCAGCACGTCGATGATGCCATGCTGGCGGTACCTCTCCTGCTCCTTGACCATGCGGTTGCGGTAGTTCACGAACTCCGCGCGCTCACGCTGCAAGGCCTCGAAGTAATCGGCCGCCTCCTTCTTGGCCTGGCCCAGCGGGGTCAGGCTTCCGTCGGCGTTCGTATCGGCGGCGGAATCGTCGGCTTTCGCGGCACCAGCGGCGGCGGAATCATCCGCCTTCGCAGCGGCGCCGGCGTTCGCAGCACCGGCCTTGGCAGCACCATCGTCAGTCTTCGCGGCATCACCATCGGCACCCGCAGCAGCAGCCGGGGCGGCGCCGCCGGCCGGGGCCTGGGCGGCGTCGGAACCCGCCGGCGGATTGCCCGCCAGCTTATCCGCGTCGTCCATGCCCGTCAGGTAGTCATCCTTGTCGAAGTCCGGCATCACTCGCCGTCCTTCTTGTCGTCGTCGTCCACCACCTCGGCGTCCACCACGTCGTCATCGGACGAGCCGGTCGAACCGGAGGCGGCGCCCGCGGCGCCCGCGGCAGCGGAGGCGTCGCCCTGCTTGTACAAGGCCTCGCCGATCTTCTGCGCGGAGGTCATGAGCTCCTCCTGGGCCTTCTTGATGGCGGCGATATCCTCGCCCTTGAGCGCGGTCTTCAGGGCCTCCACCTTGCCGGAGACCTCCTTCACCACATCGTCGGAGAGCTTGTCCTTGTTGTCGTTGAGGACCTTCTCCGTCTGGTAGGCGAAGCCCTCGGCCTGGTTGCGGGTCTCGGCGTCCTCACGGCGCTGCTTGTCCTCGGACTCGTGCGCCTCGGCCTCCTTGACCATGCGGTCGATCTCGTCCTTGCTCAGGCCCGAGCCGCCCGTGATGGTGATGGACTGCTCCTTGCCGGTGCCCTTGTCCTTGGCGGAGACATGCACGATGCCGTTGGCGTCGATGTCGAAGGTGACCTCGATCTGCGGAACGCCGCGCGGAGCCGGCGCGATGCCGCTCAGCTCGAAGGTGCCCAGCGGCTTGTTGTCGCGCGCGAACTCACGCTCGCCCTGGTAGACCTGGATGAGCACGCTCGGCTGGTTGTCCTCGGCGGTCGAGAAGATCTCGGAACGCTTGGTCGGGATGGCCGTGTTGCGGTCGATGAGCTTGGTCATGATGCCGCCCTTGGTCTCGATGCCCAGCGACAGCGGGGTCACGTCGATCAGCAGGACGTCCTTGCGGTCGCCCTTGATGACGCCGGACTGCACGGCGGCGCCCACGGCCACAACCTCATCCGGGTTCACGGACTTGTTCGGGTCCTTGCCGCCCGTGAGCTCCTTGACGAGCTCCTGCACGGCCGGCATACGGGTGGAACCGCCGACGAGCACCACGTGGTCGATGTCGGACACCGACACGTTCGCGTCGGACAGCACGTTGTTGAACGGCGTGCGGCAGCGGCCGAGCAGGTCGGAGGTCATCTCCTCGAAGTGGGCGCGGGTCAGCGTCTCGTCGAGATGCACCGGCGTTCCGTCGGGGGTCATGGCCAGGTACTGCATCGAGATATTCGTGGACGTGGAGGAGCTCAGCTCCTTCTTCGCCTGCTCCGCGGCCTCCTTGAGGCGCTGCAGGGCGATCTTGTCCTTGCCCAGGTCGACGCCGTACTTGTTCTTGACCTCGCCGATGAGCCAGTCGATGATCTTCTGGTCCCAATCGTCGCCGCCCAGATGGTTGTCGCCGTTCGTGGCCTGCACCTGGATGGTGGAGAAGCCGTCGTCGTCCTTGCCGATCTCCAGCAGGGACACATCGAAGGTGCCGCCGCCGAGGTCGAAGACGAGGATGCGCTCGTCCTCCTTGCCCTTCTCGAGGCCGTAGGCGAGAGCCGCGGCCGTCGGCTCGTTGATGATGCGCAGCACGTTGAGGCCGGCGATGGTGCCGGCGTCCTTCGTGGCCTGGCGCTGGGCATCGTTGAAGTACGCCGGGCAGGTGATGACGGCGTCCGTCACCGGCTCGCCGAGGTAGGCCTCGGCGTCGCGCTTGAGCTTCATGAGGATCTGCGCGGAGATCTCCTGCGGGGTCCACTTCTTGCCGTCGATGTCGACGGTCCAGTCGGTGCCCATGTGGCGCTTCACGGAGCTGATGGTGCGGTCGACGTTCGTCACGGCCTGGCGCTTGGCGACCTCGCCCACCAGAATCTCGCCGGACTTGCTGAACGCAACAACCGACGGCGTGGTGCGCGCGCCCTCGGCGTTCACAATGACGGTCGGCTGACCGCCCTCAAGAGTGGCAATGCAGGAATTCGTGGTTCCCAGATCGATTCCAACTGCACGTCCCATATGTTTCCTCCAGTCGTTTCGCCCGTGCGCCGTTCGGCGGCGGGCCTGTCTCTATCGTCCTATCGGAACCCGAGCGACCGGCGGCGTTGCGCATGCCGTGGCCCGGCTTCCGTTTACAAAACTTGAGTCTACTACACTCAAGTTTGAAAACGCAAGCCCGGACCTTCAACTCATAGCGAAATTTCGGAAAATCCGTGGAAACGATGGCGCGGCGGGCACCCGGCGGCTAAAGCGCGACGGGCGGCGCCACGACAGGCACCGTCACGGACGCGGATGCCGTGACGGCAAGGCTTGCCGTTCCCTGCGGCGTGGAGCCGGAGGTCACGAAATACGTGATGCCGCAGCCCAGCTGCACCACGATGCACACGGCGCACACGACGGCGAGCACACGGCGGCGCAGCAGGATGGCCAGCAGGAGGATGACGATGGTCACGCCCACGAGCAGCGGGATGTATTCGACGGCGATGGACGACCAGTCGGGAGACAGCACATTGCGCCGGTACCAGTCGGGCATACGGTCCGAACGCTCGGAGCCAAAGGAGGAACGCGGCACAAACCACCACAGGCCCATGGCGACGATGACGGCGATGACGGCGATCCACATCAGCACGGTAAGCAGGGTGCCGCCGGACGGCTCGGGGCGGTCGAGGTCATCGGATGTGCGGGGATCGGGCGTGCGGTCGGCGTTGCGGACATCGGCGCGCGCGCTGGTGGCACGGTCCGCGCCACGATTTCCATCGCGATGTCCATCATGATGTCCATCGTGATTCCCTGCGCCGCTCTCCGCCGACCGACCCGTCGCGGCTCGCCCCGCCACGTCGGCCCCGGAAGCGACGAAGGAACGGGACGCTTTGTCGGAACGATGCGGGCCGGCGGTTTCCATCAGGGCGCGACGCAGGGCTCGCTCGTGCATTTCGCGGCGCGAAGCCTGACGCACCGCACGCTCCTCGGCGGATTCCTTGGCAGGCTTTGCATCCCGGGATTCCTTGCCGTTCTTCGCTTCCCAGCCCTCGGCGGCGCGCGCCGTCACATCGCGGTGATGCTTCTGCGCCACCTCCTCCCGGCGGGCGCGATCGGCCGCCCGCGCCTCGGGGGACGCCGGATCGATCTCGGCATCGCCGTCCGGCTTCCCCTCGACAAGCGGCTGGGCCGAGGTAATCGTGATAGGCGCATAGGAGGGGTAGGAATCGGTGTTCTCGAAACGCCACGACCCCGAATCGCCCAGGGTCATGCCCCCGGCGGCGGTTTTGCGCGCCGCGGCGCGACGGACGCTCGGGAACTCACCCGTGTCCAGATCGGCGCTGCCGGAGACACCAGATGTGACTTTGCGTGCCATGCCGTTGCCCTTACCCACTCTCGCAATCAACTCTTTCCCCTCCAAGATAATGAAGGAGTTATGGCGGGTTTGTAAGCATCACAGAGACTGCACAAATCGCACGCATGCGCCGTACGGCGTATTACCGCGCGTCAGGCGCCGTAATCGTAGGTGATGCCGGACTGACCTGACGCGTCGGGCGTCTGGTCGAGCCGCAGATCCGACGAGCCGGGCGTGCACGTCACGTCGAACTCGATGGAATCCGTCGCGGCCATGCCGATGTCGGTCTGGAAGGTGTACACCGTCGTGGCGTTAACCGTCACGGTCTGCACCTCGGCGCCCGACTGCACGGTCAGGTTGCTGATGGTGGCGCCCGCCGGCGTGTACACGAACATGCGCTGCAGCTGGTGGCCCACGCCCACGCCGTCATTGGCATCGCCGACGATGGCGCTTGACATGCCCACGGCGCTTCCCAACGTGTTGTTCAGGCCGAAGGTGACGTGGTATGTGTTGGCGCCGGTTTTCTGCACGGTGCTGATGCGGTGCAGGTACCAGTCCATGGCGGCGTTGTGCTTCTGCTCGTTGTAGATGCCGACGACGGGGTTCGCCGCGTCGGTGTTCACGTTGCCGGCCAGGCGCGTCTCGCGCAGCGTCTTCTGGTCGTCCTCGTGGAAGGACCACAGGTAGGCGTGTCGTCCGGAGGCGCATTCCACCAGTGTGTCGGACAGCGTCAGCACCTTGCTCAGCGTGAGGTCGCTGAACGCTGCGGTCACGATTTTCGTGACGATGCTCGAATAGTAGGTGGCGAAGGAATCGGAGTCCACGGAATCGTAGATGCCGTTCATGAGGAACTCCGCGGTGCCGTCCGCCGTGAGCTTCGTGCCGTCGTCCAGCGTGATGTCGCCGGTGATCGCCACGAGCTTCTGCAGCGCATACGGGTCGAAGGAGATGACGCCGTCAGCGCTGCCGCCGCCACCGGCGAAATCGGTGTTCTTCCAGAAGTCATTGGCCTGGTCCGCCACGGAGGGGAAGTTCGGGTTCGCGGAAATCGTCGACACCGAGGAACCGTAATCGATTCCTGAAATCGTGGAGAACAGGTTCTTCTCGTCGGCGGTTACATCGTTCAGGCCCGCGTCGGCGATCCAGTATTCCGAGGCGTAGAAATCGCCCATCGTGAAAGCGCCGTTCGCCACGGCCATCCAGCCCATCGTCTCGACGGGGCCGCCGGCCGCGAGCGCCGTGCCCGAGGCCTGGGCGAGGATGATATACGTGCGCGCGGTGCCGTCGGAGGCGAGGAAGTTCGGCAGGTACTCGAACATGCCCGACAGCGTCGAGAGCTGGTCGGTGACGGACGAGAAGCCCGACACGATGTTCTCAAACGATTCGAACAGCGCGGCGTCACGCGGCGGGGCCATCGCGAGGATCTGGTCGAAACCGGCCTTCACCGTGGCATTAAGCGTGCCGACATTCGTGGACGCGTCGGTGATCGGCGTGACGTTGAGGCTGCCGTCGCCGTTGTAGAGCTGCTGCGACTCCATGCCGTCGAGCACCGTGGTGTACCGGGGCAGCGTGTCGTTCGCCAGGGAGAGCATCGTGGCGGCCATCTGGCGCATCGTGGCCACGTCGTCGCGGTAGCCGGAGATATGCGAGTAGAAGGTCCAGAGGTCTCCCGACACGATGCCGTTGGCCTGGTTGGCCTTGTCCTGCGCGGTGGAGAGGTTGGTTTTCAGCGCGTCGAGGTAGTCGGCGCGCGAGCCGCTGCCGCCGGCGGTCATGGCGGCCAGCGCGTCCTGTTCGAGGCTCGCGACCTGCTCCGCCTGCTTCGTCAGGCGGCGATAGGAGTAATAGGTGGCGGCCACGCCGACCGCGAGCGCCAGCAGCACGATGACGACGAGCACGGCCACAAGGCGCTTGAGCGCCGGGTGCTTCCTGTGCACGGTGTCGGAGGCATAGTCATACGAATAGTCGGCGTCCAAAGCACTCTGCAGATGCCTCGGCATTCGACCACCCCTCTCATGGACTGCGACGGCTTGGATGCGGCGTATGCCGCCTCACTCGTCTGGTTTCGGATTCGGCGAAGATATCGCATATCGAATCGTACAGCACCATGCCCGACCGGCGGGGCGCGTCCCGCCATTCGCACACAGTTTATTCAGCACTCGGTCTGTCGGCGGCCCCATCGTCGTCGCCATCATCGCCATCATCGCCATCGTCATCGGCCGGCGCGGAGGAGCCTGCGGTGATTTTCGCGTGCATCGTATGCTCGAGGATCGGCACATGGATCGACAGCACGAAGCCCGGCCCCAGCACCGCCAACAGGAACAGACCCTGGATCAGATACATATAGGAGAGGTACACGACGTACACGGCCAGCGCGTCGAGGGCGATCAGCGACAGCGTGGTTCCGGCGTAGGAGATGCCGAATAGCAGCGAGTTGCGCAGCGTGGCGCCGTAGGTGTTCTCGAAGCGTGACTGCAGGTACCACACCCATTCGAAGCCGATAAGCCACAGCGCGGAGAACGCGATCTTCGGAATCAGCAGGCCGTCGATGCGCAGGATGATCCATGAATACGCCAGGAGAGCGCCGGTCGGCCCGAACACGGCCCACAGGGCGGTGGCGCGGCCGAAATTCGACGCGAAGGACCGCACATACATGCGCGTCACATGCCCCTCGCCCTCGCGGATGCGGCGCAGGGACTCCATCGCGGCGGTCTGCGCGGCGCCGACGGTGACGACGGGCAGGGACGTGACGACAAGCAGCACGTTGACCCAGATGACGTCGACGATCCATTCCATGCCGCGCATGAAGGGGGAATCGTATTCGAACAGCGAACCCATGGCGTGCCTTCCTCTCGTTTTCCGCCGCATCCGCGCAAGGCGCCCCTCCTATGCTACGCGCCGGGCGGTCCGGGACGGACGCACGCAACAGCAAGCAATAGTAAAAGGCCCGCGACCTTGCGGCCGCGAGCCTTCAACAGAAAGGGGAAAAGGTGAGCCCGTCGGCGTTCCGCGGATTCCGTCGGAATCCTTCCGGAATCCCTCGGGGCTCGAATAGTGGTTTTCAGTTATGGATTTTCAGTTATGGACGCCGAGTTTCAGCTCGCCGAGTTTCAGCTCTCATGGGCGAGGTTGTACTCGGAAGCCCAACCATCGACGAACTGGGTCTTGACATTGTCCCAGTCACCGGTGCCCTGCGCATACTCGAGGAGCGCGGAGCCGAGGTTGTTCTTCCAGTTCTCGGACGGCATCATCGTGAAGTTCCAGGACACGGAGTAGGTGTCCGGGTTCTCGGTGTCGGCCTTGGCGATCTTGACCAGCGGGTTGTCGGTCTCCTCATCGCTCATCGACTTGAACGGGGTCACGAAGCCCATGTCGTTGGTCAGGGCGGCCTTACCTTCGTCGCTGGTGATCATCCAGTTGAGGAAGTCCTTCGAGGCCTTCTTGTCAGCGTCGGAGGCGTTGGTGTTGACGCACCAGTAGTTCTCGGAGCCGGTGGTCAGGCCCTGCTTCTCCTCGCCCTTGACGCCGATGTAAATCGGCATCATGCCGAGGGAGTCGGCGTTCATGCCGGCGGCGCTCAGATCGGTCCATGCCCAGGTGCCGTTCTGGTAGAACACGGCCTTGCCGAGGGCGAACTCGGAGTTCGCGTCATCACCGGTCTTGGAGCTGAGCTGCGTGCGGTCCGTGGTGGAGTCCGTGATGTACAGGTCGAAGATCTGCTTGTAGTTGTCGAGGTAGGTGCCCTTGATCGTGGCCGGCTGCGTGGTCACGTTGTCATCCTTGAACTCGTAGTACAGAGGCATGTTCGCCAGATGGGTCTTGAAACGCCAATCGGAGGACGAATCGAAGCCGGCGGAGGTGAACGCACCGTCCACGCCAAGCTCGGCCTTGCGGGCCTGGATGTCGTCGGCGACTTCCTTCAGAGTGTCGAAGGACTTGATGTCGTCGGCGGAGGAGATCTTGGCGCCGTCGAGCTGCGTGTACTTGTTCAGCAGGTCCTTGTTGTAGATGATGCCGTAGGTCTCGTTGACGTACGGGATGGCGACAACGGTGCCGTCGGAGTTCTTCAGGGCGGCGCTCTGGTCGACGAGCTGGTTGTAGACCTCGGTGTCGCTCATGTCATCGCAATACGATTCCCACGTGGCGAGGCCGACCGGGCCGTTGACCTGGAACAGGGTCGGGGCCTCGTCCTTGTCGATCTCCGAACGGAGCGTGGACTCGTAGGTGCCGGAGGCGGCGGTGACGACCTTGACCTCGACGCCCGTCTCCTCGGTGTACTTCTTCGCGATGGCCTGCCAGGCATCGTTCGCTTCCGGCTTGAAGTTCAGGTAGTAGACCTTGCCCTTCTCGCCATCGCTGCTGGAGCCCGACTTGCTTCCGCATGCGGACAGGCCGGCGAGCGACATGGCGGCGACGGCCGCGATGCTGACGGCTTTCTTGATGTTTCGATTCATCTTCGAATCCTCTCTCTCGGAAACGCCACAGGCAACCTTGCCCGAAGCGACATAGCACAGCTATTATGCTTCAAAAGTCGGATCTGCACAAACCCGAATCAGTCCGTGTCGGCGGCTCCCTGGCCTGACCGCGCACTGCACCGGATCATGCGCTCTTGGCGCTCCTGCAAACCCGATTCCCATAATAGTCGTTCACGGCGCATCGAGCGTATTTCACTCGCGGAAATTCGCGCGACCCAAAGCTCCCCAGAGCAAAGACCGATCACGAAACCCCTATTCGCAACGGGCCTGCGTGGCCCGGCGAATCGTACGATTCCCCGGGCCACGCCGCGAATCCCGGGCGTGTCGGGCATGTCGCCCGCCCGCCCCGCCGCTCCGCGCCCGAAGATATCCGCAAACCATCACACCGTTATGAATTCCGTAACAATGTGATGGCTTGCGGACATTTTTCGACGATTTCGGGACGGAAAATCGTGTTTTCTGTCCGGAACCCATCACATTGTTGGGATTCGTTGCCAGAGATTCGGGAACAGTGTGACGGGTTGCGGACCGACCTTCTTCCGCCGCACACAGAACCTCCGCGCCACGCCGCGCATAGAAAACGGGACCTCGCCCGAAGGCAAGGTCCCGTCGGAAGGGAAGGGTTCAGGTGAAGATCATCCCTTGACAGCGCCGGCCGTCACGCCGGCGATGATGTACTTCTGGCAGACGAGGTAGAAGATGATGATCGGCAGCATGGCAAGCACCAGGCAGCCCATCATGGCGCCCATATCGACCGAGCCGTAGCCACCCTTCAGGTACTGCACGGCGATGGACAGCGTCTTGTACCTCTTCATGTCCAGAATCAGGTACGGAAGCAGGTAGTCGTTCCAGATCCACATGGTCTGCAGGATCGCGACCGACACCATGGACGGGCGCATCATCGGCCACACGATGCCGAAGAAGGTCTTCGGCACGGACGCGCCGTCGATCATGGCCGATTCCTCGATTTCGGCGGGCAGGCCCTTGATCACGCCGGTGAACATGAACACCGACAGGCCGGCGCCGAAGCCGAGGTAGACGATCCACAGGCCCCACGGAGTGTCGAGGCTGAGCATGTTCGCGAGCTTCGACAGCGGGTACATGACCATCTGGAACGGAACGATCATGTTGAAGAGGAACAGCGTGTAGATGAGCTTGGCGAAGCGGTTGTTGACCCTGACGATCCACCACGCGCACATGCTCGTGCACACGAGGATCAGCGCCACGGCGCCGACCGTGATGAACACGGTCCAGCCGAAGCTGGCGATCAGGTTCGTGCGCTCGACGCCTCGCGTATAGTTTTCGAGGCCCACCCAGCTTTTCGAGGTCGGCGGTTCGAAGGTATGCGGCGAAGAGATGTAGACCTTGTCCTTGAAGGAGTTGTAGAACACCAGGAAGATCGGGTAGATCCACGCCAGCGACAGGATGGTGAAGAACACCGTCCAGAACGTCGAGTGCTTGACCTGGTTCAGGATGCCGGACTTGCCGAACGATTCGTCGTCGCTTTTCTTCTTGTTCTTCTTATGCTTCTTGGCCGGGGTCGCGGCTGCGGGAGCCGCGGCGGTCGCGGTTGCGACGGCAGCGGTTGCGGGAGCGGCCGCAGCGGGAGCCGCGGGGGCCGGGGCTACGTTCTGGGCCGGGGCCGCTGTCTGCGTGGCTGCGGGAGCCGCGGCGGCGTTGACAACGGCGGGCTTCGGGGCGGCCGGCGCCTGCGCCACGGAAGCGGGCTCGGAAGCGACCGGAGCGGCGTGCGCGGGCTGAACCGGAGTTGCGGCAGCCGGAGCCGCAGCAGCCGGAGCGGTCGGGGTTGCGGCAGCCGGGGCAGCATGGCGGGCCGTATTCGCGGCAGGCGCCGTCTCAGTGGCAACCGGCTTCGCGGAAGCAACCGGAGCGGCGGCATCGTGTGCCACCGCGGCACCGGCAACCGGCGCGGCACCAGCAGCGCCAGCGGCCCCCTGGGGATCCTGCGGCTTCTGGGCGGCGGAGAAATCCACACCATGCGCGGCGGCGGGGGCCGCGGCATGCGGCACCTGCACGGGCTTGCGCACCGCGGAGAAATCCACGGACTCGGCGGCCGGGGCGGCCTTCTCGGCGGATTCCTTGGCGGCGGCTTCCGCAGCAGCCTTCGCAGCCGCGGCCTTCGGATCGGCGGCGGCAGCGGCGGCGGCCACATTCGCAGCAGCGGCGGCATCATCTGTCTCCGGCTTCTGCGCAACGCTGAAGTCCACGGCATCGTCCGCCGCGGCCTTCTTCACCTCAATCGGCTTGCCGGCCTTCTCGGCGGCGTCGAAGCTGATGGACTGCGCCTCATGCGCGATCTGCTGCTTGTGCAGCTCCTGCTCGGCCTGCTTGGCTTCCTCGGCCTTCGCGGCCTCGGACGCGGCATCCGTATGCGGCTCGACCTTGTGCTCGCCCTTGGAATCGATGATGTCGAACATGCCGGAGACGTCCTGCTGATCGGGCTTGTCGTCGCCCTGGTCCTTGTGATACGGCCTGAAAATCATGCCTGGACCTCCTTACGAGTCGTGAGCTTGTTCTGCAGAAGGGCGATGACGGCCACGATGATGAAGAAGATCACGGCCTTGGCCTGGCCCACGCCCTCGAAGCCCGGGCGTCCGTAGAACGTGTTGTAGATGTTGAGCGCGAGCATCTCCGACATCTTGCTCGGAGCGCCGTTGGTCAGCGCAAGGTTCTGGTCGAAGAGCTTGAAGCCATTCGTGACGGTGAGGAAGGAGCACACCGTGATCGACGGCATCATCAGCGGAATCGTGACGTTGAACAGCGTCTGGCGGCCCGACGCGCCATCGACGGCGGCGGCCTCCATGACGTCGCTCGGCAGCGCCTGCATGCCGGCGATGTAGATAACCATCATGTAGCCGATCTGCTGCCAGCACAGCAGGATAACCATGCCCCAGAAGCCGTATGTGGCGCTATACGTCAGCGTGACGCCCCAGTGCGAAAGCACGCCGTTGAGCAGCAGCTGCCACACATAGCCCAGGATGATGCCGCCGATGAGGTTCGGCATGAAGAACACGGTGCGGAACACGGTCGCGCCCTTGAGCGCCTTCGTGAACATGTACGCGATGGCGAACGCAATGACGTTGATGACGATTGTCGTGACAATCGTGAACAGCGTCGTGTACCACAGCGCATGCCAGAAAACGGGATCCTGGACGGCGCGCTGGTAGTTACGGCCGCCGACCCACTTGGCGCTGGTGATGGTGGTGAACTTGGTAAAGCTCAGATACACGCCGAGAATGAACGGCGCGAGGAAACCGATGATGAACGCCAGGAACGTAGGCAGCGTGAAAACCGCCCACCACCGGCGTATCGACTTTCCGATCATAGTCGTCATAATGTCTTCCCTTCACCCGGCCTCTCTACTCTGAAAGGCAAGGATCTTCTCCCTTGTTACGATAGCATGCGCCGCGCGCATTCCCCGGCCTCTCTGGCGCGATATGCCGGGCGAACGATGCTCCCATGCCGTTCAGACCGTCGCAAATGCGTGGATTCCGTAAGGAAATACGCCGTGTGACTTTTTTTGAAAATTCTTTGCTTTCCCCGTCCGTTCGATGGTTGTGGCGTGTCGCATGTATCGAACGTACGACGGGTACAGCGCGTCGGAAGCAAGGGGGTGGGGAGGCAAGCGGGGCCGAGGCGGGCATACGATGGCGCCGTCGCCATCGGCGGAGGCATCGTCATCATCGGCGCCGTCGGCGGGAACCCGGCGTCCCGAAACGCGAACGGCCGGTCGTCGCGCACCCCTTGTGCACGGCGGCCGGCCGTCGAATCGTCGGAAAATGGAATCGTCGGGAAAATCGTGTTACATATTCCACGCCTGGATCACGTGCTCGTCGTTATGGAAGCCGAGAACCGCGTAATGGGCGGTGTCGAGCTCGAGATGGCGCGCGAAATCGGCCGGCTGCCCCAGCCACACGGCCGTCAGCAGGCGCAGGATATGCGCATGCGCCACGCACAGCACATCATCGCCGTCGAGCAGCACGGGCGTCACCGCCTCGATCAGCGACCCAGCCCTCGCCGCGGCCTGCTCCGCGGACTCGCCCGGGCCGTTCACCACATGCACGGGCGTCCCGTCGGGCAGCATCTCGTTATGCTCGCCCTGAAGATCCTCGGGAAGGTCCAGCGGACCGGTGTCCCACACATTCCACGACGGCACGCCGAGCGCCTGCGCCATCATCTCGCGCGTGCGCCCCTCGGCCGGACCGTAATCCCATTCAGCGATCTGCGAGGTGACGTGGAAGCTCGTGAATCCCGCGCCCCGCGCCGTCGACTGGGCGCGCTGCAGCGGGGAGACGAAAACATGCTCGGGGATGAATCCATCGGGGAAATTCTCGCGAAGGCGGGCGCCGGCTTCCTTCGCCTGCTCCTCGCCCGTCAGCGTCAGCGGGATGTCGGTGCGCCCGGTATGCTGCCCGGACACGCTCCATGCGGTCTGCCCGTGGCGCAGCAGGACAAGCCGTCCATAATGTGTTTCTGCCATGTCACCACTGTATTGCACCTCCGGGCGGTGGGCAAACGATGCCATCGTCTTGGCAATCGTCCCGGTCATCGTTACGAAACCGCCGCCGCCAACACGCGTCGCAGCCGCGTTAGCGCCGCCCGCCGCCGTAGAATGGGCGCATGGAAAACAAAGAGCATCTTCTGGGTCTTATCTCGACCGCGAACAACGCCGTTCTCAGCGCCACAAGCAAAGCGAAGTCCGACCCGAACGCGTTCTCGCACCATATTGCGGCGTTCGCTGCCACCACGATTGCGTCGCTTGTCGCCGACAAGCTCGCCTCGGGATCCTGGCGTACCGTCACGACGCGCATGGGCTGGAACGCGCAGAGCGCGCCGAACCGGATCATCCGCGCCGCCCTCGCAGGAGCCGCCGGAGCCGCCGCCTCGGTTGTGGCGAGCATGCTGGTGGACAAAGCCTTCGCCGTCGCCGCGGGCAAAGAAGCCGCCAAGGCCGCGCAGAAGGCCTCGGAGAACCAGGCGTAGGCGTTTTCCGGAGACCGAGTCTTTCGCGCGTTTTCTCGTCTTTTCTGAGTCCTTCCCGCGGCTTTTTCGGCACGTGTCTTTTCTGTACGCCTCGTTGGCCGACACGCCTCGGTTTGCCTCGACGGACTCCTTTCGCCTGCTCTCTGCCCCGGGTTTTAGCGTCTCTCCTCGCCGTTAGACCCCTATTCGCGTAACGGTGGGTCTCACTGGCAGTGGATCGACCAGCGAGACCCACCGTTGCGGAAAAACCCCAGCATTCCCAACATCCGGCCCGCCAACAGTGGGTCTCACTGGCAGTGGATCGACCAGCGAGACCCACCCTTACGAAGAAACCCCAGCATTCCCAACACCCGGCCACTTAACGGTTGCCCTCACTGGCACTGGATCGACCAGCGAGACCCACCCTTGCGGAAAAACCCCAGCATTCCCAACACCCGACCCGCCAACAGTGGGTCTCACTGGCAGCGGATCGACCAGCCAAACCCACCGTTGAAGCAGTTAGCGCCTCCTAGGCTTGTATCCGCGTTTGCGCGACCGGGGCTTGCCGAAATATCCCTGGTGATACATGGCTTCGGTGCGCGGCGGATTATGCGTCAGATGCCATGTCGCGCAGTAGTCGCAGCGGTACACCCACAAATGCGTACCCCGCTCGCGCTCGCTTTGATCCGCGGCCTGCAACGCCTGCTGCTTGGTGGCGTACATGATTTTGTTCGACGACGGGCAGCGCTTGGGGATGAAGTAATGCATGCCGGCTCCTTCCCTGTATCCGCCGTTTTCCACAGACTATGCGCGCCCGCTGATCGCACACCGCATGCCGACTGACTCAGAAATTCGATTAAGGCGTCTGCCTGGCCTAGGGTTGATGTGCGTTTTTGTGCGCTTAGTGTTCATTAAGTACGATTCTCCCGCTGCATATACGCACAAAACACTGCAAAACCAATCAGTAGGACGAATTGATGTGTGTCATTGCGTGTAAATATGAGCGGAAAACGGAAAAAGGCCGTAGGAGCGTGGCTCCTACGGCCTTTGTAATCGTTGTAGAGCGGCGGCGTGCTACTCTCCCACACCCTGCCGAGTGCAGTACCATCGCCGTGCCGGGCCTTAGCTTCCAGGTTCGGAA
>Ga0256406_1002399_pt1 | contig 26544 bp, 24 predicted proteins | sample RumenRJG_03DNA_FD_185986 | JGI IMG/M metagenome (GOLD analysis project Ga0256406, IMG submission 185986) | Bovine rumen microbial communities from Lethbridge, Alberta, Canada - RJG_03 | ecosystem: Host-associated > Mammals > Digestive system > Stomach > Rumen | place: Canada: Alberta | collected...
ATGATCGTCTTGCCCACGCGCTTGGTGTCCTCGACGATAAACTCGGTGTTCTCGCCGCACTTGATGGAGCCATGGTCGCCGACCTGGCCGCCCATCTCGCCGTAGAACGGGGTGGAGTCGAGGATCAGCACGGCCTTCTCGTCGGTGGAGACCGAGTCGGCCTCGGCGCCGTCCTTGTAGATCCCGGTGACAGTGGCGTCGGACTGCAGGGTGTCGTAGCCGGTGAACTTCGTCACCTCGGTCACCTTGATGTCCTTGTTGTAGTCGACGTCGAAGCGCGAGTTCTTCTTGGAGTTGGCGCGCTGCTTGGCCATCTCGGCATCGAAGCCGTCCATGTCAAGCGTGTAGCCGCGGTCACGGACCACGTCGGCGGTCAGGTCGGTCGGGAAGCCGTAGGTGTCGTAGAGCTTGAACACCACGTCGCCCGGGATGACCTTGGAGGAGCCGAGCTTGGAAAGCTCGCCCTCGAGCAGGAACAGGCCGCGGTCGAGGGTCTTTAGGAAGAGCTCCTCTTCCTTCTTGAGGGTCCTCTTGATGAGGTCCTTCTCCTCGATTAGCTCAGGGTAGGCGTGGCCCATGAGTTCGGCCAGGCGATCCACCAGCTTGTAGAAGAACACGTCCTTGGCGCCCAGGAGCCTGCCGTGGCGCACGGCGCGGCGGATGATGCGGCGCAGCACGTACCCGCGGCCCTCGTTTGAAGGCAGCACGCCGTCGGCGATGAGGAACGAGCAGGAGCGGATGTGATCTGCGATCACACGCAGCGACTTGTTCTTGAGATCGTCGACGCCCAGCACCCTGGCCGCGTCCTTCTCAAGGTTCACGAACAAGTCGATGTCGTAGTTGTTGTGCACGCCCTGGAGCACTGCGGCGATGCGCTCGAGGCCCAGGCCGTTGTCGATCATCGGCTTGCCGAGCTTCTCGAAGGTGCCGTCGGCCTTGCGGTTGTACTGCATGAAGACGATGTTCCAGATCTCGATGTACCTGTCGCCGTCTTCCTCGGCTGATCCCGGAGGGCCGCCCCAGATCCCCTCGCCGTGATCGTAGAAGATCTCAGAGCAGGGGCCGCACGGGCCGGTGTCGCCCATCTGCCAGAAGTTGTCCGACTCGAACGGGCCGCCCTTGTTGTCGCCGATGCGAATGATGCGCTCCGGAGGCACGCCGATGACGTCCTTCCAGATGTTGTACGCCTCGTCGTCCTTGTCGTAGACGGTGACGGTGAGGGATTCCTTGGGCAGGCCGTAGCCCTCGGTCAGGAGGGTCCAGGCGTAGGTGATCGCTTCCTTCTTGAAGTAGTCGCCGAAGCTGAAGTTGCCCAGCATCTCGAAGAAGGTGTGGTGCCTTGCGGTGTAGCCGACGTTCTCGAGATCGTTCTGCTTGCCGCCGGCGCGGACACACTTCTGGGCGGAGCAGGCGCGGACATAGGGGCGCTTCTCCTTCCCGAGGTACACGTCCTTGAACTGGTTCATGCCTGCATTGGTGAACAGCAGCGTCGGATCATTGTGCGGCACCAGCGAGCTCGAGCGCACGACCGTATGGCCGCGCTCGCGGAAGAAATCCAGATACTTTTGGCGTATCTGGTCTGTTGTCATGTACATGATGAGAAATTAACCTAAAAGTTTTGTGACCTTTCACGTCCAAAGGCTGATTATACCTTGCCTGAAGGCGCGGTTTATTCGGACTGGGAAAATTGCTCGCAGGCCTCGACGCAGGTTTGTGGATCAAAGCCGCGGCGGTAGAGCGCGGCCTTCATCTTCTGCTGGGTCTTGAAATCGGAAAGATCGGCCCCGCTGTAGCGGCGCCTGAGGAAGTCGAGGGCGGCTGAATGGAAGTCCGCCTCCTCCATGTAGGGTTCGAGCGCATCGGGATCGAAGCCGCGCTTTTTTGCCTCGAGCCTGAGCCTCAGCGGCCCCAGGCAGTTGCTGATGCCATGGCGCACGAGCATCTGCGCAAATCTCTCATCACTCTGCGCGCCCTCGTCCGAGGCGCGCACGACCGCCTGCCGCGCCGCCTCGGGAGTGAAGCGCAGCTTCAGCTTGCGCAAGAGCTCGGCCTTCGAGTACTCGCGCCGCCCGAGCAGCCTGATGCAGGCGATGTAGGCCTTCTCGGTCGAGTCGTCGGGAGCGCGGGAGGCGAAGGCCATCTAGGATCCTCAGATGTCCTCGGGGAAGGGGGTGATGAGATCCTCTTCCTTGATGTCGTCAAGCTGCGCATCATCGAGAGCGTCGGCGTCGCCGCCTGCATCGTCATCGCCCTCCGAGGAAGAGCCGATTTCGGTGGTCTCGCTGTAGCTCGAGTTGTCCTTGAAGTACTCGCGGATCGCCTTCTCGGCCTCGTCGGCAACCTCGGGGTGCTCGTCCAGGTACTTCATCGCGTTGAGCTTGCCCTGCCCGATCTTCTCGCCCTTGTAGGAGTACCAGGCGCCGGTCTTCTTGACCACGCCCGCCTTCTCGCCCAGGTCCAGGATCTCGCCGTTCTTGGCGATGCCGTAGTTGAAGAAGATCTGGAAGTGCGCGGTCTTGAACGGCGGGGCGACCTTATTCTTGACCACCTTCACCGTGGTCTCGTTGCCCAGGACCTTGGCGTCCTTGTCCTTCTTGTCCTTGCCGCCTTCCTTGATCTGGCCGTTCTTGCGGATGTCGAGCCTGACCGAGGCGTAGTACTTGAGGGCGTTGCCGCCAGTGGTGGTCTCGGGGTTGCCGAACATCACGCCGATCTTCATGCGCAGCTGGTTGATGAACACCACCATGCAGTTGGCCTGCTTGATGATGCCGGTGAGCTTGCGCAGCGCCTGGGACATCAGGCGGGCCTGGAGGCCGACGTGGGCGTCGCCCATGTCGCCCTCGATCTCGGCCTTGGGCACCAGGGCCGCGACCGAGTCGATGACCACGACATCGACGCCGCCGGAGCGCACCAGCGTCTCGCAGATATCGAGCGCCTGCTCGCCGGTGTCAGGCTGGGAGATGAAGACGTCCTCGATCTTCACGCCGAGCTTCTTGGCGTAAGTCGGGTCGAGGGCATGCTCGGCGTCGATGAAGGCGCAGATCTTGCCGCGCTTCTGCGCCTGGGCGATGAGCTCGAGCGTGAGCGTGGTCTTGCCCGAGGACTCGGGGCCGTAGATCTCGACGATGCGGCCCATCGGCAGTCCGCCGATGCCCAGCGCCAGATCGAGCGAGAGCGAGCCCGTGGGGATCGCCTCGATGTCAAGCGTGTCAGTCTGCCCCAGGCGCATGATCGCGCCCTTGCCGAACTGGCGCTCGATCTGGTTCATCGCGGCGGCGAGGGCCTCCTCCTTCTTCGCGTCCTTGGTCAGGTTCCTGACCAGCGGATTGAGCTTGGAGTTGCTGCCCTTGCCTGCCTTTTCCTTGTCCTTTGCTGCTGCGGCCATGACTTGATTCTCCGATAAAACGATTCATCCGTTGCCGTCATTATACTTAAATTTTAGACTTGATCATGCAATCTCGCCTAAAATTTAGCGCCTGATTTATCAACCTGCGCCGGAGGCAAGCGGAACGGATTCGAGCATAGCACAGCGAAAAATCCCCGGTTGCGCGTTTTCCCCGCCGCGGCGGCCGGACATCATGCGTTTGGTAAAATGCCATTCCAACGATAAAGCGAGGCAGTGTGATGGAAACAGGGGAGCAGCACAGCAAGGCGCAGGACGCCGAGGCCCTCATGGAGGGCTCGACCCCCATGATGAAGCAGTACCTGGAGGTCAAGGCCAAGTACCCCGACACCCTGGTCTTCTACCGCTTGGGCGACTTCTACGAGATGTTCTACGACGACGCGGTCAAGGCGTCGCGCCTTTTGAACCTCACGCTCACGCGCCGCGGCACCAACAACGGCAAGCCGATCCCGCTTGCAGGAGTCCCCTTCCACGCCGTGGACAACTACGTGGCCCGCCTCATCCGCATGGGCGAGTCGGTGGTGATCTGCGAGCAGAACGAGGAGCCTGGCAAGGGCAAGGTCAAGATCTTCACCCGCAAGATCTCCCGCATCATCACTCCGGGCACCGCCACCGACGACGGCATCGCCCCCGACCGCGAGGACAACCTCATCGCCTGCGTCTGCCGCGGCAAGGCCTACTACGGCCTGGCCGCGCTCTCCCTAGGCTCCGGGCGCTTCACCACCACCATCGCCGCGACCGGGCGCGAGGTCAGGCTCTTCCTGGATCGCGCCAGCCCCGCCGAGGTGGTCTGCCCCGAAGAGTTTGAGGAGGGGGATCTCTTAGAGGGGATCTCAAGCCACAAGCGCATCCCGGCGTGGAACTTCGAGCCTGCCACGTGCTACAGGCTCCTGTGCTCGCAGTTCGGCACCCAGAGCCTCTTTGGCTTCGGCGTCGAGGATCTCGAGGACGGGATCTGCGCCGCAGGCGCCCTGCTCGCCTATGTGAAGACCACCCAGTCAGGGCCAATGGCCCATGTCCGTTCGCTGCGCCGCGACGACAGCGGCTCGTGCGTGCTCCTGGATCGCACCGCCCAGCGCAACCTCGAGCTCTTCGAGAATCTGCGCGGCGGCAGCGAGGGGACCTTGGTCTCGGTGCTCGACCGCTGCGCAACCGCGATGGGCTCGCGCGCCCTGCGCCGGATGATCGCGCAGCCCTTGCGCAACCAGGACAAGGCGAATGCCAGGCTCGACGTGGTGGGCGCGCTTGTCGAGGCGGGATCAGGAAAGCTCCAAGCCCTCCTTTCCGAGGCTGGGGATCTCGAGCGCGTCGGCGCCCGCATCGGGCTTGGCACCTCGAGGCCCAAGGACATGATGGTGCTGCGCTCGGCCCTGGCCGCAGCCCCGCAGATCAAGGCGGAGCTCGAGGCGACAGGCGATGCGGCGCTCAAGCATGCCGCCGAGGGGGTAGTCCCGCTTCCCGATGTGCTCGACCTCTTGAACCGCGCCATCGCCGAGGTGCCCTCGACCTTCATCCGCGACGGCGGGGTCATCGCCGACGGGTACAGCGAGGAACTCGACTCGCTGCGCGCCCTGATGTCAGGAAGCGGCGACATGCTCGCCAGGCTTGAGGAGAAGGAGCGCGAGGAGACCGGGATCCAGGCGTTGAGGGTCGGCTTCAACTCGGTCTCGGGCTACTACATCGAGATGCCGAGATCCCAGGGCGCCAACGCCCCCGAGCGCTACCACCGCAAGCAGACCTTGAAGAACGTCGAGCGCTACACCACCCCCGAGCTGCGCGAGCTTGAGGAGAAGGCGCTCAACGCCAAGGAGCGCTCGCTCGAGCTTGAAAAGGAGCTCTACGACGACCTGCTCCAAAAGCTGCGCGCAAGGCTCGAGGGGATCACCGCGCTTGCCTCCGCGCTCTCCAACATAGACGCGCTCGCGTCTTTCGCGGCAGTCTCCGACGAGCACGGCTACGTGCGCCCGGAGCTTTCCTCCGGATCCGAGATAGAGATCCGCGAGGGCCGGCACCCGGTCATCGAGACCTTGACCTCAAGGCCCTTCGTCTCAAACAGCCTCAAAATGGGGGAGAAGCGCCTTGCCGTGATCACCGGCCCCAACATGGGCGGCAAGTCCACCTTCATGCGCCAGGCCGCGATCATCTGCATCATGGCCAAAGCCGGATGCTTCGTCCCAGCCGCCTCGGCGCGCATCGGCGACATCGACAGGATCTTCACGAGGATCGGCGCGTCAGACGATCTGGTCTCTGGCAGATCCACCTTCATGGTCGAGATGGAGGAGGCGGCGGCCATCCTCAACAACGCCACCCAGAGGTCGCTCGTGATCATGGACGAGATCGGCCGCGGCACCAGCGCGGTCGAGGGCGAGGCCCTCGCCCACGCGATCGCCTGCTACCTGGTCGAGCGCTCGCGCTGCATCGCGCTCTTCTCGACCCACTACGCTGGGATCTCGGATCTCTCAAAGACCAGGCCCGACGTGCTGAGCCTGTGCTTCAAGGCCGAGGAGTCCGGCGGGCGCATCGTCTTCCTCTACCACGCAAGCGAGGGGAGCCAGCAGTACTCCTACGCCTTGGAGGTGGCAAAGCTCGCAGGACTGCCGGGCGAGGCGCTCGCCTGGGCCCGCGGGGAGATAGGAAGCCGCGGCAGGCAAGACACTGCCGCCGCGCAGCAGGCAACGCAGGCGCAGCATGGCGCGATGGCTGCGGCGGATTCAGGGAAGGCAGCGGCCGTGCGCGAGGCCCAGGCAAAGGCGGTCGAGAGGCTGGTCAAGCCCAAGGCCTTCAGCGAGCTTCTGGGAGTAGACGTCAACTCGATGACCCCGCTTCAAGCCTTGAACGAGCTCTCAAGGCTTCGCGATCTGGCGCGCGCCGAGGAGGGGGAATAAGGCGCAAGCCATCCGAGCCTGCCGCGGCGGCCTTGATTCAACCTGCAATTTTTGGGCAGCGGGGATCCCCCGGGGCGGACGCCCCGGGGGATTTTCGTCAGTGGTCGCTGTCGTCCGAGAGGGCCGAGGCGTCGATGCCGTTCTCCTCGCACAGCTTGCGGAGGTTCCTTAGGATCTCGTTTTGGATCTGGCGCACGCGCTCGCGGGTGAGGTTGATCTTCGCGCCCACGTCCTCGAGGGTCATGACCTCGGCCCCGCCAAGCCCGAAGCGGTTCAGCACCACCAGGCGCTGCTTCTCGTCAAGTCCGCGGAACCATTTCCTTATGATCGAGACGAGCTCGTGGCGGTCCATCGACTTCGTGGGGGTCGCGATGGAGTTGTCAGGCAGGATGTCCATGATCGACATCTCGCGGTCGTCGTCGCCCCCGTAGAGGGTGTTCGAGACCTGGGTCGTGCCGTCTGAGAGCTGCATGAGCTTGCGCACGTGGGTTGAGTCCTTGTTCGCGGCCTTGGCGATCTGCCCCACCGAGATGTCGTCGGTCTGCAGCTCGTCGGCAAGGCGCTTGCGGATGCGCTTGTAGGAGTTGATCTCCTTGACGATGTGCACGGGCAGCCTGATCATGCGCGACTGGCTGATGATCGCCTGCTCGATGCTCTGGCGGATCCACCATGTCGCATAGGTCGAGAACCTGAAGCCGCGGTCGGGGTCGAACTTCTCGACTGCATGGATCAGGCCCAGGTTGCCCTCCTCGATGAGGTCGAGCATCGGCACGCCGCGCATACGGTAGTCCTTGCAGATGTTGACCACCAGCCTGAGGTTCGAGGTGATCATGGTGTCGATGGCCTTGCGGTCGTTCTGGCGCGCCTTGCGGCCGATCTCTATCTCCTGTTCCGGCGTGAGCAGCGGGTATTTGCGGATCGAGCTGAAGTAGGCCGACAGCAGATCGTCGCCGCCTCCCTTTCCGCGCCCGGATCCCCTGTCTATCTCCGCGCCTTCCATCTCTTGCGCTTCCTCGGCAGACGGCTCCTCCTCAGGCTCAGTCGGACGCTTGTATTTTCTCATATTTGTCTGATATTTTTAATATTTTTATGTAGTTCTTATAGTGCAACACCGCGCCGCCTCAGCGGGGCAAGTAGCCCAGCGGGTTGACCGACTTGCCGCGGTACCTGATCTCGAAGTGCAAGTTCACGCGATCCGAATCGGTAGAGCCCATCCTGGCCACGCTCTGGCCGCGCTTGACCTTCTGGCCCTCGCGCACCAGCAGCGAATCATTGTGGGCGTACGCCGACAGGTATTCGTTGTCGTGGTTGATGATAACAAGATTTCCGTATCCGCGTAGGGCGTTGCCGGCATAAACCACCTGGCCGTCGGCGGCCGCCATGACGTTCTGGCCGCGAGTGCCCGCGATGTCGATGCCCTTGTTGCCGTTCTCGTTCAAGCTGAAGCTGCGGATCACCTTGCCGCTGGCAGGCCACATCCAGGTCACGCCTCCGGCGCTGCGGGTGCGCCCGGACGCAACCGGCGTGGTGGCGGCCACGGCCTCGCCCTGCTGGGGCTGGGATGCCTGAGCCTTGTCCTGCTGGGCCTTGTCGCCGCCCTCGACCGTGGTCTTGGTGCCGTTGGGGCCGCTTACCGTGACCTTGCGCGAGACCACGGTGTCGGTGACCGTGCCTGCCTGAACGCCCGCGACCGGGACGACCTGCTGTTCAGAGCGCGAGGTGGCGCGGCGCGCGTCGGGATCCTCGATGGTCAGGACCTGGCCGGGCACCAGGCGGTAGGGAGCCTGAAGGTTGTTGACGCGCACGATGGCCGAAGGCGGGATCCCGGTTGCGCGCGAGACCGAGGTCAGGTTGTCGCCCTGCTTCACGGTATAGGAGCCGCTCTGGCTCGAAGCGCTCTGGGCGCTGCCGCCGATGTGGATGACCTGCCCCGTCTTGATGCTGTATGGGGGCTCGATGCCGTTGTCCTGGGCCAGCGACTTGTAGTTCTGGCCGTACCTGAAGGCGATCGAGAAGAGGGTGTCGCCCTGCTGCACCACGTAGTCGGTGGAGGAGGAGCTTTGAACGGAAGTCGCATTGCCGCCTGACGGCTGCTCCTGGAAGGAGCGGTGCACGCTCACCGTGCGGTTCACGACGCGCGGCCGCGCCTGGCGCTGCTGCACCACGGCCTGGCGCTGGGCCATGGGATCGGCATTGGCGTCCACGACCTGTGCGTTCATGCTGTCGCCCGAGCAGGCGGAGAGCGACGCGGCCGCGCCGCAGAGCGCGAGCGCGGCGATGGCTGAATAATTCCTCTTGAGGTTAGAAAACAAGCTTGTAGACGACATAGAAGAGCACCAGTAGGACGATTGCCCAGCCGATGTAGTCGATGTAGCGGCGGATGGCCTTCTCCATCCTCTCGCCGCCCCACGCAATCACCCCGGCCTCGAGGTAGAACCTCAGGCCGCGGCCGACTATGGACACCGGCACGAAGAAGAATATCGAGAGCATGCCCGCGCTTCCGGTGCGCGCGACGCTCTCGGCTGCCATGACGCCGCAGGTGACCGCGATGATCTTGTAGGGGATCGGGGTGAAGGCCCCGATGAAGATCATCAGCACGCCGTAGCGCATGGTGAACCAGCCGCGCACGGTTTCCATGTTCGCGGTCTGGTGGAAGTACTCGATGAGATCCTTGATCCAGGGATCGTAGATGAAATACCCCAGGTAGTAGCCGCAGACGGCGCCGGCGATGGAAGCTATGACGGTGATGAGCGCATAGCGGTAGGCGCGCTTGGGCGTGGCCAGGCACATCGGGGCGAGCATCACATCAGGCGGGATCGGCCAGAACACCGACTCGCAGAAGCTGTCTGCGACGAGGAACCAGGATGCCTTGGGGTGCTTTGCAAGCTTGATGCAAAGCTCGTAGATGTACGAAAAGAAACTTAATGCCTTCATGGGATTTCAACCGGACATGTGATGGGTTCAGGCGCCCTCGAGCAGGCAGACAGCCTCGCAGGCTATGCCCTCGGAGCGCCCGGTGAAGCCGAGCTTCTCGGTGGTGGTCGCCTTGACGCTCACGCATGAGGCATCGATTCCAAGATCCGAGGCGATGTTGCACCTCATCTCCTCCTCATAAGGGGCCATCTTGGGAACCTGCGCGATTATCGTCATGTCGGCGTTAGAAACGCGCCAGCCGGCGGCATTGATCCTCGATGCGACGTCGCGCAGGAGCTCGCGGCTGTCGATGCCGAGGAAGCGGTCGTCGCTGTCCGGATAGAGGTGGCCGATATCGCCCATGGCCAGGGCCCCCAGCAGCGCATCGCACAGCGCGTGCAGCAGCACGTCGCCATCCGAGTGCGCGATGAGGCAGTGCTCCGAGGGCACCCTCGCCCCGCCGATCACGATGGGCCCCGCGCCCGTGCCGAAGCGGTGGACGTCAAAGCCGTGGCCGATCCTCATCTTCATGTCCTGTCTCCCACAAGGGCCTCCGCCAGGGCGAGATCCTGCCGGAGGGTGATCTTGAAGTCGGGGCTTGAGGCCTCGACCAGGCGCGGGCGGTAGCCCGCCGCCTCCATGGCCGACGCGTCGTCGGTGATCTCAAGGCCGCGCGCGCGGGCCTTCTCAAGGGCCTTTAAGAGCAGCTCCGTCCGGAAGACCTGGGGGGTAAGCGCGCGCCACAGCGCCTTGCGCGGCACCGTGCGCAGGCAGCGCCCATCCTCCTCGAGCTTTACCGTGTCGGCCATGCGCTGCGCGAGGATCGCTCCGTCATCGTCCTTGGTGCCTGCATCGAGCACCCGCTTAAGATCTTGATCTGAAAGAAGCGGCCTTGCCGCATCGTGGACCAGGACGAAAGGCGCCTTGCAGCGCGCGAGCCCCGCGATGACGCTCTCAAAGCGCTCGGATCCGCCCTCGCAGGCCTCGACCCTGGGATCCGAGGCGATGGGCAGGGAGGCGAAGAAGCCGTCATCCCTGCTTATGGGGATTATGACCTTGCGCACCTTGGGGCATTTTAGAAAGATCCGCGCCGTGCGCTCGAGCACGGGGATCCCCCCGAGCTTCAAGTACTGCTTGGGCACGGCGCCGCCCATGCGGCGCCCCACCCCGGCTGCGGGGATGACTGCGTCGGCTATCGGCTGCATTCTCACCTGGCAGAGCTGCGGTCTGGCTCGATGACCCTGTAGAAGGTCTCGTCGGGCTTGATCATCCCGAGATCGTTGCGCGCCAGCTCCTCGAGCGTGAGGTTGCCCTGCTGGAGGTCCTCGATCTCGTCCTCGAGGGCCTGGTTGCGCATCGTCAGCTTGTCTGACTTCGCCTTGGCCTCCGCCACCTGGACGGCGACGTTCTGGTACTGGAGGAAGCCGTTGCGGCCTCCCCACATGTCATAGGCCAGAAAGGCGATGGCGCCGGCGAGCACAATCCCTAAAAGACGCATCTCACCCTGTCCTCAGAGCTTGCCGTCCTGGTATTCCTTGGCCGCGCGGATGAACCCCGTGAAGAGCGGGTGCCCGGTGCGCGGGTTGGAGGTGAACTCGGGGTGGAACTGAACGCCGATGAACCAGGGGTGGCTGGGGATCTCGACGCACTCGACGAGGCGGTTGTCGGTCGACATACCGGCAACGCGCATGCCCGCCTTCTCGAGGTCGCCGATGAGGTTGTTGTTGACCTCATAGCGGTGGCGGTGGCGCTCGACGATGTCGTCCTTGCCGTAGAGCTTGCGCACGAGCGTGCCGCTCTTCAAGTGGCACAGCTGGCCGCCGAGCCTCATGGTGCCGCCCAGGTCGGACGCGCCGGAGCGCTTCTCGACCTTGCCGTCCTCGCCCAGCCACTCGGTGATGAGCGCGACGACCGGGTACTTGGTCTCGGGGTCGAACTCGGTTGAGTTGGCGCCGGGCATGTTGGCCACGTCGCGGGCGTACTCGATGATGGCCACCTGCATGCCAAGGCAGATCCCCAGGTAGGGGATCTTGTGCTCGCGCGCGTAGCGCGCGGCCATGACCTTGCCCTCGATGCCGCGCTTGCCGAAGCCGCCGGGCACCAGGATCGCGTCCAGGCCCTCGAGCACCTCGGTGCCCTTGACCTCGACGTCCTCGGAGTCGATGTACTTGATGTTGACCGTCAGGCGGTTCTTGAGGCCGCCGTGCTTCAGGGCCTCGTTCACCGACTTGTAGGCGTCGTGGAGCTCCACGTACTTGCCCACCATGCCGATGTTGACCTCGCCCACGGTGTTGGCCTGCTGGTAGAGCACCTGCTCCCAGTCCGAGAGGTCGGCCTCCGGCACCTTGAAGCCGAAGCGGTCGACGATGAACTGGTCGAGGTACTGGGACTTTAAGATCGCCGGGATCTTGTAGATGGAATCGACGTCCTTCAAGGAGATGACCGCGCGCTCGGGCACGTTGCAGAACATCGCGATCTTGTGGCGCTCGTGCGGCGGGATGCTGACCTCGGAGCGGCATATGAGCACGTCAGGCTGGATGCCGATGGAGAGCAGCTCCTTCACGGAGTGCTGGGTCGGCTTGGTCTTCACCTCGCCTGAGGTCTTGAGGTACGGAACCAGGGTCAGGTGCATGAACACCGCGTTCTCGCGCCCGATCTCGACGGCCAGCTGGCGGATGGCCTCGAGGAACGGCTGCGACTCGATGTCGCCGACCGTGCCGCCGATCTCGACGAGCGTGACGTCATTGCCCTCGGCGCCGTCGATGATCTTCTCCTTGATCGCGTTGGTGATGTGCGGGATCACCTGGATGGTGGCGCCAAGGTAGTCGCCGCGGCGCTCCTTGCGGATCACCTCGGAGTAGATCCTGCCGGTGGTGCAGTTGTTCTTGTGCGACATCCTGGCGTGGATGAAGCGCTCGTAGTGGCCGAGATCGAGGTCGGTCTCCGCGCCATCCTCGGTCACGAACACCTCGCCGTGCTGGATCGGGCTCATCGTGCCTGGATCGACGTTGATGTAGGGATCAAGCTTGATGATGGTGACCTTGAGCCCGCGGGCCTCGAGCACGGCCGCGAGCGAGGCGCCGGCAATGCCCTTGCCCAGGGAGGAGACGACGCCCCCCGTGACGAAGATAAGCTTCAATGGCTTCTTGGGCTCAGCGCTCTTTTTCTCGTTGGATGACGACATGGATACTCCGCCGAAAAGAATTTCACATAACCCAGCGATTATAGCATAGGGAATCCACCGCACCGGGCAGGCATCGGGCCTGGGCACACGCTTTGCAAATCGAAGCGCCGATAAACAATATATTGATAAACAAAGAGATTAAAAGAAAGCTCACGCAGACGCATGAAGGCTTGAGCATCGCCCCAGCACTAGGCGGTGGCGGCCCGCGCAGGGCGCGGGCGAAGGCTTTAAAAGGGAGGGCGCTGCGCGCCCTGCCCGCAGGAGAGGCTACATGCGCTCTATCGAGGTGATCTGGGGGATGGCCCTGATCTTGGCTGCCAGGCGGTCGAAGGCCGAGAGCCCGGTGACCAGCAGGTCGATGTCGATGATGCTCGTCATGTTCTTGCTGTCAACGCGCGACCTCACGCCTGCGATGTTGAGCTTCTCGTTGGCAATGAGCGTGGTGATGTCGCGCAGCATGCCCGAGTAGTCCTGGCCCGTGATCCTCATCGTGATCGTGTAGGTCTTGTCGCCCGAGCTGCCCCACTGCGCCGGCACCACCTTCTCGGGCTCTGAGAGCGCGAGCGCCTTCAACTGCTCGCAGGACCTGCGGTGGATGGAGACGCCGCGGCCCTTGGTGATGAAGCCCACTATCTCGTCGCCCGGGATCGGCTGGCAGCACTTGGCGATGTGCGTGAGCAGATTGCCCACGCCGTCGACTATCACCGCGCCGGGCTTCTGGCGGTTGTGCTGCTGGATGGCGGTGTTGGACTTCTGCTCGATGATCGCGTTGAGCTCGGCCTGCTTCTGCTCCTCGCTCTTCTCGGCCTCGGCGAGGTTTAAGACGAAGGCCAGCACGGTGTTGACGCTGGTGTCGCCAGCGCCAACTGCGGCGAAGAGGTCGTCGGCCTTCTTGACGTTGAAGCGCTGGAGGTTGGCCGAGACCATCGCGGTGAGCGCGTCGCGCCCGATCCCAAGCCCCCTGCGCTCGCACTCGCGCAGCACGTCGTCGTAGCCGCTGTCGCGGTTGCGGTCGTAGTCGAGCTTGCGGAAGTAGGACTGCACCTTCGCGCGCGCCCGCGCGGTCTTGATGAAGCCGTTGTCCGGGTTGAGCCAGTCGCGCGAGGGGTTGGGGTTCTTCTGGGTGATTATCTCGACGGTCTCGCCGGTGTGCAGCACATAGTTGAAGGGGACGATCCTCCCGTTCACCTTCGCGCCGATGCAGCGGTGGCCGACCATGGTGTGCACCGAGTAGGCGAAGTCCAGCGGGGTCGCGCCCTGCGGCAGGTCGAGCACCTCGCCTGCCGGCGTGAAGACGTAGACCTCGTTCTCGAAGACCTGGTTGCGGAACTTCTCCATAAGCGTGCCGGACTCGACCAGGTCGTCCCTCCACGCCAGGAGCTTGCGCAGCCAGTTGATGCGCTGCTCGACGCCCGAGCTCTGCCCCGCCCCTTCCTTGTACTTCCAGTGCGCGGCCACGCCCAGCTCGGCGGTGTTGTGCATGTTGCGCGTGCGGATCTGGATCTCCACGCGCTTGTCCCCGTCGCCGTAGACCACGGTGTGGATGGACTGGTAGCCGTTGGCCTTGGGGTTGGCGATGTAGTCGTCAAACTGCTCCTGGATGTGGCGCCACCTGGTGTGGACGATGCCGAGCACGGCGTAGCAGTCGGAGATCTTCTCGACGATCACGCGGACGGCGCGGATGTCGTAGAGTTCGTCAAAGCGCAGGTGCTTGCGCTGCATCTTGCGCCAGATGCTGTAGATGTGCTTGGGCCTGCCGTAGACCTCGCACTTGATCCCCTCCTTCTTGAGGAGATCGGAAAGCTCGTTCACGAAGTTCTCGATGTACTTCTCGCGGTCGACGCGCCTCTCGCCCAGGTCGCGGGCAATCTCGCGGTACTTGTCAGGATGCAGGCAGCGGAAGGCCAGATCCTCGAGCTCCCACTTGAGCTGGCCGATGCCCAGGCGGTTGGCAAGCGGGGCGTAGATGTTCGCGACCTCGCGGGCGATGGCGGTGCGCACCACCTCGTCGGCGTTGGCCGCGGCCCTGATGACCGCGATGCGCTCGGCAAGCTTGATGACCACCGCGCGCACGTCCTCGACCATCGCAAGGAGCATGCGCCTGATGCGGTCTACCTGCTCCTCCGAGGCGGTGCCGGAGTTGATGGTCTGGAGGAAGCGGATGGCCTCCATCTTGCGGACGTTCAAAAGGAGCTTGTGCACCTCGGGCCCGAAGTGCTCGAGGACCTGGGCCGGGGTGATGTAGCCGTTCTCAAATGCCGGGTAGATGATGCTGACCTTGAGCGACATCAGGTCCATGTTGACGGTCATGAGCACGGAGACTATCTCGGCCGAGAGCCTCACGAAGCGCTCGCGGTCGGCCTCGACGTTCTCCTTCTTGAGCTTCTTCTCGCGATCCTCAAGGCAGGAGATCACGAAGTCGCTGGTCTTGTGGAGCTCAAGCCGGTCGGCGTCCGGCAGCTTGAGATCGTCTATCCAGTTCTTGAAGTCGAATGAAGGCTCGTGGGTGTCCCTGATCGCGACCATTCCTTACCGCTCCCCTGATGCGCTTGATCCATGCGAAGGGATTTTAAACCATGAATGGCAGGCGGCCCGTCAAAGAGCGAAAAGTTCCGTTCCAAAAGCCGGGATGGTCCGCAAGAGCTCCGACCTCGCCCCGGCTTTTGCTGAACCTGTGTCCTGGTTTAAGTTGACTACGAGTTCACTACAACTTGAAAAAGCAAAACAGCCTGCGCTGGCCGCGCCAGGCCGCGCGCGCCTTGTCTTCTGCATTCAAACTGCAAAACCCAATCCCGCGCATGGCGCAGGTGCTTGCGGGACCGTCAAAAACTCTTCCAGCAGTTCTCTTTTATGAAACCCACGATGAACCCGGCATCCCCCCCCTCGTAGCATGCGGCAAGCAGCTTCTTGAACTTGGGAACATGCCTCTTTGGGATCACGATGAATCCCTGCCCGTGGGCTATCAGGAAATGATTGGCAAAGATCACGGCCGAGCGCTTGTTTCCGTCAAGGAAGACCTGCGCCTTCATCGTGTAGAGGCACAGATGTATCGACTTGTCGATATCGGGCATGTCCGATGAGAGGATGTTTTCGATCTGATCCTTCACCTCGCACTCCACTGGGATGGGAGGAACGCAGGACGATCCACCGATCGCCACCGGCACGCCACGGATCCTTCCGCCGTCTGCGAAAAAGCCCTCGTTTACGAGCCTGGCAATATGGCAGAGGACGTAGTAGTCGCTCCTTGCCTGAATCACATCCTCGTCCAAGATGAACTCCCAGGCGTGCTTGAGGTTGAGGATCTTCTGGACATCGGTTGCCGTCATGCCGCTTACCTTGCCGTTGTCTATGATCTCCTCGGTCTGCAGAAAGGATGTGGCCCCCCCTCCAAGATCGCCTGGTCATAGATGTTCGCCTTCATGTTGGCACGGGCGAAGTCCAGATTATGAACCACGCGTGGCGGAAGCTCGCCTCCCTGGTACCCAAGATTGGCAAGGAGCTTGTCGAGCTTGCGGATCTGCTTTCGAAACTCCCGAGCCTCGCGGGTGCTGCGAAGGAGCAGTTGATAGAGATCGTCCGAGTAGGCCCCGACATAGGTGGAGGCAACCCTGCTGCCTATGTGCTTTCGCGTGTACAAGTATTTCCGGCCGCTCACTTCCTTGACTTCAGGCGTGCCCTCGTAAGGGATCAGCGAAAGCCTTGCATTCAGGTCCGCCCGTTGCCGAAGCGCTTCCTGAATTTCATCGAATGCAGACATTAGGATCGTCTCCTTTTAGGAAACATTTCTCATACCAAGATATCAAAATGTTCCCTAAACGCTGAAGATTGGGGGTGCGCAAGCCGCATCACGGCGCCAGCCTTTATCTTTCCCAGGAAGACTTGGAAGTGCAGCTTTTGCCCGCTTTACACTCACGAAGGGACTCAGGCCCGGCGCGGCGGCTGGTCCGATTAGGGCGCACAAGGGCAGTCGCCAACCTCAAACGCCTTCCTAACCATAGCCTTTGCCGCCATATGCAGGATGGACGCCAAGCGCGCGGATGACCAGGATCTCCCCTTCTGAAGCCTCGGTCTGCCACTTGAACCTGCCGTACCCTTCATTGCACTGGTGGTTGAGCACCATCGCGCCTGCGATATTGCCGTCCTCAAGGCAGATGCAGAGCTCCCCGGCTTCTATCGATTCCTTAAGGAACTCAGGGGCCGGATAGATGTCCTTCTTTCACCCGATGTCGTACTGGGAATCCTTCATCGCGTCTATCAGCGAGTGGTAAGAGCTCCTGACAGCTTCAAGTTGATCCTCGTCCGCCTTGGCGATCCTCATCGTCAGCCCTCCAAAATTACGATCAATCCCGCCCGCCCCCATTTCCGCGCCGGGTACGCCTGCATCCAGCCTCAGGCCTTCTTCCCTTTTGCCCTCGTGAGCACTATGACAGTCTCGATGTGGGCCGTGCGCGGGAACATGTCGAAGATCCCCCACTCCTTGATGGAGTAGCCGCTTGAGAGCATCTGCGGCAGATCGCGCGCGGCGGCAAGCGGGTTGCAGGAGACCAGGACCACGAGCGGGAAGCTCCGCTTGGCGCAGTAGGCGCAGGCGCGGGAGGCGCCCTCCCTTCCGGGGTCCATGACCACGGCGTCGTGGTCGCCCAGGGCGAAGTCGTCCTTTTCAAACGCCTCGTCAAGATCCACCGTCACGAAGGAGGCGGTTGAGATCCCGGCAAGCTTCGCGCTCCTTGTCGCAAGCTCGGTCATCGAGTCCACGACGTCGGCGCCGACAACCTTGGCTCCCGACTTGGCAAGCGGCAGCGTGAAGTTGCCGATGCCGCAGAAGAGGTCGAGCACGCTCATCCCGGGCTTCGGATCCACGGCCTTGAGCACGCGCCCGACCATGGCCTTGTTCACCTCGCGGTTGACCTGCACGAAGGAGTCGCCGCGGCAGAGGATCCTGATCCCGTCCGAGGTGATGTAGAGCGAGTCAGGATCGCCGCAGATGAGGCGGGAGCGCGGCAGCTCCTTCATGCCCTCGGAGGTGCGCTCCATGACGTTCTCGGTGGCGCTGACCACGATCCGCCGCGCCTTGGCGAAGGCTGCAAGCGCCTCCTCGTCCTCCTTGGGAATGGCCGCGGTCACGCGCAGGTTAATGCCGGCCGCCTCGTCGCCCTGCACGAGCTCGACGTGGCCGATCTTGCCGCGGCACCTAAGCGATCCCAGAAGTTCCCTGAGCTCTGGCAGGAGATTGTTGAGCTCAGGGCAGAGCGTGAGGCAGGAGTCGATGGTGCAGACGTCCTTGGACTTGCCTGCGCGAAAGCCCAGGCGGAACACCCCGCGGTCGAAGCGCGCGGCCAGGCGGCAGCTGCGGCGGTAGCCCTGCTGCGGGCTGCGCTCGATGAAGGACGGCGCGGAAAGCTCGATCCCCGCCTTCTTGAAGATCCTGCGGATCCCCGCTACCTTCGCGTCCAGGGCGTCGTCCGGATTGATGTGGGCAAGCGGGCAGCCGCCGCACTGCCCGCGCACCGGGCATGGATCCTCCATCCTGCGCTCGGAGCGCTTTAGGAGCTTGATGATCGAGCACTGCCCGGTCGTGCCCTTCTGCCAAACAGGCTGTACGCGGGCTACCTCGCCTGGCAGCAGATCCTCGCAGAACCACACGCAGCCGCGCGCCTTGCCGACGCCCTGGCCCTTGATGTCGAGAGAGGCGCATTCAAGCTCGAAGGCGCTGCGGTCAAATGACTTTTTTCTGGGGACGTAGAAGCTGACCATCACGGGCCTCCTTGAGGTATGACGCATAAAGATCGCGCGAGCGCAGCCTGCGCCCGTTTAGGAGCGAGGCGATCGCGGCGCGGTTGACGGCCTTCAAGGCCGCGCGGGCGTCAGGACGGGCGGTGAGCCCGGCTGCAACGGCGTTGAGCGCGGCGCCGTCCACCGCGTCGGGATCGCCGTCTTGAGCCATGGCAAAGCCCTCGCCTGGGATGAAGCTGTAGCGCGCGCGCTCGTCGAAGCCGCCCTGGCCGAAGTCCGGCGCGTAGCCAAGCTGCGAGAGCAGCCCGGTCTCGAAATCGCGCAGCGCCATCGCCTCGTCGCCCTTGCGCAGGCGCTCGATCGTGTTCATGTACAGCGCGAAGAACTGCGGGCTGCCTTCGTCGTCGCGGTAGAGCCAGTAGACGAGCTCGTTGACATAGCCTGCGCAGAATACCGCAGGCGCTGGGATCTCAGCGGCTGGCCCGGCCGCGCGCGCCGCGCGCAGCACGGCAAGCTCGGACCTCCCGCGCACGAACTCACACTCAAGCGGGGAGAACGGGCGCAGCAGCGCCCGCATGCGGCTGAGCTCCTTTGCAGAGGCCCTGCACACCGCCCCGACGCGCCCGTGCGCAAGCGAGAGCAGCGTCAGGAGCAGCGAGCGCTCGCGGTAGGGCCTGCTGTGGATGAGGTAGCAGGGCTCGGGGGCCCCGGGGATGGCGCTCACCGCTTCTCGAAGTCGGTGTAGCCCAGGCTCTTCAAGGCGCGCTCGTCGTCGGCCCAGCCGGCCTTGACCTTGACGAAGAGCTTTAGGAACACCTTCTGCCCGAAGAGCTTTTCCATGTCGAGCCTGGCCTCGGTGCCAATCTTCTTGATGCGGGATCCGCCCGCGCCTATGACCATCTTCTTCTGGCCCTGGCGCTCGACGAGGATCGTCGCGCTGATGCGCAGCAGATCCTCCTCCTCCTCGAAGGAGTCGATCTCGACCGTCGAGGAGTACGGCAGCTCGTCGCCCATCTGACGCATCAGCTTCTCGCGCACGATCTCGGCTGCGAGGAAGCGCGAGGAGCGGTCGGTGACGGAGTCGTCGGAGTACATGTGCTCGCCCTCGGGCAGGCACTCGAACACGACCTTGCGCAGCTCGTCGAGGTTCACCGCCTTGAGCGCCGAGACCGGCACCACGGCCTTGAAGTCCATCTTCTCGGACAGGCGCTGCATCACCGGCAGAAGCTCGGCGCGATCCTTGTGGAGCATGTCGAGCTTGTTGATGCAAAGCACCGCGGGCACGCCCGCTTCGGCGGCCTGGCGCACGCGCGCGAAAGCCATCTCGTCGTCGTCATTCCAGGTGAAGGGATCGACCACGAAGATCACGGCGTCAACCCCCGAGAGCGCGCTCTGGGCGGCGCGGTTCATCAGGTGGTTGATGGCGCGCGGCTCCTTGCGGTGCAGCCCCGGGGTGTCGACGTAGGCGGCCTGGTAGTCGCCCTGGGTGTCAACGCCCAGGATGCGGTTGCGCGTCGTCTGCGGCTTCCTCGAGGTGATGCTGACCTTCTGGCCGATGAGGTGGTTCATCAGCGTCGACTTGCCCACGTTGGGCCTGCCGATGATCGCCACGAAGCCGAAATGCGTTGGCATGCTAAAAGCCCCTTCAGCGCTTGAGCTGCTTTAAAGGATGTTCCTGCAGGTAGGCGAGGGCCTTGCCCGCCGCCTCCTGCTCAGCGCGGCGCTTTGAGGTGCCGCTGCCCTTGAACTCCGGGATCCCCTCGATCCTCACGGAGACGTCGAAGCTCTGGTTGTCGTCGGTGCCGTGGATCGCGTCGAGGTGGTACGACGGTAGCGGGCGGTGCAGCGACTGCATCTTCTCCTGCAACGCCGACTTGTGGTCCTTCTGCCCCTCGCCGGGCTGGATCGTGGCCAGGCGGGTCTTGAACCAGGAGAGCACCACCGAGCGCACGCGCGGGTAGTCGTCGCCCGAGTCGATGAACATCGCCCCGATGATCGACTCCACGGCGTCGGCGATGAGCGACTGGCGGCGCATGCCGCCGGTCTTGAGCTCGCCCGGGCCGAGCCTCAGGCAGTCGCCGATGCCGTACTCGCGCGCGATCTCCGCGAGCATGACCTCGCACACCAGCGTCGAGCGCATGCGCGTGAGATCGCCCTCGGGCGACTTGGGGAAGAGCTCGTAGAGCTTGCGGGCGATGATCATTCCCAGGATCGAGTCGCCCAGGTACTCGAGCCTCTCGTTGTGCACCGGGCCGAAGCTGCGGTGCGTGAGTGCCTGCTCTAAGAGCCTGATGTCCTGGAAGGCGTAGCCAAGCCTCAGCTCGAGGTTTTGCAGCGCGAAGATGTTTATCTGGCTGCGGTCGTCCATCAATGGAGCCCTCCTATCCTGCCTAGGTTGAACGAGGAGGGGATCCATGAGGGCAGCATGCTGTCGGATCCGCGGTCAAAGGAGAGCGACATCCAGATGCAGACGGTCCTGCCCACGAGGTTCTCGTAGGGGACGAAGCCCCAGAAGCGCGAGTCCTTGCTGTTGTCGCGGTTGTCGCCCATCACGAAGACATGATCCTCAGGCACCTTCCAGGCCCCCTGCGGCAGGTTCCCCTGCGTGTAGAAGTAGTTCTCGAAAGTCCCGGAGTTGGGGTTCACCTGGATGCGGTGCTTCGCCCCCAGCAGATCCTCCTCGTAGACGTCGAAGGTCTCGCGGGCAAATCCCGATCCCTCGGCCATCTGCCCCAGGCTCTTGCGCGCTACGGGCTTGGCGTCGGGAGTCAGCTTGGTGCCCTTGGGGAATATGAAGAGCTCCTTGCCGCGGTAGATGATAACGTCGCCAGGCAGCCCGACCACGCGCTTTATGTAGTCGACGCTCGGATCCTCAGGGTACTTGAAGACCACGACGTCCCCGCGCGCAGGCTCGCCCACCTTGATCATCACCGAGTTGGTGAAGGGGTTGCGGAGCCCGTAGTCCCACTTGTTCACGGCGATAAAGTCGCCGCTCTGGAGCGTCGGCAGCATCGACCCGGAGGGGATGCGGTAGGGCTCGAAGAGGAAGGCCCGAAACAGGAACACGAAGAGGATTATGAAGAAGAGCGATCCGCTCTGCCCTATGATCCCGCCTGGCTCCATGATCGCGGCGATCTCCTTGCGCTTGGCGCCGGGGTTCTTCTTCTTGAACTCCTCAGCGCGTTTCTTGCGCTGGGGGCGGCGCTTGATGCGATCGTAGAGCCAGCAGGCGCCGGTAAGCACGCTGAGCGCCGCCAGAATCACTGAGAAAATGTTCATCACTTGTCCTTGCCCACCTTCAATATGGCAAGGAACGCCTCCTGGGGCACGTCCACCTTGCCAAGCTTCTTCATCCTCTTCTTGCCGGCCTTCTGCTTTTCAAGCAGCTTGCGCTTGCGGGTAATGTCGCCGCCGTAGCACTTGGCCAGCACGTCCTTGCGCATCTGCTTCACTGTGACGCGCGCTATGACCTGGGCGCCGATCGCCGCCTGGATGGGGATGTCGAACATCTGGCGGGGGATCACCTCCTTCATGCGGGCGATGATGTCGCGGCCGCGGGCGGCGGCCACCGAGCGGTGCAGTATCACCGCCAGCGCGTCCACGCGCTCGCCGGCGATGAGTATGTCCATCCTCACGAGATCCTCGCGCCTGAAGCACTTGAAGCCGTAGTCGAGCGAGGCGTACCCGCGCGAGACCGACTTCAGGCGGTCGAAGAAGTCGAGCACGACCTCGCTCATCGGGATCTCGTAGGTGAGCGCGACCTGGGAGCCGTGGTAGACCATCGAGGTCTGGATCCCGCGCTTCTCAAGGCACAGCTGCATGATCGGCCCCACGTAGTCCGACGGGGTGAGCATGCGGCACTCGGCGATGGGCTCGCGGATCTCGGCGATGTTGCTCACCGGCGGCAGCGCCGCCGGCGAGTCGATGTGCACGATGTCGCCATTGGTCTCGACTACCTCGTAGATCACGGTGGGCGCCGTGGTGATGAGGTCGAGGTTGTACTCGCGCTCAAGCCTCTCTTGGATGATCTCCATGTGGAGCATCCCCAGGAAGCCGCAGCGGAAGCCAAAGCCCAGCGCCTTGGAGTTCTCAGGCTCGAAGAAGAGCGAGGCGTCGTTGAGCGAGAGCTTCTCCAATGCCTCGCGGAAGGCGTTGTAGTCGTCGGTGTTGACCGGGAACATGCCCGCGTAGACCTGGGGCTTGCTCTTCTTGAACCCCGGCAGCGGCTCCTTGCAGGGGTTCTTCTCGTGGGTGATGGTGTCGCCGACCGGGGCGCCGTGGATGGTCTTGATGTCGCAGGCGACCCAGCCGACCTCGCCGCAGTTTAGGACGTCGACGTCCACGCGCTTGGGCGTGGAGATGCCCAGGCGCTCGACCTGCCAGGTGTCGCCGCGGCTCATCACGCGGATCTTGTCGCCGCGGCGCAGCGTGCCGTTCTTGACGCGCACCAGCGCCACGACGCCGAGGTAGTCGTCGAAGTAGGAGTCGATGATGAGGGCCTGCAGCGGCGCGTCGGGCGAGCCTCCGGGGGCTGGGATCGAGTGGACGATGCGCTCGAGCACGTCGCCCACGCCCACGCCGGTCTTGGCGCTGCAGCGGCAGGCGTCGTGCGCCTCGATGCCGATGAGGTCCTCGATCTCGGCTGCGACCTTGTCGGGATCGGCCGACGGCAGGTCTATCTTGTTGAGCACCGGGATGACCTCCAAGTCGAGGTCGACGGCCTGGTAGCAGTTGGCAAGCGTCTGGGCCTCGACGCCCTGGGTGGCGTCGACGACCAGAAGCGCGCCCTCGCAGGCGAAGAGCGAACGGGACACCTCGTATGAGAAGTCGACATGGCCCGGGGTGTCGATGAAGTTGAGCTCGTAGGTCTTGCCGTCCTTCGCCTTGTACTTGAGCGTCACGGCCTGGGCCTTGATGGTGATCCCGCGCTCGCGCTCTATGTCCATGTTGTCGAGCACCTGGGCGGTCATCTCGCGCTCGGAAAGGCCGCCGCACATCTGGATGAAGCGGTCTGACAGCGTCGACTTGCCGTGGTCGATGTGGGCGATGACTGAGAAATTCCTAACCAGACTGCGGTCGTAATCTGCCATATGAAATCTTGCCTGAAAAAGGTGGGGATCCGGGAGCCGCGGCGCCTTGCGCGCCGCAGGCCAGAGGGGATTTTAGCACAGCGTGCCGCCGCGCCATGGGCTACCTGCCGGGCGCGCCCTCGCCGGCGCTGTCCTGCTGGGACTGGCCCATTGCCACGCCCGAGAGCACCTGCCTTGCCAGTTCCATCGGGATCTCCCCCGTGACTGCGTACTCGCGGTTGACGTCCTGCGTGCGGTAGACGCTGATGGTGCCGGCGCTGGCCTCCTGGAGGTAGAGCGAGGAGCGGGAGTTGATGTAGACGCGGAAGGAGAAGAGCCCGTCGGAGAACTGCTGGTAGGGGCTGACGTTGCCGTCGTCCATCTGCACCGAGCCCTCGGAGACCATCTTGAAGTAGCGGGGGATCTTGATGAAGCCCCAGGGCTCGAGGTTCTCCTGCGCCTCCGGGCGCGAGAGCGCGAAGTGGTCGAACTCCGCATCCGAGAGCACCGGATCGGATGAGGAGTCCTCAGACACGTCGGCAGCCGAGATCTTGAGCGCGACCGCACCTGAGGGCGAGGTCACGTTGACCTCGACGGGGATCCCCTGCCCGTCGTCGAGCGCGACGGCGAAGCCGTAGCGCTGGTCGGAGGTGGGGATGAGCCTTATGAGCGAGACGCGGCGGCCGTTGAGCCTGGTGCGGCCTGAGAACACGCACTGGTAGCCCTGGAGCTTGGTCTTGGGCGACATCAGGCGGTCGAAGACCTGCGAGGGGTGCCAGGTCAGGGGCAGCCGCGCGCCCTTGTCCTCGTTGAAGTCAAAGCCCGCGAGATCGCGCAGCGCGTAGCCTGCGACCGCGCCGTTGAGCGAGCGCCAGAGCACGTACTCGTGCCCGCCCTTGCTGAGGTGGCGGTAGGAGAAGGGGAACATGCCGCGCTGATCCCCCGCCCCGGCGGTGAACTTGACGTTCGAGGCGGCGAAATCCTGGCGGGCCTTGAGGAAGCCGTCCATGCAGCCGTCGTCGGCCGCCTGGGCACCTTGCAGGCAAAACAAAACCGCGAACAGCAGGAGGCTGAAGGCGGTTTTAACAAGTTCGGGCATTGTTATGGAAAAATCTTTTGTCTCAGTTGGAGGCTGTGTCCAGCACGTAGCCGCGGAGGTAGTTGTTGATCCTCGACTCCTCCTGCTGGCGCTTCTCGGCGAGGTCGCGCTGCTCCCTGGGCGAGAGCTGGACGCCCTGCTGGAGCTGCGGCTGGGCGTCGAGCGTGATCGCCTCGCCGCCGTGGTTCTGGTAGCTGGCGAGGTTCACCCCGCCGATGGTGCCCATGGTGCCCACGGCCTGGGTGCCGGCGGCGTTGTCGTCGGCGTTCCAAGCCTGGTAGCCGAAGATGGTGACCATGCAGATGGAGGCTGCTGCGGCGACCTGCCCGAAGATGAAGCCAAGCTTCCTGAGGCTCAGGACATGGACCTTCCTCTCAGGCTCGGCGGCCGGCTGCTCGGCCTGGGCGCCGGACTCGATCTTCGACATCACCGCGTCGGCAAAGCCCATGTCGGCGTGATCGGCAAGCTCTCCGCGGAGCGCCGCGCCCATAGCGGCCCAGTTCTCCAGATGCCTGCGGTCCTCTTCCGACACCTCATGAAGCTTGTCGAGATCCTCGCCGTCAAAGTTGGCCGAAAGGATTTCCTCGTCGTTCACTGCGGTGATCTTGTCGTGCATATGGTCTCCGATCTCTCTTTAACCTTTGCGGAACTGCTCCATCTTCGACTCGATGTACTGGCGGGCCCTGAAGATCCTCGATCTCACCGTCCCTATCGGGACTCCGGCCTTTTCAGATATCTCGTCGTAGGAGAGCCCTTCGAGCTCCCTGAGCATGAACGCCTCCCTCAGTTCCTTGGGGAGTTCGCCCACTGCCTTCAGGATAACCTTTTTCAGTTCCTCGGACTCGATGATCGAATCCGGCGTCTGCCTGTCAGTCAGGGCTTCCGGGGAGGAGGCGTTGAGCACCTCGTCGTCCACGTCCACCTGGCTGCGCTGCCTAGAACTGCTGTCCAGGAAGTTCTTGGCGGCATTGGTGACTATCCTGTAAAGCCAGGTGTAAAACGAGCTTTCGCCCCTGAAGTTCGGCAGAGCCTTGTAGGCCTTGATGAAGGCCTCCTGGGCTATGTCGCTGGCATCAGCGAAATCGCTCACGTACTTCTGGGCGATCTTCACAACGCGGTGCTGGTATCTCACCACCAGCAAGTTGTACGCGCTGATGTTCCCAGCTTGCACTTGCCGCACCAGCTCTTCGTCGCTGCTGCTGCCGGCATCTGGGGCCTTGGGACTCATAAGCTCTTGTACCTGCTTTAACCCTTTGACCGCGGGCTGCGCGGAAAGTTCAAAGTTTTTTAAAAAAGGAAGCTGCGGAGGTGCCTCCGCGCCCCGCGCACGGGGCGGCGGGATCTGCGAATTATAGCATCAGGGCGGCGGGGCCCATTGCCGCCCTGAGGCCCTGCGCGCCCCCGGATTACGGAGGCCGCGCCAAGATGCCGCGGCGGCGCTTTCCTATATAATGGCACCGTCTTTTTGATTCTTTGCGCAGGATCATCAATCCCATGTTCAGAAAGCTCGTCATCTGCGCCGCCGCCCTGCTGGCAGCCGCGCTTCCCCTGCAGTCGCAAGCCGCCAAGGCCCAGTCCCAGGCGCAGCAGGCCCCCGCCGCCCTGTCCGTCTCGACCGACATCGGCGAGGTCCAACTGCCCACCGCTCAGGAGCTCCAGGACGCCGCCGAGGCCCTCAAGAACGACTCCACCTTGAAGGAAGACGAGCGCAATGACCGCATGGCCGAGCTTGCCAACGCGCAAGCGGGGCTGCAGACGCTGCAAAGCGTCCAGGCCAGCATCAGCTCCCTCAAGAAGACCGTCTCGGGGGCGTCCTCCCAGCTGCGCAAACTCGCCTCCGATCTCTACAAGGCCGAGCGCCAGTACGCCGAAGTGCCATCGGTGCAGAAGTACAACTCGGAGAACATAGGCCAGCTCATCGACTCGCTGCGCAACTCCTCGACGGGCGCCCAGCAGGAGCTCTCGTCGGCCACCGCCGAGTACAGCGATCTGCAGACCCTGCCCGAGCGCGCCCAGACCACCATCAGCAAGAACAACGCCGACATCGCGCAGATAAGCTCGTCGCTGCAGCAGGATTCCGATCCCAAGAGCCCCGGGGTGCGCAACCGCGCATTGAACATGTATGCTATGGGGCTGCAGAACCAGCTGCTCCAGGCCCAGCTTGAGAACCACACGCTGCTCCTGGATCTCGCAAACTACCGCGTCCGCATCGCGACCATCAAGAACAACTACTTCCAGAAGTACCTCGCCGCAGCACA
>Ga0256406_1002400_pt1 | contig 26530 bp, 23 predicted proteins | sample RumenRJG_03DNA_FD_185986 | JGI IMG/M metagenome (GOLD analysis project Ga0256406, IMG submission 185986) | Bovine rumen microbial communities from Lethbridge, Alberta, Canada - RJG_03 | ecosystem: Host-associated > Mammals > Digestive system > Stomach > Rumen | place: Canada: Alberta | collected...
TCCTCATGCTCTTCGTTTACAGAGGACTTGGTATCGCAGCGGATCTGGCACTGCTCTTTTACGTAGTCATCGTTGTCAACATAATGTCACTTATGGGAGCAACCCTGACTCTGCCCGGTATCGCAGGTATCATCGTAGCTGTAGGTATGGCAGTCGACGCCAACGTCATCATATTCTCCCGAATCAGGGAAGAACTCGCTGCGGGACGAAGTATAAGAGTCGCATCTGAGACCGGATACAAGAGGGCGCTGACCTCTATCATCGACTCTCAGGTAACCACTCTGATCGCTGCTGTCATCCTCTACGAGGTAGGTACAAGCTCGGTCAAGGGCTTCGCCTTCACCTTCATGGTAGGTATCATCGTAAGTATCTTCACGGCGGTAATCGTCACCCAGCTCTATGTTGGACTTTTCGCGCAGAGCAGGAAGACTGCAAGACTTGGATTCTTCGGAATGAAGAAAGACGGCACCCCCTCCATGACATTCCGTGGACAGATCCACCTGATAGATAAGAGAAAGATATTCTATTGCGTTTCCGCATGCATACTGATACTGGGACTGGTCTTCGGCGTAGCAAGAGGCCTGAACTTCGGTATCGACTTTACCGGCGGTACCATGATCCAGATGGATATGGGCAAACAGGTAAAGATCGCAGACGTGGAAAAATCCATCAAGAAATACAACCTGGATCCGGAGATCATATACTCGGGAGACGGTAACAAAGAGATAGTCATCAGGACAACCAAGGCTCTCGCAAACGAAGACAGAGCCAAGGTAATAGACTCAATAAACAAGGATTTCGGCACCAAGGATGAGAATGTCATAGCCCAGGAACTCTTCGGAGGATCCATAGGCAAGGAGCTGAGGAACAACGCATTGCTTGCTCTGGCCATAGCTGCAGCCTGTATGCTTATATATATCAGGATAAGGTTCAGACAGTGGCGATTCGGTGGAGCGGCCCTCCTTGGCGATCTTCACGACGTGCTCATAGTCGTATCATTCTACGCCATATTCCAGGTAACGGTAAACAATCCGTTCATAGCGGGTATCCTTACCGTCGTCGGTTACTCAATAAACGATACCATCGTCATATTCGACCGTATCAGAGAAAACCTGAAGTATATGAAGAGGGGCACCCTTGTTGAGACCATCGACAATTCGCTCTCGCAGACCCTGGGAAGATCCCTCATGACATCGGCGACCACCATCCTTGTCATGGTGCCCATGCTCGTCATGGCGGGAGACGCCATCAGAGAATTCGTAATGCCTCTCATGGTAGGTATCCTTGCAGGTACATATTCATCCATCTGCGTCTGCTCGCCACTGTACTATGAGTTCAGCACCGTAGGCAGAGTCTCCAGATATGAGAAGCAGGTGAAGGAATCACTGAAGCAGGCCAAGAAGGATGCAAAGGCAAACAAGCTTGCCAGGCCGGAGACAGAAACCGAAGATGTGGCATCCGGTGCTGCTGATGAGGCAGATGCAAAGGCAACAGAAGTTGAGACCAAGACAAAGGATGCAGCCGAAAAGACCACGGATAACAGGAACAACGGCCAGCGCAGATCCAAGAGATATGTGAAGGGCAGCAATAAAAAACAGACCGAGATAAGGGAGGATGAAGACAGCTTCCGTCTCTAAAGGTCGCTGATCCATGATGAAGAAGAGCGAGTTTCTTGAAAAACTGCAGGAGCATAACGAAAACTACGACATAGAGAGGATCGGAAAAGCCTATGATGTTGCTGAGGAGATGCACAGAGGCCAACTGAGAAAGTCGGGAGAGCCTTATCTCATCCATCCTCTCGCCGTAGCTGAGATACTGGCAGGTCTTGGGATGGATGAATCCACCATCATTGCCGGTCTGCTCCACGATGCGGTGGAAGACACTCCCTACACCCAGGAAGAACTGGTCAGAGACTTCGGAGAAGAGGTGGGAGTCCTGGTCGACGGCGTCACTAAACTTGGATCTCTCAAGTTCGACAGCAAGGAAGAAAGACAGGTCGAGAACCTGAGAAAGATGTTCCTTGCCATGTCAAAGGACATAAGAGTCCTGATCATCAAACTGTCGGACAGGCTCCACAATCTCAGGACCATAAACTATATGACACACGACAAGATAGTCGAAAAGTGTCAGGAGACCCTGGACATATACGCGCCTCTCGCGGCTCGTCTCGGAATATATTCGATGAAAATGGAACTTGAGGATATCGCCCTCAAGTTTCTTGAGCCTGAGGCCTATTACGATCTGGCCGAACAGGTGAGTGAGCGAAAGGTAGCCAGAGAGGACGCCATAGCCCATATCATCGATGAGATGAAGGAATCTCTCGATGAGATAGGGGTCCATTACGACATTTACGGAAGATCCAAGCACTTCTACAGCATCTACAAGAAGATGCGTTTTCAGCATAAGAATATCGACGAGATATTCGACCTTATAGCAGTTCGTATCATAGTCGAGACGGTGAGGGACTGTTATGCTGTTCTCGGTCTTGTCCACACCATGTGGACACCGATCCCGGGCAGGTTCAAGGATTATATCGCCATGCCCAAGCCCAACATGTATCAGTCGCTCCATACTACCGTAATAGGCGAGACCGGAAGACCTTTTGAGATCCAGATCAGGACCTACGAGATGCACAGGATCGCCGAATACGGTATCGCAGCCCACTGGAAGTACAAGGAGGGCGTCGACAGCGATACTGAAGAAGTCAAACTCTCATGGCTCAGACAGGCCCTTGAGTGGCAGAAGGATATCAGAGACCCCAGGGAGTTCATGGAATCCCTCAAAATGGATCTCTTTTCCTCACAGGTATTCGTATTCACTCCTCAGGGAGATATTATCGAACTGCCTGCAGGATCGACCCCACTGGATTTCGCATTCAAGATCCATACGGATGTCGGCTGCAAATGTGTGGGCGCAAAGGTCAACGGCAAGATGGTCACCATCGATCATCAGCTTGAAAACGGGAACATAATCGAGATCGTCACTTCACCCAACGCGGCAGGGCCAAGTATCGACTGGCTCAAGATCGCAAAGAGCAGCTCAGCCAGGAACAAGATCCGTCAGTGGCTCAAGAGGGAGAACAAAAACGATGCTGTCGACAAGGGCAAGGACCTCTTCGATAAGTATCTTAGGAAAAAGGGACACGATCCCAAGGAACTTCTTAAGAACGCCTACCTGAACAAAGCTGTCAAGGAGTTGGGCTTCAAGGATCAGGATGAACTGTACACCCAGCTTGGATATGGAGGCAACTTCCAGAGCAAGGTGATGAGTCTGCTCCTCGGTTACGACGCCGAAGATCACGGAGTTTCTGAGGAACATGACACCACTCTAATGGAGGATCTTAACCAGATCGGCGAGAAGGCTCAGAAGAAGGCGGAGCATGATCATAAGAAGGGCATAGACAACAGCGGCATCATCGTAGATGGTGTGGATAACCTGCTGATCCAGTTGGGAAGATGTTGTAACCCGGTGCCCGGAGACGAGATAATCGGATTCATTACCAAGGGAAGAGGCATCACCGTCCACAGAAAAGACTGCGACAATCTGTCCTCCCTTGACGACGATGACAAACAGCGTCTGATCGAAGTCGCATGGGATCCGGCAACACTGGAACAGGCCTACAACGGTGGCATAACCATCATCGCCGAAGACCAGAAGGGGATGTTCTCCAGCATATCCAAGATCTGTGACGATATGGACGTTCACATAGTTGGACTCAATGCCAGAGAATCAAAAGAAGATGACATAAGGATCGACCTGACCCTGTCGATCCATGACAGGGATCAGATAGAGAAGATGTGCAGATCCCTGAAGAGCGTACCGGGCATAACCCAGGTATACAGAACAAATCACTGATTACAGGAGAAAGAAATGCAGACGATAGTTATCCCAAGCGGCATGCTTGGAGTAAACACGTACTTCGTAAAAGATGACAGTACAGGCAAGGGATTCATAGTAGATCCGGGTGGATGGAATGTGCAGATGAAGGATCAGGTCCTGAAAATGGATTTGGATCCCCAGTTCATCATACTGACTCACGGACATGCCGATCATATTATGGGAATAGAGGATCTCAAGAGGGATTTTCCCGACACCAAGATCGTAGCCAATGAAAACGAGAGGGAAATGCTCGCAGATACAGGCTTCAATATGAGCTCCCAGTTTGGGCTTCCCAGCAGCATCGATGCCGATCTCTGGGTAAAGGGAGGCGACCATCTTATGGTCGGTGACCTTGATCTTGAGTTCATATACACACCGGGCCATTCTCCCGGAGGTATGTGTATCTACATAGCAGATGAGGGCATACTCTTCAGCGGAGACACGCTTTTCAGAGCATCTATCGGAAGGACCGACTTCCCCGGATGTTCCTTCCCGGAACTTGAGAGGTCCATCCACGAGAAGCTCTGGATACTGCCGGACGACACCCGTGTCTACCCGGGACATATGGACGCTACTACCATTGGCTTTGAGAAGGAGCACAATCCCTTTGTCTGATATAAATCTGGATATTGAGATCAAGGGAGCCAGGAGCCTTCATCAGTATGAAGAGCTGATCAAGATCTTCCTCCAGCCAAAACAGTACCGGATCCACGGACCCGGATCCGAAGAGGGATCTGCCCATGAGGAAGGCCCATCTGTGATCAGACTGAGTTACGATGTGACCTGTGACGAGAGGGCGACCAAAATCGAGGATAGATATGCGGTAGCCAGGCAGATATATGAGGATCTGGCTGAGATCACGGGTAAAAGGCCAAAGTGGGGCGTACTTACAGGGATACGTCCCGTGAAACTTGCGGGAGAAGTGATCGACGGGATATACGGAGATGCACTGGATCCTTACGAAGGCAGCGATGAAGAAAGGCTTTCGGCTTTTCTCCGGGACAGGTACCTGATCCATCCAGCTAAAGCGGATCTGACCTGTGAGATACTGAGACTGCAGGACAGCATTGCAGGAGAGGCACCCGAAAACAGTTTTTCAATGTACATCGGGATCCCATTCTGTCCTACCAGATGTCTCTACTGCTCATTCACGTCAAATACCGCCGATGAGGATGAGATGGATAGGTATGTAGACGCCCTTGTAAGAGAGATGGACTTCTGCGCAAAGGCAACGCAGAGGTATGGCATCTATCCCGAGTCCATCTACATGGGCGGAGGGACCCCTACGGCTCTGAGCTGTGAACAGCTGAACAGAGTACTCGGGGAAATAGAAGATCATTTCGACCTCAGCAATACAAGAGAGTTTACCGTCGAAGCGGGAAGACCCGATACCATAACGGAAGATAAACTGGATGTCCTGGTAAAACACGGGATATCGAAGATAAGCATAAATCCTCAGTCCATGAAGCAGGAGACCCTGGACATCATCGGCAGGAGGCACACGGTAGAGGATACCCGCAGAGCCTTCGACAGGGCACAGAGAGCCGGTATCGGATCCATAAACATGGATCTTATAGCAGGACTTCCGGAAGAAGATGTGGATGATTTCTGTTCCAGCCTCGAAGAAGTGCTTAAGATGGGACCCGAGAAGATAACCCTCCACACTCTGGCCGTGAAAAGAGCTTCAAGACTTAAGGAGGAGGACGAGAACTTCAGCTACAGGGACGAAGAGGTCAGAGAAGAAATGCTTGCCTTTGCACATGAAACACTGCGCAGGGCGGGATACAGGCCATACTACATGTACCGGCAGAAATACACCTCGGGCAATACAGAGAATACCGGCTGGTGCAGAAATGATGTGGGGATCTACAACATCAGGATAATGGATGAACATCAGTCCATACTGGCCCTGGGAGCGGGAGGGATCAGCAAGAGATACTTCCGGGAGGAAAACAGGCTGGAGAGGATACCCAACGTATCGAACTATGAGATTTACATCGACAGGATCGATGATATGATAGATCGGAAGAAGGAAGCCTTCTTCCTCGAGAAAGGAGAATAAAATGCTTACCAACGCACCAAAAGGGACCAAGGATATGCTGCCGGAGGACGCATACAAGTGGCACTACCTTGAAGAGAAATTCGCCGACATATGCAGGAGGTACGGATTCGAAGAGATTCGTACACCTGTTTTCGAACATACGGAACTGTTCCAGAGAGGCGTAGGAGATACTACGGATATCGTCCAGAAGGAGATGTATACCTTCAATGATTTTGCCGGAAGGAGCATAACCCTTCGTCCCGAAGGAACATCGCCGGTGACCCGTTCCTACGTGGAGCACAAGGCCTATGCCGGTGTACAGCCTCATAAGTACTATTACAACATTCCCTGCTTCCGCTATGAGAAGCCCCAGTCCGGAAGACTCAGAGAATTCCACCAGTTCGGTGTTGAGATATTCGAATCGTCGGACATGATGGCCGATGCTGAAGTGATTGCGATCGGCTATGATTTCATCAAAGAAATGGGTATAACCGATGTGGAACTTCAGATCAACAGCGTAGGCTGTCCCGAATGCAGGAAGAAGCACAGGGAGGCTCTCAGGAAGTTCCTGGAGCCCAAGTTCGATCAGCTCTGTCCCACATGTCAGGAGAGGTTCAACACCAATCCGATGAGGATCCTGGACTGCAAGTCTCCTATAGATCAGGAACTTGTCAAGGATGCTCCCATGATGCTGGACTATCTGTGCGATGAATGTTCGGATGCTTTTGAAGATCTCAAGAAGAACCTGGACGCTTTCGGCATCGAATACACTGTCAATCCCAAAATCGTAAGAGGTCTGGACTACTATACCAAGACCGCCTTCGAATTCGTAACCACCAGGATCGGAGCTCAGGGCACAGTATGCGGAGGCGGAAGATACGATGGCCTTATCGAGGAGATCGGAGGTCCATCTACTCCCGGTGTTGGCTGGGGAATGGGCAAGGAACGTATGCTCATGACCATGGAAGCCTGTGGAGTTGAGATCCCGAGAAAACCCGGAACCGCTGTATTCATCGCCTATGTTGGAGAAGAACCGAAAAAGGCTGCCATGAAGCTTATGAAGGAACTCAGAGATGCCGGAGTAGGTGCTCAGATGGATGTGATGGGAAGAAGCCTTAAAAACCAGTTCAAGCACGCCAACAGGATAGAAGCTGCAAAAACCATCGTAATAGGAGACGACGAGCTCTCATCGGGCAAGCTGACCATCAAGGATATGGTAAGCGGCGATCAGAAAGAAGTGTCCAGAGATCAGATAGTAGAAGAATTGAAGTAAGGGAAGGTCAACAGGATCTGTTGATAGGCAGGTATAAGACATGGCAATAATGAAGCGCACTCACATGTGCGGAGAACTCAGACAGAGCAATATCGGAGAAGAGGTCGTGCTGAACGGCTGGATCGCCAAGAGAAGGAATCTCGGTGGTCTGATCTTCTGTGATGTGAGAGACAGGACCGGCATCACCCAGGTAGTTTTCAACGACAACGTACCCGAAGAGCTTTTCAATAAGGCTGACAGCCTGAGAAGCGAGTACGTTGTGGGGGTAAAGGGCAAGGTGGCCGAGAGGGAGTCCAAAAACCCGGATCTGCCCACAGGCGATATCGAAATACTGGCCGAAGATCTGACCATCTATTCCGAGTCTGAGACTCCACCCATTTATATCAAGGACGACGACAACGTAGACGATAACCTTCGTCTCAAATATCGCTATCTGGATCTGAGAAAGAAGAAGATGCAGGACAATCTGAAATTCCGTGCAGATCTTACCAACATAGCCAGAGATTATTTCGCAGGATGCGGATTCATCGAGGTGGAAACACCTATGCTCATAAAATCCACACCTGAGGGTGCAAGAGACTATCTTGTCCCCAGCAGAGTGAACCAGGGCAGGTTCTACGCTCTGCCCCAGTCTCCTCAGACCTTCAAACAGCTTCTTATGGTCGGGGGTACCGACAGGTATTTCCAGATCGTCAAATGTTTCAGAGATGAGGATCTGAGGGCTGACAGACAGCCTGAATTCACCCAGATCGACCTGGAGATGTCCTTTGTGGATGTGGATGATGTCATCGAAGTTCAGGAAAGTTTCATGAAGAGGGTCTTCAAGGAACTGAAAGATATCGACCTTGAGACGCCATTTCCAAGGATGAGCTGGCAGGAAGCTATGGATCGCTATGGAAGCGATAAGCCGGATATCAGATTCGACATGGAACTTACCGACATCACGGATATGGTGAAGAATTGTGAGTTCAAGGTATTCACCGATGCTATCGCAGCCGGCGGATCGGTTCGCGGCATCTCAGTCAAAGGCGGAGCCGGCGAATACACCAGGAAGAAGATCGACAAGCTGACGGAACTGGTCAAGTCCTACGGTGCAAAGGGCATGGTATGGATGAAGGTCACAGAAGAGGGAGTGAGTTCTTCAGTGAACAAGTTCTTCAGTCCTGAGCAGCTTGCAGAGATAGCAGAGAAGATGGGCGCAGAAAAGGACGACCTGGTCCTGATCATCAGCGATAAGAATAAGGTCGTCTGGGACTCTCTGGGCTTCCTGAGACGACATATCGCAGGGGAGATGGGACTGCTTGACGACAGCGACTATAAGTTCCTCTGGGTAGTCGATTTCCCGCTTTTCGAGTACGATGAGGACGAGGATCGCTGGTCAGCCATGCATCATCCCTTCACTTCGCCGAAGGAAGAGGATGCAGACCTTCTCAGGACCGACCCGCATAGGTGCAAAGCCAATGCCTACGATATCGTGCTCAACGGTGTCGAACTTGGCGGCGGAAGCATCAGGATCCACGATCGTTCCATGCAGGAGGATATGTTCAAAGCCCTAAGCATGAGGGAGGATGAAATAGAAGAAAAATTCGGCTTCCTCGTCGAGGCTTTCCGCTACGGTGCGCCTCCCCACGGAGGACTTGCATACGGCCTGGACAGACTGATAATGCTTCTCACAGGGGAAACATCCATAAGAGAAGTCATTGCCTTTCCAAAGAACCAGGCTGCCCAGTGCATGGTCAGCGAAGCACCCGGGAAGGTAGACGAAGAACAGCTTGCTGAGCTTGGCATAAAACTGGTGCATACCGATGAAGAGCAGGGAAGATAAGATAAAAATAGGGATAATGGGAGGATCCTTCGATCCGATCCATAATGGACATGTAAGTCTTGCCATTGATGCCATGGAACAGGTGGGGCTTGACTATGTGGTAGTTGTTCCGGCAGGGAAACAGCCCTTCAAGCTGGACGCTCATCCTGCCTCAGGAAGGGATCGGCTCAACATGGTCGAACTCGCCCTTAAGGGACATCCAAGGATCATTCCCTGTGATATAGAACTGGAGAGGCAGGGTATATCCTACACATACCTGACTTTAAGGTCCATGCAGGAACTTCTGGGGCCCAGGGTGGATCTCTACTTCATCGTCGGAGCTGATTCCATCATGAAGCTTGAGACCTGGATGAACAGCGAAGAACTGCTCACATTTTATTCATACATAGTAGGGAGCCGGCCCGGTTATGAGGACTATGAGATGGATCTTGCCATCATCAGACTTGAAGGAATATACGGAACGGAGATAATCCAGATCGAGAACAGCCTTTTTGACATCTCATCGACTGAAATAAGAAATAAGGTCGCAGCCGGAGAGGATATAAAAGATCTGGTCGATCCCAAAGTAGAAAGGTATATCAAAGAACATGGTCTATATGAAACCCTCCCGTAGGGAACATACGGAAAGGGTGATGAAAACGGCTGAAAAGCTGGCTGAGCGCTTCGGAGCCGATGTTGAAAAGGCAAAGACAGCCTCCCGATATCACGACATGGCCAGGAATATGCCCGTAGAGGAACTGGATGAAGCCGTGAGACGCTGGGATTTGGGGGAAAACCTTATCGGCAGGCCCAACCTTTCTCACAGTAAGGTGGCCTGTGAGATCATGAGAAGAGACCTTGGGATCGAGGATGAGGATATCCTTGCATCCGTTGCCTTTCATACTACGGGACGAGCCGGGATGTGCCTTTTGGAGAAGGTAGTTTTCCTGGCAGATGCAATAGAGCCGGGCAGGGACTATCCGGGAGTGGATGAAATAAGAGAGGCGACTGAAATCGGTCTTGACGAAGGATGTCTCCGGTCCCTGGAAAACACCATACAACATATCAATGAGCAGGGCGGATATATGGATCCTGACACGATAGAAGCGAGGGATTATCTCGCAGAAAAGCTGAAAAACAAGGAGAAATGATCTATGGATGAATCCAGAATACTTGCAGAGCGCATAGCAGGTGCACTCAGCGATAAGAAGGGCGATGAGGTGCTGATGATTGACATTGGGGAAAAATCGTCCTTTGCCGACTATTTCGTAATGGCTTCCGCAACGAGCGAAAGACAGCTCGAAGCCTTAAAAGACGCAGTAGAGGATACTCTCGAACCGGAGGGGATCTTTCCCAGAAGGGTCGAAGGGCAGAAACAGTCCGGCTGGATACTGATGGACTACGGCGATGTAGTCGTCAACGTCCTGACGGCTGAAATGAGAGTCAGATACAATATCGAGAAGATATGGGCAGATTGTGAGTTCATAGAAGTAAAATAGCAAGAGGAAACGAGGAAAGAAATGCAGGAAAAGTACAATTTCGCGGAAATCGAGAAAAAATGGCAGAAGGTGTGGGAAGACGAGGATACTTTTAAAGTCAATGAAGATGTTGACAAGAAAAAGTATTATGTTCTTGAAATGTTCCCCTATCCTTCGGGGAAACTCCACATGGGCCACGTGAGAAACTACTCCATTGGAGACGTTATAGCCCGTTTCAGGACCATGAACGGCTTCAATGTGCTTCATCCCATGGGATGGGACGCCTTCGGTCTGCCCGCCGAAAATGCAGCAATCAAGAACAAAGTAGAGCCTGCCGAATGGACCTGGTCAAACATAGAAGATATGAGGGATCAGCTCAAGACCATGGGTCTTTCCTACGACTGGGACAGGGAAGTGGCAACATGTCATCCCGAGTATTACAGATGGATGCAGTGGATCTTCATCCAGTTTTTCAACAAGGGTCTCGCATATAAAAAAGAGAGCCAGGTCAACTGGTGCCCCAGCTGCAACACCGTTCTGGCCAATGAACAGGTGGTCGACGGCTGCTGTGAGAGATGCGGCACGGAAGTTGGCAAGAAGGATCTCTCCCAGTGGTATTTCAAGATAACCGACTATGCCGACAGACTCCTTGAAAACCTGGATAAACTCCCGGGATGGCCCGATAAGGTCAAGACTATGCAGAGAAACTGGATCGGCAAGTCTCACGGTGCAGAAGTCACCTTCAAGGTCCGGGACAGGGAAGAGACCCTGACCGTATTCACCACCCGTGTGGACACCATCTACGGTACTACCTTCATGGTACTGGCACCCGAATACCCGGATGTGATCCCAATGGTCGAGGGAACCGAATACGAGGCCGATGTCAGAGCCTACATCGATCGCTGTTCCAAGATGACAGAGATAGAGAGGACCTCTACGACAAACGAGAAGACGGGTGTCTTCACCGGCCGCTATGCTGTAAACCCCTTTACCGACAAGCCAATGCCCATCTATATCTCCGACTACGTCCTCATGGGCTACGGTACAGGTGCGGTAATGGGCGTTCCCGCTCACGATCAGAGGGACTTCGACTTTGCCAGGAAGTTCGATCTCGAGATCGTTCCGGTCATAGATCCTCAGGATCCCGAGGTGGACATAAATGACCTGAAGGAGGCGGCTGCGGCAGAAGGTGTAGTCATCAATTCCGGTGAATTCAACGGGATGAACAACAGGGATGCCATCCAGAAGATAGCTGAAGTCGCTGAGGAGAGAGGGATCGGAAGAAAGACCATCAACTATAGACTCAGAGACTGGCTCATATCCCGTCAGCGTTACTGGGGAACTCCCATCCCCATGATCTACTGTGAGAAGTGCGGATGGGTCCCTGAAAAAGAGGAGAATCTGCCGGTAATGCTTCCCACCGACGTTGAATTTACGGGAAAAGGCGAATCTCCTCTCGCTACCAGCAGCACCTTCAGCGATACGACATGTCCTGTCTGCGGAGCACCGGCAAAGAGGGAACTGGATACCATGGATACATTCCTTGACTCATCCTGGTACTTCCTCAGATATACAGATGCCAGAAATGATAAGGAAGCCTTCAACAAGGAAAAGGCAGACTACTGGATGAACGTGGATCAGTACATCGGCGGCGTGGAACACGCCATTCTTCATCTCATGTACGCCCGTTTCTTCCAGATGGCCCTCCACGATCTGGGCCTTACGGACAATGAAGAGCCCTTCGAGAACCTTCTCACTCAGGGTATGGTCATTAAGGATGGAGCCAAGATGAGTAAGTCTCTTGGCAACGTGGTAAGTCCCGCTGAGATCATCGAAAAATACGGTGCCGATACGGCCCGTCTCTTCATACTCTTCGCAGCGCCTCCCGAAAGGGAACTGGACTGGTCCGACAGAGGAGTCGAGGGATGCTTCCGCTTCCTCAACAGGGTATGGAGGCTTGTCTATGACTTTGGAGACCGAGGTGCTGAAGCCGGCGGCTTCAAGATCGAAAATGACGCAGACAGAAACCTTAACTACGTGATGAACCAGACCATACGCAGAGTCAGCGACGACGTAGGCGAAAGGTTCAACTTCAACACGGCTATAAGTGCCGTAATGGAGCTGGTCAATGAAATGTACAAGTATAGAGAGGGCGATATCAACGAAGCCCTCTACGCTACGGCTATCAGGAATATGGTCATCCTTCTGACTCCTTTTGTTCCTCATATCTGCGAGGAAATGTGGGAGCACCTTGGCTATGAGGGCAGAGCATATGAACAGAGCTGGCCCGCCTTTGATGAAGGCGCCCTTGTTAAGGACACCATCGAGATAGTCGTTCAGATAAACGGTAAGAACAAAGCCAGGATCGATATCCCGGGGGACGCATCCAGAGATGACATGCTCAGGATCGCGGAGACCGATGAGTCCATAAAGGAACTCACTGACGGCAAGACTGTGGTCAAGACCATAGCCGTTCCGGGAAGACTTATCAACCTGGTAGTGAAATAAGGAGAGATATGGCAGAAAGAATAACTATAGACAGACGTGGCAAGGCAGGCAAGCCTTCTGGTCAAGGTGCAAAGGCAACCAAGAGCAGGCCCGGAACATCTACGACCCAGAGGAAGGCCGGTGCAAGGCCCGCGTCAACGAAAAAGGCTGCAGCCTCTAAGAAGGCGGCCCCATCAAAGAAAACTCCGGTCAAAAAGAAAACCGGCGGCAGCAAACAGCTGCCCGTAAGAGTCATACCTATCGGTGGACTCCATGAGATCGGCAAGAACATGACGGCAATCGAATGTGGAGATGAAGTCCTCATCATAGACTGCGGACTTTCGTTTCCCGACGATGACATGTTCGGTATCGACAAGGTGATACCCGATTTCACATACATCAACGAATGCAACAAGAAGATCTGCGGTCTCGTGATCACACACGGTCACGAGGATCACATAGGAGGGATCCCTTACCTGATGCAGAACCTGGACATACCCATCTACGGTATGCAGCTTCCACTTGGACTTATAAAGAACAAGCTGGATGAACACAGGATAAGAGCAAGGATGCATCAGATCCATCCCGGCAGGGAGTTCAAACTGGGAAACAACTTCAAGGTCGAGCCCCTCAGGATAACCCATTCCATCGCCGACTCGGTGTGCCTGAAGATAGAGACCCCTGCAGGCGTCATCTTCCATACAGGCGACTTCAAGATCGACTACACTCCCGTTGACGGCAACAAGATCGACTTCGGAAGGCTGGCACAGATCGGTACCGATGGAGTTCTCCTCATGATGGCAGACAGCACCAATGTCATGAGGCAGGGATACACAAGATCCGAGATGAAGGTGGGCGAGACCCTGGATCCCATTTTCAGGAGTGCGAGAGGACGGATAATTATCGCCACATTCTCCTCAAACGTCCACAGGATACAGAAGATAATCGACATAGCTCTAAGGTGCAACAGGAAGGTGGCCATATCCGGCAGGAGCATGGTCAACGTGTTCGAACTGGCCAAGGATCTTGGATATATCAAAATACCTCAGAACATGCTGGTGGACCTCAACAAAGCCGGCAGGATCCCGGACAAGCAGCTGGTCATAATAACTACAGGAAGTCAGGGAGAGCCTATGTCTGCACTTGCACGTATGGCTTCAACCGACCATAAGACCATCCATATCAAGAAGGGCGACATGGTCATACTCTCATCGACTCCCGTGCCGGGAAATGAACTGACCGTATCCAACGTCGTGGATCAGCTCATCGAGATCGGTGCAGAGGTCATCTATTCGGATATTGCCGAGACCCACGTTTCCGGTCATGCCTGCAGAGAGGAACTGAAGCTGATGCACTCTCTCATCCGGCCCAGGTTCTTCATGCCTGTTCACGGTGAGTACAGGCATCTTCAGAAACACGCCCAGCTTGCCGAGTATCTCGGCATGAAGGAAAATGATATCTTCCTTCTCACCAACGGAGACGCTCTTCATCTCACTAAGAATACCGCAGTCAAAGAGGAGAGGTTCACCTCTGCCGATGACATAATGGTCGACGGTCTGGGTGTAGGAGATGTTGGCAATCTTGTGCTTAAGGACAGAAGGCTCTTGTCGGAATCCGGACTTGTCATAGTCGTGGCGACTATAGACAAGACATCCAGATCCATCGTTTCCGGACCTGATGTGATCACCAGAGGATTCGTCTACGTAAGAGAGAACGAAGATCTGATAGACGAGACATGTCAGGAGGCAAGAAAGATCATCGAGGCTCAGCTCTCCAAAAAGAAATGGGACTGGAATGCCCTGAGGACAGATGTGAGAGAAGGGCTGAAAAAATCCATATATGCTAAAACAAAGAGAAATCCGGTGATCCTGCCGGTATTCATGGAGGTGTAGTAAATGAACGTATACGATCAGGCTCATCAGCTGGCATCAGCCATAAAGGAGTCGGAAGAATTCAAACAGTATGACAGCGTCAGGAAACAGGTCGAAGCAAACGATGATCTGAACAAGGCGGTAAAGGATTTCATGTCGCGCCAGCTCGAGCTCCAGACCGCTCAGATGATGGGACAGGAGCCGGATGCCGATACCATCTCACAGATGCAGCAGCTCAGCGCAGCACTCATGGCTGATCCTACTGCAGCCAATTACATGCAGTGTCAGATGAGATTCTCCATGATGATGGCCGATGTCTACAAGATCATAGGTGAGACTGCAGATCTGGGCTTCGATCCTCTCGGAGAAGAGGATAAATGAGCAGGATAATAAAAAAACCGGACGAGCTTCTGGCCATAATGGAAGCTCAGGCCATAGGAGACGCCTGTTTTACTCACATCCTGGACTACATCAGACCCGGAATGAGCGAGAAACAGGTGGCCGAGGAGATCAACAGGACACTGCTCGCTCTCGGCGCAGAGAAGATCGCCTTCGAAACCATATGCGTCAGCGGAGAGAATGGAGATCAGCCTCACGGAGTCCCATCGGACAGGATAATAAGAAACTGGGATCTTGTTACCATGGACTTTGGTGCTGTGGTAAGAGGATATTGCGGCGATATGACCAGGACGATCGGTATAGGTGATCTGTCCGATGAGATGAGGCAGGCATACAAGCTCGTACTCGATGCACAGGAAGCAGGTCTTGCAGCATGTAAGGCAGGTATCAGGTGCGCCGATGTCGACAGGGTCTGCAGGGATATGATCGCTGAGGCCGGTTTCGGCGAATACTTCGTCCACGGAACGGGACACGGTGTAGGAAGGGAAGTACACGAGGCACCGACCCTGAACGCCAAAAGCGACGAGATCCTGAAGGCTTACATGCCCGTTACTGTAGAGCCGGGCATCTACGTTCCGGGTCGCTACGGCATAAGAATCGAAGACTTGGCAATTATTACAGATTTTGGTATAATCAACGCAACAAAATCGAGGAAAGATCTTATCATTGTTTAATTTAAGAAAGGCGGATTTTCAATGATCTACGCAGGAGATTTCAGAAAAGGCATCACATTCGAGATCGATGGCGATCCCCATGTCGTCCTGGACTTCCAGCATGTCAAACCGGGCAAGGGAGCTGCTTTCGTCAGAACAAAGCACAAGAACATTCTAACGGGAGCCATCAAGGAGGAATCCTTCAACCCTGACGCCAAATTCCCCAAGGCACATATCGATACCAAGACCATGCAGTATCTTTATAACGACGGGGAACTCTATTACTTCATGGATCCCGAGACCTATGACCAGGTACCTCTGGCATATGATCAGGTAGAGGATGCGATGAAATACCTCAGAGAAAACGATGAGGCTACCATCAAGTTCTACCAGGGCAATGCCTTCCAGGTGGATGCTCCCAACTTCGTTGACCTTGTGGTCACCGAGACGGAGCCGGGTGTCAAGGGTGATACCGCGACAAACGTTACCAAGGCGGCTACGGTCGAAACAGGTGCTGTGGTCCAGGTACCCATCTTCATAGAAGAGGGAGAGAAGATCCAGATCGACACCAGGTCCGGCGAGTATCTGGGACGTTCCAAATAAAACGCAGAAAGGTTTCTACATGAAGAAAGTCCTGCTTACACTGCTCATCATCGTCGTCCTGTGCACAGGTGGCATAGGTTTTTATGTAATGGGACTGGGCCCTGCAGATCCGTCCAGCGCAGACGAGGTCACCGTCGACATCCCTGAGGGAAGCGGTGCATCGACCATAGTCGATATCCTCGACGAGGCCGGACTTGTCAGGAACAGAACCTGCGCCAAGATAAACGCCAGATTCGGCGGATACGACAGCCTCCAGGCAAACAGTTATACATTCAACCCCACAATGACATTCAATGAAATAATGTCGGCCATCAATGAGGGTGATTTCGATTATGTTTCCAAGACCGCATTCGTACTCAAGGATGGAGCTACCATACCTCAGGCAGCAGAGGAGCTGGCCAAGGTAGTCCCCGCATCCAAGGAGGAGATCCTGGAGCTGTGGACCGACAAGGATTTCGTACAGGCGCAGATAGACAAATACTGGTTCCTTGACAAGGTCGTACTGAGCAAGGACATCATGTATCCTTTTGAAGGTTATTTCTTCCCGGACACCTACTTCATGACCGATAAAAACACCTCTGTGGAAGAGGTGACCGAGATGATGCTCGACAGCATGGACGCTGTTCTGACCAATAAGAAGGAAGAGATCAAAGCATCAGGATTCACCGTTCACGAATTTCTCAGTCTCGCATCCGTAGTTACAAGCGAGGGCGGCACCATGGAGAGCGAGGCTCCCATGATTGCCGGAGTCTTCATGAACAGACTGGAAAAAGACATACCGCTGCAGAGCGACGTTACCGTCAACTATGCACTACAGCAGAAGAGGGTAGACGTAAGCTATGCGGATACCGAAACCGACTCAAAATACAACACCTATAAAAACAAGGGTCTTCCTGTAGGACCGATATGCGCCGTTCCCGAGCTGGATATGGACGCAGTGCTCAATTACGAAAAATCCGACTACATGTTCTTCTATGCAACTCCCGAAGGGGAGGTCCTCTATGGCAAAACATCCGAGGAACATCAGAAGAATATTGATGCACACCCCTGGTCCGAGGAAGATCTCAAGCAGTGATCAATGCTGTGAAAGGAGCATTATATGGCTACGGACTCATTCTTTTCCGATGAAGTCCACTTATGGAGTCTAATCATCTTCATAGTCCTTCTCGCCGCAGGCGCCTATGTGGCTGCTATAGAGAGGGCACTGTCTTCTGTAAACAAACTGTCCATACGCACACTTGCCGAATCCGGCAACAAACGTGCTGATTCTTTAATGTCCATCATCGAAGATCCGGGGATCTATATGGTCGCCCTCAGATCCTGCATCATGCTTCTCCACGGAGCTGCATGTGTGGTGGGCATGTACACCTTTATTGGACCTATACTCAGATTCCTGTACTGGGCCGGTATGCCGCACGGCACCGCCGGTATCGTCATAGCTGTGATCATTCTGATCATCCTTCTGGCACTTGTCACCTACAGCACTTCCGAACTGTTCCCAAGACGCATAGCGGTCCTTCACGAAGGGGGCATTGCCTTTGCATCCATCGGCATAGTAAGATTCCTGCTACTTGTCATGAAGCCCATGACAGCCGTGGCATCGGCCATCGTCTATATCATGCTCAAAATATCCCGTCAGAGGATAGAGGTGGATTACAACGAATATTCAGAAGAGGACATCGTCTCCATGCTGGAAGCCGGTCAGGAAAAGGGCGAGCTGAAGGAAGAGGGAAAGAAGATGATAACCGGTGTCTTCGCCTTCGATGATCTTCTGGCTTACGAGGTCATGACTCCCCGTACGGATGTTTTCGCGATCGATATCAACGATCCTCCCGAGGAATATGTGGATACACTGATGGAACTCAGGTATTCCAGGATCCCGGTCTATGAGGAGGATATGGACGATATCATCGGCATCCTCTATATCAAGGATTATCTGATCCAGGCCAGGACTTCAGGCTTCGACAATGTGGACATCAGATCCATACTCAGGACTCCTTACTTCGTTCCCGATACAAAGAACATAGATTCACTCTTCTTCGAACTGCAGAAGACCAAACAGCATATAGCCATACTCATCGACGAGTACGGCGGCTTCAGCGGCATCGTCACAATGGAAGACATCATCGAAGAGGTAATGGGAGAGATCGACGACGAATACGACGAGGAGGATCCGGGTATCCAGTCTATATCCAGCGATACCTATCGTCTGGACGGCAGCATGGATATCGATGACGTCGACGAAGAACTTGGTATCGACCTTGAATCCGAAAACAGCGAAACCATAGGAGGACTTCTCATAGACATCCTGGGAGAGATCCCCGATGAGGACGATATAGGCAAGGATATAGTATATGACAGATACGTTTTCAGGATCGAATCCATCAAGGACAGGAGGATAGAAGGCATCATAATGAAGATACTTCCGCCTGCCGATCCCGAAGAATCCGACCAGTCCTCATAGGCCTTATGTTAAGGTATCCGAAGAAGGTGTCGCAATTGCGCGGCACCTGTTTTTTTGGTAAAATATTCGGGTAATTGAGGACTTGAACTATGGAAGATAAAAAAGAGTTTTCCGATGCGATCATCGCTGTCTGTGCAGTCAATGCGACCCTCAAGACCGAGGGTGTATTTGATATGGCAGGCGGCGTTTACGATACCCTGTCAAAAAACCTTCTCGGCATAGAGACGGTTGGGCGCGGGACCAAGGTGAGCAGAAACGGCGATGAGACCAGGATAGACGTTTCCATCATCGCAGATTACGGCTGCAACATCCCATCGGTTGCCTGGGAGATCCAGGAGAACGTACGAAACGAGATCAAGAATATGGTGGATCTGGACGTTACGGCGGTCAACATCCACGTCCAGGGAGTGGAGATGTCATGACAAGAAACGAAGCCAGAGAGATCATAATGCAGATCGTATATGAACTTGATGCCTCCGACGAGATGAATGTGGAAAAGGCAACTTCTCTCTGCGAGGAAAGGCTTGCAGGAAACCATAGGGAGAGGGGAAGTCGTCTTCTCGGCTCCATGATCGAAAACCTGGACAGAGTCGACGGGATGATCAACGCCTGTAGCACGAGGTGGAAGACCAGTCGTATGCCAAAGGTGGATCTCGCCATCATGAGACTGGCGGTTTCCGAGATGCTCTTCGATGATGATATCCCCGATGCAGTGGCTGTCAACGAAGCCATCAATATGGCCAAGAAGTACAGCACCGATAATTCGGCCGGATTCATCCACGGTGTCCTCGGTGCCATATCCAACAGAGGTGACAAAGGAGACGGTTCTCTCTGTCACGTAGAGGTGCAGGATGAACAGTGATGCCTATGTGCTCGGCATCGATACGAGCAACTATAAAACATCTGTGAGCATACTCAACTGCCATGAGATCGTCTGTGACAGGCGAGTTTTTTTGGATGTGAAGCAGGGCGAGAAGGGTCTGCGTCAGTCAGAGGCCGTATTTCAGCACCTCAAGAACCTACCCGAATTATTCCGGGAGGCTTTTTCAGAATTCGACGGACAGATATCCGCCATTGCCTTTGCATCCAAACCCAGACCCCTCGAAGATTCATACATGCCTGTATTCGTTGCGGGACAGTCTTTTGCAAGATCCGTCGGATCCGTCCTGGATGTGCCCGTATTCTCTTTTTCACATCAGGAGGGTCATATACAGGCCATCAAATCATATACTGAAATGAGCGAACTTGACGACTTCATAGCATGCCATTTTTCAGGAGGCACCTGTGAAGTCCTTGAGATCCACTCCAGGGATCCGGGCAGGATAGATGAGCCTGAGGGCTTCGATATCATAAACTGTGAAGGCCTATTCTACTACACCAGGATCGTAGGCGGCTCAAAGGACATCTCCTATGGCCAGGTACTGGACAGGGCGGGAGTCGCCATGGGATTCAAGTTCCCGGCGGGAAAGGAACTGGATGAGATAGCATGCAGATCCGGCAGGACATCCTCCATGCTTACACCCATAACCGTAGGCAACGGGGAGGTGAACCTTTCCGGGATAGATACCCAGATAAAGAACAAACTGAAGGGCCTTTCTTCCACCGGAGGCGCATACACAGCTGATGAGCAGATAAGAGATGAACTGATACGTGAGATATTCACCAGGATATCTGACAGCATCATCCAGATGCTGAGACAGGCAAACAGCAAGACCGGTCTTACGGATGTGATCATGTCCGGAGGAGTGACCTCAAGCGAATTTGTGAGAAGGTATATCTGCGATCCTCTTGCTGAAGAGGATATAATCGTGTATTTCGATGACGATGAAAACGATTTCGCCACTGACAATGCAGTTGGCATAGCACTTCTCGGAGGGATGTGCATATGGGACGATCAGCAGTAAAGGTACGACAGCTGAATCAATATGTGGGACGGATCCTGAAGACGGATCCCATACTGTCGGATGTCTCGGTCATAGGTGAGATATCCAACCTCAAGTTCCACAGTTCCGGCCACGTCTACTTCTCACTGAAGGATGACTACGCAAGGGTCGGCTGTTTTCTTGCCGCTCCCAATCTCGAGTACATCAAGGGTCCTCTCGAGGAGGGCATGGAGGTCATAGCTACCGGTTATATCTCCGTATACGAGCGCGGCGGGAGTTATTCTCTGAATGTTCAGGATATAGAGTCGGGCGGGATCGGCCAACTTGCAGCCCGCTTCGAAGAGCTGAAGAAGAAGCTGTCCGCCGAGGGCATCTTCGATCCCGAGCACAAAAAAGAACTGCCGACCTTCCCGGAAAAGATCGCCATCGTAACATCACCCACAGGCGCCGCGGTCCAGGATGTGATGAAGATAATAACAGGGCGCAACGACTATGTAGACATCCTGGTCTATCCTGTTCTGGTCCAGGGTCCCGCTGCTCCTGCAGATATCGCAAAGGCAATAGATGACATCAATGAGAACCACAGGGATGTGGACATCATCATAACGGGAAGAGGTGGAGGATCTGCTGAAGAGCTGTGGGCCTTCAACGAGGAGGTGGTCGTCAGAAGCATATTCAGATCCACCATCCCCGTCATATCTGCCGTAGGACACGAGACAGATGTGACCCTTTCCGACTTTGCTGCAGATGTAAGGGCGGAAACTCCTACGGCTGCTGCACAGATGGCGGTTCCCGACACCTCCGAGATCAGAGCTCTTATAGACGAGATGAACGAGGATCTTCTGGAGGATATGAGATACAGGGTAGAGAGCTGTCAGTCCAGGCTTGAGAGCCTGGATCCCGTTGCCTTTGCGGCAGGGCTGACGATGCGCATGAATTACGAACAGATCCATCTGGAAGATACGATAGAACAGATGGGCTACGACATGACCTCTCTCTTGGACAGCACAAGAAGCGACATGGAACTGTTCAGAGAAATAATTGAGACGGCCAGTCCGTTCAGGATCCTGGGACAGGGTTATTCATACATCAGAGGAAAGGGCGGAAAGATCATACGATCCGTCTCTGAGGTGAGTCCCGGTGACATGGTATCCATACAGATGAGCGACGGAAGTGCAATAAGTGAGATAAAGGAAATAAGCGATACTGAACCCACTGATAAGGAGGTATGACATGGCTGCGAAAAAACCATCCTTTGAGGCTTCTCTCAAGAAACTGGAGGAAGCAAGCGAAAAAATAAGATCCGACGAATCTTCGCTTGAAGATGCGATCAAGAGTTACAAGGAAGGTCTCAAGGCCTACGCAGAGTGCAAGGAGATCCTGGACAATGCCGTACAGGAGATCGAGACGCTGACAAAGAAGGTGGAGTCATGACAGATTATACATTTGAAGATCTGAAGGACTTTGTCGATGAACACATCGCAGATTTTCTTCCCGACATAGATCACAAGAGCATAACACTTTATGATTCCATGAAGTACAGCATCGAGGCCGGAGGCAAGAGGATCCGTCCCGTGCTTCTGCTCGCTTCCTGTCACTTCTGCGGCGGCAGGGTCGAGGAAGCGCTGCCCTATGCCTGTGCAGTGGAATACATCCACACATACACGCTCATCCACGACGATCTTCCGTGTATGGACGATGATGATCTGAGAAGAGGCTTACCTACCAATCACAAGGTCTACGGAGATGCCATAGCCACCCTCGCAGGTGACGGGCTCCAGTCTGCAGCCTATGAGATAATGAGCCAGGATATGCTCATGTATTTCGATGACCCGGATCAGCTTAAGAAGAGAGTCGGTGCTGCCTATGAGATCACAAAAGGGGCAGGTTGCAGAGGCGTCATCGGAGGACAGGTCGCCGACATCGAGACCAGGCCTGACAACTGTTCCAGTGAGATGCTCGATTTTATCCATATTAACAAGACTGCAGCTCTGATCATCGCTTCGGTCAGGGCAGGAGCACGGCTTGGAGATCCCGATGAGACGAAACTCAATGCCCTGACCAGTTATGCGGAAAATCTTGGCCTGGCATTTCAGATAGCCGATGACATTCTGGATGTGACGGGTAAGGTGGAGGAAATGGGGAAGAATTCCGGAATGGATCGCGCCCATGACAAGGTGACATTTACAAGCATACACGGTTTGGAAGAATCCAGAAACAAGCTTTCTCAGCTTACCGACAATGCAGTCGATGCACTTTCCTCATACTATGACAACGCCGAATTATTCACTAAGCTTGCAGTAGAACTGGCCGAAAGAAGGAACTAGACATGAGCAAATATATATATGAACACGATTTTCCATCGGATCTTAAGACCATGAGTTTCGATGAACTGGAACTGCTCTCATATGAGATCAGAGACTTTCTCGTTGCCAATGTTTCGCAAACGGGAGGTCATCTGGCATCGAACCTGGGTGTGGTCGAGATAGCCATAGCCCTTCACAGGGTCTTCGATACTCCCGAGGACAAACTGGTGTGGGATGTTGGTCATCAGTCCTATGTCCATAAGATTCTCACAGGTAGAGCAGATCAGTTCGCCAGTCTCAGACAGCACGGGGGGATGAGCGGTTTTCCCAAACGCTGCGAGAGTCCCTACGACGTATTCGATACCGGTCATTCCAGCACATCTATCGGATTGGGACTGGGCCTTGCTGCAGCCAGAGACCTTAAAGGAGAGGATCACCATGTGGTCTCCATAATAGGAGATGGTGCCATGACAAGCGGCGCCGCCTTCGAAGGTCTGAACAACGCAGGCAATATGAACACGAACCTTATCGTTGTCCTCAACGATAACGGCATGTCCATATCACAGAACACGGGCGGTCTGTCCCGTCATCTGATCAAAATCAGCGGAACATCCAAGTACAACGCAGTCAAGAAACAGGTCAAAAAAGGAATGTCCAAGGTGCCCAGGATCGGCGATGATCTGGTGTCCGGAGTACACAATGCCAAGGATCGCATCAAGTACGCAATGATCGAAGGCATCATCTTCGAGGAACTTGGTTTCAAATACATCGGTCCCGTGGACGGTCATAACACCAAGGAACTATGCAAGGTCATGAAAATGGCCAGGGATATAGAAGGCCCCGTACTGATCCACGCTCTCACACAAAAGGGCAAGGGTTATTCTCACGCCGAGGAGGATCCCGAAAAATTCCACGGCATCGGACCCTTCGATCCCGATAAGGGCTCTGTCAGGAAAAAGGCTGACCATCCCAGCTGGACGAGCCATGCCGGAGATGCACTTATGAAGCAGGCCGGCGAAGATGACAGAACGGTTGTCATAAGCGCTGCCATGGTAGACGGCACAGGCCTCGCCGAATTCGGCGAGAAGTTCCCGGACAGACTGTTCGATACGGGCATAGCCGAAGGCCATGCCGTTACATTTGCTGCCGGTCTTGCCGGGGCGGGAGAAAAGCCCTACGTGGTGATCTACTCCACCTTCCTGCAGAGGGCATACGACCACATACTTGAGGATGTCTGCCTCCAGGATCTTCCCGTCACCTTCTGTCTTGATCGTGCGGGTATCGTAGGTGCCGACGGTGAGACCCATCACGGCATCTTCGACGTGTCATATCTGAGATCCATGCCCGGACTCACTTTCCTGGCACCGGCCGACGGCGATCAGCTGGAGGAAATGATCGCATTTGCCGGAAAACTGGATGGGCCCTGTGCCATAAGATACCCAAGAGGAGAAGCTGTTCCAATCAAAGGACTGAAACCCTTCAGATCCAAAAGATCACAGAAACTGGCCAAAGGAAAGGATGTTTCCATATGGGCTCTGGGCAATATGGTAGGCCATGCCCTGGAGGCACGGGACATCCTGAAGAAGGATGGCATAGAGGCATCTGTGGTAAACATAGCATGCATCAGCCCACTGGACGTAAGCTCGCTTAAGAGAGAAGCGCTGAGCCATGAACTTATAGTCACCCTGGAAGACAATGTTCTCACAGGTGGCATTGGAGAGGGCATAGGAAATGAAATCGCCCGGATCGACTCTGAAACCGAAGATAAAGTGGCTGAGCACATAGCCATTGGCTGGCCCGACAGTTTCATCGAACACGGCAGTCCCCGGGATCTTTTCCACAAGTATGGACTGGACGCCGGATCTGTTGCCGAGAGGATAAAGGTGTATTTTGAAGGAAAGGCTTGACGTACTGCTTACAAACAGGGGACTGTTCCCCTCAAGGGAGAAGGCCAGGGCCGCCATAATGGCGGGCATCGTTTCCGTCGACGGACAGCGGATAGATAAGGCCGGGACTCGGGTGGATACAGACTCGGATATCAGAATCACCGATGATACATGCCCCTACGTCAGCAGGGGAGGCCTCAAGCTTGAAAAGGCAATAGAGGTGTTCGGTATAGATCTCAAGGGTGCCAAAGCCTGTGACATAGGTGCATCTACGGGAGGTTTCACAGACTGTATGCTCCGCAACGGAGCTTCCCATGTGTGGTGCATCGATGTGGGATACGGTCAGCTGGACTGGAAACTCAGAAACGATCCCCGGATCACCAATCTCGAGAAAACCAACATAAGATATCTGCAGGAGGGAGCAGTGGATAATGATCTTAACTTTATCAGCATCGATGTTTCCTTCATCTCTCTTAAGCTCGTACTGCCCGTAGCCGCTTCACTCCTGTCCGAAGAGGGCAGCCTTGTCTGCCTTGTCAAACCTCAATTCGAGGCCGGAAGGGAGCAGGTTGGAAAGAAGGGCATAGTCAGAGATCCCGCTGTCCACAAAGAGGTGATAAACAATGTCATTGCCTTTGGAAAAGACAACGGACTCTACCCGGCAGGTCTTGATTTTTCACCTGTCACAGGGGCCAAGGGAAATATAGAATATCTGCTTTTCATGACCCGTAAACTGTGCGATAATGAAGTCGATGTCACAGGTGTAGTGAGCAGATCTCACTCAAGCCTTAGGCAGAACACCTGAGTTCATTATATTTTTTGGAAAAAAAGGAGAGAATCTGAAATGAAAGTATCCAACAGAGTAGCTGCAATGCAGTTTTCGCCCATCAGAAGGTTCAACACCTATTCCTTCGAGGCTGAAGCAGAGGGCAAAAAAGTCTACAGACTGAACATAGGTCAGCCTGATGTGGAGACTCCACCTTGTTTTATGGAAGCTGTAAAAAGCTTCGACAAGAAGGTCATCGCTTATGCGGAGTCCGGCGGTGTGAACGAGTTTCTGGATGCTATCATCGATTACAACAGGCTCTACGATATGAATTATGAGCGCCAGGACATCCTTATCACCAACGGAGGATCGGAAGCTCTGACCATGACCTTCACGTCCCTTCTAAATGACGGAGAGAATGCCATAATAGCTGAGCCTTTCTACACAAACTACAATACATTCGCAGGACAGGTCGGCGGTAAGCTGAAGCCCATAACCACAAAGGCCGAAGATGGCTATGCCTGGGCGGACAGGGCCATGATCGAGGCAGCTATCGACGAAAAGACCAGAGCTATCTGCTGCATCAGCCCGGGCAACCCCACGGGTAGAGTCCTGACCCTGGATGAGATGAGACTTGTGGGCCAGATCGCAAAAGAACACGATCTCTGGATCATATCCGACGAAGTCTATCGTGAATTCGCTTATGACGGCAGGGATGTATCTTCCTTTGGCATGCT
>Ga0256406_1002402_pt1 | contig 26511 bp, 23 predicted proteins | sample RumenRJG_03DNA_FD_185986 | JGI IMG/M metagenome (GOLD analysis project Ga0256406, IMG submission 185986) | Bovine rumen microbial communities from Lethbridge, Alberta, Canada - RJG_03 | ecosystem: Host-associated > Mammals > Digestive system > Stomach > Rumen | place: Canada: Alberta | collected...
CACATCCGAAAAACGAATGGTCAGCTGTCCTCACCAAGATAAGCCTTACGGATGGAATCGTCATTCATAAGGTCATGTGCAGGCCCTTCCTTGACAATTTTCCCCGTTTCAAGCACGTAAGCTCTGTTTGCAATATTCAGTGCCTTTTTCGCATTCTGCTCCACAAGCAGAACCGTCGTGCCGGCTTTGTTGACACTATCTATTATATCAAAAATCTCGTCCACCAGTATAGGAGAAAGACCCATGGAAGGTTCGTCCAGCAAAAGAATTTTCGGATGGCTCATGAGGGCGCGCCCCATGGCCAGCATCTGCTGTTCCCCTCCGGAAAGAGTGCCGGCAGGCTGATTCCTGCGTTCTTTCAGTCTCGGGAAACGGCGGTACACCATTTCCAGTGTACTCTCAATTTCGCTCTTGTCAGCGCGGGAATAAGCTCCCATTTTCAAATTCTGCAGCACCGTCATCTCAGAAAAGACGCGGCGGCCTTCCGGAACCTGCGCAATTCCCATGGAAACTATTTTGTGAGCCGGCGTCCTTGTGATATCCTGACCTTCGAATAAAATAGATCCCTTCTTTGGAGACAGAAGAGCGCTGACGGTATGCAGCGTTGTCGTCTTCCCGGCGCCGTTGGCGCCGATCAGAGCAACGATTTCACCCTCGTTTACTTCGAATGATATTCCCTTGATTGCATGTATCATTCCGTAATAAACATGCAGATCCTTAACTTCCAGCATTGCCATAACTGCCGATCCTCCTGTTTCGTCCGTTATTCACCCAGATACGCCGTAATAACATCCGGGTTTTTCAGCACTTCCGACGTTTTTCCATGTGCCAGAATCTCGCCGAAGTTCAGTACGGTAAGCTCTTCGCAGATCCCGGATACCAGTTTCATATCATGTTCGATCAGAAGAATGGTCATATCAAATTCCTTCCGCACAAAACGGATCATATCCATCAGTTCCTCCGTTTCCTGCGGGTTCATACCGGCGGCCGGCTCATCCAGAAGCAGCAGTTTCGGTTCCGTAGCCAGCGCGCGGGCAATCTCCAGCCGGCGCTGCTGCCCGTAGGGAAGACTGACTGCCATCAGGTCCGCATCCTTTTCCAGTTCGAAAACCTTCAGAAGCTCCATCGCCTTTCCGTCCATAGCCGCCTCCGCATTCCGGTAGGATGAAGTGTGAAACAGTCCGGCCATCGGTGAATAAACAAAGTGATTGTGCATGGCAGCCTTCACGTTGTCCTTCACGCTCATGCCGCCGAACAGGCGGATATTCTGGAATGTGCGGGCAATCCCCGCCTTGCTGATCTCAATCGTCTTCAGTCCGGTGATATCTTTTCCATCCAGCATGATTACGCCGGTATCCGGTTTGTATACACCGGTCAGAAGGTTAAATACCGTCGTCTTGCCGGCTCCGTTCGGGCCGATCAGGCCGTACAGTTCCCCCTTATCGATGGAAATGCTGAATTCATTTACGGCTCTCAGTCCTCCGAAGGAAATACCCAGATTTTTTACCTCAAGCATCGCTGCCATAGTCATTCCGCCTCCCCTCTCCTGCTTTTTGAGAAGAGTGCTGCGCGTTTCTCTCTCATGGTCGGGTTCCAGGTGACAAGCATAACGGCAATAAGGACAATTGCATAAATCAGCATACGGTTGTCACTGATAAAGCCGATGACCGGATTGTCACCGATCAGCTGGATCTGTCTCAGGAAGAAATCCAGCAGCAGGTTCAGGACTACCGGAGCGATCACCGAGCCCCGCAGGCTTCCGATGCCGCCGAGCACCACATAGACCAGAAACATAATGGACATATTATAGCCAAAGTTTTTGGAGGTCGCTGTCAGGGTCGCCAGATTGTGGGCATAAAGCACACCGCCGACACCGGCCAGCGCCGCTGAAACAGTAAAGGCCATCAGCTTGTATTTGGTAATATTAATTCCGATCGACTCTGAGGCAATCCGGTTATCCCGGATGGACATGATGGCCCGCCCGTCGCGGGAATTTGTCAGACGCATAACGATAAACAGCGTGATCAGAACCAGAATAAACCCGGCTGTAAAGGAAGACTCCTTCGGAATCCGTCCAATCCCCTGCGGGCCGGAAAGAATCATCTCACCATCGGCCGCCAGATGAAGGGAAATCTGATCCTTGAGAGAAATATGCCATCCGCTGCTGTCCCGGCCGATGTACATGACATTGACCAGATTCTTAATGATTTCGCCAAACGCCAGCGTTACAATGGCAAGATAATCGCCCTTCAGTCTCAGAACCGGAATGCCGATCAGAAAGCCGAACAGGGCAGCCACGGCTGCTCCGATCAGGATGGCAAGAATAAAACGAACTGTCTGATTTGTGATGATGTTCTGCACGGCGCGGGTGAAGAATGCGCTGGAGAAAGCGCCCACACACATAAAGCCTGCATGTCCAAGGCTCAGTTCACCGAGGTAGCCGACCACGAGGTTCAGAGCCACCGATAAAATAATATAATAGCAGCAGGGAACCAGAAGGCCTTCCAGACCGCTGGACATGGTACCGGTCGCCAGCAGAATCTCACATACAATATACGCAATAATTACAATAAGGAAGGTTCCGATATTACTTCTGGTGGTTTTGGATAATCCTTTTTTCATGCGCCCACCTCCTCAGACTTTCTCCTGGATCTGTCTGCCCAGGATGCCGGTCGGTTTCACCAGCAGCACGATAATCAGGACGGCAAACACAATCGCATCCGCCATCTGTGAGGAAATATATGCTTTTCCGAAAATTTCAATAACTCCCAGCAAAATACCTCCGATCATGGCTCCCGGGATGGATCCGATACCTCCGAACACTGCGGCTACGAATGCCTTGATACCCGGCATAGATCCGGTGTAGGGGGTCAGCTGCGGATAAGCGGAGCACAGAAGAACGCCGGCAATTGCCGCCAGACCGGAACCGATGGCAAAGGTAAGGGCAATGGTTCCGTTGACATTAATCCCCATAAGTTTGGCTGCTCCCTGGTCTTCCGATACAGCCACCATCGCCTGCCCCGGCTTCGTCTTATTGATGAAGGCCGTCAGCGCAAAAACAATGATCAGCGAGGCAACAATGGTCACGATGGTTTCTCCTGTAATCGTCAGTTTTCCGCCTGCCAGTTTCAGATCCGGTACATTCACCACGGATGCGAATGATTTCGGATTGGATCCGAAAATCAGCAGTGCCAGGTTCTGAAGCAGGTAGCTGACGCCGATGGCTGTGATCAGAACCGCCAGCGGTGAAGAAGCATTTCGCAGCGGGCGGTAGGCAATCCTTTCGATCAGGATACCCAGTCCCGTACAGATAACAATGGAAAGAAGTACGGCAGGAACTGCCGGCATGGTATTTGACATGGCCACAAACACCACATAGGCCCCTACCATGATGACATCGCCATGTGCAAAATTCAGCATCTTGGCAATACCGTAAACCATGGTGTAGCCAAGTGCAATGATTGCATACACACTGCCAAGACTGATACCATTGATCAGATTTCTCAGAAAACTCATAGTGCACCTCTACCTTTTTTCTTTGACAACATTCTAGCACTTTGAGAGTGCTTCGTACAGCGAAGGACTTCCATGGACAGTAAAAACAGGTCACATACAGTAAAAAGGGGTTGTCATGCCGACAACCCCTTTGTCATTCAGCCCTTTCTGAAATGAATTTTATTTCACTTATCCGGGCCAGTTTCCGAAAGGATCTTATGAAGCCTCCGTTGCTGCTTCTGTTGTTGCTTCCGGCTCCTCATCCATCGGTGCATATGCGCCGTTTCTGATTACTATGGCCTTCGGCTCCTTGTTCGGCTCGCCCGATGCATCCCAGGTTGTACCGTTTCCGGTCAGGCCATCAAAGGTAATGGAAGTAATCCCTTTCTTCAGTGCTTCACACAGGTCGGAAACACTCATGTCCGGAGTTGCGCCGCATTCCTCAATCGCCGCCTTCAGAATATACACGCCATCGTACGTGTCTGCCGCGAACTGGTTCGGAACATCCTTATAGGCATCTTCATAAGCCTTAACAAATGCCGTTGTCTTCTCGTCGGTTGCGGATGCAACGAACGGTGTCAGCAGCATGACGCCTTCTGCAAGAGAGGTATCAAATCCTTCCACGCCAAGGATACCATCCATGCCGTCAACGCCGAAGAACTTCGGAGCATATCCCATGCTGTCTGCCTGGGTCAGGATCAGAGATGCCTCTGTATAGTAAATCGGCAGGAAGAGCATGTCTGCACCTGCATCCTGTGCTGCCTGCAGCTGTACGGAGAAGTCCGTCTTTGAATCTTCCGTAAACGCTTCTGCGGAAACTACTTCAAACGGCTGATTTTCTGCTTCTGTTACAAATGTCTGATAAATACCGGATGAATATACATCCTGACTGTTATAGATAATGGCGACTTTTTCTGCCAGTCCATGTTCACCGATATATTTTGCGGACATGGTTCCCTGTGTCGGGTCGGAGAAGCAAACCCGGAATGCATTGTCATTGGCAACGCAGTCAACCGCGGATCCGGAAGGTGTCAGCTGGAACATGTTATCGTTTGCAGTCTCAGCCGCAACGGCAATACACGGCGTTGAGGTAACGGTTCCAAGCAGGATCTGCATACCCCAGTCTTTCAGAGTGTTGTAAGCATTAACGGACTTTTCAGCATCATGCTCATCATCCTGAAAATTCATTTCAACCTGATACCCATTTATGCCGCCGGCTTTATTAACTTCGTCTACAGCGATCGTCATGGCATTCATAACTCCCTGGCCATAAGCAGCTGCCGCACCGGTAAGGGGTCCGATACCGCCGATCTTCCATGTTGCATCCTCTGCAAAAGCTGCCATGCTCATGGCAGAAGCTGCAAGTGCCGCACAAACAACCAGGCTGGTCACCTTCGCGAATTTTTTCATACTAATTTCCTCCTTAGCAGGTTTTTAATGCCTGTCTTTGAATAATTTAAGGCAGTTTGTGGATTTTCGTAGAAATAATTTTATTATTTCCTTGAAACTCCTAAAATATGTGCCTATTGTACTCACCTTTTCTCTGCGTGTCAACCATTAAATGAGAGTTACTTTAGATTATTAGGGAAATACCGAAATTTTTTTGGTGCCTGGTAAGGCGCGTAGGCCGCCGGGTGCACGTCCTCACAAAAAAGGACCCGGGGTATCCCCGGATCCGCATCTTTTGTCTGAACGGTCCGCCGCGCTGTTTTTCTGCGCCGGTCCCCTCAGAAGTTTTTCTCTTTTATGATTGTTCTATTAATATGCCCTGCCCCAGTATACCATTTTCTTTGCCGGTTTCCCGCAGCATACGCATACGCCGGACAGCTGTTCCTGTTCGAACGGAATGCAGCGGCTGGAGAAGCCGTATACTTCCTTGATCTTCTCCTCACACTCCCTGCTTCCGCACCACATCGCTTTTACAAAACCATGTCTGTTTTCCGAGCATTCCTTCATTTCTTCCGGATTGTGTGCGGCATAGGTGTGCTCATCTCTGCGCTTCTTCGCGCGCTCAAACATTTCCGTCTGCTCAGCGGCAAGAATTTCCTTTACCTTTTCCGGAAGCTGGTCGATCAAAACTTCCGACTTTTCCCGGTTGTCACGGCGGACAACAACAGCCGTGCCGTTCGCAATATCCTTCGGGCCAATTTCGATGCGGGCGGGAATTCCTCTCATTTCCTGTTCTGCAAACTTATACCCGGGCCCCTTGTCGGTATCGTCGATCTTCGCGCGAAGTCCGGCCGCCTTTAACGCGCTCAGGATTTCCTGCGCTTTTTCCAGAACGCCTTCCCTGCGCTGCTGAATCGGAATGACCATGACCTGGGTCGGCGCAATACGCGGCGGAATGACCAGTCCGCTGTCATCCCCGTGAACCATAATCATCGCACCGATGATACGGGTTGTCATACCCCAGGAGGTCTGATGGCAGTATTTTACGGTGTTATCTTTATCCGTAAACTCAATATCATACGCTTTTGCAAATTTATCTCCGAAATAATGAGAGGTTCCGGACTGAAGTGCCTGACCGTCATACATCAGCGCTTCTACGGTATAGGTCGCCTCCGCACCCGCAAATTTTTCCTTCTCGGTTTTCCGGCCTTTAATAACCGGGATGGCCATATCCTTTTCCAGGAAATCTGCGTAAATGTTCAGCATCATCTCGGTGCGCTCAACCGCTTCCTGAGCGGTCGCGTGTACCGTATGACCCTCCTGCCACAGGAATTCGCGTGAACGCAGGAACGGGCGTGTCGTCTTTTCCCAGCGCATAACGGAACACCACTGATTGTACAGGCGCGGCAGATCACGATAGGAATGTACATCATTATGATAGAAATCGCTGAACAGTGTCTCGGAAGTCGGACGCAGGGCCAGACGCTCCTGCAGCTGCTCATTTCCGCCGACGGTTACCCAGGCGCATTCCGGAGCAAAACCGTTTACCAGTTCTCCTTCCTTCGCAAGCAGACTTTCCGGAATAAGCTCCGGCATGTAACAATTCTCAACGCCGGTTGCCTTAAAGCGCTGATCAAGATCATTCTTACAGTTCTCCCAGATAGCATAGCCGGCCGGTTTGATAACCATGCATCCCTTGACGCTCGTGTAATCGATAAGATCCGCCTTCAGGCAGACATCTGTGTACCACTGGGCGAAATCGACATCTCTCGATGTGATCTGTTCTACTAACTTTTTATCCTTTGCCATTTTTATCTCCTTACATACCCGTTTTCCTGATCTTCATCAGACATGCGGATAAAATTATACTACATTCTGCCTGGCGGTTCCAGCCTGCATCCGCAATCCGGCCGGTAATTCTTTTCCTGCCGGATACTCTGCCGCCCGGTTCACAGTTCCTTCTGTACCGCATCGATGAAGCGTTCAAAAGCAGCTTTGCCATCCGCCGTTCGTTTGTAAACGCCGGCGCATTCCAGCACCTTCGAGAATACCAGCCCGATTTCGTCCCGTAGGATCGCGTCGGCATTGGCCGAATTGATATCGGTATATTTTTTTGAAAATTCATCCACCCAGTCCGCGTGCTTTGCCAGTGCCTCATCCTCGCGAAGATCTTTCCCCGTCAGAATGGCATCTTTGACCCCGGCCATTTCTGTTTTCAGTCTTGCCGGGAGAATGGCCAGCCCCATCACTTCGATCAGCCCGATATTTTCCTTTTTAATATGAAAATATTGAGCATGAGGATGATAAACGCCCAGGGGATGTTCTCTCGTCGTAATGTTATTTCTCAATGCCAGATCCAGCTCGAAGCTGCCATCGCGGCGGCGCGCGATCGGGGTGATGGTGTTGTGCGGCTCTCCGTCTGTCTGCGCATAAATGAAAGCATCCTCATCGGTATAGCCGCGCCAGGTTTTCAGGATCGCCGCGGCAAGATCAGCCACCCGTTCCGGATCCGGCCCGTTCAGACGGATAACGGAAAGCGGCCATTTGACAATACCAGCCCTCACGTCCTCATATCCCCTGAATACGATTTCCTCCTCCACCGGCGCTTTCGCCATTGCAAATGTATAATGGCCGCCCTGGAAATGCTCATGTGCCAGGATGGATCCTCCGACAATCGGGAGGTCCGCATTGGAGCCAACGAAATAATGCGGGAAAATCTCCGTTATCTTCAGAAGTTTCCGGAAAGCGCCGCGGTCAATGATCATCGGCTTGTGAACGCTGTTAAAAACAATGCAGTGCTCATTATAATAAACATAGGGGGAATACTGGAAAAACCAGGGTTCACCGTCCACCGTTATCCGAATGATACGGTGGTTTCCCCGTGCCGGATGGTCAAGACGTCCGGCATATCCTTCATTTTCACGGCACAGCTGGCACTTCGGGTAAGCTGTCTGAGCCGCATTCCGCGCCGCGGCGATTGCCTTCGGATCTTTTTCCGGCTTGGAAAGATTGATGGAGATGTCGATCGTGCCGTATTCTGTGCCGGCTGTCCAGCGAACATCCTTTGCGATGCGGTCTCTGCGGATATAGTTGGTATCCTGGCAGAAACGATAATAGCTGTCTGTCGCCCTGACCGGATCTTCCGAATATTCAGCGCGGAATTTCGCCGTCACCGAGGACGGACGATCCGTCAGAATGGCCATAATCTCCGTATCAAACAGATCCCGGCAGGTAACGGTATTGTCCCCCATCAGCTGATGTTCATAAGCATAATCGCATATCCGGCCGAGAATCTCTGACAGCTCTCCAATAATATTTTCGTCCCGGGTTCCGGAAATTTTCTCTGCCTGGCTGCCTGTGAAAGCATCCTCCGCTTTTTCATCAAGGGAATCGATCTTCAGCAGAGCAAGAACTCTGTTGGCCGTATAAACGGCATCTTCCTTCTCAATCAGTCCTGTCGTCAGCCCATACCGGACCAGTCCGGCAATTGCATCCTGTATCATTGCTGCTCCCTCCTGCGTCTGTATATAATGCGCCGCTCCAGGCGGCCACAACCATAGTCATTTTATCACCATGCACATACCCGCTCAAGACGGATATTCCCACATCCGGCCGCATCGGTCAGGCACTTTTCCTGCTTTCCTAACCTGAGTGAATGCGTTATAATTTGCTTATTAAAATGTACTTTACCTTTTGAGTAAACAATCATTTAATGATATGTAAACATCTAATGATATGTAAACATCATACGGGAAACAGTTCCAGCACAAAATACAGCATCATAATCAATTCCGGCGTTTCCGGGTACTCCGTTCTGCCCGCATGCACCGCCGGAAATCGGGAGGCCGTTGATGGATAATTTAATACTCTACAGGAAAAGGCTGATACCGGAAGAATGTATTGAACTGAAGGACGACATTCTCCTCTACCGCGATAACGAGCTGATCATCACAAAGTGGAATACACTTCACCCGAAGAAAACCCTGCACCATGGCTATTCATGCTATTTTCTGGAGAGAGGTTTTAAAATCAGCAAGTTTTATGATCACGAGAGCAATCTGATCAGCTGGTACTGCGACATTGTTGCGCATAGTTTTGAAAAAGGCGTTCCGATCCCCGGAACGGCAGACTGTTCCCCGGATAAATATGTATTTACAGATCTGCTGATCGATGTAATTGTATATCCGAATGGCTCGTACCGGGTGGTTGATCTGGATGAACTGGCGGATGCGTTCAGGCGCGGTCTGCTGTCTTCAGAACTGCTGACCGCAGCTCTGAAGACCACCGACAAACTGCTTACTATTATTTACCGGAATGATTTTGACCGGCTGCAGCAGAAAATCAACGAGGCCGAAGCCAGGGATCTTGCCGCTCAGGGACCGCTCTGAAGAAAGCAGACAGATATCCTTTCCTTCAAAGCTTCCGGGAAGCTGCCTTTGCGAAGCTGCCTTTGGAAAGCTGCCTTCCATGGTCCGTTTTCATCTTTCAAGGCCGTAAGGCCTGAACCCTTACGGATTCTCTGCGTCCGGACCGGTAAGGAATTCTGACTCTGTCACACTGTATACACCGCGCGGAGTTAAGCGGATGGACGGGATTACCGGCAGCGCCATAAACGAAAGTGTGATAAATGGCGCCATATCTTTCGGCACCCCCATGCGGTGGGCACAGGTGATCAGTTTCTTCAGCTTTTTGCTGACGTACGAATAGCTCTGGTCAGAAATCAGACCCATAACCGGAAGCTCCAGCGTATCATATACCTGTCCGTCCTGCACAATGGTATAGCCGCCATGGGTTCTTTGCAGCTCACGAACCGCAGCCAGTATATCCGCATCGTTATCTCCGATGACAATGATATTGTGGCTGTCGTGAGAAACACTGGAGGCAATCGCTCCTCCCTGAAGTCCGAAATTGAGAACAGCCCCGACGCCCACCTTTCCGGTGGCATGATGGCGCTCAAACACGGCAATCTTGTCTACCTTTCCGTCCGGTCGAAAAAGCCCGGTCTGCGGATCCGCCGGCAGCCCGATGTCCGCACGCTCCGTAAGAATCTGCCCGGGGATCATGCGGATCGCGGGGAACTGTTTTCCGTCCGCCCTCAGTTCCAGTTTTTTCGGATCGATGGGGCCGATATGAACGGTATCCATCAGCTGTGGCGGACAGGCAGGCATTTTTACGTATTTCCTTGTAACCAGCTGTCCCTTGAAAAATACCATCTGCGCATTGAAATTCTTCAGAGAATCCCAAACCACCAGATCCGCGTCAAAGCCGGGTGCGACTGCCCCGGTACGGCGCAGCCCGTAGCAGCGGGCCGGCTGGATGGTCGCCATCTTCACCGCGGCAATCGGGCTGATTCCCATGCTGACTGCCTTCCGGACATTGTGATCGATGTCGCCCTCCCGGTTGATATCCTCGATGTGCTTGTCATCCGTACAGAAACAGAACCCCTCGGTGTTCGTATTATTCTCCACGATTCCCCTGACGATCATTTCCAGATTGCGGGCGGCGCTGCCCTCCCGGATGTGGCAGGTCATCCCCATCGAACGTTCCTTCATTACATACTCGTAGGTTGTCCCCTCATGATCCGTGGTAACGCCGGCCATCACATAAGCTGCCAGTTCTTCATCGGACAGATTCGGAGCATGCCCGTCTTTCACCTTTCCATCAAACAATTCAATTTTTTCATTCATAGAGGGATCGCCGTTGATGACCGACATGCAGTCCATCACCTCGCCCAGCCCGAGCACACGGTTGTTGTCCAGATATTTCTTCATGGCTGCCGCATCCAGCGTACATCCGTTATCATCGATCGGTGTCGACGGCACGCAGGAAGCGATCATGACATACACATGTGCCGGGAGATTGGCTGTCTGCGACAGCAGATAATCGATTCCTGCCGTTCCGGATACATTGGCAACCTCATGGGGATCCACGATGAACGTGGTGGTTCCGTGTTCCTCCGCCTTGGAAATCAGAACCTGCGGGTTTACCAGCGTTGATTCCAGATGCAGATGAGCGTCTATGAACCCGGAAGTCAGATATTTTCCCTCCAGGTCAATCACTTTTCTGCCCTCATAGTCTCCGATTCCTACAATCATTCCATTGGTGACGGCAACATTGCCTTCCTCTACACGGTCGGTAAATACGTTCACAATCCTGGCATTCTTCAGCACCAGATCTGCCGGCTGCAGCTTGCGTGCTGCTCTTGAACATCCCAGATATTTTTTAAGCTCCACTAAAATCCCTCCTTCCGTCTGTACTGGTCCGTGTTCCGGCTCTGTACTCTTTCGAACATTATAGCAGAACTTCGGATGGATATGCCTTTATTTATCACAGGGTTTACGTTATTTACAAAAGATGCCAGATGTACCTGTCCCTTTTCAATAGAAAAGTGTATACTTTTCCTGCGGACACTTTGAATGTTGGAAAGGCAGGTAATTTTCAATGGAGCTTTACAGTAATAACCGGACTTATTCCGGCTACGATTCACTGCCGTCCGGGGCGGCTTCCTTCGATCTGACGCAGGGATGCCTTGTACTCGAGGGCGGTGCATGGCGCGGCATTTACACACAGGGGGCTCTGGACGCTCTGATGGAAAACGGAATTAACTTTCAGACAACCATTGGGATTTCCGCCGGCGCCATGAGCGGCATCGGATATGTTTCCGGCCAGATCGGCTGGGCCCCCCGCATCAATCTCAGGTTCCGCCGTGACCCGAACTACTGCGGGCTGGGCGCCTTCCGCCGTGACCACGGAATTACCGGCTTCTCTTATCTTTTCGAGGATCTCATGCGCAAATATCCCATCAACCGTGAGCGCTTCAATAACCCGGACCGCCGCTTTATCGTCGGGGCTACGGATCTGGAAAAGGGGCGTGTGGAGTATTTCGAAAAGGGCAAATGTGAGGACATATTCAAGGCTGTTCAGGCTTCCGCCACCGTTCCTTACATCTCGCAGCCGGTTTATATTGACGGTGTTCCCTATCTGGACGGCGGTTTAATCACAAAAATCCCGTATCACTGGGCTAAGGCAAGAGAATTCAAAAAGATCATGGTTATCCGCACGCGTGACCGCTCCTACCGGAAGGAACCGGACAACGTGAAAAAAAACTTCCACCGGAATCGTGTATTTTTCCGCAATTACCTTGACCTGCAGCTGGCTATGCTGCACACCTGTGACCGGTACAATAAACTGCTCGATGAAATCGATGCCGATGAGGCGGAAGGGAAGATATTTGTTCTGGCGCCAAAGGAACCTGTCCGCATCAGCCGCTTTGAAAGCGATATGGAAAAACTTGGAAATCTTTACCAGGCCGGTTACCATGAAATGAAAGAACAAATCCCGGCACTTCAGAAATATCTGGCCGGTTAGATCAGACGATCCGGCGCAGGGAAACCGCGTATCCGGCAGAATACACTGGTATAAAAAGACAGGCGGCCGGTCTTCCACAGAGGGAAAGACCGGCCGCCGTTTTTATACCGCACGTTTTCAGATTTTATCCAGTGCCTGCGCCAGATCGGCAATGATGTCCTTCACATTCTCAAGTCCAACCGACAGCCGGATCAGGTCCGGAGCAATTCCGGCCGCCAGCAGCTGTTCATCCGTCATCTGACGGTGGGTATGGCTGGCCGGGTTGAGCAGGCAGGTTCTGGAATCCGCCACGTGCGTGACAATAGAAATCAGCTTCAGGGAATCCATAAATGGGATCGCCTTCGCCCTGCCGCCCTTCAGGCCGAAGGAAAGAACCCCGCAGCTTCCATTGGGCAGATATTTCTGCTGAAGTTCATGGCAGGGATCCTGCGGAAGATCAGAAAAGCGAACCCACGCAACCTTTTCATTCGCCTGAAGGTACTCCGCCACCGCCAGCGCATTCCGGCAGTGCCGCTGCATGCGCACTTCCAGAGACTCCAGGCCGAGATTCAGATAAAACGCGTTCTGCGGAGACTGGCAGGGACCCAGATCGCGCATCAGCTGAGCGTCAATCTTGGTGATATAGGCCTTTTTCCCGAATCTTTGCGCATATACAATGCCATGGTAGGATTCATCCGGTGTGGTCAGTCCCGGATACTTATCCGCATGCGCCATCCAGTCAAAGTTCCCGCTGTCCACAATACAGCCGCCGATCGTCGCTGCGTGGCCTTCCATGTATTTGGTTGTGGAGTGTGTTACGATATCCGCTCCCCACTCAAACGGCCGGCAGTTGACCGGCGTTGCAAACGTGTTGTCAACAATCAGCGGTACCCCGTGACGATGGGCCATGTCCGCAAATTTTTCGATATCAAAGACGGAAACCGTCGGGTTGGTGATGGTTTCGCCGAATACACACTTCGTATTTGGCCGGAAATACTGCTCAATTTTTTCAACCGGATCCTTCTGGTCAAAGAAAGTACAGTCAATCCCCATCTTTTTCATGGTAGTTCCGAACAAATTGAAGGTGCCGCCATAGACAGCGGAACTGGCAAGAATATGATCTCCTGCCTCACAGATATTAAAAACGGCGAGAAAGTTGGCTGCCATGCCCGAGGCCGTCAGAATACCCGCCTCGCCGCCTTCCAGCGCGCATATTTTTGCCGCCACCGCATCGCAGGTCGGATTCGCCAGTCTGGAATAAAAATAGCCGTCCTTCTCCAGGTCGAAAAGCTGGCCCATCTCCTCGCTCGAATCATATTTAAAAGTCGTACTCTGACAGATCGGAACCTGCCGCGCCTCTCCGTTGGCCGGCTTCCAGCCTTCCTGCAGACATTTTGTACCAATCTCCATAATGACACCTCCGTGGTTGCGTGAGATTTTTAAATTCTATGATATGAGTGTCAAAAGTACCTTTTGCCACTCATTTATGATTACGCGTGGTTTCGTTGCTCCGCAACTCCCACCACGCTGCCACATTCGGCATTCTCGTGACGCTTTCGCGCCACTTCATGCCTCATGTGGGGCGTGTCAATAAGTCCTGCCACCACTCGCATGCAAGCATGCGTGGCGGCGGACTTTTGACACGGTAATCATTCTATTTCTATTATAAAAGAAAATAGAAAAATTGCACTCTAAAATGAAATTATATTGTATTATAAAGACAGCCGTTTCCGGGAAGCGGCTGCACAAAATGACACTATTGTCCTGCTTTTTGAACACATGAAATGAACTTATGAGAAAGGTGGCCGTAAAAATGACTCCCAAACAGCAGTATTATAAATCACTGGGCGAGACCATGATCAAAAAATTCGCCCGCAGAAACATTACCGCCTGCTACACGGAAAACAGGGAGGAAGCCCTGAAAAAGGTTCTTGAACTGATCCCGGAAGAATCCGCTGTCGCATACGGAGGATCCGAGACAATCAAGGAATGCGGCATGATCGATGCCCTGAAAAGCGGGAACTATAACCTTATTGTCCGGGAAGAAGCAAAAACAGCGCAGGAAAAGCGGGAAATGCTCGCCCGCCAGGTCATGGCGGACTATTTTCTGATGAGCACGAACGCCTTCACCAAAGACGGCGAGCTTGTGAACATAGATGGAAATGGGAACCGTCTCTGCTTCCTGATTCAGGGCCCGTCCCATGTCATTGTCGTCACCGGCATGAACAAGCTGGCAGATGATGTTCCGTCCGCTTTCCGCCGCATTCACAATGTCGCTTCCCCGGCCAATACGGCCCGTCTGGGATGCAAGACGCCCTGCGCCGTAACCGGTCAGTGTGCCAACTGCCTCAGCCCGGAAACAATCTGCTGCCAGGAGGTAATTACCCGCTATTCAAGGCACGACGGACGGATCATCGTCGTCATGGTTGGAGAAGATCTGGGATACTGATGCATACATTACATAAGGAAAGGCAGACTGCCCTGCCATTGAAAAAACCGCATTTATCTGCCTGATTATTACCAGGACCGGTGCCCTCTGCCGCACCGGTCTTTCTGATTTTCAGCCTTTCGCTGACTCTTCGGTTTTATTTACTCAAAATCAAACTCATCTTTGCAGTGCTCTTCAAAAGCCCTGAACACTGCCTGGAGCGTTGCATCATCCGTAACCGTCACGTAGGCAGAATTTTCCTCATCTCCCCGGTTAACGTCCTCGCGCAGGATAACAACTCCTTCCTCCCCGGACGGCAGCAGAACCAGGTACCTCTCGCCCTTGTACTCGACGGCATCGAGTACCTCAAAGTCGACATCCCTGCCGTCCTCATCCTTCATGGTAATGATCACACTGTCCTCTTCCTGCTCTCCTGCTTCCTCTGTCTGTTCCATATCAAATCCGCTGTCTGTCTCCTCCGCGCTGAATTTAATATCCTTCTTATTATCTTCTTCCATTTTATTCCTCTCATTCTTCTGTTTCTTTCAAACGAATGATGATGTCAGGTTCAAAAGGTCCTTTGACCCCGGATGCTGTCACGAATTGGTCCGTTTCATACAATCTTAAAGTACAAAGTCCGGCGCGCTTTGTCAACAGGTTCTTATTCTGTCCTCCGCCATGGTTTTACGATCCCTTTACAGGAGGCTGATTATCCATTTTACATCCGTGAGCTAATTTAATTTACGGAAGGAAGCCGAAATTCATCCGTATGAGTGGCTCCAAAAGCACGGGACGGCTTCCTGAAAAGAAAGGATCGCAGATAATGAAAAGAATGACTGAAGAAAATAATTACCGTACACTTACCCGCGTGATCATGAGTACCGCCGTTGGGATTCCGGCTGTTCTGGCAGGAATTCTTACGCTGGTGCTGTAACTCACACTGCCTTTATAACCCTCCCGTCTGATGCCGGAGCATCCCCTGAATCCCGTTTTGCCGGAATGCCTTTTTTGCTGTATAATGATGCCAGGGCCGAAAGACCCTGAATTTACAGTAAGGATGGTGAGCGCAGTTTCTGCCGTCAAAATGAGTAATCTTAATTTCGATATGCCTGTTCGTTCTTCTGAGGCTTCTATTGTTTATCGATATAAGAATAACCTGTATCTGAACCTTACAAACAAGTGTCCCTGCGCCTGTACTTTCTGCGAGCGGAATATGCGGGACCGCATCGGTCATTCCAGCCGCCTGTGGCTTTCCCATGAACCTTCCTTTGCGGAACTTACATCTGCTCTTGACCAATACGATCTGACTTCGTTTGAGGAGATTGTTTTCTGCGGATTTGGAGAACCGACGGAGGCATTCGATGTGCTTCTGGAAACAGCCCGCTATCTGAAGGGGCTGTGTCTTACGGATAAAACCGGCCGCAGCATTCCCATCCGGCTGGATACAAACGGTCTCGGGAACCGGATCAACCGGCGTGATATCGCGCCGGACCTCGAAGGCCTTTTGGACCGTGTATCCATCAGCCTGAATGCTCCGGACGCAGAAACCTACCAGAAGCTTGTACGCCCGAAGTTCGGCATTGAATCATGGCAGGCTGTCGTTGATTTTGCCGTTGAGGTGAAAAACTATGTCCCATTTGTCCGGCTTACAACAGTCGACACCACTCTGACCAGGGACGAGGAGAAAAGATGCCGTGAGCTGTGCCGGAGCATGGATGTAACCTACTTCATCCGGGCATGGGGATCCTGAGATCAGGCCATCACCGCCCACCTCATTTTGGTGGAGTGGGCCCGCGGGTTCAGCCGGCATTCTTCAGCAGTGGGACGAATAACGTCACGGGCCGTGCGGCTGTATATTCCTTCTTTTTCAAAATACTTAAACGCCTTTTTGACGATGCGGTCCTCCCCGGAATGAAAGGTGAGGATCGCTATTTTTCCGCCCGGTTTCATGACACCGGGCAATTTTTCCATAAAAGCCTCCAGCACTTCAAACTCACTGTTGACATCAATCCGGATCGCCTGAAAGGTACGCTGACAGGTCTTCCTGATCTCGTTCTTTTTCTCTTCCTTTGACAGATTCCCAAGTTCCCGGTCCATCACATCCTCAATGACACGCCGCAAATCCTGCGTGCTTTCTATCTTGCCGCAGGTTTTATTGCGCCGGACGATCGCATGTGCAATCTGGCGCGCATAAGGCTCATCCGAATTCTCCTCCAGCATTCCTTCCAGTTCTTCCTCGCTCACTTCCCTCAGCCGCGCTGCTGCGCTCACTCCCGCCTCCGGATTCAACCTCAAATCCAGCGGTCCTTCCGCCTTGTAGGAAAATCCACGGGCAGGGTCGTCAAGCTGCATGGAAGATACACCCAGATCCGCCAGGACAAAATCAAATTTTCCCACCCTGGCGCTAAGCTTATCCACATCGGCGAAATTCATCCGGCAAACCGTAAGGATGTTCTCCCCATACCCCTTTTCTTCCAGCCTTTTCCTTGTCCTGTCTGACTCCTCCGGATCGACATCCAGCGCGTACAGATGCCCGGAGCCTTCCAGTTTTTCCAGCATCTTCAGCGTATGTCCTCCGTAGCCGAGGGTCGCGTCCAGACCGGTCTGGCCGGGATGTATGTCCAGAAAGGACAGCACTTCATCCACCATAACCGGAATGTGCATGCCGGCAGGCGTGCTTCCCTTGCGGATCACCTTTGCTACCGTATCTGCGTATTTTTCCGGCTGTCTTTCCTTATACTTTTCCTCAAAGGTATGCGGATGTGTTCCGCTGTAATGTTTGCGGCGTTTGTGAACCTGTATGTTCTGACCGTCCTGATGATCTGAATTAATCATGATAGTTCCCTGTCTGATGATGATTTTTGATATAATGAAAACATATTGCCGTACTGCGGCAATAAATGAGCTCCGTCTGAGGTGTTTTTTATGTTTTCTCTGTTTAACTTTCTGAATGTTATCGGCATAGTGGCATTTACCATATCCGGCTCCGAAATAGCGATTGACAGCGGCATGGATGTATTCGGAGTAATCCTTCTGGGAATGATCACATCCTTCGGAGGCGGTGTGATCCGGGATATTACGCTGGGTATTTTTCCCCCATCCATCTTCAGAAATTATTCCGTGCTGCTTCTTTCCGCCGCGACGGCTGCCGCCGTTTTTGTCATTGACTATGCCACCTCCCGGGTGAGGGAAAAAAGAGCCGTGACAGACACGGCCGTAAACCTTCTGGATGCGGCCGGCCTTGGTATTTTCACGGTAACCGGGACGCAGATCGCCCTTTATACCGGCATGGGAGATAATATTTCTCTCCTGCTTTTTGCCGGCGTCTGCACCGGGGTTGGCGGAGGCCTGATCCGTGATATCATCGCCCGCCGGACCCCGGTAATTTTTGTTAAACACGTTTACGCCGTCGCATCCATGGTCGGCTGTACCGTCTACATCATTCTGAACCGGATTCACGTGCGAAGGGAAAGTGCCATGCTTGTGGCGATCTCCGTCATTTTTATTGTCCGGCTGCTGTCAACCCTGTATAAGTGGAACCTGCCCCGGGTCGGTCCCCGGCCGCGGCACTGACTTTACTTAACCTCCGCATTTCCGTACGGCAGCCCTTCATTGAAATTCCGGGCATTTTCCATGGTAACCGCCGCAATGGACTGAAGGGCTTCCCTGGTAAAAAATGCCTGATGGCTGGTGAGCATGACATTCGGGAAGGAAAGCAGGCGCGCAACGATAGAATGCTGCATGATGTCATCGGAATGATCCGTATACACATTGGCATCCTCCCCCTCGTAAACATCCAAAGCGACCGCATGGAATTTCAGGGCACGAAGACCGCGAATCAGCGCATCCGTATCCACCAGCGGACCGCGGGCGGCATTGACAAGCATAACGCCATCTTTCATCCTGCTGATTGCTTCATCATCGATCAGATGATACGTTCCGCCTTCTCCCATGATCAGCGGCGCATGCAGAGAAATAAGATCTGCCTTTTCCAGAAGTTCATCCTTGCTGACATAAGTAAGAAGGCCTTCCTCTTCCAGCTTTTTGTTCGGATAGGCATCCCAGCCGATGACCGTCATGCCATATCCCTTGCAGATGCCGGCCATGATCTGCCCGATACGGCCGGTCCCCATGATCCCGGCCACCTTGTTATGCAGATCCAGTCCCATAAGGCCGTTCAGAGAGAAATTATTGTCTTTCACGCGGTTGTACGCTTTCATCAGACGGCGGTTGGCCGCCTGGAGAATAGCCATCGAATGTTCTGCAACCGCATACGGTGAGTAAGCCGGAACGCGCAGCACGGTTACCCCGTGTTCCTTCGCCGCATCCAGGTCGACATTGTTGAAACCGGCGCAGCGAAGCAGGATCAGGCGGACACCCTCTTTTGCCAGTGCCTCCACCACGGGCCGCGGTGCTTCGTCATTGACGAAAATGCAGACGGCATCGAAGCCGGAAGCCAGCTTTACAGTCTCGGCGGTCAGGCGGACGGTGAAATAGGTAATGTCCACATTGTAGGTGCCTTCTCCCTTATCCCGGGCAAGTTCCGTAAAGAACATGCGGTCGTAATCCTTGGTTCCGAAAAACGCAACCTTCAGAACGGAAACCGGCTTGTCCTTCGGTGCAATGTTGGCCAGAATCTCATGGAGTCTGGCTTCGCACGCAGTCTCATCTTCACCCTCAATGGTAAATTTCAGGACGGAGCCCCTGGCCGCGTGCAGCTTCAGAATCTGCAGTACATTGTTCCCGGATGCGCTCTCGCTGCCACATTCAATGGTAACCTGTGACTTGAAATTCGTGCACTCCTGGGCCAGAATAGCCGCGGGACGGGCATGAATCCCCAGAGCATTAATAACCTTATATTCAAATGTTTTCATATCTCCGATCCTCCTTCTGAAAAAATAAGCTTTCTATACTATATATACTATATATACACCAAAAAACGCCGCTGCGGGGATTTTTCTCCTCACAGCGGCGCTCTTCTCTTTGTTTCTATTCTTTACGATATTGCTTTTTTATTCCGGACTGCGTTTTTGTACCCCTCAGTTTGCAACCTTTGCGTAACGGAAATACAGATTGCCATTGGAAATCATATAGTATCCGGACACATTGTCATGCATCAGATAAGAGTTTGCCTTATAGTACAGCGGAATAACCGGATAGTCATTCGATGCCGTTTCGTCAGCCTTCTCTACCAGCTCCGCGTACTTCGCCGGGTCGGATTCTACACGGGCCTGGTCAACAATCGCGTCATAATCCGTATTGCTGTAGAAGATTGTGTTGGAAACATCGTTCGTGTAAAGCAGCGGAAGGAAGCTCATGGGGTTGATGTAATCGGCGGACCATCCCATGGCTGCCACTTCATAATTACCATTCTGAACGGCGTCATAGAATACAGCCCAGTCCGCGGAGGATACCTCAACCTTGATTCCAAGGTTGGTCTCAAACATCTCAGCCAGCGCCTCCGCTACCTTCTTGGCCGTATCATCTGAATAATAGGACAGCTGCAGCGTCGGGAATGTGGAGGGATCATCGTATCCCGCCTCGGCCAGTGCCGCTTTGGCTGCATCCGGGTCCGCGTGCTCAGAAAGTCCGAAATCAGAACGTCCTTCTGTGATATCCTTTCCGTTGGAAACGTATCCCGGCGCCAGCCAGCTGTAGGCAGGCTGTGCATCCAGCTGTACAACGTTGTTAATCAGCTCGTCGCGGTCAATGGCAAGATTCAATGCCTTGCGGACATTCGGGTTGTTGTACGGTTCCTTGCTGCAGTTAATGTCATAGTAAACCGTACCATAGTTCGGAGTTGTCTTCAGGCCGGCATCCTCCGCCTTCAGTCTTGCAAGGTCGCCGGACGGAATGCTGCGGATGCCGTCGACTTCGCCGTTCTCATAAGCGGTCAGCGCCGTTGAAGTGTCAAGGATATAGCGGAATGTCAGTTTCTGAAGTGTGGTATTATCCGCATCCCAGAAGTTTTCATTCTTTTCAAGAACATAGGATTCGCCGTTATTAATTTCTGCCATCTTAAACGGTCCGTTGCACACGTAGGTGTCCGGGGACTGTGTCCACTTATCTCCGTTCGTTTCAACCGTATCCTGTTTTACCGGGTTGAAGCACCACATGGAGACAAGGTCTACAAAATAAGAGCAGGTATTTTTCAGGTCAAATTCCAGTGTCTGGTCATCCAGTGCCTTTACACCGAAATTAGAATCATCGCCGCTGTCATAGTATTCCTGGCATCCGACAATATAGTCGGTATACATGTTCAGGTACTGTGCTGTGGTATCCGGCGTGCACACATGCTTTGCGGTCCAGACATAATCCTGCGCGGTCAGATCGGAACCGTCGCTCCATTTCAGTCCGTCTCTCAGATGAAATGTGTATACCGTCATATCGTCATTGCTTTCCCAGGATTCGGCATCACCGGGAGCAATTTCACCGTTTTCATCGTATGTTACCAGCCCTTCAAAACAGTTGGCAAGCACGAAGGATGCAAATGAGTTGTTGGTGTAGCTCGGGTCTATGGAATCCGGCTGGTTGCTCAGAACAAATGTAATCTCCTGATCGCCGGTTGCTTCCACGGGCGCTTCGGTTGTATCCTCAGATACTCCCGCCTTTGAAAGATCAATCTTTTCCTCTGCGAACGCAGGCACCGCCGCGCCCAGTCCGCTCAGAGCCATCGATGCAGAAAGTGCCATGGTTACAAATGCTTTTGCTGACTTTCTCATACTTTCCTCCTTAAATCTGGTTTTCCTGCTTTATTTTCCGGCCGCCATTGCGGTCTGTTAAAGGATCCGGCCTGTGCCGTCCCTGTTAACCGGATGATACTGCTGGTAATTCCTGTTGTCCTCTGCCTTAGTCCATCAGGTGGCACGCGCAAAGATGACCGCCGCCGATATCCTTCATCTGCGGCGTCTGTTCCGCGCAGATCGGCTTCGCATACGGGCAGCGGGTATGGAACCTGCAGCCGGCCGGCGGATTGATCGGGCTGGGAATGTCTCCTTTAATTCCTCCGCCTTCCTTTTCGCGGGCCAGCTTCGGGTTCGCAATCGGAATACTGCTTAAAAGTCCCTGCGTGTAAGGATGAGCGGGATGCTGATAGATATCATCCGAGACTCCCATCTCAACAATCTGCCCCAGATACATGACACCAACCTCGTCGGATACATACCTGACCATCGAAAGGTCATGGGCGATAAACAGGTAGGTTGTTCCCTCCTCCTCCTGAAAATCGCGCAGAAGGTTGATCACCTGGGCCTGGATGGAAACATCCAGCGCGGAGATCGGCTCATCGCAGATAACCAGCTGCGGATGAAGGATAAGTGCCCGGGCAATCCCGACACGCTGCCGCTGTCCGCCGGAAAATTCATGCGCATAGCGGTTCGCATGCTCCGTAGTCAGTCCGACCTTTTCCAGCATCGGATAGACATATTCGTTCGCTTCTTCTTTTCTTCTGACAATCCCGTGAGCCAGCAGCGGTTCCGCAATAATATCCCGCACCGTCATGCGGGCATTCAGCGAAGCGTACGGGTCCTGAAAAATCATCTGCATATTTTTGCGGTACGGCTTCAGCATTTTCTGATTCATGTGTGAAATATCCGTACCCATAAAAATAATCTGTCCCTGCGTCGGCTCGTAAATACGGATGATGGTTCGCGCCGCGCTCGACTTTCCGCAGCCGGATTCGCCGACCAGTCCGAGTGTCCGTCCCTTTTGAAGCTTAAATGAAATATGATCGACCGCATGCACCTGCATTTTATAGCCTGCGTCAAAATACCTGGTCAGGTCCTTCACTTCCAGCAGCGGTGTCCCGGCGGATATGTTTTTATTCTCTGTCATCTCATCCATTCCCTGTATTTTTTCTGTGCTGCTGTTTTTTCTCTTATGTCCGGAACGGGTTATCCTCCAGCGGGGCTTCCTCGTCCAGCAGCCAGCAGCGGCTGCTGTGATTTTCGTCGATTGTGTAAAATTCCGGAATTTCATTTGCACATATATTTCTTGCATACGGGCAGCGCGGAGCAAACGGGCAGCCCTTCGGCGGGTTCGTCATATCCGGCGGTGATCCCGGGATAGGTACCAGCCGTTTCGATTTATCCTGTGTCACATCCGGAATGGAACTGAGAAGTCCCAGCGTATACGGATGCTTCGGGTTCTCAAATATATCGTCAATCGGCGCCTGTTCCATGATCATGCCGCCGTACATAACCTCCACGCGGTCACACAGCTCTGCAACAACCCCCAGATCATGCGTGATAAAGATAATACTGGTGCCATAATCACTGCGCAGTGTCCGCATCTCCTTCAGGATCTGATCCTGGATCGTTACATCCAGCGCAGTGGTCGGTTCGTCCGCAATCAGAAGATCCGGACGGTTCGCCAGGGCCATGGCGATCATGACCCGCTGGCGCATGCCGCCTGAAAATTCATGCGGATATGAATGAAACCGCTTTTCCGGTTCCGGAATTCTTACCTTCCGGAACAGTTCCAGTGTTTCCTGGTAAAGCTGTTCTTTTGTCTTTTTAGGATAATGAATACGGATAATCTCCTCTACCTGTTTTCCAACCTTAATCAGCGGATTCAGCGAAGACATCGGATCCTGGAAAACCATGGAAATTTTATCTCCGCGGATTGAACGCATTTCTGCCTTGCTGACCCGGGTCAGTTCCTCATCCTCAAAACGGATGGTACCTTCCCTGATCACCGCCGTATCCGCCAGCAGGCGGAGAATTGACATACAGGTTACACTTTTTCCGCTTCCGGATTCTCCCACCAGCCCGACGATTTCACCCTTGTGTACATCAAAGGAAACACCGCGCACCGCCTGCACTTCACCGTTGCTGGTCATGAAGGAAATATTCAGATTATCAATAGAAAGTATCTTGTCGCTCATTAATTTATGTTCCTTCCGGAGTGCCGCTTCGGTTCCTCTTCAAAGCGGCTTCGCTATCGGTTTATTTTTTCAGTTTCGGATCCAGTGCATCCCGAAGCCCGTCGCCTACAAAGTTAAATGCAAACATAATCAGCACAATGACCAGTGCCGGGAAAAACAGCTGGTAAGGGCAGGTTCTCAGGTTCTCGGTAGCATCATTGCACATGGTTCCCAGACTCGCCAGCGGCGGACGAAGCCCAATTCCAAGGAAGCCAAGAAATGCTTCCATAAAAATAGCCGACGGAATCAGCATGGTAGCCGTAACCAGAATGGACCCCATGCAGTTCGGAACCAGATGCTGAAACAGAATGGTCTTTGTGGGGGAACCGATGGTCCGCGCCGCCAGCACGAAATCCTGCTGCTTAAGCGAAAGCACCTGCCCGCGGACAACCCGGGCCATATCCACCCAGTAAACCGTTCCCAGCGCAATGATAATACTCTTCAGTCCCGATCCCAGCAGGACCATGATCAGAATGACGTACAGCGTCAGCGGAATCGTACTGATAATATCCACGATACGCATCATGACCTGATCCGCGTTCCCGCCGGCGTAACCGGAAATACCGCCGTAGGCAATTCCGATGATCAGATTGACGGCTACCGCTACAAAGGCAACAACCAGGGAAACTCGCGTTCCGTACATCAGCCGGGTCAGAATGTCTCTGCCGAGGGAATCTGTCCCCAGAAGGTAGGAGTGGTTCCAGACGGTTGTGTGAGGATAAATCACCAGTGTTTCCGGATCTGCGACCAGATACGGTTTCTGCCCGTAATAAAGGGCAACCTCCGTTCCTTTATAATCAAAAATCGTCATATACCGGCCGCTGTCCTCTCTGACTTTTTCAAGCTGAGATCCCAGATGTCCGTCCTTTGAAACCTCCAGCAGTTTCATGTTCTGCGTGATGTAAAGATACGCTTCGCCGTCCGCAGTCTCATACACTCTCATGCGCGGAGGCACATTTACAACGTCCAGATTCTGCTTTGAATAGCTGTAATCGGTAAAGTTCGGTCCGAAAACTGCAAAGAACATCAGAAGCGCAATAATGATAAGTCCCGCCAGCGCTGTCGGTTTATGACGAAAGCGGAACCATACATCTCCCGCAAATGTTCTGTTTTTCTTCCATATTTTTTCCCGGTCCTCATTGGTGGCCTTTAGTTTTCCCCATTTATTTTCCATGAAGAACGATCCCTTTCTGTCTTATGGTCTGTAAAAATACTGCATCCGTCTTCTCTTTCCGCTGTCAGTCGTACTTAATTCTCGGATCAATCAGACAGTAAAACAGGTCAACCAGCAGTGTCATAGCCATCAGGAAGGTAGCATAAAAAACAGTAACCCCCATGATGGTCGTATAGTCACGCTGTGTGACGGAATCCACAAAATGAACGCCCAGTCCCGGGATGGCGAATATTTTCTCAACGACAAAGGATCCCGTCAGCAGATTGGCGATCGTCGGCCCGAGAACCGTGATCACCGGGATCAGGGCATTGCGAAGTGCATGCCGTATAACAATCTGATGCTCCGTCAGCCCCTTGGCGCGGGCGGTGCGGATATAATCCTGCCCGAGAACCTCCAGAAGACTGGACCGCATCAGGCGGGCGATATAACTGATGGAGTATCCTCCCAGCGCAATAACAGGAAGGATATAACCTTTCCATGAATCCAATCCGTAGCTTGGAAGCAGACTCAGCTTATAGGAAAACAGGTAAATCAGAATTGACGCAATGACAAAGGAAGGAATGGTTACTCCAATGGTTGCCAGCGCCATCATCAGCGTATCCTGCCATTTGCCATTTTTTACTGCTGCCAGGATTCCCATGGGGATAGCGGCCAGCAGGACAAAAATAATCGTGATACCGCCGAGCTTTGCGGAAACCGGAAAACCATCCTCAATAAATTCATTGACGGTCTTCCCCGGATATTTATAGGAAGGTCCGAAGTCTCCGCGAAGTACATTGCCCAGATAATCCATAAATTGCTTTGGCAGCGGATCATCCAGATGGTACTTCTCGTTCATCGCTTCCTCAATTGCCGGGGAAACCTTTTTATCACTGGTGAAAGGACCGCCCGGAATAGAATGCATGATCACAAATGTCAGCAGAATGATAAAAAACATGGCGATCAGCATCATGCCCAACCGCTTAAAAAAATATCGAATCATTCCTCTTCTTACCTTTCCGGAATTTTAGCACGTTACTATACTGCATTCATAGGCTGCTTACAATGCGGTTATTATACACCGGTATGCGCAATATTTCACGTAAAATATAAAAAAAATTAGAATTCTTTCTTTTTTAACTCTCAGAGGGAAAAATATTTTGAAATTCAAAGGGTGGTTTAACCGTCAGCTCTCCCTTTTCTGCTGCAAATGCCGCCTTTCCGCTGAAAATGTATTGATAATTTCTACCTCAGCCGCTATGATGAATCATGTTTCTATTGTAAAAAACGATCAAACACAAAGAGAGGAAAACATGAAAACATTCCTGATTATTCTATTGCTGGCTCTGATCGCCAGTTCCTGCGGTTTCCGCAAATATGTGTGGTTTATTTCCCTTGGATACGGGGCGGCGGTAGCTCTGATCGGCATCGGACTTCTGTTCCTTTTTCCGCAGGATCTCACCCTGGGAACAGCCCTGGAATGTGTACTATTTATCGTATACGGATGCAGGCTGTCCGGATACCTTGCGTATCGGGATCTGAAGACAGCCTACACCAGGCGTATGAAGGGCGAAGTAAAAACAGATGATGGCGTATCCCTGGGGGCAAAGGCGGCGATCTGGGTTTCTGCGGCAATCCTCTATGCTCTTCAGACGTCTCCCGTGATGTTCCGCCTCATAAATCAGCGCGGCACAGATGTCTTCTGCATCCTTGGGCTTCTTATTTCTGCCGCCGGCCTGATTCTGGAGACAGCGGCAGATCTTCAGAAAAATAAGG
>Ga0256406_1002403_pt1 | contig 26505 bp, 18 predicted proteins | sample RumenRJG_03DNA_FD_185986 | JGI IMG/M metagenome (GOLD analysis project Ga0256406, IMG submission 185986) | Bovine rumen microbial communities from Lethbridge, Alberta, Canada - RJG_03 | ecosystem: Host-associated > Mammals > Digestive system > Stomach > Rumen | place: Canada: Alberta | collected...
GTGTTCAGCCCCAGCTTCGGGTATCTCATCGGGTTTATCTTTGTGCCCATCATCATAGGGTTTATCACTCAGAGGGAGACAAGGCCGGGATTCCTGCGGATTTTCCTGGCGACTATGCTGGGAATCTTCGTCTGCTACTGCATCGGCGTTCCATATATGTACATAATTATGCGGAATGTGATGAACGTGGACATCAGCTTCGCCCGGACAGTCATGATCGGATTCGCGGTATTCATTCCGGGAGACATCGCCAAGAGCCTGATTACGGGATACCTTGGGAAACGGCTGGTGCCGGCCGTTCGGAGAAGCACCGCCGGAGCGGGGAAGGAACAAAGAAAACAGCGGGCGGCGTAGGGCAGACGGACCAAAGAGTGCGGCGCGCCACAGAGAAATGATTCAGAGGAAAACGTCCGGGGGAGTGATATGGAAAAACCTTCCATGACCGACCTGCCGGTCCGCAGAGAGTACCGGTGCGAGTGAAAAATTGGTAAAATGTCCAAACCTGTCATTTATCAGAAAGTTCACGTTAGATGTCTTAAACTTCAGAGTCAAGTGTTTGCAAGGGAAGCATGAAAGGTTGAAATTCCGTGACTCCCCTTTTTTGTGTAGGAAAAAATACATTGTATACCGCCTTAATTTGCAACTGATTCCGTTGACTTTGAGAACCATAAAGAGTAAACTAAAGTTGACTTTGTATACACAATAATGGTCAGACTTATTCGTCGCCGCCACAGGCTGATGCGGCGGGACGTAATTTACTATTAAGTAAAGGAGGAGTTAGTAGTTATGAGTACTAATCAAGGCGGAACAACTACGGGCAACGAAAACCTGATCGCTTTTGTTTTCTGTAGTGGCGATGCTGCCGGCAAAGAGAGACTTGCGAACTGTGGTTCCTGCAAGGAAGCCGTTGAGAGCGGATTCCTGCGTGACGAGTGCAAGAACGGATGCGTGGGAATTGGTTCCTGCATCGAGGCCTGCAAACAGGATGCAATGAAACTCGTAGACGGCAAAATCATCATCGATCCTGAGAAGTGCGACGGATGTGGCGATTGTGCCAAGGAGGACGTCTGTCCGCAGCTTCTGATCCGGATGATCCCCAGAGATGCGACCAACTTCATCCCATGTTCTTCCAAGGAAGAAGATGACGATCGGACAAGAGAGATCTGCGGATACGGCTGTATCGCATGCGGGGACTGCGTAAGAGCATGTCCCGAGGGCGCTGTTGACATCATTGACAACCATGCGGTTATCGATTATGACAAATGCGTCGGCTGTGTTTCCTGTACAGTTAAATGTAAGAAAAAGATCATTGTAGATACGCTGCACGATCTGACCGCTCTGAAGGAGAAGGTCGCCTTCGTGAGATGCAGCGGCGGCTACAAGCCCAACAAAAAGTATCAGGAGCTGGGATACGAGGACTGCTGTGACGTTGTGAACAATGTGAATCCTAAGGACTACGATCTCTGCACTACAGGCTGCACCGGTCTGGGGAACTGCACCAGAGTATGCCGCTATGACGCCATCCATGTCGTAGACGGAACCGCGATCGTTGATCCTGACAAATGCGTCGGCTGCAAGGACTGCACCTATGCATGTCCGAAGGGCCTGATCACGATGGTTCCGTATGGCGGGACCAAGCTCGTTCCGTGCTCCTCTACAGCAGATTATGAAGATAAGGCGGCGGTATGTGATTCCGGATGCATTGCCTGCGAGGACTGCGTGAACAACTGTCCGAACGACGCAATCTATATGGATGAGAAGCACGCGGTCGTCGATCCTGAAATCTGCGAGGACTGCAACATGTGCCAGTACATGTGCACCAGATACGTTATCAAGGAACAGGTCGTTCCAGAGAGCATCTTCCTGCAGAGAGAAGCTCTCGGCCTGACGGAAGGAGAGTGATCACGGTGAGAAATCTCAAGACAATGGACGGAAACGCGGCAGCAGCTCACGTAGCATACGCATTCTCGGAAGTTGCGGCTATTTATCCGATCACGCCATCCTCGCCAATGGCTGAGAATATGGATGAATGGGTTTCCCAGGACAGAACGAACATCTTTGGTGAAAAAGTCAAGATCATTGAAATGGAATCTGAAGCGGGTGCGGCAGGCGCTGTTCACGGCTCCGTCGTAACCGGATCGTACACGTCCACGTTTACGGCTTCGCAGGGTCTTCTGCTGATGATTCCGAACATGTATAAAATTGCGGCAGAGCAGACGCCGACTGTTTTCCATGTTGCGGCCCGCTGCGTATCCACCCATGCGCTGAATATTTTCGGCGATCATTCCGACGTCATGGCATGCCGTCAGACCGGCTTTGCGATGCTGGCTTCCAACAGCGTTCAGCAGGTCATGGATCTGGCAGCCGTCGCTCATCTGTCGACCATCGGCGGACATCTTCCGATGCTGCATTTCTTTGACGGGTTCAGAACCTCTCACGAACAGCAGAAGATCGAGACATGGGATTACGATGAACTGAAATCCATGGTGGACTGGGATGCGGTCAGACGCTACAAGCAGAACGCCCTGAATCCGAATCATCCGAAGGCGATGGGTTCTGCGGAGCAGCCGGAGGCATTCTTCCAGCACAGAGAAGCGTGCAACACCGTTTACGATGAAACTCCGGACATCGTCAACAAATATATGCAGATGGTCAACGAGAAGATCGGTACCGACTACAAACCGTTCAACTACTACGGTGCGCCGGACGCGACCGACATCATCGTCGCGATGGGTTCCGTGTGCGACGCCGCAGAGGAATTGATCGACCATATGCTGAAGGACGGCAAGAAGGTCGGCATCCTGGAGGTGCATCTGTACAGACCGTTCTCCGCGAAATACATGCTGGCGGAGATGCCGGAGACCGTAGAAAGGATTTCGGTCCTCGACAGAACCAAGGAGCCGGGAGGCATCGGCGAACCGCTGTATCTGGATGTTGTTTCCGCTCTGAAGGGAACAAAGTTCGAGACAGCGATGGTCTGCAGAGGCCGTTACGGACTGGGCTCAAAGGATGTACAGCCGGGTGACATCCTCGCAGTGTATGAGAACATGGCCGCGGCGGAGCCGAAGCCGGAGTTTACTTTGTCTATCAACGACGACGTCACTCACCTGTCGCTGACGCCGAGTCATTATCCGGACACCGCTCCCGAAGGCACAAAGGCCTGCAAGTTCTGGGGTCTGGGTGCAGACGGCACAGTCGGCGCCAACAAGAACAGCGTCAAGATCATCGGCGACCATACCGACAAAAAGGTACAGGCATACTTCCAGTATGACTCCAAGAAGTCGGGCGGTGTCACCATTTCGCATCTGCGTTTCGGCGACAAACCGATCAGATCCACATATTATGTCAAACAGGCAGACTTCGTGGCGTGTCACAATTCTGCGTATCTGCAGAAATATGATATGGTGCAGGATGTCAAGCCGGGCGGATTCTTCCTGCTGAACTGCGTCTGGAATGACGAGGAGCTTGAGGAGCATATTCCGGCAAAGGTCAAGAGATATATTGCAAAGAACAACGTTCAGTTCTACACCTGCGACGCCGTTTCCATCGCAAAGGAAATCGGTCTGGGCGCACGGAGAACGAACTCCATCCTTCAGGCTGCATTCTTCAAACTTGCGGATATCATTCCGATCGATGAGGCGGAAGGCTACATGAAGGAAATGATTAAGAAGAGCTACGGCAAGAAAGGTCAGAACATCGTCGATATGAACTGTGCCGCCGTAGACGCCGGAATCAAGAACGTCCACAAGGTGGAGGTTCCCGCTTCCTGGGCGGAGGCACCGGACGATCCGGCTCCGGAGAAACTGGTCGGACGGGATGAAGAGATGTCTACATTCCTGAATGACATTCTGGTGCCGATGGCAACTATGAACGGAGACAATATTCCGGTATCGGCATATATGACATCCGCAGACGGAACCGAGCCTTCCGGCACGGCTGCCTTCGAGAAGCGCGGCATTGCCACAGATGTTCCGAAATGGATCAAGGAAAACTGTATGCAGTGCAACCTGTGCTCCTATGTCTGCCCCCACGGCGTTATCCGGCCGTTTGTCATGGATGAATCCGAGGTCGCGGGAGCGAACGGTGATTACCTGCCGATGAAGGGCACAAAGGACAAGTTCTTCTCCATCGGTATTTCCGCTCTGGACTGCTCCGGATGCGGATCCTGCGCGGATGTATGCCCGGCCAGAAAGAAAGCCCTGGAGATGAAACCCGCGGAGGACGAGATCGTTCAGAGCAGCCAGAAGAAATTCGATTATCTGTTCAAAGACGTTCCGGAGAAGGAGGTTCCCTTCAAGTCGAATACCGTCAAGGGATCTCAGTTCCTGCGGCCGCTGCTTGAGTTCTCAGGCGCCTGCCCGGGATGCGGAGAGTCTCCTTACGCCAAGCTGGTTACACAGCTTTTCGGAGACAGAATGTACATCGCGAATGCGACGGGATGCTCCTCTATCTGGGGACACAGTGCTCCGAGCACGCCGTACACGGTCAACAAGGACGGACGCGGTCCGGCATGGTCCAATTCCCTCTTTGAGGACAACGCGGAGTTTGGACTCGGTATGGCAACGTCTGTAAACAACAGAAGAGATGAAGTGAAGCATGCTGCGGAAAGACTCGTTGAGACCATCGGCGTACCGGCCAAGGCGTGGCTGGCGACCATGGACGATGCGGAATCCTCCGGCATTACCGGTGACAATCTGGTCGCTGCCTGTGAGAAGATCGCGGACAGCAATGAGGACGCCCGGTTCGTTCTGGACAATAAGGATATGCTGGTCAAGCCGTCCATGTGGATCTTCGGCGGCGACGGCTGGGCTTATGACATCGGCTACGGCGGACTGGATCACGTCATCGCCTCCAGACAGAACGTGAATATCCTGGTATTCGATACTGAGGTTTACTCCAATACAGGCGGACAGGCCTCCAAGTCCACCCCGACCGGCGCTGTGGCGAAATTCGCAGCTTCCGGCAAAGAGGTCAAGAAGAAGGATCTGGCGCAGATCGCCATGGCTTACGGGTACGTATATGTCGCCAAGATCGCGATGGGAGCCAATCCTGAGCAGACGCTGAGAGCGCTGAGAGAGGCCGAGGCTTATGACGGACCTTCCCTGATTCTCGCGTATGCGCCGTGCATCAACCACGGAATCAAGAAGGGCATGAACAAGGCCATGCTGGAGATGAAGGAAGCGGTACGCTCCGGATACTGGAATCTGATGAGATTCAACCCGGCAGTTGCTGAAGAAGGCGGAAATCCGCTGTTCCTCGACAGCCACAAGCCGACCGACAGCTTCCGTGACTTCATCATGGGCGAAGTCCGTTACAACTCGCTGAAGCTGAAATTCCCGGAGAGAGCGGAAGCTCTGTTCACGCAGTCCGAGAAGGAATCTGTGGAGAGGTATGAACATCTGCTTCAGGAAAAGAAGAGCTACGACAATTAGGAAAGGAGGGTTCTGAAGATGAAAAGGTTTGAAATTCTAAGTAAAAGAAAACTTAATGATAATATCACCTGGCTGGTGATCAGCGCACCGCTGGTCGCCAGAAAGGCGAAACCGGGTCAGTTCATTATCCTTCGTACTGACGAATATGGTGAGAGAGTTCCTCTCACCATGGCGGGACATGACTCCGAGAAGGGCACTATCGACCTGATTTACGCGGCGGTCGGCAGATCCACCATGCTGATGGATCAGATGGAGGTCGGCGACTGCTTCGCAGACATCGTCGGACCGCTGGGAAAACCGACGAACATGGAAGGACTGAAAAAAGTCTGCGTTGTCGGCGGAGGCACCGGAAATGCTCTGGCGTATCCTCTCGCAGTTGGGATGCATGACCACGGCATCCACGTGGACATGATCACCGGTTTCAAGAACAAAGATCTGGTCATCCTGCAGGATGAGTTCGCGGCAGGAACAGATCGTCTGTTCCTGGTGACCGATGACGGAAGCGCGGGCGAGAAGATGTTCACCACTGAAAAACTGGAGCAGCTGATCAGCGAAGGCAACGAATACGACGAAATCGTCGCGATCGGACCGCCGATCATGATGAAGTTCACCTGTCAGATTGCAGAGAAGCATGGAATCAAATCCATTGCGTCCCTGACGGCATATATGATCGACGGAACCGGAATGTGCGGCGGCTGCCGCGTCAACATTGACGGCGAGGACAAGTTCGTCTGCGTGGACGGACCGGAATTCGACGGCTCCAAGGTTGACTGGGACGAGGTGCTTCAGAGAAGCGCGTACTATGGCGAGCAGGAAAAATACGACAGAGAACACGTTTGCCGTCTGACAGGAGGTGTACGTTACTATGATTAATTTGAGAAACACCAAGAATCCGATGCCGGAGCAGGATCCGAATGTCCGCAACAAGAACTTCCTGGAGGTGACCCTGGGATATACCCCGGAGATGGCTATCAGTGAAGCGATGAGATGCGTCCGGTGCAGGAAAAAACCATGTATGTCCGGATGTCCGGTCATGATTAAGATTCCTGATTTTGTGGCAAAGGTCGCCGAGGGAGACTTCGAGGCGGCGTACCAGATCATCAGCGAGGACAGTTCTCTTCCCGCGATCTGCGGACGTGTCTGCCCGCAGGAGAACCAGTGTGAAGGCGAGTGCGTCCGCGGCGTCAAGGGCGAGCCGGTTTCCATCGGCCGTCTGGAGCGCTTTGTTGCGGACTGGCACGCTGCGAACTATGGAGACGAGGAGATTCCGAAGGCAGAGAGTAACGGCCATAAGGTTGCGATTATCGGAGCGGGTCCTGCGGGACTGGCGTGTGCCGGCGATCTGATCAACAAAGGCTATGAGGTGACGGTCTTCGAGAGTCTGCACAAAACCGGCGGCGTACTGGTATACGGTATTCCGCAGTTCCGTCTGCCGAAGGAAATCGTGGCTGCAGAGGTGTCCAAGCTGGAGGCGAAGGGCGTCCGGTTTGTTACAGACGCCATCATCGGAAGAGCGATTACGGTAGATGAGCTGATCAAGGACGAGGGATATGAATCCGTATTCATCGGAACCGGCGCGGGACTGCCGTCCTTCATGCATATTCCGGGAGAGAACCTGCTGGGCGTTGTCTCCGCGAATGAGTATCTGACCAGAATCAATCTGATGAAGGCCTATAAAGACGAATATGATACTCCGATCATGCACCGCAAGCGCATCGCAGTCGTCGGAGGCGGAAACGTTGCGATGGACGCCGCCAGATGTGCCAAGAGAATGGGCGCGGACGATGTGTACATCATTTACCGCCGTTCCGCTGATGAGATTCCCGCCAGAGCTGAGGAAATCCATCATGCGGAGGAAGAAGGCATCATCTTCCACTATCTGACGAATCCGGTTCGTATCCTGGACGATGGCAACGGCGACGTCAAGGGCATCGAGTGCGTCAAGATGGAACTGGGTGAGCCGGATGCCTCCGGCAGAAGACGTCCGGTTGAAATTAAAGGCTCCAACTTCGTTGAGGATGTGGATTATGTCATCATGGCGATCGGAACCAAGCTGAACAAGCTGATTCTTGATACCACAGAGAATCTGAAGCCTAACGAGAGAGGCGGAATCGGAACCGACGAAAAGGCTAACACCAATCGTCCGGAGATCTTCGCAGGCGGAGATGCGGTAACAGGCGCTGCAACCGTCATCAAGGCGATGGGCGCGGGCAAGGTTGCCGCAGCCGGAATCGACGAATATCTTTCCAGATAAGCCTGAACAAAGGCTGATTCAGACGCGGGGATGCGCCGGAATCAGAAACGGATGAAATGCAAGCCGCCGCATGAAGAGATTCGTGCGGCGGCGATTTTTATTGTTCGGAAACATCTGGATTCGCTTTTTGTTCGACGTCACAGAGAAAACTCTATAATATAACAGAAATTTGTGTTATAATAATACCGTGGTCTAATCGTTGAGAGGAGAAAGCTCATGAAAAGAAGAATCAGACTGATCGTGTGTATGACGGCATTTGCCATGGTCATGACGACTGCGGGCGCGTTCGCCTGCACGGGGATGTACGTTGGCAGGGATGTCAGTAAAGAGGGAACAACACTTATCGCGCGGAGTGAGGACCAAGGCAGCGGAGCCTATAATAAGATGTTCAAGGTTCAGAAGAGAATCACCAAATCCGGACGGTATTATAAAGACACCGGTACCGGTTTCAAGGTCAAACTGCCGAAGACCACCTACAAGTTCACCTACGTTCCGGATTCCTCCGATGCAGAGGACGGTCAGTATCCGGCTTCCTGCACCAACGAATACGGTGTAGCGGTGGTCGGCACAGTTTCCACGGAGGTCAGTGAGGAATACGAGAAGGCCGATCCGGTGAAGGACACCGGAAAGGGTCTGCGTGAGGCCATTCTTCCGGGACTTGTGGCGTGCCAGGTGAAGTCCGCGAAACAGGGAGCACAGCTGCTTGCCCGCCTTCACGACAAGTACGGTGCAGAGGAATGGAACACCATCCTCCTGTCTGACAAAAAAGAAGCGTGGATCTTTGAAAATTACGGGGGACACACATACTGCGCCATGAAACTTCCGACGGATAAGGTGGCGGTATTCGGCAATCAGATCATGATCGGCACAGTGGATCCCGGCGACAAGTCGAATTACATTTTCTCAAAGAATCTTTTCTCTACAATCGACAAGGTGGGAGCCGTGAAAGAGGACGGAAAATATAATCTGGCCAAATCCATCGCAGGATTCAGGGAGGAATACTCCAATATGAGAACCTGGGAGGGCCATAGAGTTCTGGCGCCGTCTGACGCGGGAGATTATGACAATGACAAGTTCTATCCGCTTCTGTATTCTCCGGACGAAAAGGTTTCAGTGACACAGATTATGAAGCTGTTCCGGGATCGTTATGAGGGAACCAAATATGATATGTCGGATGCGGCCAATGCGACAAGACGGCCGATCGGCACCACGCGATCCTCCGACGTTCATATCATTCAGACCTATGCGAAGCTTCCGACAGACGCCTGTCAGGTACAGTGGCTGCTGATGGGGAATGCGGAGCATTCGGTCTTCGTTCCCAGCTTCAGCGGGATCACGGATACTGCTGCGGAATACAAAGTGGACGGCTCTGCGGCAAGCACCGGGAGCGCATACTGGATGTTCAAGAGAAACGCAACTTTGGCGCAGTCCGACCGGAAATTCCTGAGTAAGGGTACCAAAGACTTCTGGAGCAGACAGGAAGCGAAAGAAAACGAACTGGTGAAGAAGCAGCTGAAGACGGTGACGGCGAAGTATAAGAAGAGCAAGACGGCCGGACGTGCGTATGTCACATCCGTCGGAAAGGCGGCCGCAAAGAAGCAGCTGAACAATTCCACCGTTCTGTACCGGGCGCTGGAGTATACTGCGACGTATAACGACAACGATCGCGGCAGCGACAAAGGCAAGGTCACATTTACCAGACCGGTATCCCTGAAGACATACGCTCAGTCCAAGGGCTTCAAGGTCACGGTGAAAGGAAACCGCTATACACTGAAAAAAGGCAAAGATACTTTTGTTCTGAAAAACAAGGCAAAATCTGTTTACAAAAACGGCGAATACACGGACGATCTGATCTACCCGGTTTATAAAGTCGGAAAGACCGTCTACGCTCCGGCAGGTTTTACCGGATATCTGAAATAAACAGACATGAGACGCTGTTGCAGAATTTGAATTGAAGATGATCAGACCACATATCGGAGGGCTTTCGCTCCGGATAGGCATGACGAAAGGGCATGTCTGCCGGAGCGGGGCTCTCTTTTTTTGCTTTCCTTTTCTGTTCGCTCTTCTGTGTTTCTCCTGTGTCCCACATCCACTGCAGGACTTTGCCTGTATCCCTGTTCACTTTTTTACATTTTTACGTTCATTTAACACTACTATGGTTACGGTCTTTACATTCGATCGCTATTATATAGCTGTAAACAGAAAAACGATCGCCGGTCCAAAAGCGTGGCTGGTCGGATCGGTGAAAATGAAAATAATAAATTAGGAGGAATATCATAATGGAACTGAAGAGAATGAAAAAGGTACTTGCAGTCGGCGTGATCGCCGCGATGGCAGCCACAATGTTCACTGCCTGCGGAAGCAGCTCATCCGGGTCGTCCGACTCAGACGCATCGGGGAAGATCAGCGTCATCTCCAGAGAAGAGGGATCCGGAACAAGAGGCGCGTTCATCGAGCTGTTCGGCATCGAGACGAAGGACAAGGACGGAAACAAGACGGACAATACGATCAAGGATGCAGAGATTACCAACAGCACAGCGGTCATGATCCAGACTGTTCAGGGTAACAAAGCCGCTATCGGTTACATCTCGCTGGGTTCTCTGGCAAGCTCTGTAAAGGCTCTGAAGGTTGACGGAAATGAAGCTTCTGTCGAGAACGTCAAAAAGGGAACCTACAAGGTATCGAGACCGTTCAACATCGTTATCGGAAAGAAGACCAACGCTGCAGCGAAGGACTTCATCAACTACATCATGAGCAAGGAAGGCCAGAAAATCGTTGAGAAGGAAGGATATGTTCCGGAAGACACAAGCAAGACCTACAGCAAGAGCGATGCATCCGGAAAAATTTCTGTAGCAGGGTCCTCTTCTGTAACCCCGCTGATGGAAAAGCTGGCGGAAGCCTATCAGAAGGTTAACAGCGATGTCAAGGTCGAGGTACAGGAGTCTGACTCCACTACCGGAATTACTTCCGCGACCGAAGGCGTCTGCAACATCGGTATGGCGTCCAGAGACCTGGAGAAGGAAGAGACCGACAAAGGCGTTAAGTCCAAGGAAATCGCCAGAGACGGAATCGCGGTCATCGTCAACAAAGACAACAGCCTCTCTGAGATCACCAGCGAGCAGGTTCAGAAAATCTACACCGGTGAAATCACCAAATGGGACGAGCTGAAATAAGACGTGAAAAAGACGGAGTAACGTAAATGGACAATAGCTTGAAAGAAAAGGGCATGCGGCTGGTATTCTTACTGGCGGCATGCGCCTCTATTATAGCCGTCGCGCTGATCTGTATCTTCATCTTCGGAAACGGCGTGCCGGCTATTCATGAAATCGGATTCGTCCGGTTCCTGACCGGAGTCAACTGGGAACCATCCAAGGATGTATACGAGATACTGCCGATGATTATCGGAAGTATCTATGTAACCGCAGGTGCGATTATCATCGGAGTGCCGGTGGGGATCCTCTGCGCTACATTTATGGCCAGATTCTGTAATGACCAGCTGCATCGTCTTCTGAAGCCGGCGATTGATCTGCTCGCGGGCATTCCGTCTATCGTCTACGGATTTTTCGGGCTGACGGTGATCGTGCCCCTTATCCAACAGATGTTCGGAACGAACGGAAAGGGTATCCTGACTGCCTCGCTGATGCTGGGCATGATGATCCTTCCAACGATTATCGCGGTTTCGGAATCCTCCATCCGGGCCGTGCCGGAAAGTTACTATGAGGGTTCCCTTGCATTGGGAGCGACCCATGAGAGAAGCGTGTTCTGCGCAGTTCTTCCGGCGGCGAAGTCGGGAATCGTGGCGGCGGTGATCCTCGGAATCGGCCGCGCCATCGGAGAGACTCTGGCGGTATCCATGGTAATCGGAAATCAGGCACTGGTGCCGAACAGCATTCTGGCAGGAGCCCGTACCATGACAACCAATATCGTGTTGGAAATGGGGTATGCCACAGGGCTGCACAGAAGAGCGCTGATCGCGACGGCGGTGGTGCTGTTCACCTTCATTCTGATCATCAATCTGCTGTTTGCGATTGCAAAGGAAAGGAGTGAGAAGAATGACTGAGTATTACAGAAACCACAAAGGATCGCTGGCGCTGCGCCTTCTTGTCTATCTTTCAGCTGTGCTTACAGTGTTGGTTCTGGTAGTTCTGATCGGATATATTCTGATCAAAGGAATCCCCAACATCACGCCGGAGCAGTTTCAGTGGAAATATACGACCCAGAATGTCTCCATGATGCCGGCCATCATCAATACATTGACTATTACCGTTCTGTCATTGCTTGTAGCCGTGCCCTTCGGGGTGTTTTCCGCGGTCTACCTGGTAGAGTATGCGGAGCGGGGAAATAAACTGGTACGGGTGATCCGTCTGACCACGGAAACACTGTCCGGAATTCCATCCATAGTCTACGGACTGTTTGGATTCCTGTTCTTTGTCGTCGCCCTGGGATGGGGACTTTCCATTCTGGCGGGAACCATGACGCTGGCAATTATGATTCTGCCGCTGATCATGAGAACGACAGAGGAAGCGCTGAAGTCTGTACCGGACAGTTACCGGGAAGGAAGCTTCGGCCTTGGCGCGGGAAAGCTGAGAACCGTTTTTCACATTGTACTGCCATCAGCAGTGCCGGGAATACTGGCCGGTGTTATACTTGGAATCGGCAGAATTGTTGGCGAAACGGCGGCTTTAATTTATACAGCAGGTACAGTTACAGGCGTTGCGACGGGTCTGCTTCATTCCGGAAGGACCCTGTCTGTTCACATGTACGCGCTCTTATCAGAGGGCCTTTACATGAAGCAGGCCTACGCAACGGCTGTGATTCTGCTGGTCATGGTAATTATTATCAATGCGGTCTCCGGCCTGATTGCCGGAAAGGTCGCCGGAAAGAATAAAAAGGAAAACTAGAAATGGACAAATTTACGATACGGGATTTGAATCTTTATTACAGCAGCTTCCACGCGCTGAAGTCCATCAACCTGAATCTGCCGTCCAATGAGATCACGGCGTTTATCGGACCCTCTGGCTGCGGAAAATCCACGCTGCTGAAGACGCTGAACCGAATGAACGACCTGGTCGAGGGCTGCCGCATCGAGGGCGATGTGCTGCTGGACGGACAGGATATCTACGATTCCCGGATGGATGTGAACCACCTGAGAAAGCGTGTCGGAATGGTGTTTCAGAAGGCGAATCCCTTTCCGATGAGCATTTATGACAATGTCGCTTACGGTCCCCGTACACACGGCGTCAAGAACAAAACTCAACTGGACGAGATTGTGGAATCTTCTCTTCGGGGAGCCGCCATATGGGACGAACTGAAGGACCGGCTGAAGAAAAATGCTATGGGTCTGTCCGGCGGTCAGCAGCAGAGGCTCTGTATCGCACGGGCTCTGGCTGTGCAGCCGGAGGTTCTTCTGATGGACGAGGCGACCAGCGCCTTGGATCCGATCTCCACCTCCAAGATTGAAGATCTGGTTCTGGAACTGAAGAAGAAATACACGATCATCATGGTGACACACAATATGCAGCAGGCGCTGCGTGTCGCGGACAACACGGCGTTCTTCCTGCTGGGTGAGATGATCGAATACGATCGGACTGAGAAACTGTTCTCAGTACCGTCAAACAAGAAAACAGAAGAGTATATTACAGGGAGGTTTGGCTGATGAGAAACCGATTTGACGCACAGCTCGCACAGCTGAATGTGGAACTGATCAAGATGGGAAGCCTTTGTGAGCTGGTGATCTCCAACTCGATGAACGGACTGCTGGAGGATAATGACGAGCTGCTGAAAATCGTCGAGGAGACTGATCCGGAAATTGATGAGAAGGAACGCGAAATCGAGACGATGTGTTTCAAGCTGATGCTTCAGCAGCAGCCGGTAGCGCGGGATCTACGGACGATTTCCGCTGCGCTGAAGATGATTACAGACATGGAGCGAATCGGCGATCAGGCGTCGGACATCGCAGAGATCGCGAAATACATAGAGGGCGAGGATTCCAAACATCATACCCACCTGAAGGCAATGGCGGAATCCGCTGCAGATATGGTTACCGGAGCGATCCGTTCCTTTGTGGAGAGAGATCTGGATCTGGCTTATGAGGTCATGAGATCAGATGATGTGGTAGACCGGCATTTCGATGAAATGCGGGAAGATCTCATCTCCATGATACGCAGTGGAGAGGATTCTCCGGAGCTGTGTCTGGATCTGCTGATGATCGCCAAATACTGCGAGCGCATCGGAGACCACGCGGTCAACATCGCCGAATGGGTGGAGTTCGCGATTACCGGCGTGCACATCAGCGAGGAACTCAGAAACGAGAATGCAAAGCAGAAAGGCGAAGAAAGATAATTCCGACCCAAAAATGGAACAAAAAACACAATACTCCTGTCATCTATGCTATAATAAACAGAGTCTATTCATTAAGTCCCCGCAGGGCTTAGTGAACGCTGACGGCAGTCTGACGACAGCTCCGCGGTGCGCAATCCAATGGCAAGGCGCGTGAGTGACTGCATAGCTGAGGATGGGAGTATTTTTTATGGAACGAGAATTTGGACTTGGCAGAGTGCTGGAGCCGAAGGGAGTCTTTCCGCCTATCGCCTGGAGGCTGGATACGGATCGGGAAATCCGGCGGGGAGAGGCGCGTATCCGCCTTGAACTGATCAATATAGAGTGGGACAGTTTTCAGCAGATCTGCAGCAGCAGCGGCTATGCAGAGGACAAGATCCGGGCGCGCATCTTCGACATTGTGGAGAAGAGGGGCAAACTGCAGAACCCGTTCACCCGTTCCGGCGGCGTGCTGATGGGAACTGTGGAGGCAGTCTCCCCCAGTTTTAATGCAGATGTTGCGATTCAGCCGGGTGACCGGATATACTGTCTGACCTCGCTGACATCTCTTCCGCTGCATATTGACGAGATTACAGAAATCGACTTCGACTACGGGCAGATCCGCTGTTCCGGCTACGGAATCATCTTTGAAACATCGCCGGTATATCGGCCCAGTATGCTTTTGAATCTGAGCGACAAAGCCATGATGGCGGCTTTCGACGAGTCAGGAAGTATTTACGGCTCTTATATTGCGGCACAGGAGCAGGACTGCCGTACGGTGGCGATTCTGGGGAACAATCTCCATACGATGCTGCTGTACGCGGCGTCCATGCGGGAGGCCATCGGACCGGAATATCAGGTCATCGGAATCGTGGACGATTACTATAATGACAACATTTCCAGAGAGGAGATCGTCCGCGTGCTGACGCCACTGATTAAAGACATTCATTTTGTGAACTTCAGCGAGCCGGTGAAAACCTACGAAACTCTGAAACAGGATCTGAAGATACGCAGCCCGATCGACATGGTGATCGTTACTGACGATATCGCGGGAACGGAAACGATGGCCGTAGAACTGGTGAAAAACCGGGGAGCCATTTACTTTACTTCCTTTGACAGCAATTACAACATCGCGGCGCTCTGTGCGGAAGCCCTCGGAAAGATGGTAATCAGCTACGCCTTCGACCAGTTTATTGACGGGTTCTTGGACTTTTCCCGGCAGATTTTGTATGTGCTGGCGCCCAAGCTGGAGGAAATCGACGGAATGTACCGGAGTTATTCCGGAAGCCGGCACCAGGTGCAGAGCAGGGCGAAGAGCCGAGCCGTGGAGAACGCGGGACGGGACGACGGCTTCATTTATCAGGACATTGTGACCCGCAATATGGTAGAGGACGTTCTGAATATCGCCCATTACGACTGTAACGTGATCATTCAGGGAGAGACCGGTGTCGGAAAAGAGAAGGTGCTGGAACTGATTCATCAGAACAGCGAGCGGTGCGCCAAGCCCTGCGTCCGGATTAACTGTGCCACGATTCAGGAGAATCTGGCGGAATCCGAATTCTTCGGGTACGAGTCCGGCGCGTTCACCGGGGCACAGGCCGGCGGAAAAGCCGGATACTTCGAGGCGGCTAACGAGGGTATTCTGTTCCTGGATGAGATCGGAACTCTTTCCATGAACATGCAGTCCAAGCTGCTGCGGGTACTCCAGGAAAACCAGTTCTACCGGGTGGGCGGAACGAAACAGATCAATGTGAATGTGCGTGTGATCTGTGCCAACAACGTGCCGCTGCGCCAGCTGGTGGATCAGGGCAAATTCCGGGAGGATCTGTACTACCGGCTGAATATCTGCACCATCGAGGTTCCGCCGCTGCGGGAACGGCGGGCGGACATCCTCGTGATGGCGGAATTCTTTGTGGAGAAATGTAACAAGCGGTATGGTACGGCCAAGGAGCTTTCCCCCGAAGCGTTGAACCGATTGTATGATTACTATTGGCCAGGCAATGTGCGGGAACTGGAGAACGTGGTGCATCGTCTGGTGATAAGCACCAGAGGAAATGTCATCGGCGACGAGGATGTTGACGCGCTTCTGAATGAAAGCGCCTACGGCGATCTGGTCCGGAGCATCCGCAAGACTTATGACCGGAATGATCGACTGGATTTCCATCAGATCATGGAGCAGCAGGAAAAACGTTTAATCGAATACGCACTGAAGAAAGAGAAGACTACGCGTAAGGCGGCGGATATGCTGGGGCTTCCCCAGACGACCTTAGCGCGAAAAAAATTGAAATACGGGCTGTAGGATGCCGGAGGAAATTGATGAGAAGAGAATCTCTGATTTACAGAGCATTGAACAAAGCATTGCTGGATCGGGCGTTTCTGAAGGAAACGGGAAAGACCCGCAGGGAGATGGAACGGAAAATCGCATCGGCGGGACTGTGGGAGATGGCGCAGGAGCTGTCGGACCTTCTGCTGGAGAACCCGCGGTTCGATTCCCGGGAGGTGGTGAAGGTCGCTGCGGAATATTTCGGCACGCTGAATGAGGAGCCTCCCGAAGGGTGGCTGTCCTGGTGCTTCAGGGATATTCTCCACCAGCTTTTCGAGACGATGCCGGAGCCGGAGCACCGGGCGGTTTATGAGGAAGGGAGTGTGCTGCTTCTCCAGATTCTGAGGGGACTGTACGCCTATGAAGAGGAAAATCTTCCCTTTGATCCGACCCGCAGCATGGTGTTTCTGACAGACGACGAAATTGAAGAGGGAGGCTATACGCGTGAGTACATCAAGCTTCATCATCTGGTGAAGCACCGCTATTTTTATGAGTTCATGCGTATCGGCACAGACATCACGCCGTTCAATACTTTGGGGCACATCGGAGGCGTGCACTATGTTGCGATGCATGTGGCCCGCCAGCTTGCGGAAGCCGGAGCTCCGGTGGATCTGGGAATCGTATCCGGAGCGGCGGCGGGGCACGATATCGGGAAATACGGCTGTCGAAAAAGCGAGGAGCGGCGCATCCCGTATCTTCACTACTACTACACGGACCGATGCTACGACCGGTTCGGAATGCCGACTATCGGCCACATCGCGGCCAATCATTCGACCTGGGATCTGGAACTGGAGAATCTGTCTGCGGAATCCCTGATTCTGATTTATGCTGATTTCCGGGTAAAGAGCTGCCGGGACGGGAACGGCAGAGAGCGGGTCTGCTTCTATACGCTGGCGGATGCCTTCGATGTGATCCTGAACAAGCTGGATAATGTGGATGAGGCAAAGAAACAGCGGTATCAGAGGGTGTACGACAAGCTGGAGGACTTCGAGGACTACATGAAGGAACGGGGAGTGGACGTTGCCCTGCCGGAGATACCGTCCCGCTACCCTGCCCATTGCGGGAAACCCCGGAAACGGGAGATGGTGCTGCTGGAGGGAGAAGAGGTTATCGAACAGCTGCGGTACAAGGCCATCGACCACAACATCCGTCTGATGAGCCGTTTCCATGTGGACGCTGAATTCGGAAACCTGATTGAGGCGGCCCGCAGCGAGCAGAACTGGAAGAACATCCGGACATATGTGAGCATTCTCGGAGAATATTCCACCTACATGACCGAACGTCAGAAACTGATGACCATTCGCTTTCTGTATGAGCTGCTGGCTCATAAGGAGGGAGACATCCGAAGTCAGGCGGCGGAGCTTCTGGGGCAGATTGTCGGGACCTTCAACGAGGAATACAAAAAAGAACTGCCGGAGGGTGAATCCCTTCCGGACAAGGCCGTGACGAACCTCACTTTGTTCGCGGAGTATCTCCAAAAAATCATCGAGCCTGACTATAAACTGACGGATCAGCATAAGAAATGGATACGCAACAGCCTGAACAGTTTCTCAGCCGCGGTGCTTCGCTTCTGCAAGCCAAGCTGTCTGTATAACTACATGAACATCCTGATCAATTATTACCGGAGAACGGATTATGATGAGGAAATCATCATGATCCTGCTGAAGACCATTATGGAACTGAGGGAGGAGGAATGCTCCCGGCAGGAAATCACAATTCTGGATGAGTTTATCCGCAGTGCCGGCGAGAGCGGAACGGAGAAGCTGGCTGTTGCCGCGGTTCATGCAGACAGTGCGTTGCACGGTCGTGGCGTGGGTCGGGAGCACGTGGAGCATCTGAAAAAAGTTGTAGGGATCACCGAGGAGCAGTCCTTCACAGAGCGCATGAGCAATATGTTCCTGGATGACCTGAAGGCCGGAACGCCCTGGGTCGTCAAGGTTGCCAACATCGAGATGATGATCGATTACGTGATACGGCCGGAGAACAAAGGCGAAATTCTCCATGTGGCGACGCATCTCTCCAATCTGATCAAGGTCAGCGAGACGGTGACGGTGAGGAGAACCGCAGGACGCGGGCTGCTCACAATTGTGGATCGGATGAGTCCGGAGCAGCGGAACGAACTTTCGGTGGAACTGTTCAACGGATTGGAAATCGGCGACTACCAGTTCTCCAAGTACATACCGGACTATCTGGGGAATGTGGTGCTCCGTCTGCCTCCTCAGGAGCTGGATGAGTTTATCAACACACTGGAACGCGTCGTCGGAACAGGGAACGACAAGCTGATCTCCGCGACCATCAACACCATTGGCGTGATTCTGGAGAACTACAGTGAATACAGAGACCGCTTCCGTGAACCGGAGAAGTGTTGGAACAGCAGGCGAATCCGCCTGCTGTACATGCTGATAAGAGGGTACGCCAACTACGATAAGCTGGCGAGCCGGGAGGCCTTCTGGGTCATGGGGAAATATCTTTTCGGGAGCACGGAGATGTCCCTCGATGAGAAGGATGAACTCTTTCTGCACTGTCACAAAAAACTCCTGGCGCTGCTCCATGAGAAAACCGAGGATGCTCTGGAATTCTATAACAACGCAGCTGTGCTGAACAGTCTCTATCGGTACATTTGCGAGCACCGGGCGCAGAAGGGGGAATTCTGTTTTCCGGCCCGGCGGAAGGTTGCGTTTTACCCGGGCACCTTCGACCCGTTCAGTCTGGGGCATAAGGCAGTGGCCCGAACTATCCGGAATATGGGGTTCGACGTGTATCTGGCGCTGGATGAGTTTTCCTGGTCCAAGAACACGCAGCCACGGCTCCAGCGCCGCAAGATCATGAATATGTCGGTGGCGGATGAAGAGGGGATTTATCCGTTTCCGGATGATTTTTCCGTGAACATCGCGAACAATGACGATGTGCGGAGACTGAAGCAGGCCTTCGAGGGACGGGAACTCTATATCGCAGTCGGATCCGACGTGGTCCGTCACGCCTCCTGCTATCGGAAGGCGCCGGCAGAGGATTCCATCCACGGGATGAACCATATTGTCTTTGCCAGAGAATCCAAGGAACAGGAACGCTGTCCGCAGGACGCCAGGATATATCCGATTACCGGAAAAGTGATTACGCTGACTCTGAAAAAATATTACGAGGACATCAGTTCCACCAGGATTCGTGAGAATATTGACCTTAACCGGGATATTTCCAATCTCATCGACCCGGTGGCGCAGAACTATATCTATGAGAAAAGCCTGTATCTGCGGGAGCCTGCGTACAAGCACGTGCTGCAGGCCAGAGAAATCAGCATCAGCTCCTATAGCAGCCAGTCTCCGGAGACGCTTGAGCCGATTCGCAGAGATCTGGAGGGAATGGGCTATGACTTCGGAAAAATCGCGGAATATCTGGAACGGGAAAAGACACGGGGACTTTATATCGAATCTGCAGGCCGCAGCAGGCGGTGTGTCGCGTATGCGGCGGCTCACCGGCTGGAAACCAATCAGCTGCTGAGGGAATTCGGCGACCTGAAGATTGCCTCGCATATCCGGGAGGCCGCAGCAGGCGGCATCGCAGCGATCGGTTTTTTGTACACCAAGAAGAGTCGGAGCATCTCCAACATCAGCCAGATCGTGCTGACGGAAATTCTGACAGAGCTGATCTCCCGGGATTTTGCCTATGCGGTATATCATCCTGTGGACGCCGCAGGGATGAATCCGAGAATCATCGACGCGCTGAAGAAGCAGGGGTTCGTGAACATCGCGGAGGGACGCGGCGGAAAGCCCGTCTATGCGGTGGACATGCGCTCCCCCATCGTGATTTTCCGGGATGTGGAGACAATGATTAAAAACCCGCTGAATAAGCGGTCTGCCGTGCTCCGGGCGATTGACGAAGCTCACGGAAATCTTCTGAAGGTGATGACGGAGATTCATCCGGGGCAGCTGGTGCTCTCCTTTAACACCAGCGCGGTGCACAATAAAATCATCCGGAGGGTGGCTGAGATTAACGGAGTTCCGCCGGTGCACGATAAGAGCGGGTTGAGAGGACCGTATATGACGGTACCCTTCGGAAAGGCGCTGGCTGACGTACTGGTGCCGAACACTGTGACCAAGGTGCTCCACACGGAGAAGTATTTCAATTCGGATCTGGACGGCTTCACGATCCGGGAGTCTCGCTATTACTCGCCGCTGGATTCCCAGGCGAGAGCCATCCGATCTTTCGATCGCCCGGTGATTCTCATCGACGATCTTTTGCACAAAGGATACCGGATGAACATCATCGATCCGATTCTGAAGAAGAACGAGGTTGATGTACGAAAGATCGTTGTGGGAGTCATGACCGGAAACGCCAGAGATGCTATGGAAGTTCGGGGGCGTGAGGTGGAGAGCGCATATTTCCTGCCAACGCTGAAGATCTGGCTGAATGAGCGGGACTGCTATCCCTTTATCGGCGGGGACAGTCTGACGCCGGCGAACGACAAGGACGGGCTCAGGAGCGGTTCAATCAATCTGATCATGCCCTATACCACGCCGGTGTTCATCGCGGACGGAAATGTCGGGGAGATATTCAGGTATTCCATGACGTGCCTGGAAAACGCCCGGAATATCTGGCAGGTCATTGAAAAGGAATATCAGTCCATCTATGAACGAAAGCTGACACTGAAGAGGATCGGAGAGGTAATCACCTATCCGCGGATTCCGGAGATGGGAACCGGAATTGAGCTGGATGAAAATCTGGCGCCGACCGCCTTTATCGATAATGCGATCGCCCGGCTGATCCGGCTGAAATGGGGGAAGAAAAAGGCATGAAAAAAATAAGTGAGATTCTGAGGGAGCAGGGACTGGACGCCGGCGCGGTCACCGGTCTTGATCCCCGGAACGGAAAGAAAAAGCTGCGGCTGAATATCATCGCGCTCGGTGACGTGGGGACCACCATGCTCATCGGGCTTCGTCTGCTGGGCGGAGATGTGCTGGAGAGCATTGGAATCTGTGATCTGAATGAAGCCAATCTGGCCCGTCTGGAGATGGAAATGAATCAGATCCGGTATCCGGGACCGGAGGAAGCCCGCACCGCGAAGGAGACCGCGGAAATAATCCGGAAATCTGAGGAGCATGATGAATCAGAGGATGCCGCATATCCCATGCTCCCGCCGGTCAGAGTCATTCCGCAGGAGCAGGTCTGTGACTGTGATGTTCTGGTCTTCTGTGCCAGCCGGGGCGTTCCTGCGATCGGAGCGAAAGGGGATGTGCGGATGGCACAGCTTGAGACGAACCGCACTCTGGTCCGGCAGTATGGAGCGCTGGCCGCAGAAGCGGAGTTTTCAGGGCTTGTTGCGGTGGTGTCGGATCCTGTGGATCCCCTCGCGAAGGTCTTCGTGCGGAGCTCGGGACTGGATGCCCGGCAGTTCCGCGGCTATGGGCTCGGCGTGATGAACGCCCGGGCGTCCTATTACGCAGAGCGGGACGATCGTTTCTCCGCTTATCTGACGGAAGGACGGGCATTCGGCCCCCACGGACGGGACCTGGTCATTGCGAACAGCATCGAGCACTATGACGACGGGCTCTCCCGGGAGCTGACCGATCTGACGGTGAACGCAAATCAGATTGTACGGCGGCTGGGATATAAGCCGTACATCGCGCCGGCTCTCTCCTCGGCAGCGATCTCAATTCTGCTGACGCTGCGGGGGCAATGGCATTACAGCTCTCTTTGGTTCGGGAACAAAGACGGGGACGGCGCGTTCCTCGGAATTCGCAACCGGCTGACCGACCGCGGAAACGAGTTCGAGGACCTTATGGTGGAGGATGCTCTGTATGAACGGATCCGCGGCGCATATATGCACCTGCGGGAACTGGAATAAGAAGGAAACGAGGCGAAGAGATGTTGACGGTTCTGAAGATCGGATGGGAGGAAGGCGGAAACACGCGGCGCATCGATTATGTGCTGAACCGCGCCCTGCGGGAAATCCCCGCGGAGGAGTTTTGCGGATGTGCAGCATTTACCGGTGCGATTGAGGATAAGCGCTGGAATGGAGGCCCTCTGCTCATTGCCGTATGTCTTCCGCATTGCGGCGTATGTCTGGATGCTCAGCGGCTGATCGGCTGGCTGAATGAGAACCGGGACAGCCTACGGGGGACGACAGCGGGTATCCTGATCGATGGAAAGGGAGAACTGTACACCAAGAATCTGGCACGGCAGATGGTATTCTCTGCGAACAGAGCGGGCGCTGCGTTTCCCGGCAAAGCGCTGGTGGAAGCTACCGGAGACCTGTACAATTTCAACGTGATGAGTAAAATCAGCCGGGTGGGGCATTACGAAGCCTACGCCCGCAGCGTGGAAAATCTGGTGCGTAAGATTTTGTCCTTCCGGATGCCGTTCTCACCGAGGCCGAAGGTTCTGGCGGTACACGCCAGCAACAGCACCACATCCAATTCCCTGCTTCTGTGGGAAATGATCCGGCAGGGTATCGGAGGCCGCTGCGATATCACGGAAATTTCTCTGCGCAACGGAACTGTGGTGGACTGCAGCGGATGCAGCTACGAAACCTGTGTCCACTTCGGCGAGCAAGGGGACTGCCTGTACGGCGGCGTAATGGTGGAACAGGTGTATCCGGCCATTCTGCGCTGCGACACTCTGGTCATGATCTGCCCCAACTACAACGATGCGGTCAGTGCCAATATCACCGCCTTTATCAACCGCCTGACGGCACTGTTCCGCACCAACGACTTCTCCGGGAAAAAGGTATATGCGCTTGTCGTTTCCGGATACAGCGGCGGCGACATCGTGGCGGAACAGATTATCGGCGCCATGTGCTTCAACAAAAGCTTTATTCTGCCCGGCAACTTCGCACTGGTGGAGACTGCCAACGATCCCGGCAGCATCCTGGAGAGACTGCGCATCCAGAAGCGCGCGGCAGAGATGGCAGCCAGGATCTGCGGGAAAGAAAAAGCGGCAGATCAGAATCTGTCGCTGTAATTAATCATCCCCCGGAGGAATCCTCCCCGGGATTTTTTTCGGTCCTTCCCGCCGAAAAGATGTTCATAGTAATAAATGCCGCCGTCGAACCCGTTTTCTGTGGCGTTCAGCAGGGCGCAGGAGCCGGTGGTCCCGTCCCGGGGGAAGGTCAGGCTCCCCGGATTGATCATCAGAACGCCGCCGATGTCCTCGAATACCGGAACGTGGGTATGTCCGAAGCACGCGGCTCTGCATCCGTTTTCCTGCGCCAGATAGCGAAGCGTGGACAGATCGTAGTCGACACCTTCCATATGTCCGTGCGTAATCAGAATATTTCCGTCGGGAGACGGAACGACCCGGAAATCTCGCTTTCGGCAGCCGTCGCAGTTTCCGGCGACGGAAACCGCCGGTACGGCAAGCCGCTCTCCGATGATTTCCCCGTCCCGCAGGTGATCCCCGCAGTGAAGGATCATATCGACAGGTTTCCCGTCGATAGTCATTTCAGAAAGACGGTTGAACATATCGTAGACCTTTTCCAGATGCCCGTGTGTATCGCTTATTACAAAAAAATTCATAGTCTGCTCCTTTTCCGGTTTCTCATTGTATCACAAAAAAGCAAAAAGTCATAGCTGGGCATGTAAAAAGTCACAGCGGGGCCGGAACCGCTGTGGTAAAGAGTATTTTTTTGTGGTAGAATAACCGTGAATACCATAATATTTTTGAAGAGAGGTAGCAAATTGAAAGAGCGCTTCGACGAAAAGTATCTGAAGCTTGGGGCGACGCTGTTCCTGACGGCGGTGGCGATCATTCTGTTTTACTTTATACTGCAGAACATGTCTCACATTTCATCGGCCATCGGCACGCTGGTCAATATTCTGAAGCCGTTTATTTACGGCCTCATCATGGCGTATCTTTTGTGCCCGGTATTCAATCTGGTCACCAGACGAACATATCACAGATTGGAGAACCGGTGCAAGAATAAAAGACGGGCGTTCATCTTCGCGAAGGTCATGGGAACCACCGCGGCGCTGGCCGTTCTGATTGCCGTGTTCGCAGCTGTGGCGGCGCTTCTGGTCCCTCAGATTGTGAAGAGTATCGTGGCACTGGTGACGGTGATGCCCGACCGGATTCAGGACTTCAGCCAATGGGTGACGAAGATGCTGGCGGGGAGCAGGTATGAAGCATTGTCAGATTCCTTTACCAATACGGTGAATCATGCTTCTGAATATCTGATGAAATTCATTCAGAAGAGGGTTATGCCGAATGTAGGCGGATATGTGGAAATGATTTCTCAGGGATTGTACATGACGATTAAGACCTTCCTGAACATTCTGATTGGAATCATCGTTGCAGTGTACTTTCTGAACAGCAAAGAGAAATTCAAAGCGGAGATCTGCAAAATCATCTACGCACTGTTCCGGCGGGATAAAGCGGAAGAGATTTTTGAATTCGGCAATTTTACAAACAGAACATTCGGAGGCTTTATCAACGGAAAGATTATCGACTCGCTGATTATCGGACTGATCTGCTTCGTGCTGATGAAGATCCTTGGACTTCCTTATGTTGCGCTGTGCTCCACCATCGTGGGAGTGACGAACATCATTCCGTTCTTCGGGCCATTTATTGGTGCGGTGCCGTCGGCTATCATCATCTGCGTTATTGATCCGATCAAGGCCGGAGAATTTCTGATTATGATCTTCGCGCTGCAGCAGTTCGACGGAAATATTCTGGGACCGAAAATTCTGGGAGGAACCACGGGTCTGTCCAGCTTCTGGGTCATGTTCGCCATCATTCTGGGTGGCGGACTGTTCGGGTTCCTGGGAATGATTCTGGGCGTTCCGGTGTTCGCCATCATATATCACTACTTCAAACTCTACACAGAAAAGCGGCTGAGACGTAAGGGACTTGCTGAGGAAACAAAGGATTATCAGGAATTTAATAAATATGACATCGATCGAAGGGATATTTTATGAGAAAACTTTATGACGTTGACATGAGAGAATATACGACATTCCGGGCCGGGGGAAGAGCTGCGGAAATGGTGGTCTGTGATACCGCTGAGGAACTTGCGGAGACGGTTCTGTCTCTGAAAAGGGAGGGTAAACCCTGTATAATGCTCGGGAAGGGGTCGAACACGCTGTTCACGGACAGGGGCTACAAAGGAACCGTGATCCGCCTCGGCAGAGACTTCCGCGCCGTCGCCGTTCACGGAGTCTCCGTGGTTTGCGGTGCGGATGTATCGGTTGCTGCAGCAGCGAAGGCGGCTCTTGCGGCAAATCTGACCGGATTCGAGTTCGCAAGCGGAATTCCGGGAAGTATCGGCGGAGCTCTGTTCATGGACGCCGGCGCCTACGGCGGAGAGATGAAGGATGTAGTGACGGAGGCGCAGATTCTCCGCATCGGGACGGGACAGGTCGAAACCGTTGCCGCGGCGGAGATGGAGTTGTCCTACCGCCACAGTATTTTCCAGACCTCCGGAGATATCATCCTTTCGGTGACTCTTAAACTGAAGCCGGGTGATCATGATGCTATCGCTGCAGAGATGAACGAGCTTACCCGAAGGCGGAATGCGAAGCAGCCGGTGCAGTATCCAAGTGCCGGAAGTTTTTTCAAACGTCCGGAGGGCTGCTTCGCCGGAAAACTGATTCAGGACGCAGGGCTCAAGGGACTGTCAGTGGGAGGAGCGCAGGTTTCCGAGCAGCACAGCGGATTCATCATCAACAAAGGAAATGCCACGGCTGATGACATCATCCGCCTGATGCACCTGGTGCAGAACACAGTGAGGGATAAGTTCGGCGTCGTACTGGAACCGGAGGTTCGCATCATTGGAGACTGATTTCAGCAGATACAGAATGACTTTTGATATTCATACCCATACTGTGTACTCGCCGGGAACTTTCCGGCCGCACGGGAAGGGCACCATGGAGGAAAATGTCCGGGCGGCGGTGGAGAAGGGGCTGGACGCTGTTGCGATTTCCGATCACGGACCCGGGCATCTGTTCTACGGCGAGGACCGGAACAGGCTTCCGGAGATGCGGGAGGAGATCCGGCGTCTGCAGGAGAAATATCCGCAGATCCGCATATTCCTCAGTGTCGAGGCGAATGTGATTCAGAACCAAGGAAACTGCCTGGATGTGCAGCCGGAGGAATTCGGCCGGTATGACTTTGTTCTCGCGGGATATCATTTCGGCACACTTCATGCGCATATGCTGGGGAACTGGCTGGACAGCCGCGGAATCCGGTTT
>Ga0256406_1002404_pt1 | contig 26485 bp, 21 predicted proteins | sample RumenRJG_03DNA_FD_185986 | JGI IMG/M metagenome (GOLD analysis project Ga0256406, IMG submission 185986) | Bovine rumen microbial communities from Lethbridge, Alberta, Canada - RJG_03 | ecosystem: Host-associated > Mammals > Digestive system > Stomach > Rumen | place: Canada: Alberta | collected...
CGGACCCGATTCGCCTCATTTCCGTGGATGGGGGCTACAACGTCCGCGACCTCGGGGGTTGGAAGGCCGAAGGGGATAAGCACATGGCCTTTGGGAAAGTCTTCCGCGGGGGCAAGTTAAATAACATCACCTCCTTAGGGCAAAAGACCCTAAAGGACGAACTTGGGATCCAATACGAATTGGACCTCCGTTCTTCGAGCGACGACTATGGCCAAGAGGCCTCGATCATCGAAGAAGGAGGGAAGTATGCCCAGTATCCCATCTTGGGCTATGGACCCTGCATCCCCGGCTATAGCCGTGGCTGGGACGCCAACTCGAAAACCTCCATCCAGAAGATCTTCCAGCTCTTCAAAAAGCCCTCGAATTATCCAATCTACTTCCACTGCAACGCCGGGGCGGACCGAACGGGCACCCTAGCCTTCTTGCTCGAAGGCCTCTGCGGCGTCTCCTACGAGGATATGACCCGCGACTTTGAAATCACCTCCTTCTGCCCAAAATCGGGACGCCGGTGGAGGAGCGACATCCAAAACGGCGCCTTCACGAGCAATGGCATCATGCAGGACGATGCGCATAACTACGTCGCCTGGGGAGCCATGAAGGAGTTTGTGCTCACCAACTACGGCACCGAAAGCGGCACCCTCCAAGACGCCATCCATAACTGCCTCCGTTCGGGCTTCGGAATCGACGAGGCGACCTTAACGGCCGTAAAAGCCAATCTTCTCGCCTAAAAGAAAGAAGGCCCCTCGATAGACGGCCATCCCCCTGCTTCGTAGAATAAACAAAGCGATCCCATCCTCCTAAAAGCGAGAATGTTATCGATAAAAAGCAAAAGGCTTAAAGCCATAAAGGGACCCGAGGTTTTATGAAAATCACCCATTCGGGAAACCGCTTCATCTTGGAGGGAAAGTCCCTCGCTTACGTGATTGACATTTCGCCCAAGAGGAAGGTTCCCGTCCACGTCTATTTCGGGCCGAAAAAGGAGTCTTATTCCGCCTCGGACGTGCCGCCTCTTAACATAAAGCTCTTAAACGAGAACGGCCAATTGGAGGATACGGACGGGGTATACGATGGCGAGACCCCGGTGGAAGCGGGATCCTATCTCCGTTTCGATTTCCGTCCCGCGGCCGTCACCTTGGAACGGGATGGCGTCAAGATGACCGACTTCCGTTATGACTCTTGGAGCGAGGACGCGCCCCAATATCCCAGCTATTGGCCCAAACCCCGCCGCCTCGAAGGGGCCAAGTGGTTCTGCCTCCACCTGCGCGAAATCTCCTCGGGCGTTGAGCTGAGGCTCTATTACTGCCTTTTGGACGATCAAGACATCCTTCTTCGGGCGAATGAAGTGGTGGGGACGATCCCCCTCCACGTCCGTAAGCTTTCCTCCCTCTCCCTCGATTTCCTCCCGAGCGATTACCTCTTGGAGCATTTCCCGGGCGATTGGGCCAAGGAACGCCAAGACGAGAAGGTTTTCCCCATCCCGACGGGCACCCTCACCCTCACCAGCCAAGAAGGCAGGGCGGGGCACCGCGAGAACCCCTATTTCGCCCTCCACCGGGCGGGGGAGCACTATGGCTTCAACCTCATTTACTCCGGTGGGGTTACCAACGAGGTGAACCGCTCCCCCTTGGGGGGCACCCGCGTGAACGTCTATTTCGGCGGGGATCACCTCGATTATGCCCTGAAGAAGGGGGAGAGCTTCCTCTCCCCGATTTCGGTGGTCAGCTTCGCCAAAACCGAGGACGACCTCATCCACCTCAACCACGACTTCGTGAGGGAGCACATCCTGCCCCCCCTCCGCCTATCCTGATGGGGAGCCCCTCGTCTTCAACTCCTTTGACGGCGCCGGCTTCGACCTCAGCACCGAGAAGATGCTTTATTACGCGGATGAAGCCGCGGCTTTGGGGACGGACATCTTCGTCTTGGACGATGGTTGGTTCTCCACGCGCGACGATGACGGCCACGGCCTTGGCGATTGGCGGGTGAACGAGAAGAAGATCGACCTAGTGAAACTAGCGAAGCGCTGCCAAGAAGACGGCATGAAATTCGGGATTTGGATTGAGCCGGAGGCGGTTAACCCCGACGTCCCGATCTTCCAAAAAGACCATAACGTGGTCCTCGGATTGAAAAAAGAGCTGCTCTTCACCAGGCAAGAGCTTGCCCTCGATTGGTCCTATCGCCCCATCGTGGACGAAATCTACTCCCAGCTTGAGAAATCCTTCTCCGGCGTCCCCATCGCCTATTTCAAGATGGACTTAAACCGCGTCCTCCTAGACGTCTCGTCCTCCCATACGCCAGAAGGCGAGGTTTGGGTGAAGTATGCGGACAACCTCTATTACTTCTTGGACAGATTGATTCGCGACTTCAAGCCCAAGCTCTTCGAATCCTGCGCCTCCGGCGGGGCGAGGTTCGACCTCGGGCAGCTTTATTACGGACGCCGGAGCTGGGCCAGCGACAACACGACCCCGCACGGTAGGACTTACGTTCAGGCGGGCACGGCGAAGGGCTACCCCTTGGTCGCCATGTCCTCCCATGTCGCCAATAGCGAAACCATGCAGGAACGCTGCGCGGTGGCCTACTTCGACACCTATGGCTACGAATTCGACCCGAAGAAACTAAGCCAGAAGGATAAGGAAATCGGCGCAACCTACCTCGATTTGTACCGCCGTTACCACAAGAAGACGGTGGAGGATGGCGACTATTACGAGCTCGCCTCCCCCTTCGAAAGCGATCGCTACTTCGTGGAATGCGTTTCCAAGGACAAAAAGACGGCCGTCGCCCTCTTCTACGTCCTCACCCACGAAAGCTCGAAGAACGCTTATGTGCGCTTAAAGGGCCTTGATCCCGATAAGGCTTATCTCGCCCAAGGGAAGGAATACAAAGGCTCTTACCTGATGGAGCAGGGCTTCCTCCTCCCCGAGGAACGCGATCACGAATCGCCCCTCTTCGTGGCTTTCGAAGAAAAAGAATAAGGGCGTTTGCCCCAAACCGAGAACAGCAAGGCCAGATATAACGGGTTTTCGGTTTGCTTTGGCCTCGATAACGGCCGCCTCTTGAGCATCTTTCGCCATAAAAGACGAACCGTCTCTTATACTGGGCGCAGCAAGAGGCAATAAGCATGAAGAAAGTATTGTTCATCGTCGGTTCGTTACGGAAAGGCTCGTATAACCGCCAGTTGGCGGAGCTCTCTTTGAAAAAACTGGAAGGGAGAGCCGAGGCCAAGGAACTCGATTTCCGTGCCCTCCCCTTCCTAAATCAAGACGAGGAATACCCAGAATCCGAACTGGTGCATTCTATCCGCGAAGAGGTGAAGCAAGCCGATTTGCTCATCTTCTTCACCCCGGAATACAACCATTCCATCCCCTCCCAAGTGAAGAACTTGGTGGATACGTTATCTCGTCCCGCTGTCCCAAACGTTTTTTCCAGCGTCGCCATCAAAGGGAAGAAAGCAGTGCTTTTCGGTGCCTCTGGCCGTTCGGCGGCCGAGTTCTCCCGTAACACGTTAAGGGATTTGCTTACCTTCGTCGGCGCGGAAGTGTATCCGGAATCCTTTGGCCACGCCCTCCAAAAAGAGGAATGGATCAGCGGGCTCTTATCCCTATCGGAAGAAGAGGAGGAGAAACTGGATTTGCTTTTGGCGGATGCGTTGGCGTTCTAATGCGCCGATCGTTCGGCGAGCGCGCGGAACGAGACTGACTTATATGGCCCTCTGAAACCTCTTCTATCAATAGAAAGGATATAAGGGCTCGTTTTTCGATAGACGTCCCTCCTTAAAATCGCGTAGGAGAAAGCCGCTTCGCGAAGCGGGGATCGTCCAGCTTAATGCAAAAAGGCTACGCCCCCTATCTTCGAATAGGTTGCGTTTGCTCGAGAAAACCTGAAAAATAGGCGAGTTTTTTGAGAATGTAAACGGTTAGAATTCTTGTTGACTATAACGTTATAGTTAACTATCATAAGGTCGTCTGGAGAACATAAAAATGGCAAGAAACGTAACCATTTTCTCAACAATCGCTTTAACGGTTTTGGCCCTGTCCGCCTGCGATGGGGGGAACGCCAAATCCACTCTTGCGCCTTCTGAGAAGGAAACCTCGTCCTCCATTCTGGTTTCTACCAACAATCCGTATTCCAATCCTACCTATCCCATCGTCGATGGAAAGAAGAAGCCAACTTATATGGCTGATCCCTATGTTGTGCGTGACGACGATGGGACTTTCTATTTGTATTGCACCCAGACGGATGTATACACTCCGACGCTTGCGTTTACTCGCGGCCCTATATTCTCTTCCGATGATATGGTCAATTGGACCTATCGCGGGAACGTTTTTGACTCCTATACCCCAAATTGGGGAACCAGTGGAGCGGGGGTGTGGGCCCCAACCGTCATTAAAGTGGGGGATGTCTGGAATTTCTATTATGCGCTTTCAACCGGTGGAGACGAGAACCCCGGCATCGGCGTGGCTACCTCGCCAATCCCCTATGGTCCTTGGACCCATTATGGGAAACTCTTTAATTCCAAAGAAATTGGAGTGACCAATTCGATTGACCCCCATGTTTTCTATGATGATGGCCGCCTCTATATGGCTTTTGGCTCCTTCGGCGGCTACATCACCCTTGTTGAGCTTTCCGCGGATGGGCTCTCCCTATCGGGTGGGCTGGAAGAGCAAAAACAGGAGAAAGTTTCTTTGGCCGGCTATGGCATAAACGATTTGAACAATTACGAGGCCACTTTCATTTTGAAAAAGGATGGCTATTACTACATGTTCCTTTCGACGGGAAGCTGCTGTTCCGGCGCGCAGAGCACCTACAAGGCGGTGGTCGCTAGGAGCCAGAGCCTCAAAGGGCCATATCTCGATTCTCAAGGTCGTGACATGTTCGCTCCGAACCGCGGCGATCCGGTAGTGGTGCCCTCGTTACGCGGAGCGATGGGCACCGGCCATTGTGCCGTCATGCAGGACGATGCCGGCGAATATTGGATGATCTACCATGGCTATGACACTCAGGGTGCCGATTCTTCGCTTCGCGTCACTTACCTTGACCGGCTAATCTTTGATGAAGAAACGGGGATGCCCCATGTGAAAGGCAACCAGGCCAGCAACCACGAAACGCTGCCTGGCCCTTACATTGCTTCGAAGGAGACTGGCCATGAATAAGGCCCGCTTCCTTTTCCTCGTATCGGCCTTCTGCCTTGGCTGCTCGCCTCGGAGTTCGCTTTCTTCGCCGTCCTCATCGCAAGGGGAAACTACCTCTTCCAAGACTAAGACGGAATCGGTCACTTACCAAAACCCATTGAAATTCTATAAAGCCGATGGCTCCGAATACTTCGTCACCTGCGCCGACCCCGACGTCATTTATGGGGGCGATGGCTATTACTACCTCTATTGCACCAATACCTCTTGCGAAATGGGCGCAAAGGGCATCGCCTATGACCGAGGCCCGATATTCCGTTCGCACAACCTCGTCGAATGGACTTGGTGCGGATCAGTATTCGATGGCCATCCGGACGCTCTCTCTTGGGGAGACTCGGAAGCGGGGGTATGGGCTCCTTCGGTCATCAAAGTTGGAAATACCTATAACTATTACTACGCGTTGTCGCTTTGGGGTGATGAGAATCCGGGAATCGGAGTTGCAACCTCCCCGACGCCGTATGGCCCTTGGACCCATTACGGGATGGTCCTCGATTCCAAAACCAGTGGGGTCACCAATTCCATCGACCCTCAGGCTATTTACTACCATGAGCAACTCTACCTGGTGTGGGGCAGCTTCTATGGCATTGCCGCGACTAGGCTCACAGATGACGGGCTCGAACCTTACTGCGGTTTATCCGCGCTAAAAGATAACTTAACTTGGATCGTCGAGGACAATTCCGGTGGAAACATGGATATCGACACCAACTATGAAGGCTCCTATGTCGTCGAAATCAGCGGGTCTTGGTATTACTTCGGCTCGCAGGGAACATGCTGCTCGGGAACCTCATCCACTTACCGTGTGAAGGTGGGGAAAGCCGATGACTTCCTCGGCGTTTATCGAGGATCGGATGGGGAAAAGCTCAGCGGCGGCACTTATGGCGATCTTGTCGTTGGACCGAGCGACGATGTCGCTGGAACTGGACATAACACCATCATCCAAGATATGGCTGGCGATTATTGGATCGTATACCACGGGTTTGACGTCCACGGCGAGCACCCTTCGGAGAGGACTTTATTCATCGACAAACTGCAGTTCGACAAGGACACTGGGATGCCCTATGTCGAAGGCAGGCGGCCCAGCTACCACCAAAACGTGGTGGGGCCATGCGTTTTAGTTTCCTAAGGAGGAAAAAACATGAGAAAGCGCAGCGCATCAATCAGCATCGTCACCTTGCTTTTGGCGACAGCTACCGCCGCTTCGTGTGGTGGGAATGGTAAGAGCCGCCCCTCGTACGACCCAAACGACACCGGCGATTTGACCTTCGATTCCAACGGGCAAATCGTTTATCAAGGCGTCAACTTGAACATGTGGTCGGTCACCACGGGGGACGACGCCGCTACCCAGGACCAAATCATCAGCACCTTCAATAGCCTCTATGACGGGATGATCCACGTGAATGTCACCCATACCTCCCGTTACGACCTAGAGCAACTATTGAACACCACGATGCAGTTCGACCGTCAATCGGCCCCCGATTTGCTCTTTAACCACGGTTCGCGGGCGGCCGAGTACAACCAGCGCGGCTGGATCCTGCCAGTCGATGACTATTTCGCCCGGTCTGGGGTCAACTTTGACAAATGGGACTTCGTCCCCTCCCTGTTGGAGGCGGTCACCTTAGACGGCAAGGCATACGGCATGCCGATCGACTGCCACTCCGCGGTCGTCATGATGAGAACCGACATCTTAGAGAAGAACGGATATCAGATACCTACCAACTATGACAAGTTGGTGTCAATCTGCGACGATGCCGCTGAAAAGGCAGCCAACAATGAGCTTTGGATTAGAGGCGATAATTCCTCAGGCTATGCCGCGACCGAATGGCGCAAAGCCTCGACTGCCGAGGCCTATACCGCTTTCCCCATCGCTTACGGCGATATGTGGGTGCACGAGTTCGCGGGCTACACGGCCGCGGTCCAAAACGGGGCCAAACTCATTGATGAGAAGGGGATGCCCGCTTGGAACAGCGACGAAACCGCGACGGGATTGCAACTGCTCCGCGATTGGGTTTACGCGACTTCTGGGGCGAAGAATAAGCACCCACTTTCCAAGAACTACGGCTCTTCCTATGACGTTGGGGAATCCCCCTTCCTCACGGGAAACGCCATCTTCAAGCTTCAAGGGCCATGGGTGTACGCCAAGGATAAATCCGATTTCGATAGTCTTCTCCGCAACGATGGCGGGAGCAGCAATATAACCACCCGTAGCCTCTCCTCCTTGTTCGCCGCCGATTCTGGATCGGCGGATGCCAAAAAAATCAAGGGCGAGGGTCACGCCATCATGCTGATGTCGACCGTTGAGTCCCTGACAAAGAAATGCGCCGCTACGGTCTTTATGGACTACATGGCTTATTACAGTGGCATTGACTGGGCCAAGCGCGGCCACCTTCCCGCGGCCACCTCGGTGTCCAATTCCTCCGCCTACCGTGAGGATCCAGCCTATGAGGAATACATCAAGTATTGGGGCGATCCTTCCGATTACGTGGTCGTGGAACCAACGGTTAACTACTCTTATGTTGACCAGTATTTCAAATCTGCCCTGCAGAAATCATTAGCCTCGGATTTCCTCTCTACCCCAGTCAAAACCATTCTCAACGACGAATACAAAGACTGCATCGCTTACATCCAACTCTATAGCTGAAAACAATGAACCGGGAAACGAGCCTCATTGAATACGCCAGCAACAAATCGCGCCGGCAAAGGCTGCTTCAGGATGGCTGGAGCGTCGCCGCTTTCCTCGGGCCGTTCGCGTTTTGCTTCACGCTTTTCTTTCTCTTCCCGCTCGCTCTTGGCATTGCGATGTCGATATCTGGGTTCGACGGGAAAGGCATGTTTCCCTCTTCTTTTGTCGGATTTAAGAACTTCGCTGCCGTTTTCACTAATCCAGTTCTTCGAGCCGATTTCTGGGGATCGGTATGGACCACCATCAAATTCGCCTTAATCATCGTGCCACTTTCTATCGTGATTCCGCTGGACCTCGCGCTTCTTATCAACATGAAGCCGCCGCTATACAAATTCTTCCGGGCTTGCATTTATCTACCTGGGATCTTCCCGCTCACCGCTACCGGCTTAATCCTGCTGAAGATGTTCGATTATCAATCCGGCTGGATTAACTCCTTCTTCGGATTAAACGTCGACTGGTTCGCCTCGCCGACCACTGCCTGGTTCATGATCGGGTTGTTCTGCCTTTGGTGTGGGATTGGTGGCAACTTCATCATTCTCTGCGCTGGTCTGCAAAACGTGCCGAAAAGTCTATACGAGGCCGCCGGCGCGGATGGGGCGGGGCCTTGGAAGAGATTCCTCCACGTCACTCTCCCGGGGATCAAGGACCAACTCTTCCTTTGCCTATTCACCACCTTCACCAGTTACATGAATCTATACGGCCAGGTTTATATCCTTGCCTCGAACACGCCGAATCAAGACGCCATGAAAAGTGCCGTCTATCGGATACAGGACATGCTTCTTGGCTCGTCGAGAGGCTATGGATATGCCGCTGCGATGGGGATATGCCTCGGCGTCATCATCATCGGCATTTCGATAGTCCAATTCATCTGCACTAAGGAGAGAAAGGGGGGCAACCGTCATGCGTCGGGATACATGGCTTGGAAGGAACGCCGGTAAACTCGTTGCCTTTTTGATCCTCCTGCTCGTTTCGGCCGTGATGCTTTTGCCAATTATCTGGGGAGTATTCGGCTCTTTCCGCGACTACAACGACTTTAATCTCCATTCTTCCAGCTTCTTCCCGTCCAATTGGGGCGCCTTTACCTTGGATGGATACGCTGAGCTTTTCTCTAAGACCAAGTACGTCTCCTCTCGTGCCAATGAGTATTACCCGATTTGGAATTGGCTTCTTAATTCGCTGATTGTCGCTGTCGGTGGGACGTTGCTCTACCTAATCATCGCTTCGTTAGCCGCTTACGCCTTCGTCTTCCTCGACTTCAAATATTCCAACAAGATTTTCTACTTCCTGATTGGAACGATGACCATTCCTGGAATCATTTCGACCGCACCTCAGCTCATCAACATGAACATGCTTGGGTTTTATAAAAACCTGATGGGCCTCATCGCGCCTTCTTTAGGCGGGGTCTATGGGGTGTTCTTGATTAGGCAGTTCTTCCTTTCCATCCCATACGACTTGGTTGAGAACGCCAGACTCGATGGAGCCAGCAACTTCACTATTTTCCACCGCATCGTCCTGCCTTTGGGCAAAAGCGCTCTGTTTGTGGAGGGCTTGTTTGGATTCATGGGCGCTTGGAACGATGTACAGTGGGCCCAACTCATCATCGGCTCGGCGCCTAGGACGACGTGGACCCTCGCCTATGGACTGAAGGTTATCGCCGACAACTCGGAATCGTATGAGGCGACCACCCTTTCTCTGGCTTCGGCCGTCATCGCCATGATTCCGATCTTCCTAGTTTATCTGCTGGTTCAGTCGAAGATCATCGAGGGCGTCGCCCAAACCGGTATCAAGCATTGAGGAGGCGCAATATGGACATCAAAGAAAAAATCGATAAGAAGGAAGCCAAACGAGAGCTTAAGGCCCTTGGCGGGAAGCTTATTGATGATTCGATCGACTCATTTGTCAGCCTACGCCACATCGATAAGGTGTATCCCAACGGCGTCCAAGCGGTATTCGATTTTAACCTCGAGGTCAACAAGCACGACTTTGTGGCGTTAGTGGGGCCTTCGGGATGTGGCAAGTCCACGACCCTTCGCATGATCGCGGGACTAGAGAGCATTACCTCTGGCGAGTTATTTATCGATAAGGTCTATTCCAACTATTTGCCCTCAAAAGACCGCGACATCGCCATGGTCTTCCAGAATTACGCCCTATATCCCCAGATGAACGTCTTCGATAACATCGCTTTCGGGTTAAAAATAAGGCATTTCCCGAAACAAGAAATCGAGGAACGGGTTTACAAGGCCGCGGATATATTGGGGCTAGGGCCTTATTTGGACCGAAAGCCGAAGGAACTTTCCGGCGGTCAGATGCAGCGTGTCGCCCTCGGCAGGGCAATCGTCCGTCAATCCAATCTCTTCCTGATGGACGAGCCCCTTTCGAATCTGGACGCCAAACTGCGTGTTCAGATGAGGTCGGAGATCGTGAGGATTCACCGCGAGGTCGGGGCAACCACCATTTACGTGACGCACGACCAAATTGAAGCGATGACGATGGCCAACCTCATCGTCTGCATGAATAAAGGCGTCATCCAGCAAGCCGGATCGTCGCTCGATTTATACGACCATCCCGCCAATCTCTTCGTCGCGACCTTCATTGGCTCACCGGCGATGAACATTTTGCCTGGAACGATATCGATCAACCGTCTTCATATCCAAGGGCTTCCCGAAGTGGAAATCGACGATTCCCTTTTCATCGAGGCGAGGAAGAAAGCGTTAAGCAAACTAAACGAAATAAAAGGCTATTTGGAGCATCCGGATTCGCTGACCGTCTCTGCCTTAGCGAAGATGGAAAGCGCCCAGATTTACGTCAAGAAAGAGGAAATCGCGAAGCCAAAGAAGAAAGGGGCCGCGCTGTTCTCCAAATTCCGCGAGATTGGCAAAAAGAAAATCGACCCGTTAGAGCAGCGAAAGGAAGAAGCTCTAGCGAGGCTTTCGGAGATGGCCGATGCGTACCAGCGCATGATTGATCGAGGATCCTATGAGGTTGCCGTTGGGCTCCGTCCTGAGGCCTTCCGCTTAGAGGGCGATGATAGGGCCAAACGGCCAAGCGAAATTTTCGAACTCCCTTACGGATTGGTCGAAGTGCTTGGTAACGAACTGATTGTTCACCTGCAAACGCAGGAAAAAGAAATACAAATGAGAACGGAAGGAGGGCAGCTGAAGGAAGACAAGGGAAAACTGCGCCTATGTTTCGACATCGACGCAATCCATCTATTTGATCCCCTAAGCGGGGAGAAGATCGGCTTTTAAATCGAGAAAGGAGCAATTCCATGAAAGCCAAGAACGTTGTGCTGCTCATGGCCGCCACCTTCGGGTTGACTGGATTAGTCGCCTGCGGTGGAAGCCCTAACAGCAACAAAACCCCATCTTCGACCTCGGTATACACCGGAAACTACCGAGTCAGCATTCAGGCCATCGGCTCGACCACGATTACCGTTTCCAACACCGTCCAACTCCGTTCATCGGTAACCGGGACTACGGAAAAGGACGTTGTCTGGTCATCGTCCAACGAGAAGATTGCCTCGGTTTCGAATCGCGGGTTGGTCACTGGTTTAGGACCGGGCGAGGTAACCATCACTGCCTCATTGGCCATCGAGCCAGCCTGCCAAGCCTCGATCACGATCACCGTTTTAGGCGCTCCGTCCGCCACCTCAGTCACCATTTCGGGGGCCGGCAAGAGCCAACAATGGGTCGGCGAGGACCTTCAACTAGGAGTTGAGGTGCTTCCCAAAGACGCCAGCTCCTTGGTGGATTGGTCTTCCTCCAATCCTGATGTGGCTACCGTCGATGCTTCCGGATTGGTGTCGTTCCTTTCCAAAGGAGAGGTGACGATCACCGCAAAAAGCAAAGATACTCCAACCGTGATGGACGAAGCCACTTTCGCGGTGAGCAACGGAACCTTCTATTCCAACCAAGGATCCCCTTATTGGGATGTGTCGAAGCAAGCGGACGAAACCAGCCCCAAGGTTGAGCTTCCTGCAGATACCCCAACGGGATACCACTCCCTGTATTTTGCCCACGTCAAATCGGAGAACTACTACGCCGAGGCGAGCTTCAAGATTACCGCGATCACCTCTTCGTGGGTGTGGCAGGGCATCGGGCTTGGGTCTGGCCTTTCCGAATCCGACACCCGTTACTTCATCTTCTCGCCCAAGGTTCAAGGACAAGGCAATGACTACAATAAGCAGATTGTTAAGGACCTGCCTAATGAGTCTTGGCCAGCCATCACGACTCGAAGCCAAGTTTGGGGACAGAATGGGCTGGATGATATCGATTACCTCAATTCCAAGGTAAAGATCGGGATGCTCCGCCATGGCAATGAGCATTATTGGCTGATTAACGACAAGGTTATGTGGTACGACAACTCGACCAAATACGAGGGGGTGCCCACCATGCCGATATTGGTTTCCGTGGATATTCCCTGCGTCGTGACGGATTACTCAGTGACGACGGACATGGGCGTCATCGAGGAAAAACTCTCCTCTCCGGCCTACGGCAAATCATTCTATGCCTCCAACCCCGAAATCGTCCGTTATGAAAGCGATTCCTCCTTCTCCTTCATCTCCAACAGCGTCCTATGCAAGGACAACAAGGTTAGTTCGCTTGGCGACAAGGCGATGCTCGTTGGCGATTTCAACATCGAGTTCGACGTCTCAAATACCGCGCTTAACGCCGCTCATACCGCGGGATTCACAGGACTCAACGTGGGGCTTTCCCGCTATGAATCGGCCGACAACGTTGAATCGTTCCTGATTGGCAAATCGACGGTGCAATCCGACAACCAAAACATCGTCGCTCGTTTCGCCAGCTGGAACTATCAACTTTCGATGGACGACCCTTTAGCCGCCACCTCTTACCTTGAGTCTTCTGCCAAGGTTGCTGATGAATTAACCAGCACCCACCACATCAAAATCACCAGGACCATCAAGGACAACATCTCCTACTTCAAGATGTACGTGGATGGCAATGAGGTGACCTTCGACGTGAAATCCAACAAATACGTTGAGATGACTTCCCGCTATACGGGCGCTTATCTGCTTTGGATCGGCGGGGAATACACCTCGGCCGATATCGCCAATCTGACCTTCTCCTCTGCATTAAATTAAACGAAAGGAAATACTTATGAAAAACAAAACTACGTTTTTATCCCTATTAGCCGTCTCTGCCTTGCTCGCCGCCTGCGGAGGGAACAAGCCGAACGCTTCTTCGACTCCTGCTCCCGCTTCTTCTCATACGCCTACTCCCACTTCCTCAGTTACCCCGGGTCAGTCTTCCAGCAACTCTTCTCTTGAGGTGAAGCGGAGCCTTGAGATTGTCACTGAGCCGACTTCGCTCTTCGTGAGCAAAACGCTTCAGCTGGAGGTAAAGGCCACCAATGGTACCGTTGCTTATTCGGTGGAAGGGGACGCCGTTTCTGTCTCGGAAACCGGTTTGGTGACTGGCCTTGCCGCTGGCAAAGCCACGGTCAAAGCCTATTTGGTCGAAGACGAAAAAGTCTTTGATACCATCGAATTAAATGTTGTCGACACCATTCTTGACACTGCGGTCAATCCAACGGTTTGGGATTATGAGGGGCTATATTCTGCCACCCCAACTCTCACTAACATCGAAGGCCAGAACGGATATGCCACTTTCCGTGGGGTTAAAGGCAAGGAATACATGATGAAGGCTAAAGCCTTAATCAGCAACCCCAACGCCAGCGACACCTGGAGCCGCGTCTCACTTGGCCATTTAAATGGAGAAACCGGAACCTTCCACGGCATGATACTGTCTCCTGGAGCAGGCTTCGGTGCGCCAAAGGTCGTTGTGATGGATATCAACGCCAGTGGCGAGGTTGGCTGGGGCGAAACCACCGACCGTAGCCAGATATGGGGCCATCACGGTCTATCGTCAATCGATTGGACCCAACCCATTGAACTCGCCTCGATTCGTAAGGGCGATCTCTACTATTACTTCATCAACGGCGAATTGTTCTGGATGGAGAGCAACTACCTTGATTTGACCGCGGTCGACACCGTCCCCGCTATTTTGGTTGGCCAGTGCAAAGCCGATTTCTCCGAGATGAGCATCACCACGGATGACGCGGAGATTGAGGCCGTGCTATCCGGAGACGCCGCCAAGCAGACTCTTTATCCGACCGATCCGGCTCACGTTGCGATCTCTGACCTTGGCAAGAAGATTGTCTTCTCCGGGGCCGACGACGGGGCTTCGACCAACTGCAAGAACTTCGGGGCCAAGTCGATCGGCGACGCCTTCACCTTGCCCGCGAATAAGCAGGCGACTGTCAGCTTCGATTTCACCGTCCAAGGATGGGGTGCGACGGATGGGATGCCGTCTTTGATCTTCAACATCAACCGTTATTCGACCAGCGTTGCCGAATCTAGGGCCTACATCATCGCTGAGCTCGGTGCTGGCTTCACGGGGTGGAACGGTAATGCCGATCTGCCCGCCGGCATCGGAACCGGCGCCCAATCCTACACGGATGGGGCAAAGATTGAGGTCGGCCAAGTTTACCACGTCGAGGCCACCAGGCTCATGACCACGGGTGGACAAGACACCAGAATCGTAATCTCCAGCGGGGAAACCACCTTGCTCGATTTCACGCACAACTGGCAGGATGGCTATTCGGGAATCGCCTATGGTTCATTCCTCTCCCGCAACCTCAACTGCACGGTCGATAACATCGCCATCACGGTAGCCGAATAAGGCTATTTCGGGGGGCGGGGTTTTCCCGCCCCCCATTCAAAGGGAGCTTTATGCCAATCACGTTCGAGGAAAAAAGCAAAACGTTCCGCCTGTTGGGTAAAGGATTTCTTTATTCTTTCCGCGTAAACGAAGAGGGGATTCCCGTCCATCTGCATTACGGCGCGCCATGCGAGGATGACTTTTTGTCCTACTCGCGCTTCGATGGGGAATGGTCTTCGCATTATCTATCGGAGAGCGGGGAGGAACGGGTTTACCCAGAAGAGTTCCCTTTTCACGTCGGATTGTTCGAATTGCCTTCTTTTGGGAGGGCTGATCATCGTCCGGCTGCGCTGGTCTTAGACGACTTCCGAACGCTTGATTTCCGTTACGTTGGGCATCGGATATACAAGGGTAAGCCAGAAGGCAGTTCTTGTCCGCGATTCCGTGGGGACGGGTCATGCTCAAGCCTTGAAGTTACGCTCGCCGATAAGAAGGCGGGTCTTGAGGTGAAAACCACCTACACTGTCTACGACGATTGCTCTTTGCTTTGCTTTAATCGCGAGGTCATCAACTTGGGCAATGAGCCGATTTATCTTCATAGAGCCTCATCGCTTAGCCTTGATTTCGCCTCTTGCTTCCGCTTGAAGAGTTTCCCTGGGATGTGGTCCCGAGAGAGGATGGTACGGGATGAGGAACTGTTTGAGGGGAGCCGAATCCTTTCCAGCGAAGAGAGTCGTTCCTCACATGAACAGAGCCCATTCGCCATCTTAAATAGCTACCTTGGTTCCTATTGCGTGAGCTTGGTCCACTCTGGCTCATTCCGCATCGAGATCAATACCTCCCCCTTCGGCTGCACGAGAGTCCTATGTGGATTGCTTGATGGGCGTTACAAAATTGAAGCGAAGGGAAGGATGGAATTACCTGAGGCGGTCTCTCTTTATTCGGAAAACGAGGATTCTCTTAGCGTCGAACTAGGCCGAACCATCAAGAAGCACCTTCTTCCCAAAAACACATCGGAGGCGCCGAAGCGGATCCTGCTCAATTCCTGGGAAGGGTGCTATATGGATTTCGACACCGCCAAGTTATTGGACTACGTCGAAAAGGCCAAGGATTTGGGAGTGGGGCTATTCGTCCTCGACGACGGCTGGTTCCAAGGAAGAAACGATGACTCGACTTCGCTAGGCGACTGGGACGTCGATGAGAAAAAAGTCGATCTCGATGCGGTGATCAAAAGTTGCCATCAAAACGAGATGCTGTTCGGCCTTTGGATTGAGCCGGAGATGATTAGCCCGCATTCCAAGCTATATGCCGAACACCCAGAATACGCCCTCGGGGATCCTTCAAGGGAACGGTCTCTGATTCGTCATCAGTTGGTTTTGGACCTATCCAACGAAGCGGCGTTTGATTACGTTTTTGGGAAAATTGATTCCCTGTTGTCCCATCATCCAATCGATTACCTCAAATGGGACCATAATCGAAGCTTGGATGAAGACGGGGTCGATTCAGGAGAAAGAAATCTGCAACAAGCTAAGGGGTATTACCGCTTAGCGAAGAAACTTCGTGAAGCCCACCCTGGTGTTTTGTTCCATGGCTGCGCTTCGGGGGGTGGGAGATTTGATCTGGGCACTCTAGCCTATTTTGATGAGGTTTGGGGATCAGACGAATTGGATCCTGCCGCGAGAGCGGAAATCACTTATGGGACCAGTTATTTGTTTCCGCTTCAGGTATACGGATGCCACGTTGGGAAGAGCCCGCGATTCTCTTACGAGGATAAGGCAAAGATCGCCTTGTTTGGGACGTATGGCTATGAGTTTGATCCGCGATTACTCACCCAAGAGGATGCCGCGGGGTTAAAAAAGATGAATGAGATGTTCCATCGCTATCACGAAGAGGTGATTCGTGATGGGGATTGCTATCGATTGGAGCACGAAGAGGATCATCTCGCGATGATGTCGGTCTCAAAAGAGGTGGATAAAGCCTTGGTCTTGCTCGTCTGCTTTAAGAAGATGGTTAAGAAATACCACCATCTGAAACTAAAAGGCTTAAATCGTGAAAAGCGATACTCCATTGATGGGGAAGAAACCCATTCGGGGGCATACCTATGCGATTATGGGCTCAATCTGTCTCGATGGGTTGAGGGAAATACGTGTCTGCTATTTGTTTTGGAGGAAGCCAAATGAGGGGCGCTTGGCTAGCGATGACGCTGCTTTTATGCGGATGCTCCGCCCCAAAGAGCAAGAACACACAAATAAGGGTAAATGAGCTATTTGACCAGGGGGGTCAATACTCGGTGCTGCTCCGTTCGTCCTACTGCAGTCAATGCTCGGCTTTGCAGAAGGACGTGAGGATGCCTGGGAAAGGTTTTTACACCATCAACATCGATGAATTCGCCGTATACGACTATTTCGCCTATTCGTCGAATGTCAAAGAAGCGAAGGAGAAATCGATTGGCGCCACATCCGTTTCCGAAATAAATTTCGTTGCCGCGCCGCTGATACTAGAGATTGAAGATAAGGCTATAAAGGGTTACTTCTGCGGCTATGCCGAATGCAAAGAATACCTAGAAGGGGGAATCAACCATGCGTCTTAACGAGATTAGTATTCGCGATCCGTACATCCTTGTCGATGCCTCAAGCGGAAAATACTATCTTTACGGAACGACCGGCGGAACATCCTTCAAGGCTTATGTCTCTTCTGACTTGATCGATTTCGATGGCCCTTTCGAGGTGTTTTCTCGGCCGAAGGGGTTTGCACCAGACCGCGATTATTGGGCGCCTGAAGTATATAAGGTCGCTTTTGGCTACCTCATGATCGCCTCCTTCAAAACCGAGAAGGGGGAGAGACATTGCCGTGCCTTACTGGCGGATCACCCTTTAGGCCCGTTCTCCCCCTATGGGGAACAACTTACCCCAAAGGAATGGGAATGCCTCGATGGGACGCTGATCAAAGAAGATGGGGCCCCTTATTTGATTTTCTGCCACGAATGGCTTCAGACCAAGGTAGGGGAAATCTGCTCGATACGCTTGAAAGAAGATCTTTCTGGCCCCGATGGCGAACCAAAAATCCTCTTTAAGGCATCCGAATCAAAATGGGCCAAAAGCCCCGTGTGGGGAAGCGAGGGAATCATCGTCACCGACGGACCTTGCTGTTTAAGCATCAACGGGCAAAACGCGTTGATTTGGTCTAGCTATGACGAACAGGGCAATTACGTCACGGGGGCGTCTTACCCGACCGGTGAGTTCCACCGTCCGAGCTATACCCAAAACGATAGTTCTCCGTTTTTGCATAAGGCGGGCCACGGGATGTGCTTCCGCGACTTTGATGGAAAATGGCGTTTTATCGCCCATCAAGAGGGCGGGCCTCACGAATTTCCAATTCTAAAATCCATTTCATTTGATATGGGAAAGGTGGTACTTAAATGAAAAAACTAGTTCCTTTTGCCTTGCTTGCTGTGCTTTCCGCCAGCGCTTGCTCTTCGAGCAATCGCGCATCCTCAACGCCCGAATCGTCTTCCTCCATTGACCCATTGGCAAATAAAGCCCAGGTGGTTGTCATGCTGGGGCAGTCCAACATGGAAGGCCATACCCATAGCCAGTATCTGTTGGACACCATGGGCCAAGAGAAGATGAAGGAATACGTGGACGGCTATGATAATGTGCAAATTAGTTACGCCTGCACGGTAAGCCAAAACACCAGCAACGGGACGTTTGTCCCCGTTAAATTAGGCCAAGGAACCTCAGCCACCCAATTCGGGCCAGAAGTGGGAATGGGGGAGACCCTTTCGAGAGCCGATCTGAAATACCCTGTATTCTTTGTGAAGTTCGCTCAAGGGGCAACCTCTCTTCATTCCGCTTGGCGTAGCCCGAGTTCCGGCATGAATGGTTCTTTGTACGGGCTGGCAATCGAATATGTCAGCAAGGCAATGACTACCCTCGAAGATATGGGCTATTATCCAGAAATCAAGGCGATTTGCTGGATGCAGGGCGAGGACGACTCTACCTCAGCTTATTACAACGATTATCTTGATCTTGAGAGGGCGTTCGTTTCCGATTTGAGGAAGGAATTTGCCTATTATGGCGATCCTAAAGGGATCGGCTTCGTCGACGCGGCCATTTCCGATTCACCGGCTTGGACCCATCGGGTTGAGATTAACCAAGCCAAAGAGGCCTTAAGCAAGGAAGACGATAAAAATGTTTATCTTGATACCATTTCCGCGGGGTTAAAATATAACGCAGAACCACCGGGATCGCCTGACGTTTATCACTACGATTCAAGTTCGATGATTAAGCTTGGCAATTTGTTCGCTGGGGCGGTATTAAACAATTTCTTAGAGGTTAGATGAACGGCAAGGTATCCATGAAAACCATTGCCTCATCGCTCAACATCACGGTTGATGCGGTGAGCAAAGCGCTGCGCGATTCGCCAGAGATTTCAGAAGCCACCAAAGCTAAGGTGCGGCAAAAAGCTCTAGAACTTGGCTATGTGAAAAATTCGTTGGCAGTCTCCCTCAAAACGGGGACCACGAAGAACGTCGCGGTTTTCGTGAATGATTTATATAACCCCTATTTTGCAATCATGGTCTATAAAATCATCCGCTTGCTAGACAACGAGGGGTATACCGGAGTCATCACGCTTTCCAATGGCTATGATCTGCGCATGAACGACCTATCGGCTTTCTTCACCAACAAGTGTTCGATGGCCATCTCGTTGGTGCAGCCCACCGATGAAGTCGCGAAAACCTTCGCAGAGAATGCGATACCGCTGTTCGTGATTGGCATTAAGCCGACGTCGGATTCGGTGAACTATGCCATCACCGATGACTATAGCGGCGGGCAGAAAGCGGGGGAGTTTTTTCTCAAAAAAGGTTTTAAAAAGCCTATATACCTTACCAATTCTCCCTCCGAGACCACCCAGCGGCGTTACAACGGCTTCAACGAACTCCTCGCTCCTGCCATCGGAAAAGAAGTGGATTACTTCCGCTTTGACTATGACGGCAAGAGTCTCTCCGACGCCGCGAAATTCATCAAAGACGGCGGATATGATTTCGTTTTTTGCCATTCCGACTACGTCGCCGTATTGCTACGTCGCGTATTGAAAGAACATGGATTGCTTGATGACGTTTATTTGATGGGCTACGACAACGTCTCCCAATACGTGGACCTATACGATCCGGTGTCTAGCATTGGGGCCGATGACGACAAACTCGTCAAAGAAGTCGTCGCCACCGTGATTGCCATGCATACAGGGAAAAGATCTCCAGCCCAGCCCTTCCACAAAGTGTTTCCAGTACAACTGGTGGAGAGATAATCAACTTTCTAGCCTGGCGTTTAAAAAGGCCCTCTTATAGTTTCTTTTTCCTTTCCGCTCTCTCCCTTTTCCTTCTTGGCTCCAGGTAGCGGTTTTCGCTCGGCAGGGTCACGTGGACGAGATAGAAGTACTCAACGAGTAAGAAGGCGATTACGTTGGCTACGATCAAAGGCCACATCGGATGGGCAATCGAGAGGGAGAATCCCCCTCCTTCTAAAGGGGTTTTGATGAGCTTGGTCGTGACCATGGTAAGGAAGAGGGAGCCAACGAATAGGGCTCCCCGCAAGAGAAAGGAGATGATCATCCCTGGCCGATTCTTCACGACATGGTATTTATGGTCTAGGCGAAGGAAACCGATGATGCTTCCAAGGAACATGAGGCCATAGATGCCAATCCATAGGCCGGTCACCAAAAAGGTGAAGGGCTAGGTGGTCACCAGCCATTCGAAGCTAAAAAGATTCACGAAGAGGAGATAGATGGCCCCCACCAAGATGCTATCCGTCCCCAAAAGAAGGGGCCAAGCGATTTTCCCATAGGGGATTTGGTCCATCTTTGCCGCATCGAGCCATGATGCTTTGTCTTGGCTAGGCGCGCTTAAGGGATTAGGTGGATTCATACGCTTATTGATATTAAAGGGCACGGAATTTTTGCCAACCTAGAAGAGGCTATGGAACGCCCTTAAAGCCTTGGCCAAGAAGAAGATTTACTGTCCATTCTTTGAAATATCGGTCATTTTTCACGATTCGAATCTCTGCAAATCGGTAATTTTTGCCATTTCAAACTTCCGCAAATCGGTACTTTTTCTACTTTTTAATCTTGGAGGAATGGTAATTGGATTGCTTATTGCCTTGCGCAATCACACGATTTTCTTACGATGAAATCTTGATAATTTCATGAAAGCGCATCGCATTGGCTAATTAAAAAATGTAAAACGATAAGAAAAAACGCGGATGGGGCAAGGCGTAAGGCGGGGCAATCCCGCCTGTCCCATTCTCATCCGCGCGGTTTTTAAGAGGGAAGTCGAAGATTAGCAGAGGCAGAGGCTGGCTGAGATGGTGACTCCGCCTTGCCACTTTTCGGAACGGGCCACGATGTAATAGGTTCCTGCCGCGGGGATGGTGAACGCCGTCCCCGCCGGCGTTCCATCGGTGCTTTTTACGTAGTTTAGGTCGATGTATTCCATGACATAGGGCTCCGCTTTGCTTTGGCCGCAGACGGTGCAGGTATAGCTTTTTGTCCCATCGGCCCCAAACGTTGCGAGAGTCACGACCTCGCCCGCATCCCAAGCGTGTTCTGCCTTGTCGAGCTCTTCTTCGCAGCCGTTTATGGTGCACTTATGCCAGTGGTAGGTTTCATCTTTGCTCCAACCTTCGGCGGGGGAATGGGCATGCGCGGGCCTTTCGTAACCGCAGACGTTGCAGGTGGTGTCCGCGTCGTTTTCGTAGACGTGCGGCACCTTATCGCTTACGTCCGTGTGGCCCTTTTCCGTGCATTCGTGCCAATGGCTCGCCTCATCGTATTTCCAGGTTTCGGAAAATGCGTGCTTCTCGGCGGCGCCGCAGGCGGCAAGCGGTAGGGCCATCCCCAACGCGGCGGCTAACGGCAGGATCGACGTCGACGGTCTTCTTTTCATGTTTTTCCTCCTTGTGCTTGTTTCTGAAAAAAAGAATTCGTTTTTTTATCCAATCGTCACCAAGTCGAAAACGATCCGTTTAACGGATGGGGTAGAAAAACGGAAGGCCGTTTGGACGCTTCGTTTCCTTTTAAGGCAATACCGCAAATCCTCATTCGTTTTGAAATGGCTTCTACGATGAATTGAACTGCATTTTACGAATTTGGGTTTTCCGCCGTAATTACCCACTTGGGTATTGTTTGTCGGCCAAACGAAAAAGAAGGCCTCTTTGGCGTTAAAAGAAGCCTAGGATTCGAGACGACAAGACGGCGGAAGCAAAACTCAATGAAGGTTAAATGCCGGTGATCTTGGCTTTTCCGTGATGGCTTTCCTCTTTGTCGAGCGTAACACTAAACTTCGGTAAAAACAACATTGCTATGTACTTTTTACCGAGATTAATCAACCAACCCAACCGGAACGGCATAGACGTTCTCATTGATGGGGCGGATGCGGTCCGTGGTGTCGATGATGAATCCGGTTTTGATCGGCATCTTATACTTTTCAAGGACGGAGAAGTTCTTGTTCGGCTTCGTTGGGTTCATCCCTTTTTTGATCTCGATGGGGGTGATGGCCCCTTCTTTCACATAAAGAAGATCAATCTCTTTCTGATCGATATCTCGGTAATAATAGAGGGTATGTTGATAGTCCCAATTGGCGGCTTGGTAGTTCTTGACGATTTCGCTGACGACGAAGGTTTCGAAGAAGGCGCCGGCCATGGAGGATTTCTCAAGCATCTCGGCATCGGGCCAGCCACAGAGATAAGCACATAGGTCGGTGTCCATGAAATAGAGCTTAGGCGCCTTGATGATGCGACGGTTCGCATTAGCCAGATAAGGCTCCAAAAGCAAGATCAGTCCCGAGGTGGAAAGAATGGAAACCCATTGCCGGGCGGTTCTCGCGTCGATGCCGCAGGCGTTGGCGAGTTCCTCGTAATGGAGCTCTTGGGCCGTCCGTAACGCGAGCAGCGAAAGGAAGCTTCGGAAGGCCGTTAGGCTATTTGCTTGGATGAGCTTTCGGACGTCTTTTTCCAAATACGTGGTGAGGTAGGATTTGAAGAAGTCCTCCCGCGCCGCGATGCCTTGAACCCGCTCGGGCATCCCTCCTTCGAATAGTTCGACGAAGATGTCCTTACGCGTATAAACTTTCTTTTGTTCTTTCGCCCGTTTCTGGAGAAGAGGCAGATCGGGGAGAAAAGGCTCCCCTTTTCGCTTCTCTTTTTCCGCCAGGGAGAAGGAGTTCATGTCGATGATTCCCGCCCGCCCGGCCAGCGATTCGGAGATGCCTTGTTGCAATTCAAATTGGTTGGATCCCGTTAAGACGTACATCAATTGGTAGGGCTCATCCTTTTCGAGCCACTCTTTCTTCTGCTCATCGATCCGCCTTTTGATTTCGTTTAGGAGGAGGGGCGCCTTCTGAATTTCGTCGATGACGAGGGGCCAGGAATAGTTATCGAGGAACGCTTTTGGGCTGGATAAAGCCAAACTTAGGTCATCGAGGTCATCCAAAGTGACTTGCGTGAAGCTAGAGAAAAGATGGGAAACCACCGTAGATTTCCCTACTTGCCGTGGGCCATATACCACTAAGCAAGCAAACCCCTTTGCCATCCTAAGCAGGGTATCTTCTACCGTTCGAGAATAGTACATAATAATGCCTTTTCTCGCCTATTTTACCTTAGATTGCGGTAAAAAATACATAGCAATGTTGTTTTTACCGCGATTTTAAATGGCGACCAGATTGGTTCGTCTTAATGATCTGGCCAATGCGTTTAGGATAATGCGTGAAGCCGGCCGCATCATACTTATAAGTCTCCCTCCTTCGAGATCCTCACAAGACCCAGATTCCCTGCTTTTTTCCGTTTTGCCGTGTGATGATTTTTTGCTCCTTCAGAGAATGGAGAACCTTTTTGACATAGCTCCGAGAATAGCCCGTTTCATCCATCAAAGCCGGAATCGTCGCTTTTGGGTTTTCTTGCAGCGAACGTAGCACTTTCTCTTCGGCCGGCTTTAAAGGCGTCCCTTCCTCCCCGGTGGTTTTCTCCTTCTCCTCATCCTTGGCGAAGGGGATGGTGACGTTGATGTAATTGTCCATGATGTCGAAGGCCTGCTTGCCGTAGTTGCTGACGATGAGAGGAATGCCGTGCCCCGTTTGCTCGACGTAGCCTAGTTGGCCGAAGATCTTCTGCAGCTTGACGTTGATGGGTCGGCTGATTCCCTTGTAAAACTCCTCTTTGGTCAAATCGGAAGGAAGACCGCCGGTGGAGATGATTTCAATGCGGTCGGAGAAGACATAGACCGCCGGAGGGTTTCCCCTCTCCCACCGCGTGTGGATGCAGGCGTTTTGCCACGCTTCCTTAAAACTGGCCATGTCGAAAAGCTTTTCCTCGATCCGTTGATGGTTGGTCATCTTAACGCGGGTGGCGTCGAGGGATTCGATGTAATTGGTCACCATATCCATAGACTGGATGAGGCAGGTCCCTCCGTATTCATTCCGGCGGAGGATCGACGTTTTGTCACGTCCCGCGAAAGTGACCACTTTGATGGAAATGTCATTGACGTCGGCTAGGAGATAGGCCATCAAGTTATATTTCCCCGTCTCGTTTCTTAGCCCCGCATTCGTCTCAAACGAAAGGGGGTTTATCGTTAATCCGGCGTTCACGAATGCCATTCTTAATTTGCTGAAAGAGAGGTCCTGAACTGGGGAGTCTAGATGGGTGAGGACATCGGAAGAGACACTTCGGCTCAGCAGTTCGCGAAGGGCCGTTGGAGAGAGCTCCTGGTCTTCATCGGCCGAACGGATGTAGTAACGCCCATAGGCGGAGTAGGGGACCTCGTTCCCTCTCGCCTCGACCCGGATGACGTTCTTATCCTCCATCAGTTTCACTTCGATGGTGGCGATCACCTGTGGCCTGATGAAATTGGCGATGGCTTGAGAAATGTCACGCAGGGTTTTATCGCCGATTTGCTGGCCAATCACCTCCCCGTCGTCTTTCACGCCGAAATACAGGACCCCATAGGCGTTTTTGTTTAACATGGAAGACAAAGAGATCAAACCTTCTTTTAGTTCGCTGGTGGATTTCTTGAATTCAACCTGCTCCGTCTCTGTTCCTAAATTCATCTTGTTTCCCCTTTTACTTCCCCTTGAGTTTATCATGCCCTTTTTCTTTAGGCTACTCTTTAGGCTACTTTTTTTATTCTTAAGGCTACTTTAAAGGCTACTCTTAAGGCTACTTAGGCCGTTTTGAGAGAAACTTCCTTATTCTCGAAGCGAGGTGATTGGCACAACGTAGACCCCGTCTGGCCTGCGATAAGCGGCATTCGATAAGCCGCAGATTACGCAGAGAGTTGCCGCTTTCTGGCCGCCGTTTTCGCCAATCTTTTCGTTAATTCGGAGGAGATTCTCCGCCGCTTTATCGATTTGGTTCGCACCAAGCTTGATTTCGAAGCCGCACCATCTTCCGTCTTCCCGTTCGATGACGGAGTCAATCTCGTTCCCCTGGTAATCTTGGTAATGGTAAAGCGCCCCATTCATCGCTTCAGCATAGGTAAAGAGGTCTCGCTCGACCAAAGACTCAAAGAGGAAACCGAAGAACTCCAAATCCTTAAGCAGGCTTTCCGTAGTGAGACGGAGGATAGCGCAGGGAAGAGAAGGGTCGACAAAATGCCTCTTTTCGCTTTGCTTCGCCCTTAAAGAGGAACGAAGCCCCAGGGAGTAGGGGGGCAAATTTTCGGTGAGGTAAAGCCGGCGAAGAAGATTGAGGTCGTCGCCGACGGTGTCGATGCTGACGCCGTCGGCATCCACCGAAGAGATATCCTCCTGCAGCTTCCGATTCGTGGCCATCGTGGCCTCATTTCGCGCCAAAGAACGTAGGAGCAGTTCCACTTTGTGGCTATCGCGCTTCACCTCATCCACCCGATAAATGTCCTCTTTTAGGATGGCTTTGACGTATTCTTTGGCGACGAGGGATCCTTTGCTTTCGTTCATTCCGATCGTGGCTGGCCATCCGCCTTTAAGAATGAGATGGGCTAGTCTCTCTAACTCCACCTCGCCGGTCATCTTGTCTCCCGCCTTCCCAAAGCAGATGTCCTTTAGGGAGATGTCGCCGGTGGAGTCGCCGCTTTCGAAAAGGCTCATCGGCCTCATGCGGAGAGAGGCGATTCGGCCGGTTCCGCTGTGAATGTGCTTTTTCGGATTGACCGTCGCGGAACCCGTAAGGAGAAATAACCCCTTGGTAGAAGAGAAATCCACGGTTGAGCGAACGGCATCCCAAAGAGAAGGAACTTCCTGCCACTCATCGATGAGGCGGGGGCTATCCCCTTTTAGAACGAGGGATGGATTCATCTCGGCGAGCCGGCGGTTATTAAAGTTGCCTTGCGGATCCGAAACGAAGAACTGGCTTTTGGCCTGCTTCAAACAAGTCCAAGTCTTGCCACACCATTTAGGCCCCTCAATCGAGAGGGCACCAAAAAGCGAGAGATATTCGCTGATTTTCTTATCAATAACCCTTAGACGATAACCTTTGACTTCCATAAATCCACCCCAGGGAAGAACGCTTTATTCCGATAGATTATTCAATATCATTCCGACGTTTTAAGAAATTTAATTCCGACATTTTTTGCATTTTCATTCGGACACTTTTATCAATTTTGTTCCAACGTTTTTAAAGAATTCCCTGTTTTTAAGAGAAAATAGCCCATAAAAAAAGGAGAGGATAAACAATAGTGTTGCTACTTCTTCGAAACGTCCCGTCTTCGGAAGGAGATTCCGGACGAGAATATTGAGGCGTCAATTCCGTGCACGAACCTCCCGAACGCCTTATCCTCGTAGGCGGACTCCTTGGCGACCAGCTCGTCAAGATACTTCTGGATGTTCTCGGGATGGATCCTGGGATGCACCTGGAACATCCTCTTCACTCGGAAGCATAGGCTGTTGACGGGGTTTAGCAGCCTATGGGCCTCCTTCG
>Ga0256406_1002405_pt1 | contig 26480 bp, 23 predicted proteins | sample RumenRJG_03DNA_FD_185986 | JGI IMG/M metagenome (GOLD analysis project Ga0256406, IMG submission 185986) | Bovine rumen microbial communities from Lethbridge, Alberta, Canada - RJG_03 | ecosystem: Host-associated > Mammals > Digestive system > Stomach > Rumen | place: Canada: Alberta | collected...
GCAATAATTCCGAATCACCATACGCACGTTTCCCCGTTCTCAGAAGGAAAGATCTCCGCACCCGATTTCACGGAATTTGCGGTATCTGTCATTCCTGAGTTCTTCCGGGGAGAGCTGCATCAGCGCTGAGAGATTTTTCTCCAGTGCCACGTCCAGACCTGCAAAGGCAGCGCGGGGATTTTCCTGCGCTCCGCCCAGCGGCTCAGGGATGACCTCATCCGCCACACCGGCTTTCAGCAGATCCAAAGAGGTGAGACGCATCATGGCAGCCGCCTCTCCGGCGCGCGAGCTGTCCTTCCAGAGAATGCTGGCAAACCCTTCCGGTGAAAGTACGGAATAAACCGCATACTCCATCATGAGAATCCGGTTCGCCACACCGATGGCCAGCGCACCGCCGGAATTTCCCTCTCCGGTGACGACGCAGATCACCGGCACATGGAAGCGGCTCATCGCGGCAAGGTTTCTGGCGATGGCCTCGCCCTGTCCGTGTTCCTCCGCGTCCTTTCCCGGAAAAGCCCCGGGCGTATCCACAAAGGTGATGATCGGGCGATGAAATTTTTCCGCCTGTTCCATGATGCGGAGCGCCTTTCTGTATCCTTCCGGTTTCGGCATGCCGAAATTGCACGCCACGTTTTCCTGAAGGCTGTGCCCTTTCTGATGTCCCACGATGCTCACCGGCATGCCGTGAAACCTTGCAACGCCGCCCCGGATCGCGGGGTCATCATCATAGAGGTGATCGCCTTTCTGCTCGAAAAAATCCGTAAACAGCGCATCGATAAAATCTCCGAAGTGCGGCCGGTCGATTCTCCTCGCCAGATAAACACAGTCGTTGGCCGTCGGAGCCGTGCAGGAACCGAGCGCTCTGGCCCGCTGGATGCGGAGGGCCTGAATCTCGCCGGAATCCGCTCCCTGCGCCGCCCTCGTTCTGATATTTCTTTCAATACTGTCTGCTTTTTCAATTAACTCGCGGAACATACGATCTTCGCTCTCCTTCACGCCTTTATACTGGCCGGACGGTTACGTCTTCACACCCTGCGCCGGCAGGCCGTCCTCTGTTCTGTTCCTTCACGCTGCCGGACTGCCGCCGCCGCTCCGGGTAACCTGAAGCGCTTTTTCGTTCATCTGCACCGTTTTCTGTGATCCGGACTGAATGGCGGGAAAGGCATGGAGTCTCAGCAGGTCGATCAGCACATCCCGAAGCTCGCTTCTCTCAACGATCCTGTCGACAAAGCCGTGCTTCAGCAGGTACTCACTTCTCTGAAATCCTTTCGGAAGCTTCTGGCCGATCGTCTGCTCTATCACTCTGGGACCTGCGAATCCGATGAGGGCACCGGGCTCGGCCAGTGTGATGTCACCGAGTGTTGCGAAGCTTGCCGTCACGCCGCCTGTTGTCGGATGTGTCAGGCAGCTGATATAGAGTCCGCCGTGCTCTGAAAAATTCTCGACCGCTGCCGCCGTCTTTGCCATCTGCATCAGCGAACAGATACCTTCCTGCATTCTGGCTCCGCCGCTCGCCGCAAAAACAATCAGCGGCTCGTGCGTCCGATCCGCTTCTTCGATGGCTCTTGTGATCCTCTCCCCGACGGCCGTGCTCATGCTGCCCATGAAAAATCTGGTATCCATGACCACGGCGATCACCTGGATGCCGCCGATTTTTCCTCTTGCCGTTACCGCGGAATCCTCAAGTGCTGTCTGTGCCTGTCTGCTCTTCAGTTTTTCCGCGTATCCGGGAAAATGAAGCGGATCGGAGGCTTTCACTTCCTGCCCGAATTCTTTCCCTGTACCCCGGTCAAAAATCAGTGCAAACCTTTCGTCTGCTGTCATGGCATAATATTTTCCGCAGAAGGGACATACCTCGTTGTTTTCTTTCCAGGTTTCCACAGGAGCACGTCGTCCGCAGGACCTGCATGTCTTCCAGTCCGGTGTCCTGATTTTCTTAAACAGCTCTGTCAGTCTGCTCACGTGAATACCTCTTTCCGTTTATTTCTTCAGCGTCTTCAGATACTCGCAGATGTCGCCGATTGTTTTCATGCCCGCGAGCGTGTCATCCGGGATTTTTACACCGGCCGCATCCTCAAAAGCCATATGAAGCTCAACCAGATCCAGGGAATCCGCTTCCAGGTCATCCGTCAGGCTGGCTTCCGGCGTCACCTTATCCTCATCGCAGCTCAGTGTATCCACCACAATTTTCTTCACCTCTTCGAAGTCCATTACTTATCTCCTTTTTAATTTAAATTTATTTAGTTAATTATCGTTTATATAAAACATAATGAATTATAATCTTTGTGATTCATTTGTCAACCGGAAACTGACCAAAAAACAGGAAAAATCCCATAAGAAAAGCCTGACATTTCTGTCAGACTGTTCTTATGGGATTTTCTCCCTGATTTTTCTGTTTTCTCCGGTTCCCGGCGTATGTTATTTTATTCTGTCAGCACACGATACCGGCCTGCGGCCGCACCGTATCTCAGAACTGAATATGACCCTGCAGCCAGACGTCTCCCTTAAAGCGCCTTCCGACAGCCGGAACCCCTGTCAGGTCTTTTTCATTGATGCAGATATCCAGCGGAACACCGTTGCACTTCAGGCCGATCTGATAGATGCGCTCACCGGTCGCGTGATTCTGCACCGTATTCAGGTCGGTGATGTCACCCATCACACTGTACAGATCGCACTCCATGCCATATGGCATGAAATAGGAATCCACGATCGTATAGATATCCTCATTTTTGATCCGGTGCGTCAGTGTGGCAATCGTATCAATATCATCCATCGTCAGATTTCTGATGGCTTCCTGATCCCCGTTCTGTGCCGCCTCGAAGAGGCGGTCGCGGTTTTCCAGAAAAGCCGGCTCAGCCGTATCCGCCTTCATAGATTCCTGAAGCGGAAACAGAATCATCCCCTCAGAGGCCAGCGCCGCAAAAGAGACACTGTTCATCCGGTCTTCCGTCACACCGCTCTGCACGGCACTGATATATTCTCCCGCATTGCTCACGTAAAAAATCAGCGTCGTGCCGACCCGTGCATCTTCACAGGCACCGGCAAAGGATGTCTCTGCTGAATGCCTGTCCACAGCAATACTCTCATAGGATGAATTCTGCGTGCCCCGGAAGAACGGAAAATAGTATTCCATGTGGAACAGATTATCCGCATCGTATTCTCCACAGACGGAAATGCCCGTATCCGGCGCAAATTCCTTGGAAATCTGGGCAAATACATGATGATCTTCCGTCTCTGTGACCTTTTTATAGTCATAGTGGCTGAGCACATCCTGCAGAAGCATATCCTGGTCTTCCAGGTCATTCAGTTTGCTGAAACCGACAGATCCTAAGAATTTATGCATGTACAACTCCAGACTTCAGTAAACCCACAAACCATACTTACTTCTCAAGGCAGCTCTTCTTCGGAATCAGTTTTTCCTTGCCGCCCATGTAAGGACGAAGCGGTGCCGGAATGGATACCGTGCCGTCTGCATTCAGGTTGTTCTCAAGGAAGGCAATCAGCATACGCGGCGGCGCTACGCAGGTATTGTTCAGCGTATTGGCGAGATACTTCTTTCCGTCACTGCCCTGAACACGGATCTTTAAGCGGCGGGCCTGTGCATCGCCGAGGTTCGAGCAGGATCCGACCTCAAAATACTTCTTCTGACGCGGAGACCATGCCTCGACATCGCAGGATTTGACTTTCAGATCAGCAAGGTCACCGGAGCAGCACTCCAGTGTGCGGACCGGAATATCCATGGAACGGAAGAAATCTACGGTGTTCTGCCACAGTCTGTTGTACCAGGTCATGGCATCCTCAGGCTTGCAGAGGACAATCATCTCCTGTTTCTCGAACTGATGAATCCGGTACACGCCTCTTTCCTCGATGCCATGAGCGCCCTTCTCCTTACGGAAGCAGGGTGAATAAGAGGTCAGTGTCAGCGGCAGTTTTTCCTCGGGAATGATCTGGTCGATGAAACGGCCGATCATGGAATGTTCTGACGTACCGATCAGATAGAGATCCTCTCCCTCAATCTTGTACATCATGGCATCCATTTCATCAAAGCTCATGACGCCGTTGACAACGGCACTGCGGATCATGTACGGAGGAATGACATAGGTAAAACCTCTGTCGATCATAAAATCACGGCCGTAGGCAAGAACGGCGGAATGCAGTCTCGCAATGTCGCCGAGCAGATAGTAAAATCCGTTTCCGGCTACACGTCCTGCGGCATCCATGTCAATGCCGTCAAAGCTTTCCATGATATCCGTATGATAGGGAATCTCAAAATCAGGTACCTTCGGCTCACCGAAACGCTCGATTTCCACATTGTGCGTATCATCCTCGCCGATTGGAACTGACGGATCGATGATATTCGGGATCACCATCATTCTCTTGTTGATTTCTTCAGCAAGTTCTTTGTCGCGGGCTTCGAGTTCCGGAAGCTGTTTATTGATTTCGGCTACATCGGCTTTTACTTTCTCAGCCTCATCCTTTTTGCCCTGGCCCATGAGCATTCCGATCTGTTTGGAGATCTTGTTTCTCCTGGACTGAAGTTCTTCCTTCTTACCGATGACCTCACGGCGCTCTTTATCAAACTCAATAACTTCGTCAACCATCGGAAGCTTCTGGAATTCAAATTTCTTTTTGATATTCTCCTTTACCGCATCCGGGTTCTCCCGAAGAAACTTAATGTCAATCATTGTTTTTTCCTCCCTTTGGAATATCTGTTTCCTCTTCATTTTCTGCCATGATATCTTCGTCGCCCATGTGGTATGCCTTGCGGAGCGCCTTGATTTCCTCATCACTCAGCATAATATAGGACTCCCCTCTGACGATTTCCTTCAGATATACATAGCAGTTATCACGGCTGTGAATAGAACTGATCACAAAGCCGTTGTTCAGCTCGTCAAGCATGGCGAGCGAGAAACTCATTTTTCCGCCTGCATCTTCGAAAGCATCATATTTCACGATGCCATATTTTGTCAACGTCCGGTCATATTCACTTCGAAGCTGTTTCAGTGCTTCGGTATGACTTGCCTGCCCTTCGTGAAGCTTATTGATATCGCGGATTTTTTTAGCCATCGCATTCTCGATGGACTTCCCGTCGCTGTCCTTCATAAAAAGCCGGTAACGGCGTTCGAGCCTGGCCATTCTCATATTGAGTCTGAAATTGATCAGACACAGAAAGACCACGGCAGCGATCAGGATGATGATCAGAACACCGGCGGCTGTAGTGCCGAAAACATTTGCCATCTGTCTTGTATTCCTCTCCTGTATTTTCCGTCACGCTGTTTCAGCCGATGACATCGAGAATCCGTTCCAGGTCTTCCTGTGAATAATACTCGATTTCTATTTTGCCTCTTTCATTGCTCTTCGCATGGATGGCAACTCTGGTTCCGAGTTTTTTCTGCATCTTGTCTTCCAGATCACGGTAAGCCAGCGCTGTCTGCTCATCCGGGAATTTCTTTTTTGTCGTTTTTTCCGATGCCGGAGGCTCCAGCAGTTTCTTTACCAGGCGTTCCGTTTCGCGTACGCTGAGCTGTTTTTCCGCCACCTGCTGCGCTGCAGCCGTCTGCAGTGCCTCATCCTCCAGACCGAGAAGTGCTCTCGCATGACCCATCGAAAGGCTGCCGTCGATCACCATCTGCCGTACTTCAGGCGTCAGTTTCAGCAGACGAAGGGAGTTTGTGACGGCTGTCCGGCTTTTTCCTACCCTTGAGGCCGCCTCTTCCTGCGTCATATGATATTCCGTAATCAGTACACGGTAAGCTTCCGCTTCCTCGATCGGATTCAGATCTTCCCTCTGAATATTCTCGATCAGGGAAATTTCCATGGTCTCCTGATCGGAAAAATCTCTGACGATCACCGGAATTTCCTTTAATCCGGCCTCTCTTGCCGCACGCCAGCGTCTCTCGCCGGCGATAATTTCATAATAGCGGCCTTTTTTCTGAACCAGAAGCGGCTGGAGCACACCATACTGTTTTACCGATTCCGCCAGTTCATGAATGGCCGTTTCGTCAAACTTTTTTCTCGGCTGATCGTGATTCGGCACAACCATGCTGAGACGCACTTTTTTCACCATTCCCTCAGCTGCAGCGCCTTCAGTCGGCGTTTTTCCGGCTGCCGTGCCTCCGGCCGCAGCATCCTCAGCAGCCGGTGACGATGGTGTATTAACTTTTTTCTTTATTTCCGAAGATTTCCCGCTATCAGCGGGGATTCGATCTTTTTCCGGCGCTTTTTTTTCTGCTCCGGCCGTTTGCTGTTCCCTGTCCGGTGCTTTTTCTTCTGCTCCGGCCGTTTCCTGTTCCCCGTCCGGCGTTTCATCCCCGGTCATCTGCTTCATCTGAGGAATCAGCGATTCAAGACCGCGCTTTCTGTTAAGACCCCTGCGTGGCATTCTTCGTTCCTTTCCTGATTAATTCCTTAGCCAGTTTTTTATATGCTTTTGCGCCCTCCGATTTTCTGTCATACACATTAATCGGCATGCCATAGCTCGGTGCTTCGGCGAGGCGGACATTTCTGGGAATCATGTTTTTAAACAGATAGACATCCAGATTTTCCTTTACATCATCCACAACCTGACCGGACAGTCTGATTCTTGAATCATACATGGTGAAGACGATACCTTCAATCGTCAGATGCTCGTTCAGACGCTCCCGGATCAGTTTTATCGTATAAAGAAGCTGAGCCAGTCCTTCCAGTGCATAAAACTCACACTGGATCGGAATCAGCACGCTGTCAGCCGCCGTCAGCGCATTGACCGTCAGTATATTCAATGACGGCGGACAGTCAATCAGTATATAGTCATAGTTATCGCGGATGGGCGCAATTTTTTCCTTCAGGAGGAATTCCTTCCTGTCCGTGCCGACAAGTTCAACTTCCGCACCGGCAAGTCCCACATCAGACGGAATCAGAAACAGCTTTTTTATATCGTCATGCTTCTTATATTTAATATGGATACGGCACTCCTCCGCTGTTTTTTCTCCCATCAGAAGTTCATAAACCGTATTTTCAAGTTCATTCTTGTCCAGACCGAGTCCGCTCGTCGTATTACCCTGCGGATCCATGTCGATCACAAGAACCTTCTTTCCCTGTTCTGCGAGACAGGATGCAAGATTAATAACGGTCGTCGTTTTTCCGACGCCGCCCTTCTGATTTGCCGCAGCAATAATCTTTGTCAATATCATTACCCCGATGTTATCTGATAAGAATCTCCTCTTGCAGCACGTCTGTGAGTCATTATAGCACGTTCATGTTTCACGTGAAACGATGACATGAAATTCTCTTAAAAAATGATACAGGTGTCATAAGTATGATAACCGGATCGTGTCAATAAGTCATTCAACCACTTCTGCACAAGTGCAACGTGGGTGATGACTTTTGACACTGTTATCAAAAAATGTTTCACGTGAAACATTGATATGAGATTTTCACAGCAATGTTTCACGTGAAACAATGAATTACGATATTCGAACTTACTTCAACGGATCTTTTGCAGGTGTACCCGCTTTTCTTGGATATCCGGCCGGCGTTTTTGTTTCTTTCTGAATAACGACAAGAATTCTTTCCTGATCTGTACCGAACAGGCTGAATTTTTTCTGTGTGACAGGCTTTCCGCCCAGCAGCCGAATTGCCTTCCCGGCTTCCCGGATTTCTTCTTCGGCATTTCCTGATTTATAGGGGATAAAGCAACCGCCTTCTTTTGTGAAGGGCAGACAGTATTCGCAGAGCACTGACAGATTGGCAACGGCTCTGGATACCGTATAATCATAGTTCTCACGGTATTTCCTGTTTCTTCCGGCCTCTTCCGCGCGGCTGTGGATGGCGGCAATATTCTTCAGTCCTGTCTTCTCTATCGAATCGTTCAGGAAGTTTACCCGTTTCTGCAGAGAATCAAGAAGTGTGATCTTCAGTTCCGGAAAGGCGATAGCCAGAGGGATGCCGGGAAATCCGGCACCGGTGCCCACATCGATCAGTTTTCCTCCTCTGTGAAGCTGCTCCGGAGAAATGACTTCGGTAATGGAAAGACTGTCGAGAAAGTGTTTATGAATGACATCATTGAACTCTGTTATTGCCGTCAGGTTCATCACCTTATTCCAGCGGATCAGATTTTCATAATAAATCATAAACTGCCGAAGCTGGTTTTCATTCAGTGTGACACCGTAATGTACAAGACCCTCCGTGAATCCCGACAGGTCATACTGAACCTCTGTTCTTTCTTCCACAGGTATCTCCTTTACAAATTATTATTGTTTTTCCCTGCCGCCAGATAGACGAGGAGCACGGATATGTCGGACGGCGATACGCCTGATATTCTGGAGGCCTGCCCGATGTTGGTCGGACGGTATTTCTCCAGTTTCTGTCTGGCCTCGATGCGGAGGCTTTTTACCTCTTCATAATCTATATCTTCCGGAATGATTTTTGATTCTTTTTTTCGGAATGCTTCAACCTGTTTTTCCTGACGGCGGATATATCCTTCATATTTAATATTGATGCTGATCTGCTCGGCAACCGCATCGGATACTTCCGGCCGGTCCGGGTCAATCGGAGCGATACTCCTGTAATCCAGCTCGGGGCGTCTGATCAGGTCAGCCAGAGATACACCGTTTTTCAGCGGGGTTGAATGCATCTCTTCCAGAAATGCCTCCACTTTTTCGGAGGTGCCGACATGGGTGTGACTGACGCGCTCGATTTCAGAGCGGATGATTCTCTCTTTTTCCAGTGTCTTCTCGTACAGCTCGTCGCTGACCAGACCGACCCTGTGACCGTACTTTCTCAGTCTGAGATCCGCATTGTCCTGTCTCAGCAGGAGACGATATTCAGCCCGGCTTGTCATCATCCGGTACGGCTCGAGCGTAGGTTTGGTGCAGAGATCGTCGATCAGCACGCCGATATAGGCATCGGATCTCTTCAGCACCAGCGGTTCCTCACCTTTGACTTCCATCGCTGCATTGATACCGGCGATGATGCCCTGAGCGGCTGCCTCCTCATATCCGGAACTCCCGTTGAACTGGCCGCCGGAAAAAAGGCCGTGGATTTTCTTAAATTCCAGTGTTTCCTTCAGCTGAACGGGATTGATGCAGTCATATTCGATAGCATAGGCATTCCGGACGATTTTTGCATGCTCCAGTCCGGGCACTGTCTTATACATGGCGTCCTGAACGTCCTCAGGCATGGATGATGACATGCCATCGATGTAAACCTCGTTGGTATAGCGTCCTTCCGGTTCAATAAAAACCTGATGACTGGTCTTGTCGGCAAATTTCACGACTTTATCTTCAATAGAAGGGCAGTATCTGGGCCCGGTCGCATGGATTTTTCCGGAATACAGGGGCGAGCGGTCCAGATTTTCGCGGATGATCTCGTGCGTCTTCTCATTTGTATGCGTGAGCCAGCAGGAGACCTGCTCAATCTGCACATCTTTCGGATCTGTGGAGAAGGAGAAGGGCACAACCGGCACATCTCCCTTCTGTTCTTCCATCTTTGAAAAATCAACGGTCCTGCCGTCCATTCTTGCCGGTGTACCGGTCTTGAAGCGGAACATCTCGATACCGCAGGCTTTCAGCGAATCTGTGAGGTGGGTGGCTGCCTGCAGCCCGTTCGGTCCCGTATAGTTGACCGTATCGCCGAACAGACATCTCGAATTCAGATAAACGCCGGTGCAGAGAACAACCGCCTTTGTGTGATAGATTCCGCCGGAAAACGTCTTCACACCGCGGCAGACGCCGTTTTCCACTATCAGTTCGGAAACCTCTGCCTGTTTGATCGTCAGATGGGGCTGATTTTCGAGCACATTTCTCATGCTCTGACTGTAGGCTCTCTTGTCCGCCTGTGCGCGGAGAGAGTGAACCGCCGGTCCCTTTGACCTGTTCAGCGTCTTCGACTGTATAAAGGTCCTGTCAATATTTTTTCCCATCTCTCCGCCGAGGGCATCAACTTCTCTCACCAGGTGCCCTTTGGAAGTTCCGCCGATATTCGGATTGCAGGGCATCATGGCGATACTGTCCACGCTGATGGTAAACACAATAGTTTCCAGACCCAGTCTCGCACAGGCGAGGGACGCCTCGCATCCCGCATGACCCGCGCCGACAACCGCTACATCATAATACTTCTCAATAACAGGCATATTCACTCCACGTAATATTTGTATATCTGTCGATGTTTTATATTTTGCATTAATATAATATTTAGTCTTATTAATATATATTATATTATTAATCAGTATAGCTTTTCAGGCACTGCCGCCTGTTCATTCAGTGCGACATCCGGCGGGACACTGCCACCCTCTGAGCGACTTCACAGAGCATACACAGCAAATGTGACCGGAGCGAAAAGGATGATGCAGCCCGGGCATGTCGTGTCTGATCATTTTTTCTTACTTACCCATACAGAATTTTGAAAAAATCTCGTTGACGAGGTCTTCTCCCGCCGTTTCACCGGTGATTTTTCCAAGGGCTTCGCAGGCGCCCATGAGATCGATGGACCAGAAGTCCTCGGGCATCTCGCTCTGTATGCTGTCGAGTACAAGGGAAAGGGAACGGTCCGCTTCTCTGAGTGCCTCAGCGTGACGCTCGTTTGTGACGCATATTTCTTCTCCGCTCCAGGTTTTTCCGCTGAAAAACATCTGCTCTATGGCGCTTTCCAGCGCATCAAGACCTGTTTTTTCATGGGCGGACATGGTTATAACCGGTATGGTGCCGCCTTTTTCGCCGAAGGACTGTGTCAGGCATTTTCTCAGATCTTCTTCTGAGACATGATGTTCCAGATCATTCTTGTTCATAATGACAATGACCTTCTGATCTCTGATGAGATTCAGAATCCGACTGTCATTTTCATCCAGCGGAACGGATCCGTCAACCACATACAGCACCAGATCGGCGTTTTTCATCTGCGCAGCGGCCTTTTCGACGCCGATCTGTTCGATGACATCCTCCGAATGCCGTATGCCCGCCGTGTCGAGCAGCCTGAGCGTGATTCCCCGGATATTCAGTGTCTCCTCAAGAATATCTCTTGTCGTTCCCGCAATATCTGTGACGATCGCCCGGTCTTCACCCAGCAGAAAGTTCAGCACAGATGATTTGCCCGCATTCGGCTTGCCGGTGATCACGGTCTTCATTCCTTCACTGATATACCGCCCTGAATCTGCGGAATCAATGAGTTTTTTTATTTCCGACCGGCAGTTTCTGACGATACCCTCAATTTCCTGTGCACAGCCGTCGAGACTCATATGCTCGGGATCATCAATCGCAGCTTCTATTCTTGCCGTCTGATGAAGCAGTGCCTGCCGTATTTCCTTTGTTTTGGCAGAAAGGGATCCCTCCAGCTGCTGCTCCGCACTTCGAAGCGCCATGTCGTTTCTCGCGGAAATGACATCCATGACCGACTCAGCCTGTGACAGATCCATCCGACCGTTCAGAAAGGCTCTCTTTGTAAATTCTCCAGGCTCCGCGAGTCTTGCGCCGCAGCGTATGGCTTCCTCCAGTATCCGCCTCTCGGCAAGGATACCGCCGTGACAGTCAATTTCGACTGTGTCCTCCCCGGTATAGGAATGTGGTGCCTTCATCAGAATGACAAGAACCTCGTCGATGACCTTTCCGTTCCTGTCCGTCACATAACCGTGATGCACCGTATTGGGTTTCTGGTCCGCAAGCTTTTTCCCCGGTCTGTGCATGCTTTCCCTGTACATCCGGTCCGCCGTTGCTATGGCATCATTGCCGCTGATTCTGATGATGCCGATGCCCGAAGGTGACGGGGCTGTGGAGATGGCGGCTATGGTATCTTCACCTGTATCGTACATAAATCTCTGTCCTCTGGCGTTTTCTCAAAAACGTAACGCGATTCATCATATGATGTGGATGTCATAAGTTCACCACATTATATCAGAGAACAGGGGCTGCCGCACGATTTTGTGCGGCAGCCCCTGTCTGGCTCATGATTTTTACCGGTACGGCATACCGGATCCCTTCCTGCCTCAGACAGCAGGCTCAGGATTATCCGTTTTCTCAGTCTTCCCTGTCAGAAAACTTTTTCGGTGTGACAACAACAAAACGATAAGGCTCGTTGCCCTCGCTGTGTGTCTCTACATACCGGTTGTTCTGCAGCGCCGAATGAATGATTCTTCTTTCGTAAGGATTCATGGCTTCCAGAGAAACCGGACGGTGCGTGCGTTTTACCTTGTAAGCGATATTCTTCGCAAGATTCTCCAGCGTCTCTTTGCGGCGGCGTCTGTAGTCCTCCGTATCAAGCTTGACACGCACGTAATTCTTCTGATCTCTGTTCACTACGAGAGAAACCAGATACTGAAGGGAATCAAGAGTCTGTCCTCTCTTGCCGATCAGAATACCCATATCTTCTCCCTCGAGGTTGATCTCCAGGCTTCCTGTCTCATGATTGTAATCCATGGACATGGAAACCGGAAGTTCCATGGCTTTGAATACCTTTTCCAGGAAAGAGGATGCCGCTGCCTTCATCCGGGCAATTTCCTCGTCGTTATGATCCACGATCGGCTTTTCCTCATGATGCGGCTGGCTGTGATCCTGCGCTCTGCCTTCCTTTTTTCCGGAAAAATCTCCGCCCTGCTTTGCTTTTCCGGCAGGCTTCTTTGCTGCAGGCCTGTCTTCTTTCTTTCCGGCCGGCGCCTCAGTCTCTTTGCCGGCTGCGGGAGCCGCTGCCTGATTTTTCTCTGCAGGTGCCGCTGTCTTCTTTTCAGCCGCAGGCTCATTCTTCTTCGGCTCAGCTGCTTTCTTTTCTTCTGCAGCCGGCTTTGTCTCAGCCTTCTTTATCTCAGCTGTTTTTTCCTCTGAAGGAGCTGTCTCTGATACCTCTTTCTCTCTGACCTGAATAACCGCAGGCTTGCTTCCGAGACCGAGAAAACCGGAACTTCCTTCACTGATTACATTTATTTCAAGGCGGTCACTGGAAAGGCCCATTTCAATGCAGACTTTTGTGATCGCGTCATCCACTGTTTTTGCGGAAAATTCGCGAAAATCCATTTCAGTTCCTCCAAATCATGATTCACTCTTCGTTTCAGAACCGGACGTATTTTCTTCCGTCTGCTCTCTGTTCTGATCTGCGTTCTTCTGACTTTCTTTTCTTTCCGACGTTCTGGCTGCCCTTCTGGCTTCCTTTTCAGCCATTTTCTGCTGATCATAGGCTCTGACGCGGTTAGCCTTTGCCGTGATACTGTCAGGATTCAGTTCTGAGGCATCTCTGTAAAATTTCGAAGAGTCAATTTCGTTTCCGCCGGAAGCGCTGTTACGGATTTTTTTCACATTCGTGCGGGCGTTTTCGGTGATATTTGCCACATAATCTTTCTGTTTCTGTTCTTTTCTGACGTTCTTCTCCTCAGCCTTCTTCATCATCTCTTCCGGATCAATCTTCATGGTCCTGTTGATGATGACCTGCTGAACGCATCTGACTACGGCACCGACAATGAAGTAGATACCGATACCCATGTTAAAGGTAATGCAGATGACAGCGGAGAAAATCGGCATGATATTGTTCATGGCATTCATGGACTGTGTGGTCTGATCCTGACTGCCGCTGTTGGCCTGCTGAGGCATCAGCTTGAGGTTCAGCCACTGCGTAAACCATGCCAGTACCGGGATCAGGATACCGATGATCAGGGCCAGTACGGTCATACCCGTCGCCGTACCTCTGAAAATACCGGAAAATCCTGTCCTGATGACATCCCATGGTGTCTCGGTAACATTAATGCCGATGAATGAATTGATACTTCTTGCACTTGCCGCTGTTGCCGTAATCTGACCCGTCAGTGAAGGGAACGTTGATTTCAGCGCTGTCCACTGTGAAGGCTTCAGCGTATACAGAAGGTCAACGATGCGGTTGACCGTCATATCGCCGGATCCGGAAAGACGGATCTTGTTGGTGCTGATAAAATTCGTCAGCGTATCCGAATATCCCGCTACACCGGTGATATCGGTCGCAAGACCGGAAAAAATCCCTCTGACACGTCTTACATAGCCCGGGATGTACAGGATAACCTGATACAGAGCAAACAGAACCAGCATCTGAATCAGAAGCGGCAGACAGCTTCCTGTCGGAGAAACGCCGTATTTTCTGTACAGCGCCATAGTCTCCTCTGACATTTTTTCCTGAGAAGCCTGATCCTTCTTATTTTTGTATTTCTCCTGGATCTTCATCATCTCAGGCTGAATCAGGGTCATGACCTTGGAGCTTTTCTGCTGCTTGATCTGGATCGGTGTCAGTGCGACGTAAAGAATAATGGTGAAGAAGATGATGCAGAGGCCGATATTCGCACCGCCGATGGCATCCAGAACAATGTAGATGCCGTTCATCAGCCAGCCGAGAAGCCAGGCGATATATTTGATGATCGGCATTGAGGATTGGCTTAATAAAATTTCCAAAATGATGTCCTCCTAAGGAACAGGATCAAATCCGCCGTGTGAAAAAGGATTGCACCTTAAAATCCGCCACGACGCAAGCAATCCGCCTTTGATGGCTCCGTATTTGTCTATTGCTTCCACCGCATACTGAGAACACGACGGAATATACGGACACCGTATGCCTCCCTTGAGAGGCGACAGATATCTCTGATAAAGGCGAATGCCGCGGATCATGATAAACTTACCCGTATCTCTGACTTTCACTCTTTATCCCTCATTATGTGATGACGCCTGGCAAGTGCACAGAGGGACTGCTCTATTTCCTGCTCTTTTTTCCCTCTTGCCGCCGTCCTGACGACAATCACGATATCAAGTCCTCCGGAAAAATCACTCTCTCTGAGTCTGTACGCCTCTCTGACCAGTCTTGTCAGTCTGTGGCGCACAACGCTGTTTCCGACCTTTTTGCTCACAGAGATTCCGATTCTGTTCCGCTCTGTCTGATTTTCCAGCACATACATGACGAGGCAGCGGTCCGCTGCCGATGCTCCCTTCCGGTAAACCCTGCGGAAATCGGTATTTTTCTTCAGACTTTCTGAAAAATCCATGAATTGTTCCTTTTCGCAAAAAAAGGCCACAGTAAAAACTGCGGCCCTCTCATAAGCATATCCCGAAAAGTATTCTGCCGTTCAGGCAAGAACTTTTCTGCCTTTGGCACGTCTTGCAGCGAGAACCTTTCTGCCACCCTTTGTAGCCATTCTCGCACGGAAGCCGTGAACTCTCTTATCAACCTTTTTCGGCTGCCAGGTCATCTTTGCCATTGTGTAACACCTCCTTATTTCATTCTCAACATACCGCTTCAACTTTCCTGCGGCGGGACGATTCTTTTCATTTTATGAGAAGTCCGTCAGTCAAAAAGGTCGGACTCTCACCGTCATGTAAAGCGAACATCGTTTTGATTATATGCAAAGAGAAGTTTTACGTCAAGAAGTTTCAAATAAAAATCGAACCTTCGGCCTTTTTTGTTTTCATTCAGTTTACGTAAGTTATCCACAAAATTGTGGATAAATTGTTGATTATTGTCTCAAAAGACGTTGATATCTGATGATAATTTTTTCCGTTTTTGCTTTTGTGGCGATTTTTCCGCCGATTCTGGCAGGATGATAGATTTTCCGGTTTCCGGATTTTTATCAACATGACTTCTGTCACCGTCAACTGAACAGGAACGTCCGTTTTCTTCTCAGGCAGGTTGCGAAAAGCCTCTTTTCATTGTAGAATAAAAAAGGCGTTTTCTGGAGAAGTATTTATAATAAGAAGAAAGTATGACTGCAGGACTTTTCGGACTACAAAAATATGAACAACAATATTGAAGAAAAATGGAATGAAATCCTTGAACGTGTCAGGGATGATCATAATCTGACCAATCTTTCCTATAATACATGGATTCAGCCGCTGAAGCTCTACAGAGTGGACGGGCAGGATATCACGATTCTCGTTCCGACGGAGAAAATCGGCCTGGATTACGTCTCCAAGAATTACAGTCTCGCGATCAAAGTGGCCATCTGCGAAGTGACAGGGATGGAAGACTGCACCATCCACTTTGTCCTGCCGGACGACACGAATACGGTGGAGCGCCAGATGAAGATCAGAAGCCAGGCGGTGCAGGCCGGTCTGAACCCGAAGTATACCTTTGATACCTTCGTCGTCGGCAGCAATAACAAGTTTGCGCACGCTGCGTCCGTTGCCGTGGCGGAATCACCGGGTCAGGTTTACAATCCTCTCTTCCTTTACGGAGGCGTGGGACTCGGCAAGACCCACCTGATGAATTCCATCGCACATTATATCATTGAAAATCACCCGGAGATGAACATCCTCTACGTGACCAGTGAGGAATTTACCAACGAGGTTATTGAGGCCATCCGTAACGGCAAAAACACAGCGCTTCCCACCTTCCGTGAGAAGTACCGGAATATTGATGTTCTCCTGATTGATGATATCCAGTTCATCATCGGCAAGGAATCAACACAGGAGGAATTCTTCCACACCTTCAATGCACTGCATACGGCAGGCAAGCAGATCGTGATTTCATCGGACCGCCCGCCGAGAGATATGGACGTGCTGGATGAGAGAATCCGTTCCCGTTTTGAATGGGGACTGATGGCAGATATTCAGCCGCCGGACTATGAGACCAGAATGGCGATCCTGCGCAAAAAGCAGGAGATGGACGGCTCCAATGTGAGTCAGGATGTTCTTGAATATATCGCGGCAAATGTCAGATCCAACATCCGTGAGCTGGAGGGATCGCTCAACAAGGTCATTGCCTTCGCCAACCTGGAACAGAAGACGGTCAATGTGGAACTGGCGGAAAAGGTTCTTCAGGACATTATTTCTCCGAACGAGAAGAAGAAAATCACGCCGGAATACATCATTGAGATCGTTGCTGATGAATATGATGTGACACCGGAGGAGATTAAAAGCTCATCCAAATCCAGGAGATGTTCTTATCCGCGTCAGGTTGTGATGTACCTGTGCCGGCAGATGATTGGTGATAATCTGCAGACGATTGCCGACAGCGTAGGCGTCAGCAACCATACGACAATCATGTACGGCATCCGCAAGATTGAGGACGAGTATAAGAACAATCCTGATACAAAAGAGAAGATTGATATTATCAGGAAAAAAATCAATCCTCAGACGTGATTTTTCAATACACCTTTTATCCACCATGTGGATCAGTTTTGTGTGGATAATTTATTTACACACTTTCATCCACAGATATGAACCCTGATTTTTCTTTTATCTGACGGAATAATGGACAGGATTTTTTCAGGAACTTAAAGGGTCCCGGAACCTTTTCCACATTTCGACAGTCTCTATGATGAAGAATACGGTTTTAAGATTCTATTCTTTTCTGTCTATCGAAAGGCGTCGCTATGAAACTGACATTCAGCCAGAAAGATCTGGCATCCGCTATTAATACCGTTATGATCGCAGTGCCGTCAAGGACAACCATGCCCGTGATGGAATGCATTATGATCAATGCCACCTTTAATCAGATTCTTTTCACGGCCAATGATATGGAACTGGGCATTGAGACTGTCGTTGAGGGTGAGATTCTTGAAAAAGGATCCATCGCACTGAATGCGAAGATTTTTTCGGACATCGTGAAAAAGCTCCCGGACAGTATTGTGACGATTGAGACAAACGAGAATTATGTGGCCACCATTACCTGCGGAAGAGCCAGATTTGAGATTCCCGGAAATTCGGGAGAGGATTTTACGGCACTTCCTGTGGTGGAAAGAGATGACAGCATCACCATTTCACAGTTTGCGCTGCGCGAAGTGATCCGTCAGACGATCTTTTCCATTGCCGTCAATGAAAATAACAAGATGATGACCGGTGAGCTTTTTGAGGTGAAGAACGGGAAACTGAAGGTGGTATCTCTGGACGGGCACCGCATTGCCATAAGAAATATTCCTCTCGAGGATTCATGTCCTGACAAGAAGGTTGTCGTGCCCGGCAAGACGCTGAGTGAAATTTCCAGAATTCTTTCCGGTGAAACGGACGACATGCTGACGATCTTCTTCTCACAGAATTATCTTCAGTTTGAGATGGAGGGCACGAGAGTGCTGTCCAGACTGATTGACGGCGAATATTACAGAATTGATCAGATGCTTTCCAGTGACTACGAGACGAAGATTATGATCAACCGTCAGGAATTCATGAACTGCGTGGACAGAGCGTCTCTTCTTGTAAGGGAAAAGGACAAAATGCCGGTGGTGCTGAAGATCACGGACGGCAGAATGGAAATCCTTATTGATACGGCGCTCGGCTCCATGAATGATGAGATTGATATCGAGAAGACAGGAAGAGATATCACGATCGGTTTTAACCCGAAGTTTCTTCTGGATGCACTTCGCGTCATTGATGATGAGACGGTGTCCGTCTATTTTATTAATGCCAAAGCGCCATGCTTTATCAGGGATGACGAAGAAAATTATGTCTATCTGATCCTGCCGGTGAATATTATCAGCGGCTGAACGGAGTGATCAATCGTGGAGAAAATTACTATCAGAGATGATTTTATCAAACTCGGACAGGCGATGAAGCTCGCCGGTCTGGCGGATGAAGGCAGCGAGGCAAAGAAGCTGATCACCGACGGAGAGGTTCTGGTCAACGGAGAGACAGAGACCAGGAGAGGAAGGAAACTCAGAGACGGGGATGTTTTTTCCTTCGGCGGAAGAGAAGTGCAGGTATGTACGCAGAATCCCTCGAACTGAAGAATTTCCGCAATTACGAAGACCTTTCGCTGTCTTTTGATCCGGGCACGAATGTGTTCTACGGAGATAACGCCCAGGGAAAGACAAATATCCTGGAAGCGATTGCTGTCCTTGCGACAACGAAATCACACCGCGGCAGCCGTGACATGGAGATGATCCGGTTCGGAGAAGATGAATCACACCTCAGACTGATTTTCAACAGGAACGGCGTATCACATAAAACGGATATGCATCTGAGGCGCGGCGGAAAGAAGAGTGTGGCGCTGGACGGCCTGGTGCTGCGCCGTGCGGCAGATCTGTACGGTCAGATGAATATTGTTTTTTTCTCTCCGGAGGATCTGAATATCATAAAAGAAGGACCCGGCGAGCGGCGCAGGTTTATGGACAGCGAGCTGAGCCAGCTGGATCATGTCTATATTTCGTCGCTGGCACAGTATAACCGGGTGCTGGAGCAGAGAAATGCGCTGCTTCATGAACTTCCTTTTCAGAAAAGTCTTGAGACAACCCTGGAGATCTGGGACGCGCAGCTGTATGCAAAGGGACTTTTTCTGATCCGTGCCAGGGCTGATTTTATCAGGAAACTGAATCCGATCGTCGAAGGCATCCATTCGGAACTGACGGGAGGACGGGAGATGATTCATCTGTCCTATGAGCCGAATGTCACAACGGAGGATTTTGAGAAGAAAATCCGGGAGAACAGAGAACGGGACCTCCGGATGAAAACGACAACGACCGGCCCTCACCGGGATGATTTCCGTGTTACGGTCGGGGATGTGGATATCCGTCATTACGGCTCACAGGGTCAGCAGAGAAGTGCGGCGCTTTCGCTGAAGCTCTCGGAGATTGACCTTCTGAGAGAGGTGACAGGCGACCAGCCGGTGCTTCTGCTGGATGATGTGCTTTCAGAGCTGGACAGCGGAAGACAGAAAATGCTTCTGTCGAATATGAAGCATGTGCAGACGTTTATCACCTGCACAGGTATGGATGATCTGGTGGAAAACCGTTTTCAGGTTGACAGAGCCTTTCATGTATCCGGAGGACACGCGGAAATCACGGCATCCGGGGCAGCGGATCAGTAAATGAATCAGAGGCGGATTTCCGCCGTTTTTTAAGAAGCAGAAAGAGGTATGACTTATGTCAGATGAAGAAGAGAAGATAACCGATACTGTTTTTGATGAAGCGGATATTAAGGATATCAATACCGAATCCATCAAATCAGAAGGTGAATACGGAGCGGATCAGATTCAGATTCTGGAAGGTCTGGAAGCGGTCAGAAAGCGTCCGGGCATGTATATCGGAACGACGGCGACCCGCGGTCTTCATCATCTGGTTTATGAAATTGTGGATAACTCTGTCGACGAGGCACTTGCCGGCTACTGTCACAATATTGAGGTCACCATCAACGAGGGAGATACGATCACTGTTGTCGATGACGGACGCGGTATTCCTGTCGGCATCAATCACAAGACAGGCAAAACGGCGGTTGAGGTGGTATTTACCGTTCTTCATGCCGGCGGAAAATTCGGCGGCGGCGGATACAAGGTATCCGGTGGTCTGCACGGTGTAGGTGCCTCCGTTGTCAATGCCCTTTCTGACTGGCTGGAGGTTCAGATCTGCCGCGACGGAAAAATCTACAAGCAGCGTTACGAGAAGGGAAAAACGATGTATCCTCTGAAAATCGTCGGAAACTGTGAACCTTCCCGTACCGGAACACGCGTGGATTTCAAACCGGATGAGACAATTTTTGAAAATACGGTTTTTGATTTCAATACGCTGAAGACAAGATTCCGTGAAACGGCGTTCCTGACGAAGGGACTCCGGATCACGCTGAAGGATGCCAGACCCGGTCAGGAACAGGAAAAAGTGTTCCATTACGAGGGCGGTATCCGTGAATTCGTTGAATATCTGAACAGAAGTGCTGAGGCGCTGTATCCGGAAGTCATGTATTTTGAGGGCATTCAGAACGGTGTTATGGTTGAAGTTGCCATGCAGCACAATGATTCGTATAACGAGACGGTATACGGATTTGTAAATAATATTCTCACCCCTGAAGGCGGCACACATGTCGTGGGCTTCCGTCAGGCGCTGACGAGAACCTTTAATGACTATGCCCGCAAGATGAAGTATCTGAAGGACAGCGAGGAAAATCTGACCGGCGAGGATATCCGTGAGGGACTGACGGCCATTATTTCCGTGAAGATCGAGGATCCTCAGTTTGAGGGCCAGACAAAGCAGAAGCTGGGCAACAGCGAGGCAAGAGGCGCCGTGGATTCCGTTGTTTCCACGCAGCTGACCACTTTTCTGGAGCAGCATCCGGATGTCGGCAAAATCATCATCGATAAATCGGTTGTCTCAAAGAGAGCACGTGAAGCGGCGAGAAAGGCAAGAGAGCTTACCAGAAGGAAGACGGCGCTCGACGGTCTGGCGCTTCCCGGGAAGCTTGCCGACTGTTCCGACAAGGATCCGAAAAACTGCGAGATTTTTATCGTTGAGGGAGATTCTGCCGGAGGTTCCGCGAAAACGGCAAGAAACCGCCGGACGCAGGCCATTCTTCCCTTAAGAGGAAAGATTCTGAATGTGGAGAAGGCCCGTCTGGACAGGATTTACGGAAATGCGGAAATCCGCTCCATGATCACGGCTTTCGGAACAGGCATTCATGAAGATTTTGATATTACCAAGCTGCGTTATGACAAGATTATTATCATGACGGATGCCGATGTCGACGGTGCTCATATTGCGACGCTGATGCTGACCTTCCTGTACCGGTTTATGCCGGAGCTGATCCGTCAGGGACATGTATATCTGGCCAAGCCGCCGCTGTTCAAGATTGAGCGGAACAGAAAGGTATGGTACGCCTACAGCGACGAAGAGAGGGATAAGATCCTGAATGAGATCGGCAACGACGCCATGAACAAGATTCAGCGTTACAAAGGTCTGGGTGAGATGGATGCCGATCAGCTCTGGGAGACAACCATGGATCCCGAGCACAGAGTCCTTCTCCGCGTCAATATGGATGAGGATGACGCCTCGGAAATTGACCTGACCTTTACGACACTGATGGGCGACAAGGTAGAGCCCCGCCGCGAATTCATAGAAGAACGTGCGAAAGATGTCAAGAATCTGGATATCTGAGAAAGATTAATACAGTACCGTGGCATTATTTGTGGTATGTGTGTTTACTAAAGAAAGCAATTCATGTAATCAGAAAACACAGCTCTGAGACAGAAGGATATAAAAATGGGAGTAGATGATAAAGAGTTCGACAATATTGAAGAGGTCGATCTGAAACAGAAAATGGAGGATTCGTACATTGATTACGCGATGAGCGTCATCGCGTCCCGTGCGCTTCCGGATGTAAGGGACGGACTGAAGCCCGTCCAGAGGCGTATCCTCTATTCCATGATCGAACTGAATAACGGACCGGATAAGCCGCACCGCAAGTGCGCGCGTATCGTCGGCGATACAATGGGAAAATATCATCCGCACGGCGATTCTTCTATCTACGGAGCCCTTGTCACGATGGCACAGGACTGGAATATGCGCTATACGCTTGTTGACGGTCACGGCAACTTCGGATCTGTCGACGGCGACGGTGCGGCGGCCATGCGATATACCGAGGCACGTCTGTCCAGGATTTCCATGGAAATGGTGCGGGATCTGTCGAAGGATACCGTGGATTTTGTTCCGAACTTCGATGGGTCTGAAAAAGAACCGGTTGTGCTGCCGGCGCGTATTCCGAATCTTCTTGTCAACGGTGCGACGGGCATTGCCGTCGGCATGGCAACCAATATTCCGACGCATAATCTCCGTGAAGTGATCGGTGCGGTTGTCCGGATTATTGACAATCGTGTGGAAGAAGACAGGGACACGACCATTGAAGAGGTCATGAATATCATCAAGGGACCTGATTTTCCGACGGGTGCGGAGATTCTCGGCACTGCCGGCATCAATGAAGCCTACCGTACGGGCCGCGGAAAAATCCGCGTGCGCGGCGTGACCAATATTGAAACACTGGCAAACGGAAAGTCCCAGATCATTATCACGGAGCTTCCTTACATGGTTAACAAGGCCCGTCTGATTGAAAAAATCGCCGAGCTCGTCCGTGATAAGAAGATTGACGGCATTACCGGCATCAGCGATCATTCCAGCCGCGAAGGCATGCGGGTGGTCATTGAGCTGCGCCGCGACGCCAATGCAAATGTGATCCTGAATCAGCTGTATAAACATACACAGCTGCAGGATACCTTCGGTGTCATCATGCTGGCTCTTGTGGATAATCAGCCGAAGATCCTGAACCTTCTCGATCTGCTGAATTATTATCTGAAGCATCAGGAAGATGTCGTTACCAGAAGAACCAGATATGATCTGAATAAAGCACTGGAGAGAGCCAATATCCTGGAAGGACTGCTCAAGGCACTGGATATCATCGATGAGGTGATTCATACGATCCGGTCCTCTGCCAATGTGCAGGAAGCGAAGAATCAGCTCATTTCCAGATTCGGGTTCAACGAGGCGCAGGCGCAGGCCATCGTAGATATGCGTCTCCGCACGCTGACAGGTCTGGAACGGGAGAAGCTTGAGGCAGAATATGATGATCTTCAGAAAAAAATTGTCGAGTACCGCGCGATCCTTGCGGATCCGAAGAAGCTGCTCGGCGTGATCCGCGATGAAATTACGGAGATTTCAGATAAATACGGTGATGACAGGCGGACGAAGATTGTCTTTGACAGCTCCGATATCACGACAGAGGATCTGATTCCGAAGGCCAATACAGTCATTACCATGTCCCATATGGGATATATCAAGAGAATGAATCCTGCCAATTTCCACAGCCAGAACCGCGGCGGCAAGGGAATCAAGGGCACGCAGAATCTCACAGAAGATTACGTAGAGGACATTTTTATGACGATGTCCCACGATTATCTGATGTTCTATACGAATATGGGACGCGCCTATACCCTGAAGGCATATGAAATTCCCGAGGCGGGCAGGATGGCAAGAGGAACGGCCATCGTCAACCTTCTTCAGCTGCAGCCGGGAGAAGAGGTACGGGCCATCATCCCGATCGCAGAGTTCAAGGAGGATCAGTATATTCTGATGGCAACGAAAAAGGGCATGGTCAAGAAGACGCCCGTTCCTGCTTTCAGAAATATGAGAAAATCAGGCCTGATCGCCATTACCCTGAAGGACGAAGATGATGATGTCATCGAAGTCAAATATACCAGCGGAAACGAAGATGTATTTCTTGCAACAAAGAACGGCACGGGCATCAGGTTCCATGAGACGGATGTGCGTCCGACAGGGCGGAGTTCGATGGGTGTCACCGGCATACGTCTGAGAGAGGGCGACGAGGTAATCGGCATGCAGCTGAGGTCTCAGGGAGACTATCTGCTGTTCGCCACGGAAAACGGACTGGGCAAGAGAACCCGTTTTGATGATTTTCATGTGCAGACCAGGGGCGGATATGGTGTACGCTGCATTCACCTTGTGGAAAAATCTGGTTCTCTCGTCGGCGTCAAGGCCGTCAATGAAGACAATGAGATCATGCTGATCACAGACACCGGTATTGTGATCCGCACACCGGTCAGCGGAATATCCGTTCTGAGCAGAGATGCCACGGGTGTCAAGCTGATGAGTGTGAGCGGCTCTGTAGCCAGCATCGCTAAAGTCCGGAAGGATGAGGAAGATGACAGCAGCAGCGAAGATCGGCAGAGCGAAAGCTATGGATATGACAGAAGTGAAGAGGATGAAGAGGACTCCGAGGAAGAGAAAAAATCACTGAAGAGCGATCCGCCTGTTTCTGAAGAAGATGATGACGACAGCGTCTGAATGAGAACGCAGTGGCAGTAGAACAGTGTGACAGATGCTGTTGGTGACGGGTAAACAGGAGAGACATCAGAATGAAAACAATTCATGTCGACAAGGTAAAAGATGCGGTAAAGGAAATGTGCATTTCCGTCTGTTACGAGCTGTCTGAAGATACGGAAAAATGGTTCCATGAGTCGGCGGAAAAAGAAGATTCACCTCTTGGAAGGCAGGTGCTGGATTCTCTTATGGAGAATCTGAAAATCGCAAAGGAGGATCAGATTCCCATCTGTCAGGATACCGGCATGGCGGTGATTTTTCTCGAGGCAGGACAGGACGTGCACTTTGAGGGAGGAAGTCTCGAGGATGCGATCAATGAGGGCGTCCGTGAAGGCTATACGGAAGGATATCTGAGAAAATCTGTGGTCGGAGATCCTATCGAACGCAAAAATACAGGGGATAATACGCCGGCGGTCATCTATTACAGGATCGTTCCCGGAGATGCCGTCCGCATTACCATGACAGCCAAGGGATTCGGCAGTGAAAATATGAGCCGTGTCTTCATGCTCAAACCGGCACAGGGCATTGAGGGTGTGAAAGATGCCATTCTCACGGCGGTGAAGGATGCCGGACCGAATGCCTGCCCGCCTGTGTATGTAGGTGTCGGCATAGGCGGCACCTTTGAAAAAGCGGCACTGATGTCGAAAGAGGCACTTCTTCGCCCGGCGGGACAGCACTCGGATATTCCTTATGTCAGAGATCTGGAAGAGGAAATGCTTCAGAAAATCAACGGACTCGGTATAGGTCCGGGAGGTCTGGGAGGAAAAATCACGGCACTTGCTGTCAATATTAATACATATCCGACGCATATTGCCGGGCTTCCTGTGGCTGTGAATATCTGCTGTCATGTAAACAGGCATGCCGTTCGTGTGCTGTAAATATATGAGGTAAGAGAAAAATGGAAAGACATATTGAACTGCCGCTGACAGATGAAATCATCAGGAGCCTTCATGCCGGAGACTACGTTTATCTGACGGGAACTGTGTATACGGCGCGTGATGCTGCGCATAAAAGAATGAAGGAAGCTATTGACAGGGGAGAATCTCTTCCCTTCGATATCCGCGGCAGTATCATCTATTATATGGGACCTTCGCCGGCCAGACCCGGCCGTCCGATCGGATCCGCCGGCCCGACAACCGCCGGCAGAATGGATAAATATACGCCGGAACTGCTCGATATGGGACTGAAGGGGATGATTGGAAAGGGCAGAAGGACGGCGGAAGTGACGGATGCCATCGTGAGAAACTGCTGCATATACTTTGCAGCCGTAGGAGGAGCCGGTGCTCTCCTTTCCCAGAGGATTCTGTCTTCTGAAGTGATCGCCTATGATGATCTCGGTACAGAAGCTATCCGTAAGCTGAAGGTAAAAGATTTTCCTGTCATTGTTGCCATAGACTGTCAGGGCAGATGCGTATATTCATCCTGATTTAAAAATAACGCATACCGACTCAAAATAATGGTTGACAAAAGGCCGGTCTGTTTATATACTAGAAAATGCGTCACGCTGTGGCGTTTATTATTTGTAATAAAGACGTTTCAGGCAGGTTAACAGCTGCATGGCAGCCTTGCATGAACAACACTCCTGACACGGGCTCTTATGGAGAAGTACTCAAGAGGCCGAAGAGGCGCCCCTGCTAAGGGTGTAGGTCGGATAATACCGGCGCGAGGGTTCAAATCCCTCCTTCTCCGCTCCTGAAAATAACTTTTTTAAAAAATTTAAAAAAGTTGTTGACAAGGAAAGAAAGATGAGTTATTCTGTTTGAGCTGTCGCAAAAAGACAGCGACAACACAAAAGTAACAGAGAAATAACTCAGATGAACATTGACAACTGAACAGTAAAACACATCCTCGAAAATTCAAAAATTTCAATTTTCGAACGGAGACTCGGATGGATTTCGAAAGTGTGAAAACATTTGAGAAAGAGATCCGACGAATCCTTAAAACACAGTAATCTTAGGATGAATCAGCTAAGTGTTGATTCTGACAG
>Ga0256406_1002408_pt1 | contig 26464 bp, 24 predicted proteins | sample RumenRJG_03DNA_FD_185986 | JGI IMG/M metagenome (GOLD analysis project Ga0256406, IMG submission 185986) | Bovine rumen microbial communities from Lethbridge, Alberta, Canada - RJG_03 | ecosystem: Host-associated > Mammals > Digestive system > Stomach > Rumen | place: Canada: Alberta | collected...
AATCGCTTCCAGTGCCATCGGCAGCCTCCACAGCATTATTCTGCACTGATGGAAGCTTACCATACTGTCACAAAATAATGTCACCTGTTTTGTGACAAAGTAATCAATTTATTTCGTGACAGTTCCTTGGCAGCTACGATCTCGCCTTCGCTGACGCACTCTGCCTCAACTCAGGGCCGGTCCAGACCTGCCTGAAGCCGATTGCCTTTCTGGATGCAAGCGGCCTTGCACGGAAAAGGCGCTCGAGCGCCTCGACTTTTCCAAGATCTGCGCCTCACTGTGCCTCGACGACCTGCTCGAAGTCGAAAAGCGCTTCTCGCTGGCGCCTCATATCAGCGAGCAGATCTTCCAGCGATTCAAAGCGCTCTGCGATGCATCCTCTTAGCGGGTATGGTCGATCACAAGAGCGAGCGACTCCACAGATCCCGCGCAGCGCAGCCGGGGCTTTGCGTTTTGACACCCTCGAAGCGATGCGAAAGCCAGGCGGAAGGCATGTGAATGTCATACGAAATTTTTTCGTATGACATTGCGCATCGCCAAAAACCGCGATCAATGCATGGCGGCGCAGTCTCAAAGAGCCAGAAAAGCCCGGGCAGGATGCCTGCGCCGGGCTTGCGAAGGAGCCTTGTTGCCGGACTCTACGCGCACGCCTTGAAGGCCTCGAGCATCACCTTGATCTCGGAGAGGTCTCGTATGACCAGATCGGCGCCGGCCTCGTAGAGCGCGCGGGCGGCGCGGTGCAGCACGTGTTCGCGCTCATCCTGCGGCAGCCTGGCCCATGAGGCGGCGTCCATGCCGGCAGCCGAGCTGCCCTCGGCCACGCCGACGCTGAACACGCCGGCGTTCCTGCCCTCGCGGATGTCCGACGGGGTGTCGCCTATCTTGATGGCGTTGCGCACATCGGTGACCCCGAGCTGCTCGAGGTTCCTGAAGATCATGTAGGGCCTGGGGCGTCCGAAGCCTCCGGCGTCCTCGGCGGTGAACACCGCGTCAGGCCTGTAGCCTGCGGACGCGGCGCCTTCCGTCACGACCTCCATCATCTCGCGCGTGTAGCCCGTGGTAGAGCCGATGGCGATGCCCTTGTCGCGCAGGATCTCCACGGCCTCGAGCAGGTGGGGCTTCAAGTCGCAGTGCGAGGGCAGCTGCTCCATGAGCGACTTCTCAAAAGCCGCGTAGACGCGGTCCACGTCGCCTCCTGAGGGCTCGCGGCCGAAGCGCTCCTTGAAGAGCGTGGCGATCCTGGGCATTTGGAGCATCGCGCTTAGGTGATCATGCTTGAGCATGCCCATCGGGGCGCGGATCTCGTCGTCCGTGACCTCGATCCCCTCGGTGCCGAAGGCGCCGCGGATGGAGTCCACCGGCGCCATCGATCCGAAATCGATGGTGGTGCCGGCCCAGTCGAAGATCACGGCCTCAGGCTTTCTCATTTATCTTCCCCAGGTACTTCTTGAAGAGCCAGAGGATGTTCTTGACGTCCTCCTCGTAGATCTCGCCGATGTTGCCCAGGCGGAACGAGTCGGCCTTAGTGAGCTTGCCCGGGTAGATCACGTAGCCGTGGCGCTTTAAGTAGGAGTGCATGTCCTTGAAGTCGATCTTGACGCCCTCGGGATAGAGGAAGGTCGTGATGATCGGCCCCTGGTGCTTGCGCTTGATGAAGGGCTTGAAGCCCAGATCCTTCATGCCTTTGCGCAAGGCCTCCTCGTTCTCCTCGTAGCGGCTGAAGCGCGCCTTGACCCCGCCCTCCTCCTTTAAGCCGTGGAGCGCGGCGCAGAAGGCCGCGACCACGTGGGTCGGGGAGGTGAAGCGCCACTTGCCGCCGTCGCGCTCCATGGTTTCGTACTGGTCGTAGAGGTCGAGCGAGAGCGTGCGGGCGTTGCCCTTGGAGGCCTCAAGCAGCGCGCGGCGGGCGATGATGAACGAGAAGCCCGGCACGCCCTGGATGCACTTGTTGGCAGAGGAGATGAGAAAGTCGATGCCGATCTCCGGGACGTCGATGTCCACGGCGCCAAACGAGCTCATCGCGTCGACGACGAGCTTGAGCGAGCGCTTCTTGACTTCGCGGCCGACCGACTCGATGTCGTTCAAGATCCCGGAGGTGGTCTCGGAGTGGACCATCGAGACGAACGTCACCTCGGGGTGGGCGTCGAGGTACTCGCCGAGCTTCCCGGCGTCGGGGACCTCGTCCCAGGCGAAGTCGAGGCGCTCATGGGCCACGCCCTCGCGCTCCATGATCGTGATCATGCGCTCGGAGTAGGCGCCGTTCACGAGCACCAGCACGGTGTCGTCCTTCGAGGGGATCGACGAGAGCACGGACTCGACCCCGAAGGTGCCGGAGCCCTGCATGAGCACCGCGGTGTACTCCTTGGAGCCGGCGTGGGCCAGCTTCAGGAGGGAGCGGCGGATCTCCTGGGTCATCTCCTTGTAGTCGTCGTCCCAGGTGCAGCGGTCGATGAGCATGGCCTCGCGCACCTCGAGCGAGGTGGTGAGCGGGCCCGGGGTCAGGAGCTTGTAGATGTTGGGATCTTTCATGGTTACTCGTCCTTGACCATTTCCTGGTGCTTCTTCAAAAGCTCGATGGTGAGCTTCTCCTTGAACGCGCGCGGGTAGGCCGGCACGAGCTCGGAGTCGACTGCCTCGCCCGGGTAGATGGCGAAGGGGTAGGACTTCAAGAGCTCGGGGCGGGCCTTGGTGACGATGATCTCGGCGGCCTTCATGGCGTCTGGGTTGGCCTTGCCGCCCTTGTCCACCACGGCCAGCGCCTCGGTGAGCGTGAAGTTGCCCTCCTTGGGATCGATGACGTCCACGGGCAGGCCCTTCTTCTTGTCGGCGACGGCCTGGTGGCGCAGCCCGAAGCCCACGGCGACCTCGCCTGCGCGGATCTTCTTCAAGGGTCCCGAGCCTGACATCTCGAGGTGGTCGCCGGCGTTCTCCTCGATCTTGCGGGTGAACGCCGTGCCCTTCTCCTCGCCGTAGGCGGAGATCAGGGCCTGGGTCATGAGCCAGGACGTTGATGAGCCTGTGATGTCCGGCACCGAGATCTTGCCTGCATAGGCGTCGTCGGCGAGATCGGCGATGCGCTCGGGGGCCTTGAGGCCCGAGTCCTTGAGCACCTTGGTGTTCACGAAGAGCGCGCCGGTGTTGCCGAGGATCGGGGCGTAGAACGGCACCTCGCTGCCGTCGGCGGCCTTGTGCGGGAAGGTCAGGTCCGCGAACACGTGATCCCTGGCCTGGGCCGAGTCGAGGTAGTAGGTGGACAGCGTGACGATGTCGGCCTCGATGTCCTGCTTCTCGGCCATGAGCTTGCCGCCAAGCTCGCTGGTGCCGAAAGCCTGGAGCACGTAGCGCCCGGCAAAGCCGTTGCCGTCAAGCGCGTGCTTCATGGCCTCCTGAGCCTCCTCGTCGGCGTTTGAGTAGATGACTATCTGATCTGCGGCGTAGCAGGCGGCGCAGGACGCGATGGCGGCCGCGACGAGCGCGGCGATGGCGGTTTTCCTAAGCTTCATTTGGCATTTTCCTTTCAGAGCTAATGGCATTGGGCCGCAGGCGCAGGAAGCGCAGGCGGGAGACGGCCCCCGGTAGCGCGCCGCACAGCGCCTTGGCGGCGACGTTGGTGAAGAAGATGAGCAGCGACAGCGCGAAGATCGCGTCGTAGCGGTCGAAGTACTGCAGCTCGCGGATCCTGGTCGTGACGACCTGGGTATGGGCGCTGCAGATGAACACCACGGCCGACACCGTGACCATGGCGTTGATGAAGAGGTAGGCCGCCGCCGAGCAGAGCGTGGGCGCGATGTTGGGGATGATGACGCGAAGAAGCGTCCTGCCGTAGCTGTCGCCCATGAGCGCGCCCGTGACCTCGTAGCCTGGGTTTAGGCGCGAGAGCGCGTCCTTGCACATGAGGTAGGGCGTCGTGAAGAAGTGCACGGCGTTGCAGGCGACGATGATCGCGAAGGTCCCGTAGGCTGGGGTGCCTGCGAAGGCGAACATGAACCCGACGCCGAGCACCATGCCAGGCACGGTGTTCGTGAGCATCGCGATGAAGTCCATGAGGGCGCCGCACCTCTTTGAGAGCGCCGGGCGGGCGCTTATGAGCGCGGCGCCTAAGCACAGCGCAAGCCCGAACACCACGGTGAGCAGCGCCACGTGGACGGAGTTCAGGTAGGCCGAGGAGAGCTGCGGATCGGCCAGGGCCTGCGCCATGTGGGAGAGCGTGAAGTCAGGCTTGTAGGGCCAGTTCTCGACGAAGGGCAGCACGAAGATCACGGCAAAGACGCTTACAAGGCAGAGCGCCATGAGCGCAAGCCAGAGCACGGATGCCGCCGTCGCGGCCGCTCCCGCGCCCAAGGCCTGGACGGAGCTTTGCTGGGAGGGCTGCTGCAGCGACGAGCTGCGGCGCAGCACGAGGAGCGCCAGCGCCGCGGGCAGGAGCATCGCCATGGCGATGGCCGCGCCGCGTCCGAAGTCTGGCACGGCGCCCATCATCGTCGCGTAGAGCGAGGTCGCGATGACGTCGTAGCGCCCGGCTATCGACGAGGGGATCCCGAAGTCGGTGAAGTTCAGGAAGAACGTGAGCAGGAGCGAGCTTACCAATGCCGGGGCCGCCGGGCGCAGCGCGCTCATGATGAACGAGCGCAGCGGCCCGTCGCCCAGCATCGCGCAGACGGTGCGGGTGTTGGGGCTTATGTAGGAGAAGGCGTTCTCAAGCAGCATGAAGGCGTAGGGCAGCGTGTAGACGGTGCCTGCGATGACGAGGCCCGAGAAGCCGTAGATGGAGAAGGGGAGCTGGAAGCCCAGGATCTGGGTTATGAGGCCCTGCTTTCCGAACGAGAAGATCACCGCAAAGCCGTAGGTGATCGACGGGAAGAAGAACGCGGCCATGATGCAGGTGCGGAAGGCGGACTTGAGCGCCCTGGGCAGCGCGGCCAGCCAGAGGCAGTAGGCGCACATGAAGGCGATGGCGGTCGAGGCCGTGGCGACGATGCCTGATACGAGGAAGCTGTGGGCGATGGCGCGGGCCATGCGCTTCTTCAAGAGCGCGCCTGAGTAGTTTGAAGCCGCAGCAGTGAGGCCGCCGTCGAAGGACTGGGCGAGCACCTCGATTAGCGGCAGCGCCAGGGCCGCGGCGAAGGCCATGCAGGCTGCGATGAACAGGACGCGCTGGAAAGATGCGCCCTCCCTGAAAGCGCCCTCCCTCATGCCGCGCTCCCCGACTTCTCGAAGATCCTGCGGATGTTGTCGCGCTTGATGCGCAGCTGGTCGCAGATGAAGCGGCTGACGAACGCGTCGGCCGGGCTTGAGATGATCTCGGACGGAGGGGCGAACTGGGCTATCCTTGCGTCGTGGAGGATCATGATGCGGTCTGAAAGCGAGAGCGCCTCCTCGGGATCATGAGTGACGATGATGGTGGTGAGCTTGAAGCGCCTGGCGATGGTGCGGATGCGCGCCTTGATGGACTCCTTGATCATCCCGTCAAGCGCCGAGAGCGGCTCGTCCATGAGCAGGAGCCTTGGCTTTAGCACCAGGGTGCGGGCTATGGCCACGCGCTGCTTCTGCCCGCCGGAGAGCTCGCTGATGCGCTTGCCCAGGTGCGACCCCAGGCCCAGGAGCTCGACGAGCTCCCCGACCTCAGCGCTGCTCGAGGCGCCAGGGCGGTTCCTCAGACCGTACACGATGTTGCCGTAGGCGGTGAAGTTGGGAAAGAGGGCGTAGTCCTGGAAGACGATGTTGAAGCCGCGCTCGCGCATAGGAACCTTCGTGATGTCCTGGCCGTCGCAGAGGATCCGGCCCTCGGTGGGGCTTAGGACGCCCAGGATGATGTTGAGGAGCGTGGTCTTGCCGCAGCCCGAGGGCCCCAGGATCGAGACGATCTCGCCGTCGCGGACTGCGAAGGTCATGTCCCTGAGCACTACGGTGTTCTTGAATTTCCTGGTGACGTGGTCAAGTTCGAGCATCTTCCGCGCATCCTCCCTGCCTGCGCGGAAAGTATGCGTTTTGAATGGCAAATCCCCTTGAATGCCAGATTAAGCTTTCGTAAAGCCGCCTCCTGCTCTTTTCCATAAGGGAGCAAGTACGCCAAGGCCTTCCCGGGGGTACCCGGGAGGGCCTTGCGCATGGGCCTTGGGCCCGCGTCAGATTATCTGCAGCTCGCCGTCGATGGCGCCTGCCTGATCGAGCGCCTCGAGCACTGACATGAGATCGCCCGGGGCGAGCCCGACCTGGTTGACCGCGCGTACGAGATCATCGAGCGTCGCGCCGGTGTCGAACTTGAACATCTTGCCCTTCTTCTGCTGGACGTTGATCTGCGAGTTGGGCACCACCGCGGTCTGGCCCTGCGAGAAGGAGTTGGGCTGCGAGACCTGCGGGTTCTCGCTCACCGTGACGGTGAGTCCGCCGTGGGTGACCGCGACCGGCTTCAACTTGACGTTCGCGCCGATGACGATGGTGCCGGTGCGCGAGTTGACCACGATCTTGGCCTTGTCCTCGCCCTGGTCGACGTCGAGGTTCTCAAGCGTGGAGAGGAACTCGACGCGCTTGGCCGGGTTGCGCGGGGCGTTGACGCGCACCGAGACCGCGTCCTCGGCCACGGCCGAGCCGTCGCCATAGGTCGCGTTGATGGCGTCGGCCATGTTCTTGGCCGAGGTGAAGTCGGGCCTGTCGAGGTTGAAGGTGATGCTGTCGGAGGTCTGGAAGTTCGTCGGCACCTCGCGCTCGACCAGTGCGCCGTTGGCGATGCGCCCGACCGTCGGGGTGTTGACGGTCACCTTGGAGCCGTCGGCGCCCTCGACGCCCAGGCCGCCTACCACGAGCGAGCCCTGGGCGATGGCGTAGACGTTGCCGTCGATGCCGCGCAACAGCGTCTGCAAGAGCGTGCCGCCGCGTAGCGAGGTGGCCTCGCCGATGGCCGAAACCGTGACGTCGATGGTCTGGCCGCGCTTTGCAAAGGGCGGCAGCGTGGCGTGGATCGCCACCGGGGCGACGTCCTTGACCTTGAGCGTGGTGGAGTCCGAGACCTTGATGCCGAAGTTGTTGAGCATCGAGCGGAAGCTCTGCTCGGTGAACTTGCTGTTCTTCTCGCCGGTGCCCGCAAGTCCGACCACCAGGCCGTAGCCTAGAAGCTGGTTGTCGCGCACGCCCTGCACCGAGGCGATGTCCTTGATGCGCGTTGCGTTGGCCTCAAGCGGCGCGAAGGCCGCCGCGGCGCAAAGCGCGGCGGCGCAGAGCGCCGCTGCAATTCTGAACTTTCCTGCCATCGTCGATCCCTCCTTCAGGCGCCAGCCTCACGAGAAGATGTTGAACACGCTGTTGAAGAACTTCGAGAGCCAGCCGCGCTCCTGGGTGTTCGCGAAGTCGCCGGTCCCGCCGTACTGGATGCGGGCGTTGCCGATGCGCTGCGAGGAGACGGTGTTGTCGGAGTTGATGTCCTCGGGCCTGATGATGCCGGTGACGCGCACGTACTCGTTGCCGTTGTTGAGCATGAGCCACTTCTCGCCGCGCACCTGCAGGTTGCCGTTTGAGAGCACGTTCACGACGCTCACCGAGATCTGGCCGGTCAGGCTGTTGCTCTGCGAGGTGTTGCCGGAGCCGGAGAAGTCCTGCGAGTTGGAGTTCGACAGCGTGGGGGTGAGGCCCAGGGCCTTGACCTCCTTGCCGCCTAGTGTAATCCCGCCGTAGGTGTTCGAGTCGCTCTTTGCAAGCGTGGTGCCGGCCTTCTTCTGGGCGGTGGTCCTCTCCTCGAGTTCCACCGAGATGATGTCGCCCACGCGGTGGGCCTTGGTGTCGGTGTAGAGGCCGTTGGAGGCGGTGCCCTGGCTGTAGATCCCGCCGTCGGCGACCGCCTTGGTCACCGGGGGCTCGGGCAGCGCCGGCGCGAAGGCCGGATCGTCGGGCTTGGGATCGAGCGCGTCGAGGCTGCATCCCTGGACGAGCGCCGCGGCCGCCAGCGCGGCCGCCATTGCCAATGCGTGTTTCATTCTCTCCTCCGTCGTTTTCATGACTTCATCCCGGAGTCATTCATAAAACGTGCCCAAAAGGATCAGACCGACTGGATGAGCGAGCCCATCATGTTGTCGACCGTGGTCAGCACCTTGGAGTTCATCTCGTAGACGCGCTGTGCGGTGATGAGATTCACGAGCTCCTCGGTGACCTTGACGTTCGAGGTCTCGAGCATGCTCTGGCGGATGTAGCCCATGCCGTCCTGGCCGCCGATACCCTGCTGGGGCGCGCCCGAGGCGGTGGTCTCCAGGAAGAGGTTGTCGCCCACCGGCTCGAGCCCCGAGGGGTTGATGAAGTCGGTCACGGTGATCTGCCCCAGGTCCTGCGCGGTGCGGCTGTTGGCCACGGTAACGCTCACCTGGCCGTCGCGGCCAACCGTGATGCCTGTGGCGTTCTCTGGCACCTGCATCTGCGGCAGCAGCGGGAAGCCGTCGGCGTTGACGATGGTGCCCTCCTCGTTCTTGGTGAACTGGCCGTTGCGGGTGTAGGCGGTGGTGCCGTCGGGCAGTTGGATCTCGAAGAAGCCCCTGCCCTGGATCATGAGATCGAAGCTGTTGTCGGTGGTCTCGACGTCGCCCTGCGCGAACTGCTTCTGGGTGGCGACGACCTTGGCGCCTGCGCCGAGCATCAATCCCTCTGGCAGGTAGCCGTCGGCGCTCGAGCGGCCGCCTGGCTGGTTGATCTTCTGGTAGAGCAGGTCGTCGAAGATCGCCCTGCCCTTCTTGTAGCCCACGGTCGACGCGTTGGCAAGGTTGTTTGAAGTGACCGAGATGTTGGTCTGCTGCGCGTCAAGACCGGTCTTGCTTATCCATAGTGCTGGGATCATGGCGTGTGCCTCCTTAATTCATCATGACGTATAGGCCAGGAGCCTGTCCTGGGCCTGGTCCATCTGGCTGGCCTCGTCGATGAGCTTCACCGTCGCGTCGTACTGGCGCTGGATCCTGATGAGCGAGGTGAGTTCCTCGACGGGGTTGACGTTGGACGCCTCAAGCTCGCCGCTGCGGACCCTCACCGCCTGGTCTTCTGCAAGATCGGTGCCATCCCTGCGGCGGAAGAGCCCGTCATAGCCCTTCTCGACATCCTTGTAGTTCTGGGGCCTGACGAGCTTCAAGCGCTGGTACTCCTCGGTGACGTTGGAGTCGGCGCCCTGGGGGCGGCCTGAGATCACGCCGTCGTCGCTGATGCGCACGGCCTCGAGCATCGGGGGCAGGACTATCTGCGCCCCGTCGATGTCGCGCACCTCGAGCCCGGACTGCGTCCTCAGGACGCCGTTCTCGTCGGTCATCAGCGCGCCCATGCGGGTGTAGGCCTCCTTGCCGTCGCCGTCGGTGACCGCCAGGAAGCCGTCGCCCTGGATTGCCACGTCGAGCGCGCGCCCGGTGGTCTGGATGGCGCCGCCTTCCATGTTGTAGCCTGGGCGCTCGTCCATCGCGAAGGCTCGCGAGGGGTAGGTGTCGGCGAACACCGACATCGAGCGCGAGTTCTCGAAGTCAGCCTTGAAGCCGGTGGTGTTGGCGTTGGCGAGGTTGTTGCTCCTCACCGCAAGCGAGTGGAAGTTCTCCTTGGCGCCAGACATCGCGATCCACAAAAGCTTGTCCATGTTCACTCCTCCAATAGGGGGTTCTTAGCAGGAGCTTAAGCACATGGCGTGCCATCATGCGATTTCAGTTTTAGATCATTAAGATGCAAGCAAGGATGATGGATATAAAAAGGCGGAGCCAAATTTTTGGCTCCGCCCTCTGGGGCCTTGCGCCTGTCAGCCCGAGATCTCGGTGACATCCGAGAGCTTGACGTCGCCGTAGCCCACGAGGTTCAACACGGTGTCGCTCGTGGACGAGCCCAGGGTCACGCTGCCGACAGTCGCGTAGGTCGAGACCGGGAGCGCCACGCTCGAGCCGTTCTGATTGCCCGTGGCGGTGATCGTGTACTTGCCTGCAGGCAGCTTGTTGCCCTCGCTGTCGGTGCCGTCCCAGCTGAAGTCCATCGAGCCGCTGCCCGAGGAGGCGGTGTAGCTGCCGACCACCTGGCCGCTCTGGTCGGTGATGGTGATGGTTAGGTTGTCCGCGCCGTTGCCGGCGTTGATCTTCGCCTGCAGAGCGTTGGTGCCGTCGTAGAAGGCGGTGCTGCTGTCGGTGAGCACCGAGCGTCCGACCAGGCTCGACGCCGAGAGCGCCGAGGACGAGGAGATGGAGCTGACGATGCCGGACATGTTCGAGGAGATGGTATTGAGACTCTGCACGACCGAGAGCTGCGACATCGTGTTCACCATCTGGGTGTTGTCCACCGGGGACGAGGGATCCTGCTGGGAGAGCTGGGTCGTCAGGAGCTTTAAGAAGTCCTCCTGATCGAGGGTGTTCCTGCTGGCGCTTGTCGCCTTGCTCGCAGCTTCCTGGGAGGCGAGGTACGACGAGGTCTTGCCTATGGTGCTGTAATCAAAGCTGCTGTCGCTCATGTTGCTTCCTCCTCGCGCCGGCGGCCCTTGCCGCCGGCGCCTTGCCCTCCCATCTATTCAAGCGCCATGCCAGCTTTTGGAAATCTCTCCTCAAGGCGGCGATCGCGCTGAAAGGATTGGGAATTTGCCAAGGGCCCACGTGCCCAAGCCCCCGGCACGGACGCTCCTGCCGCCCCATGAGGCGGCAGGTTTTGCCGCCTCAGCCCTTGCCGCCCCGGCCGCCTGGCGAGGACTTCCCGGGGCGTGACTTCAAGACCATGCCCTTGCCGGAGCGCACGGCCGCGGCTATCTCGCGATCCTGCTTGCGCCTAGCCTTGGAGTCGGCACGCGCCCACATGCGCTCGTCGGAGGCGCGCTTGCGCTCGCGGCGCATCTGCGACTGGGTGAGCCTCACCTGCGCTGGCTTCTTCTCGGCATAGGGGTTCTCGCCGTCGCGGAACTCGAGGATCACCGGCGCGCCCATGATCCCCAGGGCCTTCCTGTAGCAGTTTATGAGATAGCGGCGGTAGGCGTCGGGGATCTTGGAGGTCTTGTTGCCGTGGATCACGATCCGAGGCGGGTTGTAGCCGCCTGCGTGGGCGTACTTGAGCTTGATCCTGCGCCCGCCCGCGACCGGGGGCTCGTGCTCCTCGCAGGCGCGCCGCAGGATGCGGTTGAGCTCGGCCGAGCTGTGGCGCCTGGTGGCGCTGTCGTAGGCCTCGTCGATGGACTCGAAGAGGTTGCCCACGCCGGTGCCGTGGAGCGCGGAGATGAAGTGCACGCGCGCGAAGTCCACGAAGCCCAGGCGCTGCTGGAGCTCGAGCTTGATCTCGTCCTTGATGGAGGGATCGAGGCCGTCCCACTTGTTGACGGCGATGACCAGCGAGCGGCCCGAGTCGATGATGAAGCTCAAGATCGAGAGATCCTGATCGGTGACGTGGGCGCGCGCGTCGATGACCAATAGCGCGACGTTGCAGTCCTCGATGGCCTTCAGGGTCTTGACTATGGAGAACTTCTCGACAGCCTCGGTGACCTTGCGGCGGCGGCGCACGCCTGCCGTGTCGATGACGATGTACTTGCGCCCGGCGCGCTCAAGCGGGATGTAGATGGAGTCGCGCGTGGTGCCCGGGAAGTCGGCGACGATGACGCGCTCCTCGCCGAGCATGCGGTTGGTGAGCGTGGACTTGCCGACGTTGGGCTTGCCGACGATGGCAAACTTGACGGGGAGATCGGCAAAGGGCACGGCGGGCTTTTCAGCCTCCTGCCCCTCTCCGCCCTCGGCTCCCTCGGGCGCCTCGCCCTTTGCCATCAGGCGCTGCTTTTCGCGGAAGGCGTGCCAGTCGAAGCCGCCGCCCTGCGCGTCCATCGGCACGTTCTCCAGGAACTCGTAGCCCTCCTCCCACTCCGAGCGGGGCTTCTTGAAGGGGCTGCCCTCGTCCTCATCAGGCTCCGGGGGGAGATCGCTGTCAAGCGGCCCCTCCTCGCGCAGCACCGGGGCGACCGCATCCTCGAGCAGCACCTGGACGCCGCGGCCGTGCGCGGCCGCGGTGGGGTAGACCTCGCCCAGGCCCAGAGAGTAGAACTCGGCGCCCGCAGTCTCGGGATCTAGGCCGTCCACCTTGTTGGCGACCACGGCGCAGCGCTTGCCCGAGCGGCGAATGTAGTCGGCCACCGGGTAGTCGCCGGGCATGATCCCGGCGCGGCAGTCGACCATGTAGAGTACGAGATCCGACTCGTCGATGGCCTGCAGCGCCTGCTCGGTCATGCGCTTGGTGAGCTCCTCGGGCTGCTCGGTGTTGTCCTCGGCGATGCCGCCGGTGTCGATGATCACGAACTCGCGCCCGTCGTAGACGGCGCGCCCGTACTTGCGGTCGCGGGTGAGCCCCGGGAAGTCCGCTACCAGCGCGTCGCGCGTCTTGGTGAGGCGGTTGAAGAGCGTCGACTTGCCGACATTCGGGCAGCCGACCAATGCGATTACTTTCATATGCTGATCCTGCATGCGCCCCGGAACTTGGCCCTGGGGCATTGGTGTAGGTTTAAATTCGATCTGCGCAGGGATCCCCTGCGGCGGGACAAGGCACACGCCCGCTTATATATACTCAAACTATAGCCCAAAACCCCAGGCGGCCGGGATCGCAAGGTCCCGGCCGCCTTGGCGCGCCCCCTGGCGGGGGCCTTTAGTCAGTAGATGCCAAAGCCGCTGGCCTTGCCATCCTCGCCCTGCTGCTTCTCAGGAGCCTGGCTGCCCTGGGCCTCGTCAGCCTTGGGTTCTGCCTTGGACTGCTTGGCGGCCTGATCCTCCTGCTCTGCAGTCTCGACCTTGCCGCTCTCGGCGCCCGAGCCCTCGGACTTGACGCCCGGCATCAGGCCGAAGCCTGCGATCTCCTGGCGGCGCTGCTTCTCAGCCTCGGCCTGGGCCTTCAGGTACTCGGTCCTCTGGCGCTCGTACTCGGCCTTCTGGCGCTTGTACTCGGCGACCCTGGCCTCGTTGGCACGCTCCTGGGCCTCCATCTGGTTGACGATGGCCTGGGCCTGGCGGCGCCTGGCCATCAGCTGCTCCTCTGTGACCCCGCCGCCCAAGCCGCCGTAGGCGCTGCCGAAGGAAAGCCCGCTGCCTGCTGCGGCAAGCTCGTTGCGCGCGGCGGCGAGCTTGGCGCTGGCCGCGCCCTGGCCGTAGCGGTAGAGCGCGAGCTCCCCGCCCGAGGTCTGGATGAGCACGCCCTGATCGGTGACCACCGGGGTGGCGTAGACCGGGGTGTCGTCGGTGTCGTCCATGAAGTCTATCTTGCCTGAGTTGAGCGAGAGGAAGTAGACGTAGCCATCCATGTCGGCGACCACCGCGTAGTTGCCGTAGACGGCAGGCGCGGTCACGTTGCGGTTCGTGAGCTGGCCGTTCTCCCAGATCTCATGCCCGTCCTGGCGGCTTATGCAGTAGACATGGCCGTTGTCACCGGTGACCACGAACACCGAGTCATCGAAGCCGAGGTCATGCGAGCTATGGTAGCCCAGGCGGTTGACTATGCCGTTGCTCTTGAAGGAGTACCAGACGAAGCCTGCGTTGTAGGCGCTGGTGTAAAGCTCGGAGCCCAAGAGCAGCGGGGTGCCAGCCACATCCGAGACGCGCTCGAGATCGTTGGCGCCCGAAGGCTGGGCCACGGTCACGCTGTCGAGGATCCCGCCGTCGCGCTGGGAGAGCACCAGCACCTTGCCCGAGGAGGTGCCAAGCAGCAGGGCGTCCTGCCCGACCGGCACCGGGCTTGACTGCGAGCGCAGCCTCAGCGCCCCGGAGTTGTCGCCGCTCTGCCAGAGCTGGGAGCCGTTTGCGGTGTCGTAGCAGGTGACGAGGCCGCGGGAGTCGGCCACGAAGACCTTCGAGCCGTCGGGCGCGAAGGCCGGGGCTGCCATGATCTCGGTGCCGTTGAACTTCTTCCAGCGGATCTTGCCGTCGGCGGCGTTCAAGAGGTAGACCCAGCCGTTCTCGGAGCCCACGGCGAGCAGCGAGCCCTGCACGGCCACGCCCGAGAGGCGGGCTGAGCGCTTGGAGTCGTTCTCTTCCTCGTCCCCCAGGTCGGTGTGCCAGTTCTTGTCGCCTGAGGAGAGGGAGATGGAGTAGACGTCGCCGCCGCGGCCTGCCGCGTAGGCCGTCTGGCCTGACACCGCCGGAGCGAGCCTCGAGTAGAAGCCCTCGCTGCCGCCCAAGGAGTCCGACCAGATCTCGGAGGCGTCGATGGAGTTGTGCACCTCCGGGGCCTCGACCGGCTTTGCCAGATCCTTGTCAGAGGAGCAGGCGCAAAGCAGCGCCGCGCCACACATAAGCGAGAGAACCAGGGCTTTCTTAGACATCACTCCACTCCTTGCGTCGACTGCGCGGCCTCTGGCCGCGCTGCCTTCACAGATCCTTGTTGTCACCAGCCTTGGCCAGGGCTTCAGCCTGGGCCTTGGCCATCTCGAAGGCGGGCTTGTCGCCTTCCTTGGCGACCGAGTCGAGCTTCATCTGCAGCAGGCCGCTTATCTGCTGCCCGGCATCGGTCAGGGCCTTGGCCGACTTGAGGTAGGCATCCCTGGCCCCGTCGCGATCGCCCTTCTTCAGGAGGATGTCGCCGCGGATCTCGTCCTTCTGGGCCTCATAGGCCTTGGACTTGACGCCATCCAGGGCCTTCACGGCCTCGTCGTCCTTGCCTGCCTGGGCGAGGATCCGCGCCAGGTTGAGGCTCGCCTGCGGGGCGATCAGATCGCCGCCGTTTGCGGCAGCGAACCTGGCGTTATTTGCTGCTTCATCGAACTTGCCCTGGCGCGACTGCGCGGAGGCCAGGTCGAGCGCCAAAAGCGCCCCGTAGACGTCCTTGTGGGAGTCCATGAAGGCCTTCGCGTCCGCCTCGGCCTTGGCGTCGCCTGCGGACACGCGGTTTTGCAGCGTGTACATCGCCAAGGCCTGCTCCTGGGAGTCGTGGAGCTTGTAGGACTGGTACTGGCGGAAGCCGATGAGACCCGCCAGCGCGATGGCCACGCCAAGCGCTATGGGCTTCCAGTTCTCATGCCACCACTTGCGGACTACTTCTTCCCTCTCGTGGTCGTCGGTCAATACATCCATCGTCATTCCACCTGCTGTCAATTGCCTGCGAGCATGTCCCCGAGAGCCCTCACGGCCTCCTCGAGGGGGAGGGTGCGCTGCTGCGCATCCTTGCTACGCAAGTCTTTTATGGTAACAGAATTATCCTTCATTTCCTGATCCCCGAGGATGGCCGCCGCGCGCGCCATGGCCTTGTCGGCCTGGCGGAACTGGCGCTTGAAGGAGCCGCCGCAGTGGGAGAACACGCGCACGCCGGGGAGCGCCTGGCGCAGCGCCGAGGACACCTTCATTGCGTAGGCATCGACGCCCTCGCCCGCGCTGATGACCGAGAGGTCCCAGCGGGGCTTGGGCTTTAAGATCCCCAAGTTCGTGAGGATGAGGATGAGGCGCTCAAGCCCCAGGCCGAAGCCCACGGCCTTGGTGGGCTGGCCTCCCAGCTGCTCCACGAGGCCGTCGTAGCGGCCGCCGCCGCAGACGGTGCCCTGGGCGCCAAGCTCGGAACTCACCCACTCGAACACGGTGAGGTTGTAGTAGTCGAGGCCGCGCACCAATCTCTCGTTTATCTCGTACTTGATCCCCTGCGCGTCGAGCAGGCGGCGCAGGCCGTCGAAGTGGGCGCGGGTTTCGGGGCCGAAGTGGTCGGAGAGCTTCGGGGCGGACTTTAGGAGCTCGATGACGTGCGGATCCTTGGTGTCGAGCACGCGCAGCGGGTTCGTGGAGGTGCGGCGCTTGGAGTCCTCGTCAAGCTCGTCGAAGTGGTCCTTGAGGAAGGCCACTAGGCTCTCGCGGTAGGCCGCGCGCTCCTGCGCGCTGCCTAAGGAATTGAGCTGCAGCGTCAGGCGGTCCTGAATGCCAAAGCGCTTCCAGATCTCGTTCGTCATGCCGATTATCTGCGCGTCGATGTCCGGGCCGTCGAGCCCGAAGACCTCGCAGCCCATCTGGTGGAACTCGCGCAGCCTGCCCTTCTGCGGGCGCTCGTGGCGGTACATGGGGCCCATGTACCACAGGCGCTGCTCCTGGTTGTAGATGAGGCTGTGCTCGAGGCAGCAGCGCACGCATCCGGCGGTGCCCTCTGGGCGCAGCGAGAGCATCTCACCGCTGCGGTCCTCGAAGGTGTACATCTCCTTCTCGACCACGTCGGTGACCTCGCCGATGGCGCGGTTGAAGAGCGCGGTGTGCTCGAGGGCCGGGGTGCGGACCTCGCTGTAGCCGTAGGACTCGACCACCGAGCGGAGCACCTGCTCGGCCTGTTGCCACACCGAGGTGTCCTCGGGGAGCAGGTCATTCATGCCGCGCACGGCCTGTACTGACAATGCCATTTGTATTCAGACTTCCTTTTCAGACTTGATTGTGTTGCCGCCGGTGGCGCCGCCGCGCGCGATCCTCGCGCGCACGCGGCTCTCGAGCGCATCTGCCGCCTGGGCGGCCTCGACGCGCCCCTGGAGCACGCCGTCCTCGTAGACGAGGCAGCGCCCGCCCCCGCCGCCGCAGACTGCGATGTCGGCGCGCAGCGCCTCGCCCGGGCCGTTCACGACGCAGCCCATCACGGCTATCTTGAGCTCCTGCCTCACGTCGGAGAGGCGCGACTCGAGCGCCTTGACCACCCCCACCACGTCGATGGCGTGGCGCGAGCAGGTCGGGCAGGCGACGATCTCGACCCCGCGCGACCTCAGGTGCATGCCCTTCAGGATGGCCCATCCGGCCCTGACCTCCTCGACGGGATCGGCTGCGAGCGAGACGCGGATGGTGTCGCCGATGCCCTCGCGCAGAAGCCAGGAGATCCCCATGGCTGAGAGCACGGTTCCCGACATCAGGCCGCCTGCCTCGGTGATCCCAAGGTGCAGCGGCGCATCGGTCTTGGAGGCGAGCAGCTCGTAGGCCCCGACGCAGAGCATGATCTCAGAGGCCTTGGCCGAGAAGGCGTAGTTGCGAAAGCCGTGCGACTCGAGCACGTCGGCTGCGCGCAGCGCGGCCTCGGCCATGGCCTGCGGGCACGGGGCGCCGTATTTCTTCAACAGGTCCTTGTCGAGCGATCCGGCGTTCACGCCCACGCGTATGGGCAGTCCGTGATCCTCGGCGGCGCGGCAGACCGCCTCGATGCGCTCGCGCGATCCGATGTTGCCAGGGTTGATGCGCAGCGCCGCCGCGCCTTCCGAGGCGCACTTCACCGCGATGCGGTAGTCGAAGTGGATGTCGGCGACTATGGGCACCGTGGAGGCCTTGCAGATCCTTGAGAATGGATCGCAGGCCTCGAGCGTCGGCACCGAGACGCGGACGATGTCCGCCCCGGCATCGGCAAGCGCGCGCACCTGGGAGAGCGTCCCCTCCACGTCCATGGTGTCGGTCGAGGTCATGCTCTGCACGCTCACCGGGGCGAGGCCGCCTATCTTGACGCCGCCGACGTCAATCTGGCGCGACTTGCGGCGCCTGGGCAGGCTGTACTTCCACTCTTGCATCGCGCTGTCCTCAGCGGGTCGGGAGGTCGAAGCCGACGTTCTTGCCCGAGCCTGCCGCGACCGTGCCGCCGTTGTAGCTCACCGAGATCTGCGAGCTGTCGGAGACCTCGATGCGGATGGGCGGCATGCCGGTGGCGCTGACGCTCTGGCCCGCCTTGAAGGAGCCCTGCTTGAGCACCTTGCCGTTGCCGAGGATCCTGAGGTAAACAGGCCCCTTGACCCTGACTGACACGCTGTTGAGCGAGCCGATGGCGCGGCGGTTGACCACCCTGGCGCTGACGGTGCGCACGCTGGGCAGCGACGCAGGAGCGGCCTTGGCCGCGTCATCCTTCGCCTTGTCCTTGGCCTCGTCCTTGCGCTGGCTCTTTAGGATCTCGTCCTTGCCCTTGGCGCCGTCCCTGGCGCCTGCCGGCACGGCAAGCGCGAGCTTGCCTTCAGCAGGGGCCGGTGCGGCGGCGCTTCCCTGCGCAGGCTGCGCGGGGGCCGCCTGCGAGCCTGCCTGGGCTGCAGGAGCGGCGTTCTTGAGGCCCTCGTGCACGGCCGCCTCGGCCGCCGCGCCCTTGACGCTCAGCGCGCCGTCGGCGCTCTGCGCAGGGGCTGCCTTGTCATCCTGGGGCTTCTGGGCCTTGGCGATGATGTCGTTGGTGCCAAGATCCAAGGCCTGCTGGCGGGCCATCTGGGTGTTGCTGTCCAAGGCCTCGGGGGCCGGGGCCTCGGCAGGGGCGCCCTGGCTGGGGCCCATCGGCTCGATGGAGCCCTCCTCGCTTGCCTGGCGCACCTGCTGCTGGGCGCCGGGGCTCAAGGTCAGGGCGCCTGACTCAGCCTCGGGATCCGGGCCCCCGCCTGCGAGCTTCACGCCGATCGCAATGCCGACTGCAAGCACCGCCGCGGCAAGCAGGATCAGGATGATGATCTTGAGGGGCTTCACCCCGCCGCGGCGCGCCCCCGCTTGCGGGCGGGCGGCGGCTTCGGCCGCCGCGCGGCTCACGTTCTGGCGGTAGAGCGAGACCACGGCGGCGGGATCGACGTTGACGAGCTTGGCGTAGGCGGTGAGATAGGCGGTGGCAAAGGGCACCGCGGTCTGCTGGTTCAAGCGGTCGTGCTCGAGATCCGAGACTGTGTTGACGCGCACGTTGAGCCGAAGCGCGACCTCGCGCAGGCTCAGCCCGAGCATCTCGCGGGCGTGCTTTAAGATGGCGCCCGGCATGTTCGGGACCTTGTCGTCGGGAAGCTCCGGGGTCACCGGCACGCGGTCGGGATCATCGCCGTTTGGAAAGTCGGATGCTGCGTCGGCGGCCGCGCCCAAGTCGGGCGCTCCCATGCCGATGTCTGGCTGCGAGAGATCCTGCGCGCTGAAGGGGCGCGGCTCACCAGCTTGTCCCTGGGCGGCAGCGGGCTTTGCGGGTGAGGGCTCCTGCACAGCTGGCTTTTCCTGCTCCTGCGGCGCGTCCTGCGCGCCTGAGAGCTTCAATTCGTTTGCGTCCATTACCGGCTCCTTGTGCAGGTTTGCTTCGGGGCGGCCGGATGCGCGGCGCTGCCCCCTCAGATGCTTGCTCATGATGCTGTCCTAGATCTGCCTTGAGGCGATGCGCTCCAAGCGGTTCTTGACTTGGCCGGCCAGCTGGCCGCAGGCGGCCGCGATGTCATCGCCGCGCGTGGTGCGCTTGACCACGGTGAAGCCCGCGTCCGACAGGATCCGGAAGAACCTCTCGACGCGGTTCCCCGACGGGCGCCTGAACGAGGCGCCGTCGTGGGGGTTGTAGGGAATGAGGTTTATCTTGCACGGGATGGCCTTGAGCAGGCGGCAGAGCGCTTGCGCCTGATCTATCCCGTCGTTCACCCCGTCGAGCAGCACGTACTCGATGGTGACCTTGCCGCAGTTGGCGTTGGACTTGTCCAGGTACTCGCGCACCGCGCCGAGCACCTCGGCTATGGGGTACTTGCGGTTTACCGGCACGAGGGTGTCGCGCAGCGCGTCGTCGGGGGCGTGCAGCGAGAGCGCCAGCGCCACGTCGACCTTGCCGGCGATGCGCCTGATGATCGGGGCGATGCCGGAGGTCGAGATGGTCACGCGGCGCTTGGAGAGGGCGAACGCGTAGTCCGAGAGCAGGATCCCGCAGGCCCCGAGCACCGGCTTTAGGTTCAAGAGCGGCTCGCCCATGCCCATCATCACCACGTTGGAGATCGGCTTGTGCTCCTCGTTCTTCGAGAAACCCACGGTGCAGGCGGCGCGCCAGACCTGGCCTATGATCTCAGAGAGCGTGAGGTTGCGCCCGAAGCCCGAGTAGCCGGTGCGGCAGAACGCGCAGCCCACCGGGCAGCCGGCCTGGGTCGAGATGCACAGCGTGTTGCGCCCTTCCTCGGGGATGAGCACGGTCTCGACGAGCTGGCCGCCGCCGATGTCCAGCGCCCACTTGATGGTGCCGTCACGCGAGTGCTGCTCCGAGACCACCTCGGGGGCGCGGATCTCGCACTTCTCCTTGAGGATCTCGCGGAAGTCCTTGGCGATGTTGGTCATGCAGTCGAAGTCGGAGGCGCCGAACTGATAGATCCAGCGCAGGATCTGCTGGGCGCGGAAGGGCTTCTGCCCAAGCGAGACCATGAAGTCCCTCATCTCGTCGACCGAGAGGTTCAGGAGGTTGGTTTTAGGAGTAGGGTCGGACACTGCATGCACCTTTGTATCTGCCTTTGTGGCAGATGCGAATTATACATCGTATGCCGCATCCCCCAAAGGCGCGGAGCGCCTGCGGGATGCGGCATTGCGTAATGGCGGCGCGGCCTTGCGCCGCGCCTTTTTTGGTTCAGCCTTGGGCTTGGGCAAAGAGCAGCATGCCCATCCTCAGCACCGCGATGATGGTGAAGGCGAGGTAGGCCGCGCGCTGCTTTTTAAAAACGAAGCGGGCGATGGCGTAGCCGATGAAGGGCAGCGCCAGGGCGCCGATGGAGCGTCCAAGGCGCGCCCAGAGTTCCTCCTGCGTGGTAAGGCCCGCGTAGGAGGGCCCCACGAGGTTGAACACCGCCACGGTTGCGATCATCGCGATGTAGAACGAAACGCGCTCGCGCGTCCAGGCGCTCATGCCGGGACCTCCCGGAGCGCCTGCCCGTCCAAAAGCAGCCGGTCCACGAAGGCCGGCACGGTCCTGGTGGCCTTGCCGTAGAGCCCGTAGTCAAACTGCGAGACAGTCGCCGAAGGGGCGAGGTTGAACTCGACGCAGAGCGCGCCTGCGGCCTTGGCTATCTTGCAGAATCCCGCGGCCGGGTAGACCACGCCCGAGGTGCCGATGGACATGAAGAGATCGCACTTTGAGAGCAGCTCCCCGATGCGGTCCATCTGGTAGGGCATTTCCTCGAAGAACACGATGTCCGGGCGGGTCTTCTGCCTGCCGCAGAGCGGGCATTGATCGTCCGGGTGCGAGTCGCCCTCGAAGGGGAAGCGCCTGCGGCAGGCGGTGCAGAGCATCGAGAAGAGGTAGCCGTGCATGTGGATGGGATCGGGGCTTCCGGCCAACTCGTGCATGTTGTCGATGTTCTGCGTGACCAATGAGGCGCTGCCGCCTGACTTTGCAGGCCACTCCTTTTGAAGCCTAGCGATGGCCAGGTGGGCGGCGTTTGGCTGCTTCTCCTTCACCTCGCGGCGCAGCTTGTTGTAGAAGTCGTGCACCTTCACTGGGTTTCTCACGAGCGCGGAGGGGACGCAGACGTCCTCGATGCGCTCGTTCTCCCAAAGCCCGGTCTCCGAGCGGAATACCGGGATCCCCGACTCGGCGGAGACCCCCGCGCCGGTGAGGATGACGATGTTCCTAAACACCTATCTTCCCTCCCGAGAGCCAAAGTCCCAGGGGCGCGATGAGCGCCCCGGTGGGGCCGGGGGCGAGGAACGGGGAGCCCTCGGGCAGGTAGGCCGAGGAGAGATCCACGTGGATCCAGCCGATGTCCTTCTTCACGAAGTGGCCGAGGAAGGCCGCGGCGACGCTCGCCCCCGGAGCCGAGACGCCCGAGCCTGCGTTCTGCATGTCGGCGCGGCGGGACTTTAAGAAGCGGGAGTGGAAGGAGCACAGCGGCATCTGCCAGAACATCTCGCGGCTCTCGTCGAAGGCCGCTGCCAGATCGGGATCCGGGCGGTTATCGCGTGTGAAGACGCAGCACATGTCGCGCCCCACCGCGGCCTTGGCGCTGCCGGTGAGCGTCGCGGCATCGACGATGGCGCGCGCCCCGTCGTCGCAGGCCTTGATGAGGCCGTCGGCGAGCACCAGGCGCCCCTCGGCGTCGGTGTCGTTGATCTCGACGCGGGTGCCGTCGGGGTAGCTGATGATGTCGCCGGGGACCATCGAGCCCGGGCCCACCATGTTGCGCGCGCACGGGAGGTAGGCGCGCACCCTCGAGGAGAGGCCGGTTGCGATGGCAAAGCACAGCGCCGCGGCCACGGTGACCGCGCCGGTCTTGTCGGTGCGCATGTCCTCCATGAACTTGCCGGGCTTGAGGTTGTAGCCGCCCGAGTCGAAGGTGATGCCCTTGCCCACCACCGCGGTGAATGGAGAGCTCTCGCTGCAGCCCTCTGGCATGTAGTCGATGATCCCCATGCAGGCGAGGCTGTCGGCGCCCACGGCGTTGAGACCTGCAAAGCGCGAGAACTCGGGATCGCCCTTCCTGATGATCGAGGCCTTCGCGCTGCCGCCGAACTTGGATGCGGCCTTCTCGACCCAGTGGGCGCAGGATTGCACGACGGAGAGCGGATCGGCGTTGCGCGATCCGGTGTCGCAAAGCTCGCGGGCCTTGGAGACGATGCCGATGAGCGAGGAGAGGCGCTCGAGCCTGGCCTCGTCAAGCGGCAGCGCGACCTCGTACTCAGCAGCTCCGCCCAGGGCGCGCAGGAAGGAGTAGAGGTCGGCAAGCTCCGCCCCCTGCAGCGGCTGGAGCTTGAACCTCACCAGGCCTGCGCGGCAGAGCGCGCGGGCCGCGCGCATGTAGGCGAATGGCTCGTCCTTGCGCACGAGCACGCCGACGCGGCCCTGGCCCTCTGGCACCACCTCGGTGCCCTCGGCGTAGCTCGCGCCCGCGCCGCCTTCGCGCATGACGGCCTCCACCATGCCCTCCGGGGCGTTCTTGACGCCGTAAAGCTTGATCTTCATGATTGCCTCCACAGGTTCGGGCCTTGGCCCTTCAAATCCTAAGTTTATCGACAGCCTGCCTTATGGCCGCCGCCGCCTCGTCCACCTCTTGCGCCGTGGTGAACCTGCCAAGCGAAAGCCTAAGCGAGGCGCGGGCGAGATCGTCGGGAAGCCCGATCGCCGTGAGCACGTACGAGGGCTTGAGATCCGACGAGGAGCAGGCAGAGCCTGCCGACGCGGCCACGCGCAGCGAAAGCTCGGGGAGCAGCCTGCGCCCGTCGATGCCCTGGAAGCTCACCGAGAGGATCCCCGGCACGCGGTGATCGGAGCTTCCGTTGACGATGCATCCCGGGATCGGCCTTAGGGCATCCTCGAGGCGTTTTCTCAAGTCCCCGATGCGCCTTGCGTCCTGCGCGCCTTCTTTTTCCATTATTTCAAAAGCCATGCCCATTCCGGCAACCTCGTGTGTCGGAACTGTGCCGCCGCGCAAGCCTTTTTCCTGCCCGCCGCCCATGATGAGCGGGCGCAGCGGGACTGACTGCGCGCGCTGCACGTAGAGGGCGCCGACGCCCTTGGGGCCGCAGATCTTCTCGGAGGTGAGAGTGGCCATCGAGATCTGCGAGGCATCGAAGTCCGTCCTCGCGTAGCCCGCGCTCTGCGCCGTGTCGGTGTGGAAGAAGGCCCCGCGCTCGCGGGCGGCCTTGGCGATGGCGTGCACGTCGCTCACCGTGCCGAGCACGCTGTTGGCCTGGGCGATGGACACCAGGAAGGTGTCGCCATCCAGCGCCTCCTCGACCTGCGAAACGCTGATGGACCCATCGCGCTGCGGGCGCAGGCGCACCACCTCGTAGCCCTCCTGCTCGAGCTCGTCGCAGGCCTCGAGCACCGCCTTGTGCTCTATCTGCGAGGTGATGACGCGCCGCCTTTTATCGCCCTTGATCCTCAAGGCCTTGGCAAGGCCAAGGATCGCCAAGTTGTTAGCCTCGGTGGCCCCGGAGGTGAAGGTGATCTCAAGGGGGCTTGCGCCCACAAGGGATGCCACGCGCGCGCGGGCCTCCTCGACCTTCTCGGCCGCCTCCCAGCCGTAGGCGTGATCCTTTGAATGGGGGTTGGCGAAGGCGCCGCCTATCTCAAGGCAGGAGACCATCTCCTTGATGACGCGGGGATCGCAGGGGGTCGCCGCGGCGTAGTCGAGGTACGCCGGGCGCTTTTTTGAATTGTTCATTGGACCTGGGCCTATTCGTGGATGTGGGTGACGGCCATCGCGAAGACCTTCTCGACGTGGTCGTCGTTTAGGGCGTAGAAGACGCGCTTGCCGTCGCGCTTGATGCGCAAGAGCTTGTTCAGGCGCATCTTGCTCAGCTGGTGGGAGACCGCGCTCTTGGTGAGCCCCAGGAGCCTTGCCAGATCGGAGACGCACAGCCAGCGGTGCTGCTGGAGCGCGTCGACGATGCGGATCCTGGTGGGGTCTGAGAGCGCGCTGAAGAACTCGGACATGATCTCCACGTCGTCGTCCGGGAGCATGCGCTCGCTCAGCGACTCGATCTCCATCGGGGTGAGGCTGTCGTCCTGGATGTCGTCTGCCCTCATGGCACCTCCGGCTTTAGCTAGAGTCCGGAACCGCCGGACGCGGCGGGGCCGGCCCCTGCGGGCAGGCCGTACTTCTGCTTTATCGAGCGGATCTCGCGCAGCGCGTAGCGGTACTCGAGGAAGCCGTAGCGGTGGGTCGCCGCGCACAGCGAGAAGTAGTCGCAGGCGAGCGCGTCGTCTCCGTCCATCTGCGAAAGCTTTCCCACATAGAAGTAGCCCTCGCACAGATGGTCGGCGTAGTCGTCGGGGCGATCCTGCGAGGCCTTGATGCGCGCGAAGAACTCCTTGAGCGGCAACTCGCCGCAGTAGAGCCTCACCACGTCAAAGCCCCAGTTGTCACCGGCGGCCTGGGCGGGGGTTGCCGCGTAGCGGCGCTTCAAGTTCGCAAGCGCCTTGTCCCTGCCCAGGGCCCTCTCCTCGCACAGGAAGAGCCAGAGCTGGCGGTAGGGATCGGAGCGGTCGGCCTTGTAGAAGGCCTCGAAATCCGGCAGCGCCACCTGCGGGCGCCCTGCGTAGTAGAGCACGATGCCGCGGCTGAAGTTGACGTAGCGGTCGCTGCCGTCGAGCTCGAGGCTCGAGTCGAAGGCGTCGAGCGCCTCCTGGTAGCGGCCGTCCTCGGCAAAGTAGATCCCGATGAAGTTGTAGGGCGCGGCGTACTTGCGGTTCTCGACCAGCGCGTTCATGAACATCGTGCGCGCGGTCGCCTCGAGCCCCAGGCGGTCGTAGATGATCCCCAGCTCGTAGAAGACCTCGGCGCGCTCGCGATGCGTGCGCGCCTTGGTGTCGAGGAGCTGCGAGACGTTGAAGAGCAGAGCCTGATCGCGCTCGGAGGAGCCGTAGAACGGCTGCGGGAACATCACGTACTCGGCAGGCACGCGGAAGGGCCCGCCGGGTCTTGCCTTTTCAGGATCAGGCCCGGCCTGGCCGGTGGACGAGCAGGCCGAGAGGGCGGCTGCAAGCACAAGGCCCGCGGCGACCATGGCGCCGCGGGCCTTTGCGGCGCGGAATAGGCGTTTCACGCTGGGAACCCCTGGGACTTAGTCCATGGACTCCATGATGTCGGTCTCCTTCTTCTCGACCTTGCGCGGGATCAGGTTCTGGCGGGTGATCCCCAGGAGCAGCGTCCAGGTGGAGGCCACGTAGATGGAGGTGAAGGTGCCGAACACGATGCCGACGAAGAGGGCGAGGGCGAAGCCGTAGATCATGTCGCCGCCGAAGATCATCAGCGAGACCACGGTGATCAGGGTGGTGCCCGAGGTCACGATGGTTCTCGAGAGGGTCTGGGTCAGCGAGATGTCGAACATGCGCTCCATGCCGATGTTGCGCGGCAGCCTGGTCGCGTTCTCGCGCACGCGGTCGAACACGACGATCTTGTCGTTGAGCGAGTAGCCCACTACGGTGAGCACGGCGGCCAGCACGGTCAGGTCGTACTCGATCTGGAAGAACGAGAACACGCCGAGCACCACGATGACGTCGTAGGTCAGCGAGATCACCGCGCCCGTCGCCATCCTCCACTCGAAGCGGAAGGCGATGTACGCGAGGATCGCGATCAACGACACCACGATGGCGAGGATGCCGCTCTCGACGAGCTCGGCGCCGACGGCCGGGCCGACGTACTCCGAGCGCATGAGCTTGACCTCGGGGTCGAGGCTCCTGGAGGCCGAGAGGATGCTGTTGGTGGCCGACTGCTGGTTGATGCCGTCCTTAGGGGCAACGCGGACCATCACGTCGGAGCTCGAGCCCGCGTACTGCACGGTGCCGTCGATGCCCTGCTTGAGGTAGGCCTTGCGGACATCCTCGAGGTCGACGGCCTTGGAGTACTGGGTCTCGACGACGATGCCGCCGGTGAAGTCCAGGCCCCAGTTGAGGCCCTTGACGGCCATCGAGACGATGCTGGCGATGACGAGGCCCAGGCATATGAGCTCGATGAAGATCTTGATCCTCATGAAGGGGATCACGACCCCTTCCTTGATGAACTGCAGCATGCTTGCCTCCTTAAATGCTCAGGGTCTTGAGGTTGGCGCGGCCGCCCCAGATCCAGTTGACGATCGCGCGGCACGCGGTCACGGCCGTGAACATGGAGCTGGCCAGGCCGATCATCAGCACCAGGGCGAAGCCCTTGACCGAGCCGGTGCCAACCATGAAGAGGATGAGGCCGGTGATGAAGGTGGTGATGTTCGAGTCGGCGATGGTCACGAAGGCCCGCGAGTAGCCCTCGTTGATGGCAGCCTGCACCGGCCTGCCGGCGCGCAGCTCCTCGCGGATGCGCTCGTAGATGAGCACGTTCGCATCGACTGCCATGCCCAGCGTCAGCACGATG